>Ga0315282_10007329_pt1 | contig 18164 bp, 20 predicted proteins | sample YL17G07_20_MG_FD_203693 | JGI IMG/M metagenome (GOLD analysis project Ga0315282, IMG submission 203693) | Sediment microbial communities from Yellowstone Lake, YNP, Wyoming, USA - YL17G07_20 | ecosystem: Environmental > Aquatic > Freshwater > Lake > Sediment | place: USA: Wyoming | collected...
CTCCTGCGTAGCCATTATAATGTCCTTTCCTGCCATGTGATCCTCCTTTGAGGAGAACCATTATAGCAGCTTTGAAACAGGACATTTTTGCTTTGTTAAAAGCGGACATTATTGTATTGCGATTACAGGGAAATAAATCTGACCAACTGGTAAATTAGTTTGACAGAGCAAAGAAATTATGCTATTTTGTGTTTTAATGAATAAGCGCAAAATTAAATTATTTTTCGAATTCCACTGGATAGCGATATCAATAAGTATATTCGCGATTATTATTGGCATCAGCTTCATTTTCTTCCTGCGCAATGCCATTGTAGCCTGGCAGACTTCCGAGTCCTATTTTAAAAAATCTGCCCTTGCCCAATACGGCTTATTCTTCTATATCTTCCTGGTCCTACAAATTATCAGCCTGCCCTTGAGCGGCGCGCTCTGGATATGGCTGATGCGCGGTGGGGCAATGAAATTCACGCATATAGGTAAAAAAGCGATCGAAGGCAAAGATATCCGCATTCATTGGCAGGATGTCATTGGTATGGAAGAAGCCAAGGAAGAAGCAATGGAGGTTGTGCGCCTGGTTACTGACCGGGCCAAACTACAGGCGATCGGAGGAAAAATATTAAGGGGGATATTAATGATCGGCCCGCCGGGATGCGGCAAGACCTATCTTGCCAAGGCCATTGCTACTGAATCCAATATACCCTTCATTGCTATGTCAGGTTCGGAATTTATCGAGATGTTCGTCGGAGTGGGGGCTAGTAGAATCCGCAAGCTTTTCAAACAGGCCCAACAACTAGCGTACGTAGAAGGCGGCTGCATTATCTTCATCGACGAGTTAGACGCAGTAGGCGCTCAGCGGGCAGTTGACCGCGGCTTTGGCGGCCAGACCGAATCCAATACTACCTTGAATCAACTGCTTATAGAAATGGATGGCCTAAAGGAGAAGGATTATAACATCATTATCATCGGCGCAACCAATGCTCCGGAGAGTTTTTTAGATCCGGCGTTACTTAGGCCAGGAAGATTTGACCGTAAAATATACGTTGACTTACCAAACCTGGATGAACGCGAAAAATTATTCGCGTATTATATGAAAGATGTAAAATACGAGCCTACAGTTGATATGAAAAGATTGGCGAGATTAACCGTAGGTAATAGCCCGGCAGATATCTCTAATCTCATCCGCGAGGCAGCACTGATTACGATAAGAAATAGAAAAGAAACAGTATCCATGAAAGAAATCTCTGAGGCCTATGACCGCGTGGAGATGGGGATTAAACATAAGGTGGTATTTACTCAAAGCGATCGAGAAAAAATTGCCTATCATGAAGCAGGGCACGCTATTGCCATGTACTTTTTAGCCCCGCACAAAGATGTATTTAAAGCCACTATCTTAGCCCGCGGCGGAGCCCTGGGCTTTGTCATGCCCCAACCTCGAGAAGAAATACACGTTCATACCAAAGAACAATACTTAGGCGATATAAAGGTAAGTCTTGCCTCATATGTTGCAGAAAAGTTAAAGATCAATACCACTACCTCAGGTGTAAGCCAAGACTTTTATAGCGCAATGTGGCGCGCTCACAGTATGGCCTGGGAATGGGGAATGGGAAAATCCGGACTGGTAGGAAATTATAGCTTATTAGCACAGATGACCACAAAATACGGAATTTTTAGAGGAGAAGGTGTTTCCTATATCTCAGAAAAACTGAAAGAACAATTAAATAATGATATGCAACAAATTTTGAACGAATGCCTTAAGGAAGTTGAGGAACTATTAATAAGAGAATCTGTGCTTCTTGATCGCTTTGCTCAAGAATTGCTTGCCAAAGACGAACTAAATTATGATGAGATTGAGGCGATTTTTAAAGAATTCGGTAAAACCCGGCCTTCTCTTTAGTCTCTTTTCCTGCCTGATACTCTCTGGCTGCGCAAATCCTTTTGAGCCCACCTATAAAGAAAAAGATATCCCTTATCTGGTAAAAAAAATTTGTAAAGAAGAATACAACTTAGAAGTAAGCACCAAAAGAACCCCGACCACTCTCTGGATTTACGCCCCCTTAAGCAAAATCTTAGACGCAGATTACGGAATTAAAGCAGACAAAATCTTTGATGAAGAAATGGTAAATAAATTAAGAAATATATTAACGACGGTGGGGAGGGTGCTCATCAGTTCCGATAATACGCCAGAATTTTTTGCCCTCTTGGCTTCCGATATAAAGCTTGGGCTGGATTATACATTGATTGGCTGTGTGTTGGATATAAAAAAATCTTACGCGGGATTTATCCCTGAAACCGAAGCAAACCACCGCTACGTAATTAGATTTAAAATCAGCCCTGAGGCAATTAATGATACAACTGGCGTTCACCTTAAAGCGTATGATATTAAACTGCCGGATTTTCTCGCTGAACAAATTAGCCAAAGAATTGGTAGCAATTTCCAAGGGGAGGATAGAAAAAAATACTTTCAGGTGGAAAAATCAGAAGGCAAGTTTAGCGATGGCATCTTTACCTTTGCCTATGCCATAAATCAGATTGCTCAGCCAGATAAAAAGATAGATATTAAAAAAGAGGTATTAGATATAATAACTTATTGCTTCAAAACCTATGAATTCAAAGAGTTCTTGATGTTAGAAGTAGCTGACTTAAATACTGCGGATAAATTGGTTTTAAGTAGGGCAGCAATTTGGGAAAGGCCTATTGACTAGAAATTCTTACCTTTCTTCCTTCTATTCTTAATCTACCTTCTATAAATAATCTAATCGCTTCAGGGTAAAGCTTATGTTCTATTTTATGTATCCTTGCCTCCAGGGATTCTAAGGTATCGCTTTCCTCAATTTTCACTGGAGCCTGCAAGATAATCGGGCCGTGGTCCATTGCTTCATCTACAAAATGCACGGTCACACCGGTAACTTTAGCCCCATAGTCAAAGGTATCCTTTATGCCTTCTGTGCCCTTAAAAGAAGGAAGTAATGCCGGATGGATATTTAGAATGCGGCCGTTATATTTTTGCACAAGTTCTGGGCTGAGAATACGCATAAATCCTGCTAAGACAATCAAATCTATTTTGTTTTCTTCTAAATGCCCAATAATCTTAGTTTCAAAATCTTCCTTAGTAGCAAAATCTTCCCTTTTTACCAAGGCTACTTTAATTCCTGCCCTTTTTGCCTTTCCTAAGGCCAAGGACTTAGGATTGTCGCAAACCAAAAGAGACAAACTGGCCTTAATTTTACCTTTTTTGACTGCCCGGATAATCGCGCTAAAGTTCGTTCCTCTGCCTGAGGCAAAAACCGCGATATTCAACTTTACCTCCTCTTTTTCTACCAAACCCTAATGCATTTTACAGGGCAAACCTTTACACATTCGCCACAAGAAGTACATTTATTATAGTCTATTACTGCCAGATTATCAAGCACATGAATAGCATCTACGGGACAGGCCTTTTCGCAAAGTTTACAGGCAATACAGCCCACTGGACAGACTGCCTTTGTGTCCTTACATAAATCATGGGAACTACAGGCAACATATACAGGATGCGTTACCGGAATAAGGCTGAATAATTTCTTCGGGCAGATTGCCACGCATTTATTACAGGCCTTGCATTTATTTTTGTCCACAAGAGGCAAGCCTTCAGCGGACATCTGAATGGCACCAAAAGGACAAATCTTAACACAACTACTAAAGCCCAAACAGCCAAACACGCATTCTTTTTGCCCGCCTAAAACTAAATTTGCTGCTACGCAATCCTCAATTCCGCTATATATAAATCTATCTTTTACTCTTATTCCACCATTACAGTGTAAGACCGCGACTGACTGTATTCCTTTTATTAATTTTCTTCCCAAGACTTCGGCAATCTTTTCTTTTGTTTGATAACTGGCTACCCGACAGGCATCTATCTTTACTTTCCCGCTGAGTATTGATTCGGCAAATCCAAAACAACCTGCTCCGCCGCAGGCACCGCAGTTTGAACCTGGCAGGAGGCCGTGGATTTTTTCTAAGCGGGGGTCCACCTGCATGGCTAATTTTTTGGAGGCAAGCGCAAGGCCAATGCCGAATATTAAGCCTAAAGTCCCTAAAGTCAAAATAGGAATTAAAATTTCCATTTAGAATTTAAAACCATTAAACCCTAAAAAACTCAGGCTCATAATTGAAGCAATGATAAAGGCAAGGGGAAAATCCTTTACGCTCTTGGGAATATTACACAGGTCCAATCTCTCTCTGATGCCGGACATCAAAAGCATAGCCAAGGTATAACCTAACCCTACGCATACGCCTTGAAATACTGAATAGTAAAAACTACCCGCAATAGCTCTTCCATTAATAAAAAACATATCAATATTTAAAACCGCTACTCCTAATACTGCGCAATTAACCGTAATTAACGGTAAATAAATTCCGAAAAATCTGTATAGCGGTGGACTGAATTTTCTGATTACCATTTCCACAAACTGCACAAAAGTAGCAATGACTAAAATAAAAGATATGGTGCGCAGGTACGTCAGGCCAAACGGGATAAGTAAGAACCGGTAGATAAACCAGGTAATTATCGAAGACATAGTAGTAACAAACATCACCGCTAAACTCATCGCCAGCGCAGGCTTGGTTTCCTTAGAGATGGCTACAAAGGAACATAAACCCAGAAAACGCGAGAGAATAACATTGTAGATAAATACAGCAGAAATAAATATAGTTAAAAACTGTGCAACGCTCATATTTTTCTATTCTTTAAAATATTAAAAAATCCAAGCAATAACCCGATAACTAAAAGCGCACCGGAGGGCAGAGCAAAAACAAATGCCGGCTCAAATCCCCTAATCGGTGTATAGCCCATAAGTTTGCCTGTCCCCAAGAATTCTCTTATCGCAGAGATTAAGATAAGCGCTAAAGTAAATCCTACCCCCATACCCAAGCCATCAAATAAAGAATTGATTACCTTTGCCTTCTGCGCATACGCTTCAGCACGGCCAAGAACTATGCAGTTTACTACGATTAATGGCACATATATGCCTAAGGCACGATTCAATGCCGGGCTATACGCCTTCATAGTCAGCTCGGCAATCGTAACAAAAGTAGCAATAACCACAATAAAACAGGGAATACGAATCCTGTCAGGAATGAAATTCTTGAGCAAAGAAATTATTATATTTGAGCCCAAAAGCACAAAGGTTGCGGCAATTCCCATACCAATGCCGTTCATCACCGAAACAGATACTGCTAATGTCGGGCACAAGCCTAAGATTAAAACAAAAGTGGGATTTTCTTTAATGACGCCTTTTAAGAATTCATGAAATAATTTCTTCATTTTATTCCATAAACGCGACTTTTGGTATAACGGTCAATAATGGGTGTGGCGGCATTCATCATTAATATGGCATAAGAGGCCCCTTCAGGATAACCTCCCCAAAGCCTGATAACCGCAGTGATTATTCCGCAACCTATGCCAAATATAATCTGACCTTTGCGGGTTAAAGGCGAAGTCACATAATCTGTTGCCATGAAAAAAGCGCCTAAAATAAGCCCGCCGGATAAGATATGAAATAACCAGTCGCCCTGGAGTAATCCTTTTGCGCCGAACATATAGGTAAGTAACCCCGCAGTAAAAACATAGGTAATAGGGATATGCCACGATATATAACCGCGGATGAAAAGAAATGCCGCTCCGATTAAAAGCGCTAAAATACATACTTCACCGATACAGCCGCCCCTTTTACCTAAAAATAAGTCCAAATATGAGATATTTTCTATGAGCTTACCTTCCTTCAATAACGCCAGCGGCGTGGCGGAAGTCACAGCATCAAACGGCTTGGTAAACGCGGTCATATACTTAGGCCAGGAGGCCATAAGAAAAACTCTGCCTACTAAAGCCGGATTAAAGATATTTTGGCCTAATCCCCCGAAGACCTGTTTGCCTATAGCTACAGAAAAAACCGAACCCACAATAGGAAGCCAAAAAGGAACATGGGCGGGGAGATTATAGGCAAGTAATAAACCCGTAATAAAAACGCTGCCATCTAAGGCCGTAATTTTTCTTTTAGTCAGAATCTGTAAAACTGCTTCTGTGAACAACGCAGAAACAATCCCCAAAACTATCAACCAAAATGCATTCAATCCAAAAATAAATACACCTGCTAGCCCTGCAGGAATTAAACTGATAACCACCATCCACATAATTTTACTTACAGATTCATCTTTATGCAGATGGGGTGAGGCGCTAACAATAAATTTATCTTTCATTTTTAATTAATTCCTTTATTTCCTGCGCCTTTTTTCTTACTAAATCTATCACTGCTTTTGAAGATATGGTTGCTCCGGTAATTGCCTGCACATCATCTAAGTTCTTTTTATGGGAAAACTGGCTGGTAAAAGGGGGCTCTGCCACATTAGCCCCTAAACCCGGAGTTTCATTCTGGCTCAATACTTTTATGGCAGTAATTGTCCCATCATCTAACATACCCACCATAGTTTCAATTAGGCTAGAATAACCCTTGCCAGATGCTTTAAATGCCGCACCCATAAATTTACCATTTTTATCATATGCCTTATAATAAATAATATCCTCGGCAGATTTTACTGGCTCAAAATTTTCTGCTTGCGGCAGCACTTCTTTTAAACTGGACTGCTCTTCTGCTCGGGCTTGGGCAATAATTTTAGGTTTAGTTAAAGAATTTACGCCCGCCAGAAGACCGCTTGCGATGATACATATAATTGCCAAAACAAAACCGTAACGAATTATTTCTTTCATCCTACCACCTCTAATTTTGCCCTTTTTATAGATTGCGTCAATCTTCTATTTGCCGGACAAACATAGTCACATAAACCGCACTCAATACAATCTAATGCCCTATATCTTTTAGCTTGCGTCCACATCTCCTTTTCTGAGGCTAAGTTTATCAAACAAGGCATAAGTCCTGCAGGGCATTCTCTGACACAGGCGCCGCAGCGAATACAAAGTCCCTCTTGCTGAATTTTGGCTTCTTCTTCATTGAGTAAAATCACCCCAGTAGTAGATTTTATTACCGGCACATCAAGCGTATACTGGGCAATACCCATCATCGGGCCGCCGATAATAATCTTAGCAGGCTCATTTTTCAACGGACCGCAAAAATCGATTAATTCCTTTATAGGCGCACCTATTCTAACTAACAGATTTTTGGGGTTAGACAGGCAACTTCCGGTTACGGTTACCACGCGTTCATACAAAGGCTTATTTAGATAAACTGCCTCATAAACCGCATAAATGGTAGCTACATTATGCACTACTACGCCAATATCAAAAGGTAATTTTCCAGAAGGAACCTCGCGTTTTAAGATATTCTTGATTAACTGCTTTTCTCCGCCCTGGGGGTAGAAGGATTTTAAAACTCGTATTGCGTATTGCGTATTGCGCCTGCCTACCGGCAGGCAGGGTATTGCGTTTTTAAAAACTGCGATTGCTTGGGGTTTATTATCTTCTATAGCAACATAAACTTTACTTACGCCTAAACACTTAACCACAAGCTCAATCCCTAATAAAATTTCATCTGTTTTCTCAATCATCAGCCGATAATCGCCAGTTAAAAAGGGCTCGCATTCAGCGCCATTAATGATGAGCGTATTTACGGGTTTAGGCGGGTTAAGTTTTATGTGAGTAGGAAAACCTGCACCGCCCATTCCCACAATCCCTGCCTCAAAGATAATGTTACGTATTTGATCTGGAGTCAAACTATTTATTTCAACTTGAGTTCGTAAGTTCGCAAGTTCGTAAGCTCTATCCAATCCGTCGCTTTCAATCACTATCGCCTTAGCTCTACCTAAAACCGGATGCGGCCAATCCTGAATAGATGCGACTTTTCCTGAAATAGAGGCATGTATCGGCGAAAAGACATGCGCCTCAGCACTTGCAATTTTTTGGCCCCTCTTTACTGCCTCGCCTATTTTTACTAGGGGGAGACAGCTCCTTCCGAGATGTTGGGAGAGAGGGATATACACCCTAAAAGGAAGAGGAATGGCCTCTATAGGCTTATTTTCAGTAGGATGTTTGTGCTCTTTTAATTTAACCATCGGACCTTCTGTTTAATAAAAAAACCTGAAATCCCGATAAGGCTGAAGGAAAATCCTACCATAGTTAACACCGAAACGGAAGAAATTTTTTCCGCCAAGAAACTGCTGATAAACATAAACAAAAAGAACCCTAAATGCATGGCAATCTCAAGGGAGCTGAAAGTTTTTCCCATCATCTCCTCTGTGCTGGCGTTGTGCACAATGGTGTTGCTGGCAATAATAATCGGCGCCACAAAAAGCCCCAGAATAAAAGAAAGAACCGCGGCAATGCTGAAATATGGGTAGCGAACTAATGTTAAGACAAAGATAATAAGCATCAAACCGCTGAAAAACAGGGAGAGAAAAATCATCTTGAAATGGGATACCCGCTGGCCAAAGCGCCCGTAAACAAGCGCGCCTAAGAATAGCCCTATTCCCAAAAACATAATCAGAAAACCCAAACCTAAGGTTACGGTCCTATGGAGGATTTGTTGGATAAAAACAATTCCCACCACATACGCCGAGCCGCCGGCAGCGCCCAATAAAAGCATGATGAGCCCTGTAAAACCTACCTCTTTTTTTCTGATGAAATAAGTGAGGCCTTCCTTTACTTCCTGGATTACTGATTTCCGGATCGCTTCAACAATTTCCCGGCCCATCTGCACAATTTTTATCTTAGAGAATTGCTTTGGCCCGATGAAGAATATCAACGCAGAGGAAACAAAGAAACTTACGGCATCCAAATAGAAACCGCCTTTTACCCCCCAGTACTGGACAATGAGCCCCCCGAGGGCAAAACCGCCGATTGCCGCGATCATGCCCGTGATATTAACCAGAGAATTGGCAATAAGCAAATCTTCTTTTTTTACCAGTTCCGGAATAATGGATAATTTAGCAGGCACAAAGAATCTTCCGATAGAAAAAACTAGAAAAATCAGAAAATAAACTAAAAGCATAGACTTTTTGGTCAGCAAAAACAGGGGTATAACCATCACGAGCATAGCGCGCAACAGGTCCGAAATAAACATCATCCTTCTTCTGTCCCAACGGTCTACATAAACGCCGGCTACCGGGCCAATAATAAACACAGGCAGGATGGTAAAAGAAAGGAGCTTTGCTAACTGCATCCCTGAGCCAGGAGCGCCTATAGAAATGTAACCAATGATAGCCATCTGGCCAAACCTGTCCCCTAACTGCGAAATTATCTGGCCTAACCATAAGAAAAAGAAGTTACGATTTTTTAATACCTCGTGGAATTTAGACATATTGAGATTTTATTTCTATGGAGCCGACGGGGGGACTTGAACCCTCGACCTAGTGTTTACGAAACACTTGCTCTACCACTGAGCTACGTCGGCACAATAATTATATTATTATATCAACTTTTAAATGATAGTCAACCTATTAGGCGATGCAAAAAAGATTGACAAAATAAAAAAAGGTGTTATACTTTTTTCGAAAGCAAGGAGAAGCAAAGATTTTGATTTTGTTAGCATTAACCAAACCGTAGGGCAAAATGAAAGTTTCATCTGCTTTACGGTTTTTTATTTGAGCACATAATTTATGGAGCGCCAGCGAACATAAATTATATGTGCGAAAATATACTTGACATCAAAGATGTCAAGTATCTGCTTATTTAAGGAGGTGAAAAGGTAACAAATGGCAAAGGGTAAAGTGAAATGGTTCTCAAACCAAAAGGGTTATGGCTTTATCACTGCTGAAAACGGCAAAGATATATTTGTGCACTATAGCGCAATTACGAACGAAGGCTACAAAAGCTTAAACGAAGGTGATGAAGTGGAATTTGAGGTAACTCAAGGCCCTAAAGGTGAGCAAGCAACTAATGTGAAAAAGGCTTAAAATAACCTTTTTGATAAAAACCCGCCTTAGTTTTTACTAAGGCGGGTTTTTATTTTATATGGAGCCACCCAAGTTACTCTATTTCAATAACTATGCTCTTAACTCCTGGAGGCAGTTCTCTTTTTTCCTTATCATTGATTATATACTGCCACTCATCATAATCAAATGCTGCCGCATAACAACGCGTAATTTCTTTACCATCAAACTTAAGTAAAAATCCGCCTTCTGCCATATTACTCTCCCTTGTTTAGGGACAGTCCCCTTCCTTCGACTTCACTCGGGACAAGTCGGGGACAGTCCCTTTATTCTCTGGCTTCCTTTTGAAGTATTCCAACTACATATCTGTAGCTTCTTATGGGGTTACCCGCGGACCTTTCGGATACAATTCTAAAGGCCCTGTCTACCTCGTCAGCTCCGTATTCGTCTGTCTTTTTGATGATATCTTCAATAACCTGAGTATCGTTGCCTCTAAAAACTATTTCCGCATAATTAACGGCTTTCGCGAAGCGTTCTTTGCCGTAAATTTGCGCTAATTTTTCCTTTTCTTTATTTAAAAACTGAGGAGAGTATAATCCGAGTATCCTAAAGCGGATGGGGCCGACCCTTTTGAAACTACCTTCTTTAGCAGAATAGCTTGAGTATTCCATATCAATTATATTCAATTTCCTTAATCCTTGCATTCCTTGCGATAAAGTGTTCCTGTCAATGCTGAATTGCCTGCTTAATCCCATTATGTAATCCGACCACAAGCGGCCGCGGCTTGCGCCGCCCTTACAAAGATTAATGAGAAAGCAATACTTTTCAGGGAAGGAAAGGCTTGTATGCCAGCCATATGACCAGTATTCATCGGGGATAGAGCAATACTCCTCCTGAGGCAGAGAATAGGGAGTTTTATCCGGATAATTTAGTAATGTTACGATAGTATCCATAAAAAATCTTCTTTTGCGGGTGATAAGCTTGTATTTCTCATCAAGGCGCCTTAATGCCTGCTTTAATTCATCCCTAGCTGTGGCATATTTTACTCTTTGAGCCAGTCCGGAAGCGGGAATCAGGGTTTTGTAATCAATGGCTATAGTGCCTTGCGGATTGCCGTCAAAATTCTTTAACAAGAGAAGATAAAGGTCAAATGCTGTTTCGCCGCGGGAAGAAAGCATGCGTGGCGCCAGAGAAGGTTCAGTTAAGAAAGCCCGGCTTAGACGAACCGGCGGCTTTCTTTCTTCGTTAAGGATGCTGGCTTCATAATCTATGCTGATCTTAGAGAAATCTCCCAAGAACTGATTGGCTAAATCCTTAGACCTGATTAGGCAAGAGGCCTCCCAGTTCTTTCTTAAAGATGATTCTGTCCAATTGGCGCTGCCTACAATCACGATTTCCTTGTCAATGACAATGGCTTTGGCGTGGGTAATGACATAAACATTATCATAATATGCTTCTATCCCCTGTTTCTTTAAATATACAAATAAGGCATCATTCTTTTCTTCTTTACGCCATATGTCTGCTTCGTTCCAAGCAGTGAAATCAACATTCTGGTCTAAAATCACCCTTACTTTTACTCCGCGATTATACGCGCTGAGCAGTTCTTCAACTAATTGATTCACAGGAGAGTTTTTGACGTTTGGGTCAAAATTGACAAAGAACATTGCCATATCTATGGAGCTTTTCGCGTTTTTCAGAGCCTCTTTGACTCTGGGGAGATATTTGTCTTGGCTTAGGTCTTCAACGACTGCCTGATAGGATTCGGCGGAATAACATAAAAAAATCCTTGCGCCGGCAAAAAGCGCCAACGCAAGGAGGATAAGAAATAAAGATAATCTCTTTATCGCTATATGGTTCATTTACATAATTTTAACATAATAAGCGGAGTATACAATAGTAGTCTTATGTGAGAAGTTAAATCTAATTAGTTTTATTAAGGAATTGCGGAATAAGTGTGGAGCGACTCAAGAGAAACTTTAGGAAGTAGCTGAGATTAATTATAAGTATATTCAGAGGATTGAGGGGAAGAACCCGCCTGCCTTAAAGGTTGATACGATTGAAAGGCTTTCCAAAGCGCTGAAGGTAAAACCTGCCGAGTTGTTAAAATAAACTATATCCGCTTTATTAATTTTTATTTAGCAGAACTCTTAGGTTTTGGCTTAGGACTAGTAGGAGGTACAATTCCTTTTGTTGTTCTGGGGACACTAGGGGGCACTTTCCCTGCAGTGCGTGATTTATTTCCGCTCATTTCTTTCTTCTCCTTTATTTAAAAGACAAATTCAAAAAACAAAAAATAACTAACGAAATAACGCCTAAAGTAAATAAAACAATAGCTAGATAGTTACACCACTGCGTTACAAGCGAAAATTTATTTTGTTCTTCAGGCTGATTCTTCAACAATACTTTTTCGCAAATATCAATCTGTTTCCTAAAAGCTAACTGACTTAGTAAAAATGAAATTAATGTGGAGAGCACGCTGAAAGAAAATAATAACCAAGCAGCTAAAATCCACCCACGCGTGTTTAATTTTGGATTAGGCGCAATTTGATTGATGAATGTAACTGATATTCCAAGCGCACTAGCTGATAGTGTTAGAATCGCATGGTCAAAATGCTCATACATAGATTGTTCTGCTTTTATAAGGTCTTTTCTCTCTTCTAAATATATTTTATGTTCTTTATTTTCTGTCTCGATGGACATACCCCCTCCTTAAGATACTAACATCTTCTTCGGTCATCTGCTTGTCGTAAAGCTTAGACCATTGGTCGATTTGTTCTTGTTTAGTCATTCATTACCCAAGCAACTATTAATTGTTTTTTATTCATTTGTTTATTTTTTCCCAAACTGCTACAATTTGTCCATAACTTCTCTTATCTGCTGGATTGCCACGCCACTTTCCGATAGCCTCTTCTTTTGATAATCCCTTAAAAACCGAATCATCACTTAAATCATAGCTTGTGTCTTTCTCTAATAATTCTATTATTCTTGATAGTTTTCTACTTGTGTGCCCTGTGTGATACCATATCCAAGGCAGTGCTAAAAATGAACCAATTGCGAATATGCTAACAGCAATGATAAGAATAAGATAACCTCCAGCAAACGCCTCCATTTTGAACCTCCTTCTAAACCAAAAAAGCAACCCCCTATTTAGAGAGTTGCCTTTAGATTTGACCTATTTAACCCCCATATCTACCTCTTTGTAGCATAGGTATATTATATCACTTTTAAGTCTAAAATTAATCTTTTTTAAGAATCATTCATGAGCGCGAAATCCGATTATCTTTTTCTCTTTTGGCAGAGGCGGCTCAAGTAGCTGCTTTATTGCTTGGAATATCTCTTTTATGTTTTGACCTTGCTTCAAGGTCGCAAATTGCGACCTTGAATTTAAGGTCACATTTTGTGACCTTAAAGAATCTACTTCTCCCCAAGACAACTGAAACATAAAATCTACGAGGTAAAATCTAACAGGGGATTTTACAAACAAAAAGGGCTGAACGGTTAAGTCCAGCCCAGTGGGGCATGATGGTGTTACTTAAACTGCTCTTTTGCTTTGGGACGAGCGATAGCTTATTCTTCTCTTCCAGACGCCTTTCTTAATGATTTAATAAAATCAACATTAAATTTATAACCCAGGGACTCTGCCTTATGAACATCCTGCCAGCTTTTATCATAGTTTTTTTTATAAAAATAAGCGATTCCCCGATTATAATAAAAACCTGCAAGGTTAGGCCGGCCTTTAATTGCCTCACTAAATACAGAAATGATGCTGTCTATGTCATTTTCCTCAAAAGGAATATACTTTGTTTTAGCGGTTGTTTTTGCCTCTATAGCTAACCTGGGTTTTGCCGTAGCTTGGAGCGGAGCCTTACTTTCCTTTATTGATACAGTGCATCCAATTAAACCTAAACATAACAAAACTAAAATTTTCTTCATTTATCCCTCCTTGCTTATTCTTACTATTCATTGTGTAAAGAATCTTTTATAAAACTAAAAACCCCTCTACAACATATTCTACCACAAATTCCAAAATTGCAAGCAATTTAGTGAGAGGGTCTAAGAATTACAAAAACCTGAGTTTTGAGCAACCCTCTAATAGACGCAGGAAATGGCATAATTTGATCATTTCATTCACATTTAAATTTTGTCTTGCATATATAGCAAAAATAATTATAATTGTAACTATGGATAAAAAATCAATGCTGCAGATAGTCAAAGATTTGGATTTCGACTTCAGAAATACGGTTTATAAGGAAGGAGAAACCGAGGTGCAGATCTTCCGTCCTTCTCTGCTTTCCAAACGTTTCCAAGACTATGATGTAAAAAAGAATTTTCAGATATGGTTAAAGGAAGGGAAAAGAGAATTCCGACCTAATCATCTGCGTGTAATGATCGACCTGAACTTAAGAATGAGAAGTAACCCTGAGCTAAAAAAACAATTACTACTTGCCTTTGATAATATATTTTATGGGAAAGACCCTGAGATAGAGCTTAAAGAGTTGGCAAGAAGAAAGTTTGAGCATTACCTTAATCCACTCATGGTAATAGGAATCCTACATCAACTTTTCATTATTGAACAAGAATATGCCTATCATAAAGAAAGTAACTTTGAGCCACCTACTCTATTCTATCAAGGATGGGTAAGAGAGTTTATAGACAACCCAAAGGAAATTGATAATCTCTGTATGAGCGTATGTAGTAGACAACCTCCTATAGCCAAGTATGTTAACTTGGAAAATAAGAAATGTAAGAAGCGCAGGAAAGATTTGAAACCTTTGTGGTATTTGAACGAAGAATAATGTGGGTTAGTGCGTATTCCCTATTGAGATAAGTCGCTTCTCTATATCTTTTTCAACATTCTGTATCTCTAACTTAACATTCTGTTTCTTACGTTGCTCGAAATTCAGCCTCCTTACAGACAAATCCAGATACTCCTTGTTGCTATCTATCCCAAGAAAGTGCCTTCCTAATCTATAAGCTGCAATTCCTGTAGTTGATGACCCTGTAAAAGGATCTAATACAATGTCTTTCTCTTTAGTGGATGCTAAAATTATCCTCTCTAAGAGTGCTACCGGCTTTTGGGTAGGATGTTTTCCATAAATCTTTTCCTCTGGTTTAGGGGCTGTAATAGACCATAAAGACTGCATTTGTTTATTATTATTCATCTTACGCATTAGAGCATAATTGAAATAATGCTTACTATTTTTGTTCTTTGCAGCCCAGATAATTGTCTCAGTGGCGTGAGTAAAGTATCGACACGATAGGTTAGGCGGGGGATTTATCTTATACCAAGCTATATCATTAAGAATCTTAAACCCCAGTTGTTGCATAGCGAATCCGATAGAATAGATAATATGTAATGTACCACTAACCCATACGCTCCCATTAGGAGTAAGAATGTTTTGGCACTTTCTTAACCATTCTATGTTAAACTTGTGTGTTTCTTCTATGCCTTTTGATTTATCCCACTCCCCCTTATTAACAGACACTCTTTTACCTGCGTGGCACGACATACCACCGTTAGAAAGAAAGTAGGGTGGGTCAGCAAAAATCATATCAATGGAATCAGCAGGAATTGAATCCATAATATCAAAACAATTGGCTTTGAACAAAACGCTATTTTCGTCTTTGTTGGTATAGGAGGGGGTTACGCCAACAGTTGAAATGATATGTTTAAAGGAATGCGCCATATCAGATTCTAGAGTTATATAATTAGCTGGTAGATTGCTATGTGATTCATACATATTTTACCTCGCAAATAAATCATAATCAAGCTATTGTTTTATCCATTGTTTTATCTCTCCTCAATTATAATAGACGTAAGAACTATCCAAATCTAACAGTAATTTTTAACATCCATTCTCTATAAAGACCTTGAAATTCTTGTGACGTTAGCGTGACGTTAAGAAACTAAATTATACAAAACCTTACAAGTCTATACAAAGATATCCAAAGCGATGAAAAAGGCGTAACTGCCTTAAAATTAAGGTAATTACGCCTAAATACAATAAAAAAGAAACGTTATGAAAACCGTCTCTTTTTATATGGTGCCGAGGAGAAGAGTCTATTGTGCGTATTTCTGTAAATTATTGATAATTAGCGTGTCATGCTGTAACTCGCTGATTTATGAATGAGTTAGCGAGTCTGGATGTTTCCCGATTCTCCCCTTTGTTACCCGGTGTTTTTCACTTAGATGGGCACATTTTGGGCACAAAAATTAATTTAATATAGATCTACATCATTAACCTGCTAAACCTAAGGGCTTCTAGTAAATTCCTTCTGCCCGCATGTCCAACTAATCTCCCATTACGCTACAGAGCGTTGCTTTATGGAGTGCCCCACTTGATATACTCCCCTTTGATATCCTCCACCTTATAAACATATAAAGCGGGGATACCATTAGGATAGACAGCGGTATATATGGGGACCTCTCTGGGGAATTGCAAACTAAACATTTTATACCCATAAGTAAAAATACCATCCCAGTAATCTTGCGGGTGAGACGTGGGAGCCCAAACAACATAATATTTAGTTAAATTTTTGTCAATACAGGGTTGTCTTTTTAAAATGTAATCCAGATAAATAAGCGTGGCCATCCTGGTATCGGTAACAACAGAACACTTGTCTATGCCAGGTATTCGGGATAAGAATAACGCCGCATCTTTGCATCCATAACTATTCTTACGACATACTTCAAAATCGTAAGGGCCATAGCGATAAAAATTTATCGACTGCGATAGCGAAACAATAAGCAGGAACGATAATAATAAACCCGTTAATATGGTCGCTGCCATCTTTCCGATCTTCCCAATGGCAGCATCGTAACAAACAGTTACACCAGATCCCAAAAGAACTATTAATGGCACCAGTGCAGCGATGATATAATCCGGATGGAAAAAACTCATAAAAGCAGAACTTCCAATAATTGCTAAAAATAACCATATAACAACGATCTTATCAGAGACACTTCTTCTTATCCCCATTTTGAAAAACGCAAGTATAATTAAAACTACACTAATTACATTAATCAGAAGCGGTGCATAAAATGAAGCCGCATATATAATCCTTCCTTTAGAAGTAATGAAAAGGCTCTCAATTACAAGCCAGAGATTGTGGCTGATGTTATTCCATAAATTAAAAAGCAGTGGTCCGGAAAAAGGGTTTTTATGGTATCCCCGGAATGTAGTCCATACTATTTCGCCTTTAAGATGCAGGTAGACAATCGGAAAAACCGTAGCTATAAATACTAAAATGCCAAACAATATTGTACTACCAGGAAGCCAGATAAACTCTTTTCTTAACCAGATGATAATTACTAAAAAAACAAAAATATGTGTTAGCGAGGCCCCGTATGTATAGAAAGAGCTAGCACCAAGGAAAAAACAGAATAAAATAAATAATAACCGACTCCTCCTTTTTATACTAAGAAAAAGAATTAGAAACAACAAGGTGCCGAAGAACGGCACATAAATCATCTCTCTACCATCCCTGCTTTGATAAATATGCCAAGGAAGAAAAGCTAGCAGCAAAGCGCTAAACACGGCAGCCATCTTTCCATACATTACCCTGCATAGAAAATACACTAGGATTACTGTCAGGGTACCAAAAATTACTGCCGGGATACGTGCTGCGTATTCTGGAGAGACAAGAAAAATGCGCGATATTGAAATGAGTAGGCTTGAAAAAGGCCAAACGTATCCTTTGAAGCAGGATATAGGGATGCCTAAGAAATACGTAAAATTATCGGCTCCTGCCAACATGCGGTTTGCTTCATCATGATTAAGAGGAAAACGCCCCAAATCATAAATGCGTATAAAAAAAGCGGCGATAAATATCAAGCTAGCCGCAAAAAACTCTTTTTTATTCAACAACCGTAAAAAACAATTTTTTTCATATTTCCACATAAGCACACTCGGCCTATTAATATCCCAGTTAGAATTTCCCACTATGTCCTAGCTTATTTCTTATTATAGCAGGGATTACAAAAATAAAAAGAGAGGAACTTTTAAGTCCCTCTCTCTTATTATATTGTGCCTAGCTCCTCGCTTCGCTCGGAGTCGGCACCTGAAGTAAAATGATGGTGCCGAGGAGAAGAATCAAAATGCCCTTCGTCTGAGGAATACCCAAAAGGCTATTTGTCAAATATCTTACTCACTTCAAGATTACTACAAGTATAACCACAAGTCAATGAAATCTTAAGGCGTGTAATCGCAATACAATAATGTCCGCTTTTAACAAAGCAAAAATGTCCTGTTTCAAAGCTGCTATAATGGTTCTCCTCAAAGGAGGATCACATGGCAGGAAAGGACATTATAATG
>Ga0315282_10007330_pt1 | contig 18157 bp, 17 predicted proteins | sample YL17G07_20_MG_FD_203693 | JGI IMG/M metagenome (GOLD analysis project Ga0315282, IMG submission 203693) | Sediment microbial communities from Yellowstone Lake, YNP, Wyoming, USA - YL17G07_20 | ecosystem: Environmental > Aquatic > Freshwater > Lake > Sediment | place: USA: Wyoming | collected...
TATGAGCTGGCCCGCTGCGGAGCGGGCTTCGGGGGAGTTACCCTGAATCCCTTGCATGGGGCCATGATCGCCGCCGCCATCGCCAATTCCGGAGTCATGATGAAGCCCTATTTGATCGAAGAAATGGCGGATCCAGAGGGAGAGAAGGTCTACCAGGCCAAAGCCGAGGTCTTGGCTCAACCCATCCGGGCCAAAACCGCCCTGGACTTAAGCCGCATGATGCTCCGCACGGTGGAAGACGGGACGGCCTCCAAAATTTTCCACCGCCATGGAAAGAACCTTTTGAAGAAGATGTCCATCTGTGGGAAGACCGGCTCCCTGAGCGGCGAAAACCCTCCGGGCCTTTACGATTGGTTTGTGGGCTTCGCCCCTGGAGATACTCCCCAGATCGCCTTTGCCGCTATGGTCGTGAACCAGGAGCGTTCGAGAATCAAGGGGGCATTCGTCGTCCAGGAAGCCTTGAAAACTTTTTTCCGGGAACAAATCAATTGAAGGTTTATTCGATCTTCTCCGTATAAGGTTTGCCGCACACTTTGCAGATGCCCTTCTCGTCGACAACGCCAATGCACGTGCCGTCACTACAGAGAATTCGTTTGGAGAAATCGATACCCTCCGCTTCCGGGAGAGAGCTCTCCGCAGCAGAGCTCTCCAGTTTGACACCACAGCGGTGGCAAAAGAGACTCTCTGGCAGAATCTCGGAGCCACAGGCCGGGCAAATTCGCCCGCTGATCGGTTGTCCACAATGGGAACATTTCATAACCGTAAACTCCTCGAAAAATTGGATCGTTGGGGTATAAGTATCATTACCATATTTTCCCCGATTGTTCAACATGCCGGCGCTCAACCCGCGCAGAAGCCCGGAAGGGAACGCCTATCCATTGCGCAGGAAGGCCCATGATCATCGATGCTCATACCCATCTCTTCCCCGAAGAAGTTCGGAAGAACCGCTCTTTTTTCTGTCGCCGGGATGAAGGGTTCCGGATCATCTATGAAAATGAAAGGGCGCGCCTGGCGAGCCTGGAGGACCTTCTTCGGACCATGGATCGAGATGGGGTGGAGCAAAGTGTCATCTGTGGCTTTCCCTGGAAAGACCCGGTTCTCTGCCGGGAGGGGAATGACTTCCTTCTCCGTTGCTGGCGCCAGTATCCCGGCCGTCTGATTCCCTTCGCTTGCCTTCCTCTTCGCCCCTCGCGCATCGCGGAAAGAGAATTGGAGCGCTGTCTGTCTCTAGGAATGGGCGGAGTTGGAGAATTAGCGTTCTATCGGCAAGAGATCTCTCACCGAGATATCCGCCGTCTCTCGGCCATCCTGCGGCCCCTCTCTGGGCCGGGGATTCCCCTCCTCTTGCATGTCAATGAACCGGTCGGGCATGACTACCCCGGAAAGAGCCTGAAAGACCTCCGGCCGATTTACCAGCTTCTCTTGGCCCTTCCCGAAATGAACATCATATTGGCCCATTGGGGAGGAGGCTTCTTCTTTTATGAACTCATGCCGGAAGTGGCCCGGGCCGCTCAGCGGGTTTATTACGATACAGCGGCTTCTCCTTTTCTCTATCATCCCCTCATCTACAGAATCGCCCTAAAAATCGTTGGCCCCGGACGCATCCTTTTCGGCAGTGATTATCCTTTGCTCTCCCCCGCTCGTTACTTCGACGAGCTCAAAGGGATCCGGCTATCGGGACGTGATCAAACCCTGATTAAGGGTCGAAATGCCCAGCGCCTCCTTCTGGGAAAAGCAAATTTTGCTCTGGGCCACGGAGATCATGGTTGATGGCTTCGGTAAAAGTCTCCCGCTCAAAGCGGGATCCGGCGCTTCGCGAGATGGCGAGCCCTGTCCCGCGGTACGCGGGAGAGCCTTTTTACTGGGCCATCCATCTGGATGACTTTTTACGAGATCATCATGTATAATGAAGCAACATCCTTCCCACACCCAAAAGAAGACAAGCCGATGATAAAAAAAATGCTCATCAATGTCGCGGATCCCGAGGAAAGTCGCATGGCCATCGTGGAAGATGGCGTGCTGGCCGAACTGATCATCGAGACTTCCCTCCAAGAGCTTTCCCGGGGGAATATTTACAAAGGGAAAATCGTCAAACTTGAGCCCAGCCTGCATGCCACCTTCGTGGATTATGGCGAAGCTCGTCACGGCTTTTTGCCCTTTTCCGAAATTCACCCCGATTATTACGCCCCCAGCCCGGAGGAAACCCGGAGGGAATCTCGACCGCGAATGCAGGAAGCCATCAAACCCAATCAGGAAGTTCTTGTCCAGCTGGAAAAGGAGGTAACGGCCACCAAAGGCGCGGCGCTGACGACCTATATTTCTCTTCCCGGAAGGTACCTGGTGCTCATGCCCGGAAGTGATGGCGGGGGCATCTCGCGTAAGATTGAGGCAGAGAATGAACGCCAGAAGATCAAAGAGGTCGTTCAGCAACTTGAGCTTCCCCCGGGGATGGGTTTAATCGTCCGTACCGCGGGCTTGGAGAGGAATAAAAGCGATCTCGCCAAAGACCTCCACTACCTCCTCCGGCTATGGGAATCCATCCAGGCCAAGGCCAAAAAAATGCCCACGCCTTCCCTCATCTATCGCGAGCGGGACCTGGTCATTCGTTCGATGAGGGATTATTTTACCCCGGACATCGACGAAGTCCTGATCGACAGCAAAGAGGTCTACAACCAAGCGAAGGATTTTCTCAGAGGCGTTATGCCCCGCTACCAGGATAAGGCAAAAATATACCATGAAAAGCGCCCCCTCTTTTCGAAATACGAACTGGAAAAGCAAATCGAAACCATCTATGAACGCAAGGTTTCCCTGAAATCGGGCGGTTCGGTCGTGATCGATCCCGCGGAAGCCTTAGTCGCTGTGGACGTCAACTCTGGACGCGCCACCCGCGGGCGGGGGATGGAGGAGACGGCCTTCAAAACGAACCTGGAAGCGGCAGAAGAGATCGCCCGTCAACTTCGCCTCCGGGACCTGGGCGGGCTGGTGGTCATCGATTTTATCGATATGCGGGACCGCAAGCACAAGCAGGAGGTGGAACGCGCGTTGCGCAACGCCCTCAGACGCGATAAGGCCCGCATCGAGACGGGCCGCGTCAGCCGTTTTGGCCTGCTCGAGCTTTCCCGCCAGCGGCTGCGGCCGGCGCTCAGCGGCAGAAGCTTTATCCCCTGTGCCAATTGCAGCGCGACCGGCCTGGTCAAATCAACGGAAGCGGCTGCGTTAACCGTCTTGCGCAGGGTCCAGGCGGGGCTGGCCAAAGGCGGGTGCACCCAGGTGAAAGTGGAGGTCCCCGATGAAGTGGCCACCTATCTCCTGAACCAAAAAAGGGCCGAACTCGTTCGCCTGGAAAAGCAGTACAACCTGAAGATCCAGATTATCGGGCAGCCCGGATTGCCCAGCCATCAATACCATCTGGAATTTGCCCACAGAGAATCTCAACCGCGCTCAGAAAAAACTCCCGTACAACCCGGGGAATCCTTGCTTGCCGGAGCCGGCCCGGGAGAAAAAGTCACTCCCGAAGAGGCCGACCGGCTGGCGATTGAGGAACTGAGAAAGGAAACGAAAGAGAGCCTTCTGAAAAAATTCTTCTGGCCGCCGTCCTTCTGGCGGGGAATCTTTAAGACCCCTTCCCCTTCTTCCCCCATCAATTCCCATCCGGAAAATCAGACAAAGGATGCGTCGGATATTTCCGAGAAGTCTTAGAATGGGGCTCCTATTAAATCCGCACCTTTTCTCCAGGCTGTAAGAGAACGGCCTTGGGGTTAATCCTCCGTTCTTTCAGGAGATGCCGAAACGTTCGCGGGGGCTCTTCTATGGCCTCCAGGCTGAGGCGGAAAGCTCCCCAGTGTATGGGAATCATTCGTCTGGCCCCGAGCATGGCCATCGCCTTCAAGGCATCTTCCGGGCTCATATGAAATCTCCGAAATAGGAACGGCCGATAATGGCCGATGGGCAATAAAGCCAGGTCGATGGAAAAATTGGCCCCGATTTCACGAAAGTCCTGGGTAAGCCCGGAATCCCCGGCGAAGTAGATGGTCTTTGTCCCTTGCACCACGTAGCTTTGAGGAATCGACTGGGTCTCGCACAGGGACCGTCCCGGAAAATGGTTCGCGGGCAAGGCCGTGATCAGGAGGGAGCTTAGGCAAGTTCGCTCTCCCCAGCATAGAGGGTGCACATCGGTGAACCCTAAATCCTCCAGATACTTCTCGAGTCTTGCCGGGAGCACAACCGGTAGATTGCGAGGAAACAATTTAAGGGTATTCAGGTCCATATGGTCTAAATGCCCGTGGGAGATCAAGATGAAGCTTAACGGGGGAAGGTCCTGAAAAGAAACACCGGGTGGCCTGTGCCTTTTGAGGATGTACAGGCGTTTCAGGTAGAATGGGTCAGTGAGGAAATTGCGCTCATCGAGATGGACGAGGACTGTGGAATGGCCGATAAAGACCGCGGCATTCTCTCCCCCTGGAAAAGGAAAGGGGCTTCCGGAAAGATAGGAAGCCCTCGGTTCTATGCCTAATTCGCTTCGGAACCACATTTTTCTACTATATCATCGGCCATGTGTGCAAAGCGATTAAAATCCTCCGGTGACTTCAATACACTGTCCCGATACGTAGTCGGAAAGCGGCGAGGCCAGGAATAGAATGGGACCGGCGGCCTCCTCCGGGGTGCCGGGTCTTCCCGCGGGAATGATCATGGTCATCACGTTACGCATGCCCGCGGGAATGCCGATCGCCACGGGCTGCCCGTCACGCTGCAGCGTCTGACCCGCTTCTTTTTCTTTCGTGAGACGGGTATCGATCCACCCATAGGCAACGGCGTTGACCTGAACGTTTAACGACCCCCATTCCTTCGACAGGGCTCGGGCCAGCCCCACAATTCCCGCCTTCGCGGAGGCATAATTCGCCTGGCCCGCATTTCCCCGGGTCCCGGCCACTGAAGAAACGTTAACGATCTTGCGCTGCACCACCTTCCCCGCGGCTTTTTCCTGTTTGGCCGCCTCCCGGAAGTAGGGGGAGGCCGCCCGGATCAGACGGAAGGGGGCCGTTAGATGAACCGCGAGCATGGCTTCCCATTGTTGATCGGTCATCTTGTGGATGACCGCATCCCAGGTGTACCCGGCGTTGTTGACCAGGATATGCAGCCCACCCCAGGTCTGGACAGCTTTCCCAACGATGCCTTCCGCGAAGGAGGAGTTCGTAACGTCCCCGGGGAATACGATACACTCCCCGCCCGCGGCCTTAATCTGATCCGCAACCTCCTGGGCGGGTTGCGCATCCAGATCACTTACCATAACTTTCGCCCCCTCTTGGGCGAAAAGCAGGGCCACCGCCCGGCCGATGCCGCGGCCGGAACCGGTCACAATCGCCACCCGATCTTTGAGCATCTTTTCCATCACCCTTCTCCTTTTCCAACTCAGATCCAAAAATCATTCACCGCAGAGGGCGCGGAAAACGCAGAGAAATCAGGCTCGGCACTCTCTGCACTACTAACGTGCAAACTCTTTAAATTTTGTAAAGATTTTTGTAATGAATTTTACCTGTGTTTATCATTGGTTATCCATGTCCCGCATTGTCTTTTGCTAATATCTCTGTGAACTCTGTGCCCTCTGTGGCTAAAGTTTTTTGGTTGCGGCTCTGCCGCGCTGCGTTCTCTGCGGTGAATTCTTTTACCTTCCGATAATGGCCACGCTGCAAACATTCGTGGAGGGGATGCCGCCCAGGTTGTGCGTCAAGCCAAAACGGGGATTTTTCACCCTTCTCTCCTCCGGCCACCTCTCCAGGAGCTGACTGTACATTTCATAAAGCATGCGGAGCCCAGAGGCGCCGATGGGATGGCCAAAGCACTTGAGCCCTCCATCCGGCTGGCAGGGAATTTTCCCTTTGAGGTCGAAGAATCCGTTCATGATGTCATCAATGGCCTTGCCCCGCGGAGAAATCTGAAGGTCTTCGTAAACGCTGAGCTCGGTGATCGAGAAACAGTCATGAACCTCCATCATACTGATTTCTTCCCGGGGGTTCTGGATCCCGGCCTCCCGGAAAGCCATCTGCCCCGCCCGGTAGGTTGTTTCCAGATGGGCGCCGTCCCAGGTGTTGTACAGGGATTCTTCACCCGAGGAGACACAGATAGCCAAGGCCTTCACTAAAATCGGGTCGGTTTTCTTCAGGGACCGGGCGATCTCCGGGGTGGTCACGATGGCTGCCGCCGCTCCATCACTCACCCCGCAGCAGTCAAACAGGCCAAGGGGATAGGCAATCATCGGCGCGTTGATAATCTGTTCCTCAGACACCGGCCGGCGAAGATGCGCCTTGGGGTTCAGGGCCCCATTGGCGTGACTCTTGGCCGAGATATGGGCCAGGGCTTTTTTCCCCTGCGCCGGATCGATTTTATATTTGGCAAAATAGCCCGTGGCGAGCTGTGCAAAAAGGCCCGGGGCCGTAGCGTTGGGTCCAATCAAAGCTTGCATCTGGCCGAAGGCGGCGGTGGCCGGCAGACCGCCATACCCGGTATCTTTTAATTTTTCTACCCCCAGAGCCAGGCAAATATCATAGACCCCCGCAGCGACGGCATAGCAGGCCCCGCGGAAGGCTTCGGTCCCGGTCGCACAATAGTTCTCGGTCCGTGTGACCGGGATGTAGGGTAACTTCAAAGTGGTCGCTAAGGGCGTGCCCCCCTTGCCCACGTTGACCTCGTCAATATGCGTTCCAAACCAGGCCGCCTGAATCTCTTTTTTCTCAATCCCGGCATCGTTCAAAGCCTCTCGAAAGGCTTCCACGATCAAATCTTCGCCCGCAGACTCCCACCGTTCTCCAAATTTGGTGCAGCCCATGCCCAGTATAGCCACTTTGTCCCGGATTCCCGTTGCCATTTAGGCCACCTCCTTTAGCGGAACTGCCTTCCAGAAATAACCATGAATATCCCTTTTTTCATCATAGTATTTTTTGCGAAAACTGAAGGAAACCGGCGCCCCGACTTTCAGATCCTCGAGCGTGCAATCGGTGAAGTTGCACATGAACCTCCCGCCCCCATCGAATTCTACGTAGCCGTATAATTCCGGCGGATCGTAAGAGGCGGCCAGCAGGTCTCCCGTGTAACTCAGGACCCGCCCTTTTCTATCGGCGAAGCCATAGTCTTCCATCTCATCCATCGCCCCGCAGGCGGGGTTGACGCATACCCGTTGCGGGGGGAACTGGGGGGTTCCACATTTTTTACAGCGAGAACCGATGAGGCCTAAAACGGCCTTCCTATGCCGGTAGACCAGGCTCCATCGGGTTAAAAAATCTGTCTCTCCCCGAAGACCGATATCCACCGGCACCATCCCCCGGAACACGACATATTTGGGGTAGCTGTTCATTTCCGCTCGTTTGGCCAAATACCCTTGAACGCCCATCCTCTTCTTGAATCGGGCAATCTGGTCGGTAACCTGAAGGTAAAGGGCATCGCAGCCGCTGCCGAAACTTACCACCAGGAGCTTATCCCCCGGCTTCGCTTCTTCCAATGCTCGGACCAGCATCAGGGGAGAATGGGGCGTGCCCGTCTCTCCGATGGAATGATACATGGGGTCCTGCACCTTCGCCGGGTCCAATTGCAGAACCTTGGCCAAGCTTTTTCTCTCGGAATCGTAATGGCATTGAAAGATGACCTTGGAAAAATCATTGAGCGGAACGCCGATTTTCTTCAGGAGGCCGCCAATGGCCTTCGGCAGGAATTCCCCAAACCCCAGATCCCGAATCCAACGGTCCTCCCACTGGCGGTCAAAGGTGGTCTTCGAGCCGCGGTAGTGGTCTACGAAATCGCAGGTCAAGGAGTTGGAACCTTTGAATTCGGCGATGACCTTCTCTTCCCCGACGAGAAAAGCCGCGCCCCCATCCCCGAAGATCATCTCCTGGGAGCTGCCCATCTTCCCCAGGCGACAATCCGCCATGCAGACCAGGATCTGCCTCGCATTTTTCGACCCCACCCCCTCCAGGGCAGAGATCAGCGCCGACGTTCCGGATTTCAGGGCGCCCGAAAAATCGGCCGAGCGCACATCTTCCCGCAGGTTCAACGCCCCCGCAATGATCCCCGCATTTTGCCTTTCCAAGTACGGCATGGTGGTGGATGCGAAAAAAAGACCATCGACCTGCGACCGGTCAAAACCTTCTACACAATCGATGCTCGCCGCCGCGGCCATGGTCAGGCTATCTTCATCCGAGTTCGCCACCGCCTTTTCCCCCTGAGCGAGCATGATATTGGCGGGGTTAATCCAGCCCATGGCCTGGAAAATGGCCATCCGCTTCAGCCGGTATCGAGGAACATAAGCCCCGTAAGAGACAATTCCGACCATATCATCCTCCTTGATTCATTCCGAAAACTCGATTGGATAAAAACCGGGAAACTTCGCCTCCAAAATCTTACGGATCTCTCTCTGGCTCTCCTCATCTACAATTCTCTCAACTTCCGAAAGCACTTGCCCCTGCTCGTCCATCCGCTTCTTCCAACTAAGGATATATCCAGGTATTTTGATGAAAGCACAGCCGCGCGGCCCGCAGCAGGATGATTCAATGTTAGCTACCCCGACTGAATAGAGCACCTCCTTCCCCCGAAAGGCGATCTTCCCCTCCTCGATAAACGAATACCCCCCTCCAAAAAATTCCACCCTCTTATTCAATTCCGGATGGGTGTAATCACTCATGTTCGGCTGCCGCACGCCAAGATTCTCTACCGGGTACTGGCGCTTCTGACTTTTCCAGTCTCATTGGATCTTGGGTCATCCGCATTCGGTCTCCCGGTAGATGACCACTTCGTACCGATTTACATCCACTTCATACCGCACCTTTTCCAGCTGAATGCCATAGAATTTTCCCGGTCCCCAACTTTCTTCCGTTTCTTTGAAGGCCTCAACCTCCAGCAGATAATCCAGAATTCTCCGAACCTCATCGAAAGTGAGATCATAATCCGTGATGATGTGGAAGAATAAATTCCGGTGGTGAAAGGGATAAACTTCCATTGTTCCCTTCTTCCCGTCGTGATTTTGGGGTCATCCTAACAAATATTAAAGGTTAGTTCAAGGTTTTTTGCGGCTGGCGGGTTGGGGAATGGCCCCCCGCTCCTCGGAGCGGGGGCGGGTTTCATTTGGAGTAAATCTCCGGGTTGAGGATATTGGGTGGGGTCTCTCCTCGCAGTACCGCCAGGATATTTTTCACCGCCACCAGGGCCATCTTTTCCCGGGTGGCCGAAGTCGCACTGCCGATATGAGGAACGAGGAAAACATTTTCCATCTTGAGGAGTTCGGGAGTAACTCGGGGCTCTTTCTCATAGACATCCAGACCCGCCCCCGCAATCACGCCCGATCGCAGAGCCTCCACCAGGGCGCTTTCATCCACCACCGGCCCCCGGGACGCGTTGATCAGAAAGGCCGTCTTCTTCATCAGGCGGAGTTCCTCCCGCCCGATCAGGTGAGTGGTTTCGGGACTCAAGGGAACATGCAGGGTGACGAAATCGGCTTTGGCTAAGAGTTCATTCAGGGGAAAAAATTTAGCCCGGAGCATGTCGACCAGGCCGGATTCGACCTTGCGGATGTCGTTATAAAGGATTTCCATGTTGAAGCCCAAGGCCCGTTTGGCGACAGCGGACCCGATTCTCCCCAGACCGACGACTCCCAGGGTTTTCCCGTGCACATCACTTCCCAGGAGAAGGTTCGGATGCCACCCGACCCATTTACCGGCTCGCACAAATCGCTCGGCTTCTCCCATCCGACGAGCCACCCCCAGCATCAGGGCAAAGGCTAAATCGGCAGTCGTATCGGTAAGAACCTCCGGAGTATTCGTCGCCGCTATTTTCAAACGGGTAGCTCCGGCCAGATCGATATTATTGAAACCGACGGCATTATTCGCCACGATTTTCAGGTCCCGTCCCGCTTCCAGGATTTTGCCAGAAATGGCATCGCTTCCCGCGGCCAATAGACCTACTCTCCCCGGGAGATGCACGCTGAACTCCTCGGGAGTCATCGCCCGATCCTCCGGATTCACCATCACTTCGGCATGCTCTTTCAAGAGGGCTAGAGGTCCTTCCTGTATTTTGCGGCTGACCAGCACTTTCGCTTTCATCTTTTCATCCCCCGTTCTTTTCTTTTTTTAAGCCCCTTTTTTCATATCAATTCCGTAACTCTTGATCTTGCGGTGCAAATTGCTCCGTTCGATTCCGATGAGCTCCGCGGTCTTGGAAATATTCTCATCGTTCTCCGTGAGTTTTTTCACGATGAACCGCTTTTCGAATTCCCGCCGCGCATCTTTCAGCAAGTTGAATTCTAAGAAGGAAAATTCCGGCGGGGCCTTGGGCTGTTCCCGTACCGGGTCGGGAACGTCCTTGGCCTCGATCATGGGCCCCCGGGTCATAATCACCATACGCTCGACCACGTTCTTTAATTCCCGAACATTGCCCGGCCAAGAATAGGTAACCAGCAGGTCCATCGCCTCCGGGGAGATTTTTTTCATTTCTTTGTTATTCTCCAGGCAAAACTCCCCAATGAAATGCTCCACTAAGATGGGAATGTCGGTCTTTCGTTCCCGCAGCGGCGGGACGGCGATGGGTATGACATTCAGTCGGTAGTAAAGGTCTTCGCGAAACTGGCCTTTTTGAATCTCCCCCCTGAGGTCCCGGTTGGTCGCGGCGATGACCCGCACATCCACAAAGATCATCTCCGCGCCCCCTACCCGTTCAAACTTCTGCTCCTGGAGGATGCGCAGGATCTTCGCCTGAGTCTTCAGGCTCATGTCGGCGATCTCGTCCAAGAAGATGGTCCCCTCGTTGGCCAGGTCAAACTTCCCCCGGCGTTTGGTCAGGGCCCCGGTAAAAGAACCCTTCTCGTGGCCGAACAGTTCACTCTCGATCAGTTCCTCCGGGATGGCCGCACAATTGACTTCCACAAAAGGCTTGTCCGCGCGCAGGCTCGTTTGATGAATCTCCCGGGCAACCAGTTCTTTTCCGGTTCCGTTCTCCCCGGCGATCAGGACCCATCCGTTCGTCGGGCCCACGATTTTGATCTGTTCCTTGAGCTGTAAAATTTCCGGGGAGTTGCCGACGATCTCGTACTTTCTCTGGACTTGCTGCCGCAAGGCCCGGTTCTCTTGCTCCAGTTTGGAATAGAGCAAAGCATGGCTCACCGCCAGCAGGACTTTGTCCAGAGAAAGGGGCTTCTCGATAAAATCATAGGCCCCTAATTTCGTGGCTTTCACCGCCAGCTCGATGTTGGCATGGCCGGAGATCATGATTACGGGCAGGTTGGGAGTTTGGGTTTTGATCCGCTCCAGGGTCTCGATTCCATCCATCCCCGGCATCCAGATGTCCAAAAGCACTACGTCGGGCGGATCACTCTCGATCTGCTTTAAAGCCTGGACTCCGTCCTTGGCCTCCTCCACCTCGTATCCTTCATCTTTGAGGACGCCGTTCAATGATTGCCGGATCCGTTCTTCGTCATCCACCACTAAGATTTGTTTGGCCATCCTGCGCTCGCTTCATACCCGCCGGTTCTTATTTGACGGGGAGCTCGATGATCAATCGGGTGCCCCGCGGAAAGTTATCTTTCACCCGAATGTAGCCATCATGATCGGAGATGATCGTATTCACAATCGCCAACCCCAGGCCGGTGCCCGAGGGTTTCGTGGAGAAATAGGGCTCGAAAAGCATGGGTTTGTCCTGGGGGGAGACCCCACATCCGTTGTCCGCCACCTCAATCCGGGCCAGGTTCATCCGGGGATCGAGCTGCGTCTCGATCATAATCTGCCCCTCCTTCTGCTCCGCGCCGACCTCATCCACGGCGGCCACCGCATTCTCTAATAGGTTTACGATCACTCTTTTCATCTGTTCCTTATCCAGGTTAAAGGTCGGAATTTTATCGTCCGGATTGAAGGCGAACCGAATGTGCCTGTGTCCCTCTTCGTAGAGGACCATCGCTTCCCGAATAATCTCGTTGAGATTATTGGGAGCGGGGCTGGCCGCGGGCATACGGGCGAAGCTGGAAAATTCATTGACCAGGTTCTTTAATTCTTCCACCTGGGTGACAATCGTCCGGGTGCATTCATCGAAAACCGCCCCATCTTGGGCAAATTGACCCGAATAACGCTTCTGGAGCCGCTGGGCCGAAAGCTGAATCGGAGTCAAAGGATTCTTGATCTCATGGGCGATGCGGCGAGCGACCTCCCGCCAGGCGGCCGCCCTCTGCGCTTTCTGCAGCTGGGTCAGGTCGTCCAAAACCACCACCAGCCCCAGGTAGTGATTTTCTTCATCACGCAGCATGGCGACTTTCACCAGCAGGGTGAGGGTTTCGCTCCGGACATTCAGTTTTATCTGTCGGGTGATCGAATGATTTTCAGCTCGGTTGACGGCTTTGATCCATTCTCCCGCCAGAATCAGGTGTTCGGGTTGGAGGACCTCCGAGTAGACTTTCTTCAGCACACTCGCGGCCTGGATGCCCAGAATATTCTCGGCGGACCGGTTGATCGTCTGGATTCTCCCGGCCGGATCGATCGAAACGACTCCTGCTCCCACATCCCGGAGAACGATCTCCATATACCGTCGCCTTTGGTCCAACTCGATGTTGCTCTTGCTCAATTCGGCGTGCGCCTTTTCCACCTGGTTCTTGCTGGCCTTTAGATCCTGAGTCATTTGGTTGAAGGAATCCACCAACGCCCCCAGCTCATCTTCGGAAGTCCTGGGGATCTGGAAATCCAGGTTTCCCTTGGTGATTTTCTGCGTCCCTTCGGCGAGCTTCTGGATCGGTTCGATGATGCCCTTGGCCAGGAAAAGGCCAAACCAGGTGGCCGAAAAAATGATCAGCAAGGTGACGAGCGAAAGAGTGATCAGATAGCCGAATTTGATGGGGTCTTTGAGCACCTTGAGCTGCTTATATTCCTCAAAGGCTGTCGAGATTTCTGTGATCCGGGAGACCAGGCTCTGGGGTACGAAATAATTGGCCACCAGTACGCCCACCACTTCCCGCGGGGTCTGAGGAGAAAAAATGGGCACCAGGGCCCGGATGAGATCCCCCTGCCTCAACGACTGGATCTTCGTAGTCTCCTTGCCCCCCAAGGTTTCCTGCAGAACCTTGCTTTCGAGCGGAGGAAAGCTGACCGCGGGCAGATTCGGTGCCGATATCAGGAGGGGCTTCTCCATTCGATCGGAAATAATTTCTACCGCCCCGAGGTTGTATTCCGTACGTTTCGTCTTCAAAAAATTGGGGAGAAAAACCTGATTGGCCTTTTCCAACAACCGCTGCTGGATCAACCCCTGGCTGATCTGCCGGGCGTAATAGAGGGCATTATTGGAGGTATTCTGGTAATAGAGCTGAGCCACCACTAGAGATTCCTGGAGCGAGCTTTCCACTTGGATGCTGAACCACCTCTCGATACTGCTGGTGATGAAATAGGTGGCGATGAAAAATAAGAGAATGGTGGGGACCAGAGAGAGGGAAATAAAGGCCAGTACCAATTTGGTCCTGAGCTTCGACCCCAGGACTTTTTTCTTTCTCTCAAAAATCAGCTTGACCACATTGCGCAGGATCAGGAAAACCAGGAGAAGCAGAAGGATGATGTTCAGGCTGATGAGGGAAACAACGAGTATATTATTGGCGAGCGGGATTTGGTCGCCCCAAAAGGGAACATGAGTCTGCAGGTAAAAGAGGAGCCCGATCAGAGCCAAAAGGAAGAAAATGATAATCAATTCCCGGCGTCGCCGCCTCTGCTCCTTGCTCTTGCCTTGCTCCTGATTCTCTGCCTTTTTAGGATTCACCCACATTTCTTCCGTTCCCAAGTCCCCTACAGGTCAAGCCCCTATGGGAGAGTTGAGATATCTTAACCAAGAACATCGGAAAAGGCAATGAAGATTTGGGATTGGACGGCAGTTTGAGCGGTTGGGCTTCATGAGGAGGGAATTTCCCCTCCTGGATGCATGGCTTCTTTCTGGAAGAACGAAATCTCCGTCCCTTAGTGCTTCGATTCGTAAATACGGTTACGTATTCTCAAACCGAGAACCGAAGCAGTTGCTCACTCCATTCGGCCCGAGCTCATGGCCGAGGGCAGCACTAAGTCCTGAGTGAATAAATTCGTTACCGAATTTATGAATCGATCGACTTAGCCCAAAAAACTGTGCGTGGGGGGGGTAATCTGCAGTTTATGGAACTCCTCTTCGTTTGAGAATTCCAGAAGTTCCCACCAATCCTCATGGGCCAAGAGTTTCCGGATCAACTTATGATTGAGGGTGTGGCCGGATTTATATCCGATGAAATGGCCGATCACCTGGGCACCGACCAGCCAGAGGTCTCCGATCGAATCCAGGATTTTATGCCGGACAAATTCGTCTGAAAACCGGAGTCCCCCTTCATTGATCACTCTGCTCTCGTCGACTACCACGGCATTGTCCAGCGACCCTCCCCGGGCAAAACCTCTGGCCTTCAACATCTCGTACTCCTTTAGGAAGCCAAAAGTCCGGGCCGAGCAAATCTCGCGCTCAAAGTTTCCGTTGGAGATCTGGATGAGATAATATTGGTTGGAAATGAGCGGGTGCTTGAAATCGATGGTGTAAGAAATTTTAAAATCTCTGCTGGGCAAAAGCGTTGCCTGGCGATCATCCTCGGTAACCGTTACGGGCCGCTTGATGATCACATACTTCTTGACTTTACTCTGAGGACGAATGCCAGCTCTTTTCAGAAGGTTATTGAAAGGTTCGGAGCTGCCATCCATGATCGGCACTTCCGGGGCATCCAGTTCCACCTCTGCATTATCGATTCCCAGCCCAGCAAATGCCGCCATAAGATGCTCGACGGTCGAAACCTTGCCCCCATCCCCGCCTAACGTGGTTGCCAGGGTCGCATCGACTACATTATCGATATGTGCCCGAATCCTGGCTTGTTTGGGCAAATCTTTGCGAATAAAAACAATACCCCGGTCCGGTCCGGCAGGCCGGATCTCTAAATGGCAATGCGTACCGGTATGCAACCCAATTCCCGAGCAACTGACTGTATTCAAAATCGTGGTCTGGAATAACATTATTTCGGCTCCTTGTCCGGCTTTCATAATTTCAAAAATAAATCCTTAGCAATTTTAATGCCATGAAACTCAAAACGATAGTTTTTTATTAAATCATCCAACCTTATAAACCACTTTAATATTTAATAGATGGAGTCTCTTGCCCTTAGCCATCCTCACCTTCCCGAATGCCCAATCTTCCTTTTACCCTAGGAGGGGGGATATTGTGGCAAAGCTGACACAATCCCCATACCGTCTATTGTTTTTTTGCAACCTTTTATTTCCGGAAAACGGCCAAAAGAAAGATGGCCAAATACTAATCAGCATGCAGGTAACCTAGGGAAAATAGATGCTAAAGTTTCCCCGACGAAAAGCGATATCCCCCGGTAGTCTTCCCAGCCAGGAAATCTTGGGCATGACCAGTAAGAAAACCCCGATGGCCGCAAGTACCGGGCCAAAGATGACGAATATTTCCCCCAGGCTATTGAACTCAAACACCTTTCATATGCTTCTGGAAATCCCCGAATCTTCCTAAAGCAAGCCATCATACAAACCCACTATCCAAAAGTCAACATTGTCGCCTCAGGGAAAATCTTGGCGATGTGGGGCCTTGACCGCTTCCTCATCTTCCCGCGCCTTGCCTTCCTTCCCGGCGAAAGTACTCTTTGCCGAGCGGGTTGCCTTGGAGTGTTCCCCCGGATGTTCCTGAGCCTCCTGAGGGATACTTTGGGTCTGTCCGGATGCTTTGAAGCTAAAAATCACCTCCTTTTCGCTGGAACCTTTTCCTCCGGGCCCCGGGGACTTTTCCTTATTTTCCGCCTGTTTTAGGAGGTGCTGCAAATAAAGGGTAAAGCCTATGGCAGCGAGCACGATTACCAGCTGGATGAAAATTCGCCGACGCGAAGGTTTCCGGTCCTTCGCCGGGGGACTCGCTGGAACCTTCTCTGAATCGGAAATTTCTTGGGCGATGGGGACAGAGGTCGAGAAAAGGGGTATTTGCTCAAAGGTTTCTTTACGGCCGGTCAGTTCCGCTTGAAAGCGGTAGCGCTTCAAAACTTCGTCGGGATCCAACCCGAGATGCCGGGCATACCCTCTCAGGAATCCCAGAGTATATTCCCGTTTCGAGAAGAAATGGAAGTCGTCCCTTTCCAGAGCTTCCAGATAGGGCCGGCTGATGCGGGTACCCCTGGATAGCTCTTCCAGGGAAACGCTTCGGGCTTCTCGCTCCCGTCTTAAATACTGGCCTAGCGTCTCCGTAAAGTTTCCGCCCATGCGCCGTGAAATCGAATCGATCCAACCTGAAAATTAAGCGAATCTCCTGCCCCCAAGACCCTGAACCTTTTTGGGTTTCCTCCCGCTTTCCACCGACAGGGGGAAAAGAGCCCATCCTTGCGGTAAAAGGAAGGGGCCTTCTTTTCCGACAGCCTCATTAGCCGTAATAGCGATAGATGGCTTCGGCCACGCAGGCCGGTTTTTCCTTTCCTTCCACCTCGAAATTCAAATTGAAGGTCGCCTGCACGCCTCCTTTAATTTCTTCGATCTGGGCCAAGGTGGCTCGCAGCCTTACGTGGGAAGGGATGGGAACCGGAGCCGTGAACCGCAGCTTATTGAGTCCGTAATTTACCCCCATCTTCTTCTCGATCACATCCATGACATTCGCCAAAAGGTAAGGGGCCAAGCTCAGCGTGTAATATCCGTGGGCGATGGGCCCCCTGAAGGGGGACTCGCGCTTCGCCCTCTCCGGGTCCACGTGAATCCACTGGTGATCGAGGGTGGCGTCGGCAAACATGTTGACCGCTTCCTGCGTCACCGGATGCCAGTCGCTAACCCCAACCTCTTGCCCGACCATCTTCTTCAATTCTTCCAGATTTTGAATGACCCGCTTGGGCATGATTCCCTCCTGATCGCTTTCATGGCTCTTACAATACATCGATGGGTTTGGTTTAGCACAAAACGCCCGGCGGGTCAACCGGAGCTTTTTTGAGGCCTTTTTTGTCCCCCCCGGGTTTTATGATATTGCTCGCATTTCAAATAATTCCCAGGTCCGGGCAAAACCGGCAATCTGTTGCGGCTGGGCCGATGACCCAGATGAGAAATGTGGACCGATGAAAACCTGGGGGTGGGGAAGCCGGCTTTTTCTGAGTTTTCTAAAGCCTGGGCTATGGGTAGGAGGGTTATAGAAGGATCAATCTCCCGGCAGGGCAGGATTGCGGATCCATTCCTCAGATTCCGGCGATCTCTTGACCTCCTCAATCCGCTTCGCTCCGATGAATCGAGCCGCAAAATAACGGGAGTCTAAATGGTCAATATGAACCCGCCGCTTGCGCAGCGAGGTGTGGATGAATCGACCGTCGCCGATGTAAATGCCCACATGAGTGGGACGCGGGGTCTTAGTTCTCTTGAAGAAGACTAGATCTCCTATCTGCAGTGCTTCGCGAGCGACTTTGTAACCGACCTGAAATTGTTCTCGGGCGGTGCGGGGGAGATCGATGCCCAAGATGCGGAAAACCTTCTGAACGAAGGCCGAACAATCCAACCCGCTGGGGGTGCTTCCCCCGCGACTGTACTTCAACCCCAAGAAGCCTCCAGCCACGCGGACCAGAAGCTGCCCGTCTTTCTCGTCCAGCAAAAATCCTTTCCCCTGGACCGGGTCTCGGACCATCTCCGCTGGTTTCGATAGATCCTCCGCCCCTGTTTCCCATGATCCCGGCTGGGCGGCCTCCCTCACGGTCGGGTTGATCCCAGCTTTGGGGGGCGCCGCGGGTATGACCAGGCGTTGACCGGGATAGATTTTTTCATCCCTCAGTCCATTGGCCTCTTGAAGCTGGAAAACCGCAACCTGGAATCTTTTGGCAATGCGGAATAATGACTCTCCGGCCTTGACCGTATGCGAAAAATCTGCTTTGCCGGGTGCGGGGAAGATTAGAATAAAGAAAAACCAGAGGAACGAAAAGCGCATCAGAAGAGGGCCGTACGTTTTCATCTCTTGTCCCCCGGATTGGGATTTTCCACGGAATGATCAAAAGCCGGGCTGATTATAGTCAAGAAAAAGATAAATAGCAATTTTTTTTAGCCCTTCTTCGAAAGATTACCCGCTGGAATGCAGGAGCCATCCATTTTTTCTGACCCCACTGACAAAACGGGGGCAGCCCGGCGACCCT
>Ga0315282_10007331_pt1 | contig 18155 bp, 26 predicted proteins | sample YL17G07_20_MG_FD_203693 | JGI IMG/M metagenome (GOLD analysis project Ga0315282, IMG submission 203693) | Sediment microbial communities from Yellowstone Lake, YNP, Wyoming, USA - YL17G07_20 | ecosystem: Environmental > Aquatic > Freshwater > Lake > Sediment | place: USA: Wyoming | collected...
TCCTCTTAGCTCTCATATATCTACCAAGTCTTTGTAGTAATTCTTGCTTTTCAAACAATTTCCCTTTCTTTGTTCTAAATCTACACAATCTCACTCTTTCACCTCTACAGTCTGATTGCTAGTATTTTGTCTAGGCATATTAACACAGAACCGAAACTATTTTTGAGCATATTCCTTCATGTAGACTCAGCCATCCATTGTTCCAGCCAATCAAATAACTACACAATGCTATAATAATTATCAAAATTATGATACAAATCCAATCTATTTTATTCATATCTAATCTTCCTCATCATCGTCATCAAACGGATCTTCAGGGTCTTCTTCCAAGCTTGTACAACTCCCTGTAGTTGAACAGAAAGGTTCTGCCATCCAAAGTGTAGCCATAACTCCTCTCGCCGACAGATTCGGCTCGGACTATGCGAACGATGAGATATTTTCCTGTCATATCAAATCCTCCAACATTATCCTTCTAGTGTCCAATTCCTTTATTTGCTTGAAGTTGTGTTCCTGTAATAGTTCTTCGCTTATCTTCTCGGATTTGCCTTCGTATGTTATCACAGAAGTTCTCATCCATATAGTTCCCTTAATATTGCCATCCATAAATTCATAAAACTTGAATGGCGTTTCTATCGTATCGGCTATTTCAAGGAAGTCTTTAAGGTCTATGATGCGGTAGTCTTTCACTTTTCTTCACTTCCATTGATAACCTTTTCTTCCGTCATCCCACCGTCAAATAGAGCAGATATGCCATGACCACGCCCAAAACTATCGTAGCCACTAGCAAGATGACTGTTCCCTGGAGCTGCGTCAAGCCTTTCATAGAGTTTTCACCACATCTCTTACCAGTATGCCGAAGATGAAGAAACCATAGGCAAACACGAAAAATCCAGCGATAATCAGATCCAAACCCTGCATATACATGTCATCTATTGTCGAAACCATACCAAAGCCATTCGACTCTAGCGATTCTCTCCAAGTGTTGTCTTTGTAATAATGTTGCGATAGGTCAGTGTTATGTATGCCGCTCCAGAACATTGTCATACCTAGAACCAAGGAAAGAAGCATCATCAGCATAAAAGTGAGCTTCTTCTTGATGGGATTGCTAGTAGACATAGAAACTCGGTGTAGACTTTGCCCTACTATGTCTTTTTTGATAACTAGCAAACCTTGTGTCATTCTCTCACTCCTATGAACTCTATGCATTTCTGCCCTTTAGTAATGGGATTCCTTATCACAACTATGCCTTTCTCTTGCTTGACTAGTTTGAAAGCGTCTATTATTCTCATTCAACACTACCTCTTAAAGTGTTTATATTTTCAATCCATTCAAAACTTTCCATCCACATTCCAAAAGTATTTGCCATTTCTTCCTCAATTTTATTATAGTCAACCTTCTGCTCTCTACAAAAATAATGAAAAATCTCATGAGAGATATTTTGAGAAAGCCAAAAAATACATCTTTCGATTGATGAAGTGTTTCCTTTGGATGTTTTAGCTTGATGCCAGATGCTACCCAGATTGGATTTTATAAGGTTTTCATCATAATGACAACTTCCCATAACTCTAACAACTGATATAAAGGGAAATTTTTTAGATAATGAAAAACCATTCAATACATCTCTTGTTAAAATTTGATAGTTTATTTTAATTTTCATTCTTTCTCACCATTCATCTTTTCTAGCCCTCTTATAGTGTGTATCATTCCTTATCTACCCTCGTTAAAAGTATTCCACCATTCTTTCGCTGCACCTTCAACAGATCCCCAACCTTCAACCCAAGCTCCTCTCGTATGCCTTTCAATATGGTTATCTGGAACTTGTTGGTTATGATTGTCGTGTCTTTCATTTAATATTCCCCATCTTTTAGAAATTGCTTTAATGCCATTCTTACAACACCAGAATAACATCTATCTGTATTATGTGAAATTTCAAGAATCTTTTTATCAAGTTCTGATGGCAAAGAAATATTTCTTCGGATTATCATAATATTCTTATTTCCTTACAGTATATATAAAGATTGTTGCGATGGAATGTATATTTTGTCTTATATTCTTACCACAATATGTCAGATAATGTTGCAAAAGTAGGGAAAACTATCAAAACTATGTAAACTACTGTTTACACTTGTAAATGTAAACAACAGTAAACACATAAATACTAGTAAAGCTAGATATATAGTATGCCCAAATCAACAACAGGAACAAGATGGTCTTGTGTAATTTCTGTTAGAGTTACAGAAGATACTAAGAAAAGATTTCAGTCACATTCTAAAGAGGAAAGACAAACTATGAGTGAAGCTCTGCGAGCTTATCTTGAAGATATGATGAGTGGATGGAAAAAATAAAATATTGCAGATTGAATGCTGATACCTGCTTATTGTTACAAGAACCGAAGAAGAGTTGTAATATTCACACACCGTATAAAGGTAGATTATGTAGATACTTGGAGAAAAAGAAATGACAGAAGAATGCGAACACGATTATTTTGCTTGCAGAAAGTGCAGGAAATGCGGTTATGTGGACGAGTATGGTAGGGATTAAACCAAGCTGATGTTTCCTAGTTCATCCATCGAAATCAAGCCATCGTCTATCAAAAAATAGACCGCCTTTTTAATGAGCTTTGGATTGGTGTCGGCTTAATCAAAATGCACCACGCATCTATACCAGTCCTGGGTTCAAATCCCAGCGGGCCCATTGAGATTTATCTTGGTATAACTCGGAACATTTCGATTCTTTATTCTAATGAAATTGTACAGGTCCCACAGTCTAACTGGGTTGTGTTGCTTCGCCATTGTCAGGATTACTTGGTAAATCTCTGTCTTCTCCGTTTTCATGTTCCAACTTCTCACTATCTTGTAATAGTTCGGTATTATGGGCCAAACCATGCTCTCTACTCTTAATTAGTTTTTTATAGAGAAAACCTTTGCCTTTTGGGTAGATAAAAAGCAGAATGATAAAAGCTATAACAATTGGAATGAGGAATGCTGCTGTGTTCACTTGTTCCCCTAAAGTCATGTAGCTTGTGATTAACATTTTCTCCCACATCCGCTGAACTTTAAATTATTTGCGGTGTATTTTGGAATGCGTTCAAGCCTCCAAGAGTACGAGAGTGGATTCTCTTTTGTTTTCTTTTTGACTATGCCCTGAAGCAATAAAACCTCCAAACTTTTTCGGACTGCTCCAGGAGTAATATGCAAAACTTTGGCTATCTCTTTTGCAGTCATCCATTCTTTCTTTTTCTTCAACAACTGCAGAACAGAATCCTGGCTCATTTATGTTTCCTCTTATGTTCTTCAAATTTCTTGTTCTGAATCCAAGTTTTGCAAGTCGGGCATAGCGTCTTTCCAGAATAAGGATATTTTGGGCATCGTTTCTCCAGATGGTTGATCATTTTATCTTTTGATACTGTCTTCCAACAGTATTTGCAGACTGATGCATTATCTAAATTCATTCTTTCACCTTCGGTCCGCGCCACTTCTTCCATGTGATATGCATCGTACGGTTGCAGCCCAAACAAAGCAGCCTGAATCTGTTGCCAGTTCTTTTATTTTGCTGCTTTCTACAGAAAGGACAGAATACTATCGTCATTCAATCACCGATTTTCAGGCGAGGGAAGGCACGACTGCCAATAATCAGTCCACCTTCTTCCAGCTCCGAAAAAGTGTAACGGGCATCCTCGCTTTCTGATCATTACCCAAGCAATAGCCAAAGAGGTATTCAAAGGAGATTTCGGATGGCTTGATGCTTTTTGGGTGGTCATTTTTTCAAGAACTCCTTCTGCATAGCGATGAATTCATTAAATGTTTTGGCAAATTCTGAGATTACGATCACTAATCCTGCCAGTTCACTTAAAAGAATTTTATTTGCCTCCTTCAACTCGCTTATTTCCTTAATATATGCGCCAGATGTGACAAAGTCCACAGTCTCTTTCAACTTGGCTGCTGCAGTGAATGGATTTTCTCTCACTTTCATCTCAAGAGTGCCTGGTATTGGCGTGTTGTCTACGCTATATTCTGGTGTTCTGATGGTTACATTCTTTGTTATAGGTGCAAGAAGCTTGTTTAGGGTTGTATTTCCGAGAGAACCTGTTTTAAACCTTGGAATTGGGTTTATAACCTCTATCTGGGGGTATTTTTCTATTATCTTCCCTATAAGCCTGTCTGCCATAAAATAGACCTTTGAAATCGGTTCAATCTCTGTCTGACCATAAACTTTTGGGAAGATGATTGTGATGCTCTTATTTGAGTTGTTTCTCACTGTCCATTCTCCGAATTTCATCTGTGAGAAGGTTGTCCATTTGTTCAACTTCCACTGCCCATCTTTGAACATTCCAGCGTCTTTAATTCGGACATCATAAGTAAGCTGAACATCGTCATAGAAGTACTCTTTTGACTTGCTCAAATCCCGTGTGTTGAGAAGTTCGACTCCAAGTTCGGTGAGTTCCCAAGTGCCATATCCAACCTTTTTTATGAACCTTCCAAGCCTTTTCTTAAAGAATTCAGAAACAGTAGACTTGGATTTATGATACTTTTTAGCTATCTTGCTCTGATTAAGGTGGTTTGATATGTCTACTAATACATCAAGTTCGTCTAACTTCCGCACATCTTCCGAACTTGTTTCTGTCATATCTGTCCGACTCTGGCGCTATTTGTTTTGGAGAATGGCTTTGTCTTCTTCAGTATGCTACCTTTTCTCACTCTTTTGGCAAAATACCTCTGCGAGTCATTGAATTGGTTAACATCGTCAATCTTAGAGCAAATATCCTTGTAAAACCCACAAGTTTCGTAGCATTCACGACACCGAGGAATCTCGTGTATATTATATACTCCAAATTTGTGTACACTGCGTAGTGATGATTGTCTTCTTCTCATAGCAGAAACATATCCCTTCCAGGGCCCGACTATCGCTCCATTCTCCATAAACTCCCACTTTATCAATTTCTGAAATCTTTCAACCCAAAGCCCAAGATGTATGTTCAGGCTGACTGGGTTTCTTGGATGGATGTTAAATTCTCCTTTGTCGTGAAAAATAGTGGAATCTGAGTCTGATACCATTGATGCGTAACAACCAAGTTGGAAGAGCTGATTCTTCCTAAAGCTAGTCTTTATTTCAAGGATGTGAATATCCATTCTGCCTTTTTTGCTGTCGTGTTTTATCCCAAGCACATCTATAAAACCCCGATAACCGAAGAATCTCGAATGAACTTTCACATCACGTAGAACAACTAACTTATTATCATGCAAATCGTTCTTTATGTTTTCCACACCATACTCGTCTATGGTCTTTAAATCTTCTTCCTTCTCTTTGTGCATCTCTATTCCTTTTAGCATCCTCGCTGTTTGTTTTTCCCTAAATCCTTTGATATGAAGCAGGTGTTTTCTCTTGTCGGTAGTGAAAGATGTGGCTGAGATGCAGTCCTTGTTTCTGTAACAAAATTGGCATGATCGGTCGAACCAAGTTCTTGAGTCCTGCTTGAAAAATGTGAAATAATCTGTCATATCTATACCTTGGGGTTGTTTTCATGGATAAAACAATCACGACAAATATATTGCACCACTAATGGGCTTCTGTACACTCTGAAAATTTCCGTCGTTTTTCGATTGCAACTTTCGCACTTGTAAAATTGCGCTCTTATACGCCTTCCAATTTTCCTTAACCTTTCAATGTGTGGTTTGTGCACCATTCTATACCCACTGCTCCTCTCGTCTCTTCTGTTTTGAAAAATGCTCGTGGAACTGCTCTTGTTGTATGGCTCTCGACTCCTGCACTATTTCTGAAGGTTGTGCTTCCTTCCTGCGCTGCTTATGTACAATATCACGGAAGATTCTGTTTATGCTTTCTGGTTGCGTCAGACTCCTGAGCTTTTCAAGAGGCACGAAATTTTTCAATCCATCTATGTAAAAATGATAATAGTGGCTAAGCAACCTGTAATCGTCTTTGCATTCTGGATGTTCTGCTATAAGCCATTCTATGTTCTCTTCTATAGTCTTCAATTTTTCCTCAAACTCTGACATTGTTTTCCACCTTCTGCCCTGTCAAACACACGCTACAGAACCAGCTCTCCTTATTGTTGTGAACTTTTTGTATATGACCACATCCTTTGCATATCAGTTTGATTGTTTCAACTTTCTCTTTATCCATAAGTTAAATTTGCAGAAGGTGGGTATATAATATTTTGTGAGATGCTTGACTTATATTATAAAAACTATATTAGGAGTTATAGTTTTAATTATCTATGATGCACAGTTCAAATACTTGGTGAATGAATCTATCGGTCTTATCACCATAAACCCTTTCTTTTCCTTGGGAAGACTGCTCTTGACAATTTTTGCATCGATTCGGCTACTATCCACTAGAAAAATCATCTTCGGTTTAACTGGTCTGTTTAACATATATATTACCTCACTATATCTATATAATATATGTCAAAGTCGCTATTTAAAGATTTAAGTATCATTGATACAGAAAGTTGCTAATTATGGTTTAAACTCTGTCTTCTCTGTAAGCTTGGTTTCCTTCTTACCTGATGGTGTTGGGAGGGTGATTTCTGGACTCTTTGGCAACATCTCCACTGGGGATTCTCGTGATTTTGCACTTGGCTGAATATGCACGACTTTGCCAGACTTTGCATCAAGAAGAACATCCATAAATGCTGGATTGCCTCTAAACTGCATATCCCAAACATGTCCAGATGTGGAGAATCGGTTAGCATCCTTCCGATGTGTGATAAAATTCAATGGAACTCGTGTGTCCTTTGGGAACGATGCAATCTCCTGTGCAACCTCCTGACCTGTTTTGTATGCCCTTCTCCAATCAGTCTCATGAACTTCCCTATAAGTGGCTAAAATAAATATTGCAATCAAAATCCCACCGATTATGACAGCATATGTGAGCTGGACTTGAATGTATCCTTGAATCATACTTATGGCAAAGGAAAGCAATGACACTCCAGTTATTATCAGCAATATGCGATCTTTGTTTAATATCATTATTCACGCCTCTGGTATACTACATGGTGGCATCGGAACCCAACCCATTTGTATATCTCCATCATCTCTCCAAATCAAGACGCTTCTAGCCCCAGCATAATCACCTTGTGTGGGTCTTTGTGGACCTCGTAATGATAATCTTTCTCTCAAATCTGGATATTTAATTCCTCTAACTTTTGCTAATTCCTTTACATCATTATGATTAACTGTTTTGAAAAATATTACATATTTAACTTGACCCCACGACTCTTCACTAAGTTGTTGGAGACTTTGTGCAACGATAAATGTAAATATATTCGCATTACGTCCTAGTGAAATGAGATTTTCTATTTCTTGTTTACTAGTTGGATTGGAACCTGATGGCATAGCTACACGACCAGCATCATCTATTGTTAAAAATACTTTTCTTTCGATAGGACCTAATAAACCATTCACATTTGTTTTTTCCCTATAAATTTTTCTTATTAAAGATGCCATATATGTTTGAGAGTAACCATCCATTGAAGGACCAACTAATTCATTGAGACTTAATGCTGGAAAATAGCCATTCAACATATCCCTAACAAAATCCATCTTAAACTCTTCCCCCATTACTTTTTGTGCATAGACAGTAGAAAATTTCGTAAGAAGAGAACGAAGAGAATCAATATGGTATGTGTATTGTCCCATAGACAAGTTTAATCTTTTTAGGATATTGGCTATGTTTGCATCTTTAATTCTATCTAAAAATTCTTGTATTGTTTTTGGAGGTTCAATTCCATGCACTTCATCTTCCCAAATTCCATTAATTATGTTGTCTTGGGCATCTTTTTCTTTTACATTGAGGATAGAATTTCTAATGTCGTCTTTTGTCAAATCTGTAATTTGTAATTGACCTATTTGTTGTCCAGGTTTGATACCCTTTCGTCTAGCAACAAAATATGGAACATACGATTTTACAGGGAGGGGTTGTGGCGTTCTCCAAGGTGGAAGCCATTTTCTATAATGTTGTTGCAAGGGTTGACCAGTATAATACATATCACTTTTTAAATCAGAAATTGCAGCTCCGATATAACCAGCATTTAACAGTTCGGAGATCATTCCTAATAACAGAGTAGTCTTACCAGAACCAGTATTTGCGAATATAACTACGCTACATCCTCCTGACACAGTTTTTTTACTTAAATCCAAATAAATTGGTTTTCCACTTTGATCAGGTTCTGTATTTAATATAGGTATGAATTCTTTTGTCTTTCTTACTTCATATTTAGGAATTTCATTATATCTAAGTAATTCTAAACTTGGCCTATAACCAAAAATCGCATTAGATTGTGCTGCCAATTCTCTATAATCTTTCATAAAAATACTTACATTTTACTGATATTTTAACTTTACTGATGTTATTTTAACGTTTTACTGACCAGTTTCTTGGTTATACTAACTTGTAGGTGTTTGATTTGTAACCAAATCTAACGTTGGTTTAGATTTTTTTATTGGTAACTTGTAACCTACGCTTTCGGCTTGTTCTTGTGTAATTTCGTCTTTTTCAATCATCCCAGTCAATCCTCTTACTATATAAGAGGGTATTTTTGCAGCTTCTAATCCCCATTCTGGGTGTTCATTCGCAATTTCTAGTGGTTTTTTACCTGTTAATGCCAAGCTAGCCACCAATTGAGTAACATTTTTTGGTCTGATAATTGAGATTCTCTTTTCAATAGGCATACCAGTATGTATCAATTCTTCCACTTTCACCAAAGCTACATAGAGTATTTCTTCCAAGACTGCTTTCATAGTCATAGATTTGGATTCAATTTTTCCCAATCTTCTATATGCATCTATAAAATCAATCTTTGGAGTTGTCCAGAGTTTTGTAGTTCTCCTAGCTAGCTCTTCGGGTGTATCTTTTTTATTACCTATGATGTTCCCCATTATTTGATAAAATTCTGGAAGGATTGCGAACTCGTTTATCACATCATAGTTGACTTCGTTTATGAAAACTGAAAGATCAAAGAATGCCTGCTTAATTATACCAAAAAAACCATCAAAGTTTTCGTAAGTTAAAGCATAATTCCTCACACTATCAAGAATCTCTTTCGCTCTCGATTCAGCTGTAAATATGGTTGCTTGCTCTTTTGGTGGTAAATTTTCTAAATTATCTATTGGTTGGTTATTCATTTTATTGGCCTCCCATTCCTCCTGGTGGTGGTCCTTCGATGTAAATTGGTGTTTGTTCCTTTCCAGGTCTTGCTCTAGTTGGAATTACTGCCTTTTCAACTATTTCGCCCAAAACAGCAATATATTTTTTGACAGACTCATCACTAGTTTGGTTAAGCTCGTTGACTGTCTGCCTCAATTGCTGAATGATTCCCCATAACATTTTATTATCCCTCTCCGTCTCTTCCAAAATTCTTGATAGTTGGTTTATCGGATCTTCCTCAAGGGTGACTGCATTTCCATTACTGTCATAACTGTGCGAACAATAATAAACTTTCTTGTTAGTCAAATTATATTTTGATCTTAAGCCGATGATTGCGGATTCTGGGATTGAAATCCAATATTTCTTGGCGAATGGATTTCTCCCCCTCCTAACCAAAATATTAATCATGTTTACTTGTTTGTTTTCTTTTATGTCAAAAATCGTCAACAATCCATCAGGGAACTTTATCTTTCTGACGAGTTTATAAGTAGCCATATTATCTACTTCTAAATATGTTTTTCATAATATTAAAGCTTTAGTCCTCGCTTGTTGGTTCCCAATGTTCCACATACCAGTACCAAAAAATCATCACTGCTGAAACCAAACCGAAAATTGTTGCAAAAATAGTCAACCAAAGGTTGCTAGTTTTCAACTCTTTATTTTCAACCAATATTTGAGTTTGATTTTCGAGTTGCAATCCTTTGATTACTGACACAGGAAGAATTGCCACATCCACTTGGTCTCCTGTTGCAGAGTAAGACATTATGCAAATCTGCTGCCAGAAGCTCGTATCCAATGTAGGGCCATTGATGAAGGAAGAACTGCAATTCACAAAACCAAGTTGAAAATGCCAAGCTGGATGAAAAGTGATATTTGCAACTGTACCTTGTATGTAAGAGCACCGAAGCTGAGGGCAAGTCCCATAGGGATTGAGGCTTGGCGTAGTGTTGCCAGTAAAAGTTTGGTTTGTGTAAGTCGTGTTGTCAGCTAAAGCGAGATTGCTTAGGAAAAAAAAAATACGCTACTCAAAAGTATACTTTGTAATATATGCGTTGCTTTCATCAAATCACGCTCACGAAATTCAAAAATGTTGCTGTATCATTTACAAAGTCTAGCTGGCACTGCCACTGGCCTGCCTGGATAGAGTTGACAGTCAGATTTACATTTCCAGCGAAATCATACAAAAATGTCGTGGTTCCTGCAAGATTCAAGGGCTGATTTCTTGCCACTCCACTTGGATCATTATAAAGCAGAACAGCATTTATCGCCTGCGTTCCATTGCATATGGTAGTAATATTAACTGCATTTTTTAGGACAGTGCCATTTGTGGATTGTAAAATAATCACGGAGCGACTTTCTCCGATTTTCGTGTAGCCGAAATCATACTGCTGAAGGATATTTATTGAAGCGTATACTATACCTGATATAATTAAAGTGGCTGCCACTAGAGAAACTGATAAAAGGTAAACTGGCACTGCCACGCCGAATAATTTTATGTTTTTCATTCTGCAACACCTTCTCCTTTTGGCTTTTTTTCATTATCTATGATTGTTCTGAATAAATCGACAATTTTTGCGAACGATTCAATCGGCAAAGAAACCATAGTAGCATTGTCGCAAAAAAATATATCAAACCATTCAAATGATTTTTCATTATCTGCATAATTTCCTTGAATAAAGTTTCCATTTTCATCTTCTGCCAATATCTCTGGTTTTTTATTTTTCACTTAAACAACCTCGCTTTCTTTTTGTCTCTTACTCCAACACCAAGCCAAAAAAACATTTGAGCAATAGGATAGATTATCACAAACCAGAAAGATACCACACTTAAAATCATAATAAAAATAATTCCTATTAGAGAATAAATCAAATAACTATACATAAATCTTTCTTTTTCCAATTCACTTTCTGTCGGAATTTTGTTCATTTTTTCTTCACCATCAGCATCCCATTCCTAGGATTTTCTATCACTTTCAAATGAACAGGCAATTCTATCTCCCCTTCCTGCTTCGAGCTGAAAAAATACAATTTTCCTCCGCCATATCTGCTGTCTCTACTATGTAAAAAGTAGGTTTTGCCTTTGGAATTTGTGAATTTCATAAATTGCTCAACCTCTTTTTTATTTTACCCCAAAGGCTTTTATCTTTATAATTTTGATATTGTCGTGGATACAAAACTTTAAGTTTTGTTTCTTCTATCTCTTTGAGACTATCTCCTAGTGTTTCCAAGCCCATTCCTACCAAAAATCCGAAAGTTCCCATTCCGATTACGAATGCTATTCCGCTAACCATTTATGGTCCTCCCTCCAATAAATTTAAAGCTTCTTGCTTTATTTTTTCCTTGAAATTTTCAATAGAACCGAACTTTTCTATTATCAATGGATTTTTTTCATCTGGAATAGAAATATTAATAACAATAGTCATAACAATTATTTATGAATAGTAGTTTAAATACTTATCTCCTACACTTCTGCAACTATTGTGTGGCGGTTTTTCTTCTCTTTTTGAAAACCCATTCTCTGACTAGCACTAGAGAGATTACACCAATTCCTACGATTCCAATTCCATAGCAAACCACTCTCACATTCGGATCGTTCACTATATCTGAAATCGAAGGCGCAGGAGCGATTGCAAATATTGTCTGGTTTCCGCTTGTAAAGTTTGGAGCTGTGTAATTAAACAACATCGAAGCTATAGAACTTGCTCTCGGGTCATTTGTAGAAATTCCTCTTACATCTATTCTATAAACTCCATCTGGCAAATCTCCAAACCACTTGAAAGTTGTATTTACAGGTTGTAGATAACTCACTAAGATAATACTAGTGTTTTCATATATTAGCGTTTCAGTCGGATAGAAGAAAGTCGCTGTCTTCACTAATCTCTGCGAAACATTCACTTGTATCGGATTTATGTAACCTTTGTTTGACATCATAAAGGAAATGTTGGCTTGACCATAGTTGATGCTGTGTATCGTTATGTCGGATATGGTGAATGCGTATGGAACTCCCATTAAACTGCCACCCCCACCACCTGTTGTTATGACTATTGTTCCAGTCGGACAGTTCACTCCTATCTGGCATGTCAGCCATACTTCCAAGTTTTCAAAATAAGCTGTGATGTCAGTCAGCCAATTTGACTTTTCCCTGAACGCTCCGCTGAAGAAGTATGCTGTCATACTATCCGAGACTTGGTTGCTCATCTCCCTTGCAAAATTGGAAGAGTCGCCAGAAACTATGTAATTTGACAAGATGCTGAACATTTCCCTAAATGAGTTTGCTATATCTCTTGAGATATGTTGTTCGCTCATCTGATTTAGGCTTTCTACGAGAGGTTGGACAAAATCCTGCGTATGAGTTATATCTGACAGATAGTTTGTAATATCCTTGAAAATTTGTTGCGTGATTGTCTGTATAAAGTCTGTGGAGAAAGTGAATGTTGAAATGGCAAATACTTTTTCTCTGAATGGTGCAGTGAAATCAAAACCTACTGTATTTGCTAACAATGAATTGAGTCTTTCCCTATAATAATTATTTGTGTCTGATGAAGCTATACTGTCTGTCTGTGTTTGCGTTCTTTCACTTGGTGCGAAATTTAGATTTTCCATCGCATAAGTGAAATCTGAAACTATCCTCTTCAGTTCTCCATAGCCATTTGTCAAAATATAAACTGTCATACTATCCGAAACTTGATTTTGTATTTCCTTGTAAATATTCGGATTTCCAGAACTTGAAAAATATTCTGTTAGCGAGTTTAATCTTTCCCTAAAGATTGAAGCTAGATCGCTTGAAGTCGAACCTGCTGTCAGAGAGTTGCTCTTTTCTGAAAACTTTGCGTTTATATCCGTTCCAGTCGATTTGTCTGCTAATTGATTGGATTTTTCCCTCTTAAATATCAGATTATCAAACACCTGGCCAAAATCCGATGCCATACGTTTTAATTCATTATATCCGCTTGTCACAGCGTAGACTGTCATGCTGTCTGAAATCTGCTTGTATGCTTCCTTGTAGGTCGATTGAAGAGCAAAACTTGATAGAAAGTCTGATAATGAATTGGAACGCTCCTTATAACTTGAAATATTTTCACTAGAAGAGAATAAATTTGTCAGAGAATTGGACTTTTCACTAGTTTTCTGTGGATTACCATTTGCAGTAAAGAAGTCTGAGAATGTTCTGAAAAGCTCTCTGAAATATGGCGAATTTTCTATGTTGCTTGAAATATCTGATAGTGCTTTTTTTATTTCTCTGAAAAATGGTTGACTTTCTATGCTACTGAAAAAGTTAGAAAGAAAATTTATCTTTTCATTATATCTCGGAAAATTGTCTGATAAAGTTCCTGTATCTTGATAAGTGTTTGACTTTTCCTTGAAATTTGCCGAAGAATCTATATTTGCCGAAGAATCGGTAAGGTTCCAATTATCACTTTTGGGCGTGAAGGAAGATGTCGTCACATAGCTGAACGGATTCACACAAGAAGTCCCGTTCCAATTGTTCGATGTGTCGTTGGCGTAGAAGCACCATCGAATCAACAATCCAGATGTAGAATTGGTTATATTTGTCACATTAGACCAAGTTCCACCATTAAATGAAACCCATGTCGAATTTTTCCATGAACCAGAACTGTTGAAACTAAAGATGTAGCCCGACAGTCCAATATCGTCAGTCCAATTGAGATTATGGCTTATAGGAGTTCCTGCTAGAGTTGAGTTTGTTGAGTTTGAAGAGTAAGTTGGTGCAGTCATGTCAGTCGTGAATGTCACATTTGAGACTGTGTCATTCATATTGCCAGAGGTATCGTTGCAGAAGAATCTGGCTTGATGAGTCCCATCCGCCAAGCTGGTCATGTTAAAGTTGTAGTTGCCTGTAGAGTTTGCCATGGTTTGATTCGTCCCGTTTATGTTGACACCGCACCAGCTTCCTGCCTCGTTCAATGTGACATTAGCCCAAACCCAGTTTTGTACATAGGTCGTGTTTGTCGGGGAAGAGATTATTATGAAAGGTGCAGTTGTATCGGTATTGTAGGAAACATCTATTTTTGTGAAATCAATACTATATGAAGAATCTCCGCTCGTACAATTGTAACCAAAATAGAAAATGTTGTTTTGAACAACATTACTAAAACCAGAGGTTATATTACAGGTCGAAGTGCTATCACTACTAGAGCCAAGTCCACCAGTACATGCCAAGTAATATTTGTTGTTGGGTGTAGCTGAATAATTCCACGGCAAATACCAAATATAGCCATTACCCTGCCCTTCAACAGTCATGTTTATCCAATTTATGGAAGTATATGTCGGAAGGATGAATTTATATAGATAACTACCATAGGCTGAAACACGATTATCATCGGATGCACCTATGCTAGTATTTTGTGCCGAAGTAAATGCCGTCCAAGTATAAAAAAGGACATTAGCATAAGATGTATGCGTCAAATTCATAAGTCTAACACCCATATTACCTTGATAACTTTGTGCAGAAATGTCATTCGCTTTTATCGTTGTGATTGGGTCTCCATCTTTCAAGAATATCGTGTTTGGAAACATGGGCTTTGAGTATATTGTTGCAATATGCGTGTCATTTCCTATGTCGCAATTCTTGGTGTATTCGTTCAGGATTTTGCAATTTGGCTGGATGTCCTGCTTTGGATTGGAAAAAACAAAAAAGAAAAGAGTGAATAAGACTGCTGCGAGAAAGCCTGTCTTCATCGTGCCTTTGGAGATTCTCATAAGGACACGCTCCATCTAGGAAAAGAAAAAAAGAAAAGAGTGAATAAAGCTAAACTTAAAGCTAAACATATCGGCTTTTTCATACATTTTCAAACTCCCGATGTCTAGCTTATCTTCTGATTGTAGATTATGGTCATATTCTCAGTGTTGACATACGACTGCGCTGCACTTAGCAACCCAGATGCGAACAGAGGACTGGTCGTAGCAGTATAGTTTGACAGGCATATCTTTGCTACTGTCACAGAGCCACTGAACAGAAATTTGTTCTGCACATAGTAGCTTCCCTGGTCGGTATTGTTCAAATAGATTGTAGCATTGACTGGATCGGCTCCACTTCCTGTCAAGACTGTGGCTTCACATGTTGTATCCGTAGCTGCAGGAGCGGTTGTTCCTGAAGACAGAAGTATCGAAGCTATCGTAGTGTTTACTGTTCCTTGCGTTCCCATCCTGATGTCTCTGGTCTGATTCAGCCAGATGTTCGTCACTGCATTGTGTATGTAGAACGTAGTAGGATAGCTCCACAGTTTGAATCCAAACAGATAAAACCCGTCTCTTCCTGGAACGTAATCTCTGATTACAGTTATCGTTCCTAGTGAGTTTGTTGTATCTGCTACTCCGCTGACTTGGATTGCGCTTCCTGCGTAGTTTGTTGCGTAGAGTCCTGCGATGGCAACGAAGAAGGCAACTGAGAATAGTTTTTGTTTTTTATCCATTTTCTTATCTCCCATATTGAAATTATCACGAGTCCGATTGCTATCAATACAAGCAAATCGAAACTTGTGAACCTCGGGGTGTTTGACGAAACTGGACCGACTAGACTCAGTGCAGTGTTGTTTATCCTTTCGGATATTACTGTTATGCTGTCTGCTGAACTTGTCAAATCGGAAACCATATTCGTCCTCGTCTCTTGCTATTTATATTTGAATTTTTTTACAAATAAAGGTTAATTTCACACTTTACTGTGATGATTATTTTGCTTATCCGACATATAAAATCGCCAATATTATTGCAAACCAAAGTATGCTCTGGCTTCCTCTTTTATCTTTCAGTATTTTTATTCTCTTGATCAATGGAGTCAAGAATAATCCTACAAAGAATGCTAAGACAATCCTCCAAGGCACATTCAAATCCAGAGGATAATTCCCTGGAACATGCAGAGGATAAATATCATTCAGAGGCTTTGTGAGAAAATTCCAAATCCATGCAAGGTATGAAGGACCGACTTGCACGACTACATCTGCAGTATTGTAAGCTGCTGTATACACATCCTGCGTGACAAATTGTATCTTTGTTTCATTGCCAGTCGTAGCATTCAAAGGCACAGTCACTTGGGCTATTATATCTTTGCTCTCTCCTGATTTTATATCAAAAAATATCACATCTGTCGTCTCATTTGCTGTGGGATATAAAAATTTCGCCCATGAAGAATCCGCTCCAGTAAAGTATGCTTTCAAGTGTATGACATCAGGACCTTTGTTCACGATAGTGAAAGTCGTACTCCTCCCGATACCTGCAATAATTTTAGTCTCGCCTTGCGCTACCGACAAAGTGTAAGATAAAGGTTGGACTGCGAAAGTTGTGGCGTTTCCGATTATATTTGGTGTTACGCCTCCTCCACCGAGTTGAGGAATTGTTGTAGTTATGATGGGTGTAGAAAGTGAAAAAACCACGAAATCCGTTGCCGATCTGCCATTAGAATCGTTCAGGTAAAATCTGAGTGTGTAGACACCATCCGAAAGTGCAGGAAGATATTGTAAAGAAGAATTTCCCCACTCCGAACAATTTTGGCATTGCGTGACATTAGTGCCATTGTAATTATATTTTAGTGTGCAGTTCTCCGAAAGTGTTACATTGATTTGAATCGGATTTGCTGGATAAATCACAGATGTCGGACTTGAAATAATTATTGATGGAAAAATTGTATTGACGGAAAAATAGACAACTGAACTGTTGTAATTCGCAGAAGAATTCCAGTAGAAAGTAATGTTATAAAATCCATTTTCAAGTATCACTGTCGTAGAGTTTGATATGCAGTCCGAACATAAAGTATGGTTTGCAGTATTATTTATTGAGAATTTTATCGTAGAATTTTTCGACACAAATGCTTCTATCGGAACAGACATCGTCCCATATGTCGTGTTTTCGGGCTTGACATTTGAAATCAGAGGATATGAGGCATCCAAATAAATCCAATGCGTTGAAAAGTTGTAGGTGTAGTTTGAAGACAGAGACGCAGTCAAATTGATAAATGAATCAGTCCCGCTATATAAAACCATCGTTTCAAGCGGACTTTTTCCTACTCCAATATTCACAACATCGCTGTATTCATAAAGAATCGCAGAAGCGACATTGGAAATCGCTGTCACATTGACTACAGAATTGTTCGGTATGGTTATGTTTCCATCAGTTCCATTCAAAAGCAAATTTATTGAGGCGGGAGCGGTGTTCACTGTCAGAGAGCCTTTTGTCAGATTCAAATCCGTATAGTTTTGTCCACCAGATGCAGTGAACCTGTAATTCCAACTTCCTACTCCCAAAACAGTCGTGTCTGGACTGCTTACTGGAATGTAATTTGAAGAGCCTATTGGATCTTCTCTGTAAAAGTTATATGAAACATCGCCATCACCATCATTCGTCTCGACTGAGGTGGCATCTCCAGCCGTTCCATAGGTTATGAAGTTTGTCCAAGTTATATCAATCGTTGGCGTGATTTTGTTTATCGTCAAGAGAGAAGTGGCGTTCCAGTTTGTATAGTTTGCATTGTCTGAAATGTTGGCGACATAATTATAAGTTCCTGCTGCTCCCTGATAGTAGGTATTATTTGAAATCAGGACAGAGTTTCTATACAGACTGCAAGCGACATAATCGGAAGTGCAATATTGAGATGTGTTGTAAGGATAGTTTTGCGTGGCAGTCGTTGGAAATATTTGCACATTTGCATTGAGATGATTGACAGTCAGGTAGTTGTTTGCAGTTATTCCTGAAGAGTAGTTCTGCGTGTCTGTCTGCGTGCAGGTATAAGTCCACACACCTGCTGGAAGCGTGGTATTTGTTTCGTTTATAGGAGATGTTGCAGATTGGTTCACTTGAGTACCATTTCTCAACAATGTCAAAATTGATGAAGGATCTCCAGCCACCCTTTCACAGCCTGTCTGCGTGAAAGTTCCGAAGTTTACTGTAGTCAAAGGTGCGACAAAAATCGAAGGCGTTCCTATGGAGACCACCTGCAGTACAGATACCGAGTTAAAGGTGTAATTACTATTCAGAGTA
>Ga0315282_10007332_pt1 | contig 18153 bp, 11 predicted proteins | sample YL17G07_20_MG_FD_203693 | JGI IMG/M metagenome (GOLD analysis project Ga0315282, IMG submission 203693) | Sediment microbial communities from Yellowstone Lake, YNP, Wyoming, USA - YL17G07_20 | ecosystem: Environmental > Aquatic > Freshwater > Lake > Sediment | place: USA: Wyoming | collected...
TCGTGTGGGAGTCGTCCGACGGACTCCGGGCGCGCGGCGTTTGGCAGATCACGCCCGGCGTCGTGACCGATGTCGAGGTCGACGAGCTGTTCGTCGTGTTGTCTGGCCACGCGACGATCGAGATCGAGGGCGGGCCGACGATCGATGTGGGCCCCGGCGACCTGTGCGTGCTGGAGACCGGGGCGCGCACGACGTGGCACGTGCACGAGACGCTGCGGAAGGTGTTCGACGTGACGCTCCCACAGGAGGAGGACTGAGGGCCCACTGTCCGCCTCCGAACCCGCTCTCTCCGAACACGCCCTGCGGTCGTTCGCCGACGCGAAGCCCGTCCCGTTCTGGCTGGACGACCCGGTGCGACCCGAGGCACTACCAACTCTGTCGGGCGAGGTTCGCTCCGACCTGGCGATCGTGGGCGGCGGCTTCACCGGCCTGTGGACCGCCGTGGAGGCGAAGGAGCGGGACCCCGGCCGGGAGGTCGTACTGCTGGAGGGCGGCCGGATCGGGTGGGCCGCCTCAGGGAGGAACGGGGGGTTCCTGTCGGCGACGCTCACGCACGGGCTGGAGAACGGGCTCGCGCGGTTCCCGACCGAGATAGGAGAGCTCGAGCGCCAGGGAGCGGAGAACTCCCGTGGGATCAGAGAGGCGATCGAGCGGTACGGGATCGACGCCGAGTGGGAGGAGCGGCCGATGGCGGTGCTCGCGCGCCTGCCCCACCAGGCTGCGCGTTTCCCTGCCGCGGCGGCGACACAAGCGCGGTTCGGCCAGCGCGCCGAGGTGCTGGACTGCGAAGCGGTGCAGAGGATCCTGCGCTCTCCGGTCTACGTGGGCGCCCTCGTGATGTACGGGGGACTCGCGCTGGTGCACCCGGCGAAGCTCGCGTGGGGCCTTCGGGACGCGGCGCTCCGGCTCGGTGTGCGGATCTTCGAACAGACGCCTGTGCGGTCGATCGCCGAGGAGGGGCGTGACGGGTTGCGGCTGTCGGCCGACGGAGCCTCGGTGCGGGCGGAGCGGGTGGTGCTCGGGACGAACGCGTTCCCACCGCTGGCCCGCGCGATCCGCAGGTGCGTCGTGCCCGTGTACGACCACGCGCTGATGACCGAGCCCCTGTCCGGGGGCCAGCGTGCGGCGATCGGATGGCGAGGCCGCGAGGGCCTCGCAGACTCGGCGAACCGCTTCCACTACTTCCGGCTGTCCGCGGACGACCGGATCCTGTGGGGTGGGTACGACGCGACCTACCACTTCGGAAGCGGGATGCAGCCCCGCTTCGAACAGGACGACGAGGTTCACGCGCGCCTGGCGCGCAACTTCTTCCGGACGTTCCCGGCGCTCCGGGACGTCCGCTTCACGCACCGGTGGGGCGGTGTGATAGACACGTGCAGCCGGTTCTCCGTGATGTTCGGAACGGCCCACCGCGGGCGGCTCGCGTACGCGGTGGGGTACACGGGGCTCGGCGTGGGTGCGTCGCGGTTCGGGGCGCGGACGGCGCTGGACCTGGTCGACGACCTCGTCACCGAGCGGACGAGCCTGGAGCTGGTGCGCAAGCGGCCGCTACCTTACCCGCCGGAGCCGGCCCGTTGGCTCGGGATACGGGGGACGGTTCGCGCGTTCGACCGCGCTGACCGGACCGGGCGGGACGGCCCCTGGCTGAAGCTCCTGGATCGCCTCGGGCTGGGCTTCCAGAGCTAACGTGCGCGGGGCGCGCACGCAGGCCTACGCTTGGGTGCACATCCCACGACGAGGAGGTCCCACATGTTCACCGGTGAGCAGAGAGCGCTGTTCGAAGGGAGGAACTTCGGGCACCTGGCCACGATCATGCCCGACGGCTCTCCACAGGTCAGCCCCGTCTGGGTCGCGCTGGACGGGGATGACATCGTCGTCAATACCGCGGAGGGCCGCCTCAAGACGAGGAACGTCCGCCGCGAGCCCCGCGTCGCGATCTCGGTGGCCGACCAGCAGGACCCGTACTCGAAGGTCGTCGTGCGCGGCGTCGTCGTCGAGATGACGCACGAGGGCGCCGACGAGAGCATCGATCGCCTCGCGCAGAAGTACCTGGGCCAAGACCGCTACCCGTGGCGCAGCCCCGACGAGCACCGCGTTGTCCTGCGGATCCGTCCGCAGCACATCGCCATGTAGGTACGGACGAGGGAGCCTGCCCTCTACGGAAGCGCTTCGGGCCGGCGGTGTGCGCGCACGGCCTTGACCGGTTCGTACCAGAGGGTCGTCGCCGCGGCGACGACCCAAGCGACCCCCCATGCTCCGAGCGAGAGCGGGGCGACGTGGAGCAGGTCCGCGAGTGCAGGGACGTAGACGACGGCCACGAGCGTCGTGAGGATCGAGGCAAGTAAGGATGGCAGCGCTCGATTGCCGCGCAACCCCGTCCGCCACAGCGGCATGCCCGGCGACCGCTCGACCAGCACGAGGAGCATCTGTCCGAGGAGGAGGCAGGCGAGCGCAAGGGCGCGCGCGTCCACGACGTGCGCCTCCCGGGAGATCTGGACGAAGTAGAGGGCGAGCACGCCGGCCGTGAGGGTCAGGCCCTGAGCGAAGGGCCTCAGCCACTCCCGCCCCGCGATGAGCCCCGCCCCGGACGGCCTGGGCGGGCGGCGCATCAGGTCGGGCGGGGGTGGGTCGTTCTCGAACACCAGCGAGATGGTCGGGTGAAGGATCAGCTCGAGCAGCACGAGGTGGATCGGCATGAACAGCAGGGGAGCGCCGACGAGCGGCACGAGCAGCGCGCCGAGCAGGAGCGGCACATGGAACGCGATGAGGTAGGAGAACGCCCGCCTCAGGTTCTCGAAGATCCGGCGCCCGTCCCGCACCGCGCCGACGATGGTCGCGAAGTTGTCGTCGAGCAGGACCATGGTGGCCGCCTCGCGCGCGACTTCGGTCCCGCGCTGCCCCATCGCGACGCCGATGTCCGCCTCCCGCAGCGCCGGGGCGTCGTTGATCCCGTCGCCGGTCATGGCCACCACGTGGCCCTGCGCCTTGAGCGCTTGGATCAGGCGGTGCTTGTTCTCGGGTCGGGTCCTCGCGAACAGGTTCGCGGTCCGGACGAGAGCTGCCACCGTCTCGTCGTCGGCCTCGTCGAGGAGGTCGCCGATCGCGATCTCAGCGCCGTGGTCATGGGGGAGGTCCAGCTCGTGAGCCACCGCGTGCGCCGTTTCCGGATGGTCGCCGGTGATCACGATCACGCGGACGCCGGCGTCCCGGCACTCCCGGAGTGCCTCGGCGACGCCCGGGCGAACCGGATCGGTGAACGCGACGAGTCCGAGGAACCTGAGCGCGCGCTCGTCGACGGCACGCTCGCCCGTCGGCTCGGCGAGGTCCCCGGCAGCGACGGCGAGCACGCGCATGCCCTGGCCTGCGAGCCTCCGGTTCGCCTCGAGCGCCGCCCGCGCCGTCTCGGGGTCGGACGCACTCTGCTTGAGGATGCCCTCGATCGCGCCTTTCGCGTGGACCCCGAAGCCGTCTCCGTGGCTCCAGACGTGGGTGATGTACTTGTGGAGCGGATCGAACGGGTAGTCGTGCAGGAGCCGGCGGCGATGGAGGTCGGCCACGTCCACGCCCTCCGACCCCGCGTAGCGCACGATGGCCTGCTCGAGCGGATCGAAGGGGTCGGGCTCGGAAGCCAGCACCGCTGAGGTGAGGAGCGCGTTGGCCGCCGGAGACAGTGGCTCTCCGGTCCCGATGAACCCCTGTTCGGTGACGAGGCCGGCGATCTCCTGGCGTCCGAGGGTGAGGGTCCCGGTCTTGTCGGTGCAGATGACGGTCGTGCTTCCGAGGGTCTCCACCCCGGCCAGACGCCGGATCAGGGCCCGGTCCTTCGCCAGGCGCCACGCCCCGAGCGCCAGATAGAGCGTGAACACCATCGGGAACTCCTCCGGGACGGCGGCGATCCCGAGGCTCACGCCGGCGATGATCCCCTCGCCCCATCCGTGGCCTCGGACGAGCTCGATCGCGACGACGGCGATGCAGAAGACGAGCGCCACTACGGCCAGCCTGCGGACCAACCGGCCGATGACGCGCTGCAGGGGAGTCGAGGTCTGGCCGATGCCGGCGACGAGCGCGCCGATCTTCCCGTAGCGCGTGGCCGTCCCGGTGGTGGTGACCGTGGTGAGGCCTCGGCCCGAGAGAACCGTCGTCCCCGCGTAGGCCTCGAGCTGCTCCCCCGTCCCGACCGCGTCCTTGACGACCGGCTGAGACTCCCCGGTGAGCGCCGACTCATCGACCATGACGTTCGAGCCCTCGACGAAGGTCCCGTCGGCCGGCACGATGTCGCCCTCCCGGAGGTACACGATGTCGGTCGGCACGACCTCCTCTGTCGGAACCACCTTCCGCACGCCGTCGCGCAGGACGGCCGCCGTCGGGGCCGTCATCTTCTTCAGCCCCTCCAGGGCTCGCTCGGCCCGGGCCTCGAGCAGCAGGTCGATGGAGACGATCGGGGCGACCGCGACGAGCGTTACGACGGCGTCGACCGTGTCGCGCAGGAGCACGTAGGTGAGGCCGGCCGCCGCGAGCAGGAGGACCATGGGGTCGCTGACCGCGCTGAGCAGCGACGCCGCCATCGGCGAACGGCGCTTATCGGGGACCAGCCGGTTCGGTCCGTGCTTCGCTAGCAGGACCCGGGCCTCTTCCGAGGTCAGGCCGGTCGGCCCTTCGGCTGCGATGGGACCAGCTATCACGTTCCTGACATCCTCGGGCCGCGGGGGTTCCATGCTACCGGGGCGTTCGGCCCGCCGCCGTGGGGACTTCGGCCCGGTCCGGCGCGATCTCAGCCGGCGATCGTGAACGACGTAGTGGCCGCCATCTTGTAGCCGTCATCGCGCAACAGGTACAGGCTGTACTCACCCGCACCGAGCGGCCACCGCCCGCTCGACGAGTCATCCAGCGTGGCGGAGCCGACGATGCTCGCGCCCGTGTACGTCCACAGGAGGTACCAGGCCACGTGCGGGTCGGCGCCGCGGCGATACACGCCGATCCAGTCCCATCGCTCGCCGGGGGCGTTCCACCACGAGATGTCGATCGGTTCGCCGACGGCGTATGCGGTCTTCCCGGTCGAGATCTCCGGGCCGGCGCCGGGCGCCGCTACCCAGAACGGGATCCGAGACAGCTCCGCGTCGACGCCGTCCACGAGGACCGCCTCGTAGTCCGCCGGCGCCCACGCGTCGCTCGCGAACGTCAGCGTGCCGTCGGTCGCCGACCCGGCGCCGGTCGGCTGCTCGGCGATCGCGTCGGTCGCCGGATCCCCGCCGGCCGGGACGATCGCTACGTGCTCGCCGCTCTGGCCCGGTGCGTGGAACGTCACCTGCGCTGGCTCGCCGACGGTCATCAGCCGCTGCTCGACGGCCACCATCACCGGTGGCGTTGCCGGGGTGACCGTGAACGTAGAGACCACGGACCGATGATCGGACGGCCAGGGATCCACGTGTATATCCGCATAGGGGGCGCCGACCTCTCCGACGATGCGGCTGTCTATTGCCTGCGCCGAGCCCGCCGCATACACGAAATCGATCCGGTCTTGCGGGGCGTTCTTGGCGGGGTTCCAGCCCGGGAGCGTCGGCCGAGCTGCCCACCACGTGAGGCCGGGGTGCCGGGCCACGTTGGGGTACACGGCGCGGTAGGAGTCCCTGAAGCCGGCACGCTCGACCGCGACGCTCACCGGCCAGCTCACCGGGTAGCGGATCTGGGGTCTCGCGTCGACCATCGCGGGCGTCCAGTCGCGCCAGGACGGTGCGTTGAAGTCGCCGGTCAGGAAGACGGGGATGCCCTGCACGACGAGATCTCTCGCCGCCTGCAGCGAAGGTCTGACCGCGGGCAGGCGGACCTTGCGTTCCTTCTGTACGACCTCGCGCCGCTTCAGACCTCGCTGGGCCAAGCGCGGGCCGTACGGGCTCGACGGCAGGTGCACGTTCTCGATCGCGACCACCTGTCCGGGCGCCACCTGCACGAACCCGTAGATGCCGTTCCCACCGGGTGGGTCGATGAGCGGGTACTTCGAGACGATCTGCATCCGCACGCTGAAGTAGGGCCAGTCGAGCTCGCGGGCCAGGCGCGGGATGTGACCCTGGGCCTCCTCGATGCCGACCACGTCGGCCCCGCCGTCCCTGATGGCCTCCACTACCTTCCCGAAGTCGACGTGTGTGCCGCCGTACTCGATGTTGAACTCGCCGACCCGGAGCACGATCGGCGCGAGCGGATAGGCAGGGCCGGACGAGGCGGCAGCCGTTCCGGGCGCGGCGGTGAGTCCCAGCGTGAGTGTGCACAGGACCGCGGCCCAAAGGCCTCGCCCGATGCCGCGGTGCGCGCTCGCGGGCGTCATGGCGGAATCCTGTCACGGCTGCCCGGGTTCCGCGAGTCGGCGCCCGGCGGCGGGTGGGAGAGCGCGGCGTGTCGTCGAGCGATCGGTGGGCACTACGATGGCCGTGGGCGCGCCCAACACCAACGTCGTGCGCCGAGGAGGAGAACAGGGATGCAGATCGGGATCATCGGCTCGGGCAGGATCGGCGGCACGCTCGCGGAGTTGTGGGCGAGGGCGGGGCACCAGATCGCGATCGCCAACTCGCGAGGGCCGGAGTCTCTGAAGGGGTTCGTCGAGCGCCTCGGTCCGTCGGCGAAGGCCATGAGCGTCGAGGAGGCGGCACGCTTCGCCGAGGTGGTGGTGCTTGCGGCTCCGTTCCGCCGACCGGAAGCCCTCCCTCCTCCCGTCAGTGTGGCTGGGAAGGTCGTGATCGACGCGATGAACCCCTTCACCGAGACGGGCGAGATCATGGATCTCGGTGGGAAGACCTCGAGCGCGATCACGGCCGAGCGTCTGCCCGGCGCCCGGCTCGTGAAGGCCTTCAACACGATGAACTCGGAGACCCTCAGGACGGAAGGGCGACGGTCGGTGCCCAAGGAACAGCGGCTCGTCATCTTCCTCGCGGGCGACGACGGGCCGGCGAAGGCAACGGTCGGCCGCCTGGTCGAGGAGATCGGGTTCACTCCGATCCGCACGGGTTCGCTCGCCCGCGGAGGTCGGCTGCAGGAGCCGGGTTCGAGGGTCTTCAACAGGCCGATACTTCCGGCGGAGGCGCGTAGGACGCTCAAGATGATCGGCTGAGCACGAGGCGCTCGGCCGTGCGTGCGGGACCGATGACGGCTAGCGCCGGATCACGATGCAGAACTCGTTGCCCTCGGGATCGGCCATGACGCGCCAGTCGTAGCCGTACTCCGAGAAGTCGCTCCCCGGAGCGCGTGCACCACCGAGCGCTTCCACGCGGACGCACGCCCGGTCGAGGTCCTCGACCGAGACGTCGAGGTGCAGCCGGTTCTTCGTGGTCTTCGGCTCGGGCACGCGCTGGAACCTGAGGGTCGGCACGCCTGATACCGGCGCGAGGTCCACATGGTGCGGCGGATCACCGTTCGGCGCTTCGAGCTCCGTCCCGAACAGGTCGGCCCAGAAGCGCGCCAGGGCTAGAGGATCGACGCAGTCGATGGTGATGGCGTCCAGACCGCCGACACGAGCCACACGGTCCATCCGGCGATCGTACCCGGAGGGCGGACGCCGCGTCCGATCGCTCACGTCTCGGCAGGGCGTCCCGTTGCTCCGACGTTGCCGAGCCAACTGGCGTAGAGGGACGCGTAGGAACCGCCGGCCGCGATGAGCGAGGCGTGGTTCCCTCGCTCCACGATGCGTCCGCCGTGGAACACGAGCACGAGGTCCGCGCCTTCCGCGGTCGATAAGCGGTGGGCGATCGTCACGGTCGTGCGACCCTGCGAGAGCCGGCGGAGGGCTTCGCCGATCGCGCGCTCGGTCCCCGGGTCGACGGCGGAGGTCGCCTCGTCGAGGATCAGCAGTCCCGGCCCGGCGATCTGCGCCCGTGCGAGGGCGATGAGCTGCCGTTCCCCGACGGAGAGGCCCTCGCCCCGCTCACCGGCGCGCGTGTCGAGCCCGTCGGGCAGGGAGCGCACCCACGTTTCCAGACCCAGGGACGCGAACGCGGCCACGACATCGGTGTCGGTCGCGTCGGCGAGACCGCTTCGGACGTTCTCCCAGATCGTCGTGTCGAAGAGGAAGCCGTCCTGCGGCACCATCCGCACCGCGATCCTTCGAGAAGCCGGCGCCACCTCGCGCAGGTCCGTCCCCCCGATGCGGATGGACCCCGCAGTCGGGTCGGCGAGGCGACACAGGAGCTTCGCGAAGGTCGTCTTCCCGGAGCCGGTCTCTCCGACGATCGCGATGTGTGCGCCGGCCGGGAGCGCGAGGTCGATCCCACGAAGGACCGGGCCGTCGCCGCCGCGATACGCGAACTCGAGGTCGTCGACCTCCACGGCGAGCGCGCCCTCGGGGAGCGTGACCCCCGGGGACGGCTCCTCGATCTCGATCGGAAGATCGAGCACGCCGAGCACCTTGCGCCAGCCTGCGATCGCGGTCTGCGTCTCGCTGAAGATCTCCGGGAGGTCCGACAGCGGTTGAAGGAACAGATCCACGAGGAACAGGAACGCGACCACTCGACCCAGGCTGAGTCCCCAGCCAGGCCCGTAGTGCGCGCCGATCGCGACCACGCCGGCGATCGCTAGCGCGCTGAACACGTTCGCGATGGGGAACAGTGCTGTGGAGCGCCAGTACGCGGTCATCTGCGCCGAGTAGCGCTGCCGGATCGCGCGCTTCAGACGACGGTCCATCCGGTCCTCGAGGCCGTAGGCGCGCACGACGGCCGCACCCATCAAGCTCTCGGATACCTCGGAGAGGAGTTCGCCGACCCGGGTGCGGAGGTGGTCGAAGGCCCCGAGGATCCCTTTCTGGAGGCGCGAGAGCACGAACAGGAGGGGCGCCACCAACAGGACCACTGGGACCGTGAGCTGCCACGAGTACACGAGCATGAGCGCGAACGATCCCAGCACCAGCGCGAACGAGAGGATCCACGCGATGCCACCCCACTCCGTGAACTCGGAGAGCGTGTCGACGTCGGCCGTCACGCGCGCGACGAACACCCCCCGCTTCTCCGTCGTTTGCTCGGCGACCGACAGATCGTGGATGTGCGCGAACGCGCGCACGCGTAGCGTGCGCAACGCGGCCTCGGACGCGCCGACGAGGCGCCTTCCTGCTGCCCGCGCGGCGAGGTAGACGACCGCGACGAGCGCGCCGGCGGAAGCGCACATGCTGTAGACGAACACCGGGTGGAACCCGCCGCGGATCCCGCGGTCCAGTATCTGCTGGATCAGGAACGGGATCACGAGCTGGGCGGCCGTCACCATGAGCGACAGCACGAGCGTGAAGCCGAGCCCTGCCCGGAGTTCGGGGCTCTCCCGCAGACCGCGGCGGAGCACCTTCCACGCGCCGTCGATATCGGTCGGCAATCGGACGTCCTCGTGGGTCGTGACGGCGGTGGTGCTCATCGCGTGGCCGCCCGTTCGTACGCCCGTACCATCGCCGCGTAAGAAGGTTCGGAAACGAGCAGCTGCTGGTGTGTTCCCGTCGCCGCGATCCGGCCGCCGTCGAGGAACAGCACGCGGTCGGCGAGCGCGATCGTCGACACGCGATAGGCGACCACGACCAGGGTCGTTTCGAGCTCGCGCCGCAGGCCCGCGAGGATCGCCGCCTCGACCGTCGGGTCCACGGCGGATGTCGCGTCGTCGAGGATCATCACCCGGGGAGCACGGATCAACGCGCGGGCGAGCGCGACCCGCTGTCGCTCTCCACCCGAGAGCGAGTGGCCGCGCTCGCCGACGACGGTGCCGTAACCGTCCGGCAGTCGGGAGATGAACGCGTGCGCCTGCGCGAGCCTCGCCGCGCGCTCCACCTCAACGACGTCGACGACATCGTCGAGCGCGATGTTCTCTTGGATCGATGTGGAGAACAGGAAGCTCTCCTGGAACACGACGGCCACTGCTCGTCGGAGCTCACCGGCATCGACGTGGCGCAGGTCCACGTCACCGATGCGGATCGAGCCGTAGTCGGGATCGTCGAGGCGAACGAGCAGCTGGGCGAGCGTGCTCTTCCCGGAGCCCGTCGGCCCGACGAGGGCGACGGACTCGTTCGGTCGCACGTCGAACGAGACGCCATCGAGGACCCGGTTCTCCTCGAACGAGAACGTCAGCGCCTCGACCGATACGCCGAGGGGCCCGGCCGGCAGGTGCACTCCTCTCACCGCCGGCGCGACTGTGATCGGCTCCGTGAAGACCTCCTCCAGCCGCTCGCGGCCGACCACCGCGCGCGGGAGGTCCGAGAGCACCCAGCCGATGAACCGCATCGGCCAGGCGAGGAGGTTGAAGAGGGCCACGAACCGCACGATGGTCCCGACCGTGACGGCACCGGTCGACACCCGCCACGAGCCGACCGCGAGCAGGAGGATGATCCCCAGGCTCGGCAGCGCCTCGAGGGCCGGTTCGAACCCCGCGCGCACATATCCGGCGTCCACCCGCTCCCGCCGGAGCTCCTCCGCCTTCACCGCGAGGCGGTCGGCCTCGGCGCGCTCGCGGCCGAGGGTCTTGACGATGAGCGCGCCGTCTATGCTCTCGTGCGCGACGGCGGAGACCTCACCGATCTTCTGCTGGGTGCGCATCGCCGGGCCCTCCATACGCCGCGCGAAGGAGCGGTTCATGAGCGCGAGCGTCGGCAGCAACGAGAACCCCACGAGCGCGAGGTACAGGTCGGTGACTGCGAGCGACGCCAGTGCGAAGGCAACCAGGAGGATCACGCCGACCGCGAAGGGCACGGGCTGCAGGACGTCGACGGCGGCCACGACGTCCGCTTCCACGTGAGCGATGAGCTCACCGGTCGGCTTGGCACGGTGGTAGGCCAGCGGGAGGTCGCGGTACCGGTCGGCTACCCGGGTCCGGAGGGAAGCCTGCATCCGCGCGCCGGCCATGCCCGAGAAGTACCGTCGCAGCATGATGCTGCCCGCACGGACGATGGCGACCGCCATGATCGCGACGACGGCACCGACGATGGCGCGGGTGCTCACACCGGTGCGGAACGCGGGAACCAGAACGCGGTCGATGATGCGACCGAGCACGATCGTGCTCGCCACGGTCGCGGCTGCGTAGATAGCGGCCCCGAACACCGAGATCGAGAAGGGCAACGGGTGCGCGGCGATGTAGGAGCCGACGATCCGCATGCCGCGGACGAACACGCCACGGCGTTCGTTCTGTTGATGCGCCATCGACACGCCTGCCTCTTCCCTCGGTCCCTGCATCCTAGCTGCGGGGGCAGGCCGACCTCTGTGGCCGCACACCGACGTTCGGTTCGCGGGTGCACGCGGCACGCGCGGCGGTCGGGACCGAGGTGCTCATGCACCGAGACCTCGCCGGCGCCTGAGGGAGCGGTACTTCGTGCGCTACTTCGTCAGGTGCGCCGCGGACTCACGCCAGCAGCCGGTGCAGCCGGTCGGCCACCGCCAACCCGATCGCGTGATGCTCCTCTTGCCCGAAGTGCACACCATCGAGGGGGTTCGCCTGGCACACCTCGGCGAGGTCGAGCACGGGCACGCCCAGCGGCTCGCAGATCGTCCGGAACTCATCACCCAGCCTGCGGGACTCCTCGCGCGCTCGTGGAGCGTCGGCCTCCCACTCGGCGGGCATGGGTCCGACCGGGGGCGGGGCCATGACGAGGATCGCGGGCGGTTGCCCGTCGATGCCGGCCCCGCTCGACCGGATCGCTTCGACGAGTGTCTCGATACCGCGCGCGGCCCACCGCGCAGTGACCCCGGGGACGAACAGGTCGTTCACGCCCAGGGCCAGGATGACTAGGTCGAGGGGCGCGTGCGTCTCGAGCGCGATCGGGAGGAACTCCAGCCCGCTGCGTCCCGGCTGGCCGGGCGCCTCGAACATCGTGGTCCGGCCCGTCAGTCCTTCCTCGACCACGTGGACGTCCTCGCCGAGTTCATGCTGGAGGACGCCCGGCCATCGCTCCCATCGGTCCAGTCGGTCGGCGCTCATCGCCAGGTAGCCCCAGGTGTTCGAGTCTCCGTAGCAGAGCACCGTCCGCATGCGGGGAGACTATCCAAGGATCCCGTCGGGTGCCATCGGCATCGAGCGGATGCGCACTCCCGTGGCCGCGAAGATCGCGTTCGCAAGCGCCGGAGCCACGGCGACGATCGGCGTCTCGCCTCCGCCGGCCGGAAGGATGTCTCTCCGGTCGAGGAGGATGACCTCGATCGGAGGCACGTCGCCGAAGCGCGGGACCCGATACTCGGACAGGCGCGGGTTGAGGATCCTCCCGGCCTCGAAGTGGATCGCTTCGAAGAACGCTCCGCCGAGCCCCATCACCGTCGCGCCCTCGATCTGGTCCACGAGGTTGTCGGGATCGACGATGGCTCCGCACTCGAACGCGGTGACGATCCGGAGGACCTCCGGCCGTCCGTCGGCGTGCACGCGCACCTCCACGCAGGTCGCGACGCGCGCGTCCTTCTCGACCCCGCCTGCGATGCCGATCCCGGTGCCCGATGCCTGTGTCCGTCTCGCCCGCCCAGCTCGATCCGCCGCGGCCTCGAACACCGCAGCGAGCCGATCATCGCTCAGGTACCTGAGTCGGAGCTCGAGCGGATCGACGCCGAGCTCGTTCGCCAGCTCGTCCATGTGCGACTCACGGGCGAAGTGGTTGGCGGTCGCGGCGAGCGCCCGGTACGAACCCTGGCGGAGCGGCGAGGCGGCGGGTAGGAAGACGATCCGCTGGTTGGGGATCTCGTACGGGCAATCGATACCGGCCGTACCGCTGTTGACGTTCGTGAACTCCCACGCGGTGAGGGTGCCGTCGCCGCGCGCGGTGCTGCGCACGTCGATCACGGCAGCCGGGCGGAAGTAGCCCCAGGTGAACTCCTCCTCGCGGCTCCATCTCACCTGGACGGGTGCGCCGGTCGCCCGCGCTAGCCGCGCGGCCTCGATCGCCACCTCGCCGGAGTGCTTGCCCCCGTAGCCGCCGCCCGTATCCGGCACGATCACGCGGACCTGGGATTCGGGCACGCCGAGCGCCGCAGCGAGCTCCCACCGAACGCCGAACGGCCGCTGCGTCCCCGTCCACACGGTGAGACGCTCACCCTCCCACTCGGCGAGCGCCACCCGCGTCTCGAGCGGGACGTGAGCTATGTACGCGGTCGTGTACGTGGTATCGAGGCGGACGCTTGCCTCGGCCGACGCCCGGTCGACGTCGCCGACCTCGTGACGGAAGGGACCTTCCCAGCCGTGCGACTCGACCGGGTGTGAGCGAAGGTGCTCGACGAGGTCGCCCTCCGACGGCTGCGGCTCGATGTCCCACTCTGCGCGGATCGCCTCGATCGCACGGCGCGCGGCAGAAGCACTCGGCGTGGCCACGCCCACGAACTGATCCTCGTGCAGGACGGTCACGCCCGAGATACCTCGCGTTCGCTCGAGATCGACCGATCGCAGCGTCGCACCGAAGGATGGGGGTCGGAGCACCGCGCCGTGCAGCAGCCCCGGCCGCGTGAGGTCAGATGGGAACCTCTTGGCGCCGGTGACGATCTCGAGCGCGGTCAGCTTGGGCGTGAGCTCCTCGGCCGCCCGTTCCGAAGGCGCCGGGGCAAGCGGCGTCTCGGCGGAGACGATCTCGACCCGCTTCGCTCCCTGCAGCAGCTCGCCGTAGGAGATCGATCGAGCGCCGTCGCGCTCCCGGATGCTGCCATCGGATGCGACCAGGTCCGTTGGCGCGACGTTCCAGCGAGCCGCGGCCGTGGCGAGGAGCAGTTCCCGCGCGGCGGCCGCGTTCGACCGGAGCAACGCGCCTGCGTCCGGTATCGACCGGCTCCCGAACGTTCCCATGTCGAAGGGACAGATGTCGGTATCTCCCATCACCAGCCGCACGGCCTCGAGTGGGACGCGCAGCTCATCTGCGACGAGCAGTGAGAGCGCCGTTCGGTTGTCCTGCCCGACGTTCACCTTCCCGGTGAACGCGGTGACGATGCCGCTCGCGCCGATGTGGATCCAGCAGTCGCGGGTTGTCGACCACGACTCCTCCTCATCGTCGGGCTCGGTCGGCGACAGGACGACGACCAGACCCTCGGTGAGCACTTCGAAGTGGTCGCGCTCCTCGGGGCGGGTCAGGTCCCAGGGCGCCCGGGGGCGGGTCGGCTCGCTCGGCGGCGGCGTCTCGAAGACCCAAGTCGTCTCACGGGCCTGCGTCGGCTCTCGGGTCCGTGCGCTCGGCTCGGAGCGGGCGTCGCCGTCCCGCATCAGCTCCGCCGCCCGGCGGATCGCCCGGAGTAGGCGTGGGTAGGTTCCGCAACGGCAGACGTTCCCTTCCAGAGCCGTCCGGATCCGCGCCTCGTCCGGATCCGGGTCCTTCGCGAGCAACCCCGCTGCACCGACGATCATGCCGGCCGTGCAGAAGCCGCACTGCATGGCCCCGAGCTCGATGAAGGCGCGCTGGAGCGGATGGAGCCTCCCTTCGCGAGCCAACCCCTCGACGGTCGTGACGGGACGGCCGGCGATCTCGTCCACTGAGAGTTGGCACGCGCGGACGGGCTCGCCTTCGACCAGCACCGTGCATGCGCCGCAGGCACCCTCCCCGCAACCGTACTTCGCGCCGGTGAAGCCGAGCTCCTCGCGGAGCACGGAGAGCAGGCTCCTGTCGGGTTCGACGGCGAGTTCGTGCTCGACACCGTTGACGATCAGCCGGATCATCCGATCGGACCTCCCAACGCCGGTCTGCTCATAACACAGCTGTCGCTACCTGGCGAGTCTGCCGACGCGATGTATCCGCCGGCACGGTCATGCGGTAGCCTCACACGCAACCGATGAAGACGGCCACATCATCCTTCCGAACCGAACGCATCCGGCCCGGCGCAGCAGCGGTAGCGCTGACGCTCGCGCTGCTCCTCGCCGCGGCGGGCCCCGCAAAGCCCGCGGTAGCCCTCCAAGGGCGGGGGAGCGCTGGCTCGTCGGGCACGGCCGGCGTGTCGGGCCCGCCGAGCGTCGAGTTCGCGCCGCCCCCGAACTCGCTGCCGGGTATCGACGTCTCGCACTGGCAGGGGACGATCGACTGGGCGAAGGTGGCCGGTGACGGGCAGCGTTTCGCCATCGCGAAGGCGACGGACGGACAGACGTTCGTCGATCCGACGTACGCGACGAACAAGGCTGAGGCGACGGTCGCCGGGCTCGCCTTCACGGCCTATCACTTCGCCCGCCCCGACACCTCGGCCAACGACGCGATCCTCGAGGCCGACCACTTCGTCGAGGTGGCAGGCCTCGGTCCGGGCAACTTGCTTCCGGCCCTCGATATCGAGGTGAACGGTGGGCTCGACCCCGAGGCGCTCACCGCTTGGGCCCTCGCCTGGCTCGGTGAGGTCCGCGCGAAGCTCGGCGTCAAGCCGATGGTCTACACGAGCCCCAACGGCTGGAGGACGCGCTTCGGCGACACGGCGGCGATCGCCGATGCCGGGTACACGGTCCTGTGGATCGCGCACTGGGGCGTGTCGTCGCCGACCCTGCCGGCGAACGACTGGAGCGGACACGGCTGGAGCTTCTGGCAGTACACCGACTGCGGGACCGTGCGGGGCATAAGCGGGTGCGTCGATCAGGACTGGTACGGCGGCACGGACTTCGGGCCGGTGACGATCCGCGGTCTCACGGTGTCGCTGAGCTCTCCGGACGGTGCGGTAACGAGCTCGCCAGCGGGGATCGCCTGCAGCGACACCTGCTCGGCCAACTTCGACCCGGGCACGACGGTGACGCTTACCGCGACCCCGGATCTGGGGGCTGTGTTCACCGGATGGGGCGGGGCGTGTAGCGGCACCGGTCCGTGCACCGTGACGATGAACGCCGATCGGAGCGTGACGGCGACCTTCGTCACGGACCTCATACCGCCGTCGGTCGCGCTCTCGGCGCCCACGGATCTCACCGGACCTGTCACCGCGGTGTTCAGCGAGATCGTCCACAACGTGACGCCGTCGAACGTCGTGCTGCGGGTGCAAGGCGCGGACTCCGGCCTCGCGTCGGCGCTCACATGCCTCTCGCCCAATGAGGTGGTGGTCGGCTGCTCGACGGGCAACGTCGTGACGGTCGAGCTGCGTCCCGACGTCGCACTCGTGCCGGGCCGGACCTACACGGCGATCGTTGACCCGGCCGGCGCGGCGCCGGTGGTCGACCGGGCCGGCAACCCCGCGCTGAGTACGTCGCAGGACTTCGACGCGCAGAACGATGTGGAGCAAGACAGCGTCGGCGTGAGGTACGAGTGGGGAACCGTGCGGAACCGGTTCGCCTACGGACGCTCGTACGCGGTAGAGCATCTCGCGCACGCGTCGGTCTCATCCACGTTCCGCGGCAGGAAGATCACCTGGTTGACGGTGACGGGCCCGACGCAGGGCAAGGCAGAGGTCTCGATCGACGGGCGCTCAGAGGGAACGTTCAACCAGTACGCGAGCAGCTTCCACTACAAGGTGGGGCGGACGTTCGAGGAGCTCGCGAGGGGCGAACACACGATCACCATCACGGTACTCGGACGCAAGGGCTCGACGAACGGCACGGGCCGGCAGGTCGCGGTCGACGCGTTCCAGGTCGGGCGGAGGGTGACCGCGAACCCGGCGCTCGAGGCCGCGTGGCGGAGAGCGAGGTCCGCGGGCGCGTCCGGCGACAGCTTCGCCGAGAGTGATGTCGCGGGCGCGAGCGTCTCCTTCAGGTTCTGGGGGACCGGAGTCGACTGGTACACGGTCCGCGGGCCGGACCAGGGACGGGCGCAGATCTTCGTGGACGGGGTGCTGCTGAAGACCGTCGATGGGTACGCAGCCACGACGACGTTCGGGACCGCGCGGTCGATCGACGGGCTCACCGGGGGCGTCCACACCCTCCGCATCGTGGCGACCGGTACCTCGAGGCGCGCGGCCACCGGAAGCCTGGTCTCGGTGGACCACTTCGTTGTCCACTAGCCGCGCGTTGCCTAGCGCCGACCCGGTCGACTCGGGGCTCTCGGCTCAGGGGTTTCGGACGGATCGCCTCTACGACTTCCACGACGCCTTCGATCTCACGCAGCAGCCGACCCCTCCGGCTCGGATGGTGAACGAGCCGCCCCCGGCATGGGTGGTCGCCTATCTCGCCGCACACCCCGGCGAGCACGAGCCTTCGTAGCGCACCGCGGCGACGACGGAGAGGAGCGGGCAACCGTTAGGCGGCCTTCACCTCCGCCCAGGCCGCTACCCAAGCGGCCCGGTTCTCCGGCGGGTGCGCTGGGATCGCGTTCTCCATGTTCATCGGCGCCTCGAGCGAGGCGGCCTCGATGACCTCTGGCGACGCGATCTTGAGGACGTCCTGGTTGGCCACCTGGTAGCTCCAGGTCTCGGCCTCGAACAGCTCGGCCTCCGGGCTCGTGTACCAGTTGAGGAGCGCGTACGCGGCGTCGAGGTTCGCCGGGTCGATGTTGGGGCTGATCCCGTACCCGCAGGCCCAGAGGATCGCTCCCTCCTTGGGCATCGCCAACTTAACGTTGATCCCCTCCTCCTGCATCATGGCAGCGTGGTCCGCATACCCGGAGGAGATGACGACCTCACCAGACTTGAAGAGCGTCCTGATGCTTGCCCCGGCCGTCCAGAAGGTCCGGAACTGGTCCTTGTGGTCGATCCAGTACTGCGCGACCTGCGCCAGCTGCGCCTCGGACATGTTCAGCGGGTCGGGGATCCCGGTCACGAGGGCACCGATCATCATCGCGGTGGTGGCGTTGTTCTCGACCCCCGCACGACCGGCCCACTTCGGGTCGAACAGGTCGGTCCAGGAGTCCGGCGGCGGGTTCACGACGTCCACGTTGTAGAGGATCCCCCCCGCCCCCATGTCGACCGGCACGACGTAGTACTTGCCGTCCGCGACGACCCCGGGGAGCTCCTTCACGGAGGGGAACAGATCGTTCCAGTAGGTGAGGCGCGAGGTGTCGAGCTGCATGTACATGCCCTTCTGGACCATCTCTAGGGCCGCCTCGTCCACGCAGCTGTTGATGACATCAACCTCGAACCCGGCCTGGATCTTCGCGACGGCCGCCTCGTTGCTGTCCATGGCCGAGGTCTTGAGGTCTATGTTCGGGTACTGCTCGTGGAACGACGCCATGTAGTCGGGATCGAACCCGTCGGAGTAGGACAGGAGCCGGATCGTCCCGGTGATGTCCTCGGGCCGCATGCTGGCGCTCCCGGTGGCGGACGGAGAGGCCGTGGTGCCTCCGTTGCCACCGCAGGCGACCGC
>Ga0315282_10007333_pt1 | contig 18153 bp, 26 predicted proteins | sample YL17G07_20_MG_FD_203693 | JGI IMG/M metagenome (GOLD analysis project Ga0315282, IMG submission 203693) | Sediment microbial communities from Yellowstone Lake, YNP, Wyoming, USA - YL17G07_20 | ecosystem: Environmental > Aquatic > Freshwater > Lake > Sediment | place: USA: Wyoming | collected...
GCTGGAAGCTGTAGCCGCAATGAATTGTGTTCACAGGTTCGTCCAAGTCCAAGATTTCGCAGTGCTGCGGACTGACGCGCTTTCCGAAAGACAATTTTCCTTCTTTTATTTTAGAAAGCATATACGGGTGCGCTTTTTTTTCGCTGTATTCCAAAACATCGCGGAGCGTCTTATATTTCTCTATTTTTCTGCCTTCAGCAGTCATGCTTTCAGTCTTCGCATGGTTTGGCGCTGGAAACAAGAATTTTTTGCCTAACTTGTTGCCAACGAACAAAACGCGCCGCCTGAATTGTGGAACGCCGTAGTCTGCCGAGTTCAAAATCTTATAAACCATCGGATAGCCAATGTTTTCAAACGCCTCGATTATTACTTCATGAGCCAGCTTTTTTCCGTCGTCTGTTTTTCTTTTTGTGATGCCCACAACATTTTCCCCTAAAACCCAGTCTGGCTGAATTATTTGGACGGCTCTAACGAAATCCCAAAACAACTGGTTGCGTTGGTCGTTTGGGTCTTTTTTTCCAGCGTGGCTAAATCCTTGGCATGGAAAGCCAGCGGAAACCAGCTTTACTTTGCCTTTGTATTCTTCGAAAGCGCTGTCCGGTATTTTCGTTATGTCTTTTCCTATCAGCTTTGAGTCTGGAAAGTTTAGCTCGTGAGTCTTTATTGCTGGCTCCCAATTTTCAACAAAGCCAATTACCTTGAAGCCTGCTTGCTCTAAGCCGAGCGTGTCGCCACCGCAGCCAGCAAATAGGCTTATCGCAGTATTTTCCATTTATTTCACCTTTTCAACTTTCCCCTTCAACTCGGAAACGCTCTTGATTGGTCTGACTTCTTTCATCTTGCTTCGTAGCACCGCCGCCACAAAGTCAATGAAATCCAATTCTAAATCTATTGGTTCATTTTGGTAAATTTCAAATGTTTCGGGGCGTTCTTTTTTTAGCCATTCCCAAAACTCATTAGGATATAGTGTCATACTGGTTTTTGTGTCAATTTCTACTTGTTTAAGCAAACTAAGCACGAAATCGAGGAAAGCGTCCATCTTGTCCGCATCGTATAGCCGCCAATCTCGCTTTGAAGAAGGTCTATCACGCATTACGGCTTTACCTACAACCAAGTAAAGCGAATTCGGTTTTTTGGTCATTTACTTTTCGCCCCTCCCCTCAACGCCGCCGCCACTTCTTCGATGATGAGCGTCGCGCTCGCGTCGCCCCAGCAGTCCCTCGCCTTGAGCAACTCGCACGCTTGTTTTTCGAGGAAAGCGTCCATCTCGCTTGCCGAATAAAACCTCGCGCCGTGCGGGAAAGTCGCCATTTCGGGAACCATAATTACACTCGGTTTTTCGGTCATTGTGTTACCACCACTTCGGGTTGTTTGCGTCGTGCTTCTTCTTCGTCAGCGTATCCTTTGGAATGTTGTTGTAGGTGTACTAATTCGTGGGTAAAAAGCACAGCGAAGTGGGTTAAATCCTTTGGAGTTAATATCATTGCGGGCTTATCCAAGTTCGTGATGGTTAAGCCGTTATGTTGCGGCGTCTGAACAATCAAGTAAAACGAGGGAGCTAATTGCCCTTCAAGTAACGCTCCAGCTATTTCCTTTAAATCCTTAGATTTGAATTCGGTTCGATTAATCAAAACCATGCGTCGGTGAGCGGTCATTTCAACGCCTCCTTCTTCACCTTCAACAACTCCCGCGCTTGTTTTTCGAGAAAAGCGTCCATCTCGCCTTGTTTATGTTTTGATGCTTGTTCGTGAAAACCGAGTAAGACGCCAGTTAAAACCCCGATTCTGCCAGAATACTTTTCTTTGGACTTAACTTGATTAGTGCATTCAAGCCAAGAATTGAAATCAGACGCTTCCCTAATCGCTAAGTCCTTCAAACCTAAATCAAACGCTTTCGGTTTTTCGGTCATTTCAACGCCTATTTCTTAACAACTAATCCCTTTATAAGCCTTTCGGTGTTTAAAAAGCTCCCCAATTCGCCAAAGTTGTAATTGGTTTTTCCTCTTTTTTTGTCCGTTTGCCTTTCGTTTTCCTCTCTTTCTTGAACGGCGTATCCCACCCAAAAGCGGCGTAAATACCCTCTACTGGGCTGGCAACATTAAGGTCAACATATTTCTCTATATCCAATTCAAACCCGCTCGGGAACTTGCCGCCCTCATAAATTATAACGTTAGCTGGATAGGTATTCCTCTTAATATCAGAAATCACCGTCTTGGTTCCATCCTCCTTTATTTCATATTTATGCGTTAAAACATCCATTTCTATTTCCTGCGGGTAATTATCTGGAACGGACTTAACATACCCCAATTTGTAACGCTTCCCTGCCTGTAACTTCAAGCCTAAATAATTCAAGGAATACAATAACCCGCGACGCTTGGGATTATTGCTCGTCCAATCTCGCTTATCTTTGAAGTATTGAACTGGTAGCTCCGTAATTTTAATGTCGCCCGTTATGAAATCGGCGGGCAATGCGGTAATTTCATCCACTTTGGAAAGTAACCACTCGTCAATTTCCTCTTTGGAACGCGGCTCGCCTTCTGGCGGGCAAACCATCATCAAAACGTTGTTTTGGACTTCCTTATACATCGGGCTAAAACCGCTCTTGATTGCCTCAAAACCCTTCGTTTCAAGATAAGGTTTATTAAGTTTCCTTCCGTCTTCCCAAGCAACCCAGCAAAAACGCCGTTTCATCGCGCCTTCGCCGCTTTTCTTGACCGACCAAAACCCGCGAGAATAAACTTTCTCAAACTTGATTTTATAATGTCTATCACCGTTTGGTTTTTGATTCGTTAAACCAAAACGTTTCATAAATTCCTCAAAACTTTCGTTTATTTTTTTTGCTTCTTCCTTTCCAGCTTCTATCGCTTCATCAAAGGAAAGATTCTTTTTTATTATGCCGTTCGAATCTGTATCCCCAAAAACACTTTCAAATCCATCGGCGTTAACTTTTTCATTAATAAACTTTATCACTTCTTGAGAAGTTAACGTAATGCTTTTTGCCACATCTACTCCGAATAAATGAATCACGACACCAAAGACGGCGTTGTTTAGGGCTTTAAAACTATTGCTTTTGGATTTTAATATTGCTTTAATTTCTTTATTCGTCTCTTGTTCCGACAATCTTTTGTAATGGATGCGATTTTCATAATAATCCTCTATAACGGCGGGAAGCAACGCGCGACAATTTTGTTTAAACCGAACTCCGCTTGGGAGTAATACGCCCCCCTCTTTCACGATTGTTTCGGGACTAATATTAAAAGCACGAATGGAATTCGGATACATTGACTCTATATCCAGGCTAATAACGTTTTGATGAACCCCCGTTTTAACTGGAAAAACAAATCCACCCGCAAACGCTTTTTTTTCGGCGTGTTGTGTTGGGAATACTACTCCCCATTCCTTACATTTCCGTAAGCAAGCGTGACGAATCATCGTAACTTCGTTACCCATATCTTCCGCACGAGAATAACTAATCCGAGACATTTGAAACGCTTGGTCGCTCAAGCCTAATTTTTCGTCAAGCATCCTAACGAGAACAACGTCAACTATGTTATATTCGCATAGTTTCTCGGGATTAAATGTCCATAAATCGCTAATTCCTTCCGCAACAACTTTCTTTGCCTTCAATTCTTTCTTTGAAACTTCCTCTAAAGTCAAGTCGGATTCCTTTAATTTCAAAAGCTTATAAACTATCATTAGTTCTGGGCATTCCCTTCCCTTAATCCGAATTTCTCCTTCATCACTCAAATCGCATTCATTAATCGGGCTAATGCCATTAAACCAAACCCCGAGCTTTTTACAACGCGCAAACAAGTAAGGCAAGTCGAAACCCGCGTTAAACTTGTTATTCACCCTTTCGCCTCGCGTATTCCATCCCAACAAATAATCGGGGTCGAGAAATGCTACCTTCTTGACGAAACTGGAAAGCATTTCCTTCTCGTTTTGGAAAGAAAAAACCTCGTAATTCACTTTGATTGGCGACTTATTCTTTATTGGAATCTCGGTCGTTCGCATTCCCGCCGCGCCCTCATTACCCAAAATGAAAACAGTGTTCTTGTTCTCAAAACTATCAACGAAAGCTATGGAAAGGATTTTCTGGTCTGGCTTGTTAAAATCGGGCAGCCCGTATTCGTCCTCGGTTTCGATATCAAACCACAACTTGCGAGGCTTAACATCGGGAATTTTATCAACGCAATCAATTAAATACCGCGCATTGAATAAAACGTTGGCTTCTTGGGCTTCTGGATATTTCTCGCGGAACTCGTAAATGTCTTTCGGATGTGAAACTACAATTTTTTGCAGCGGTTCACCATAAAGTGATTTGAATCCTTGTTGAACACTTAAGATTCGCGGGTCTTCTTCTACTATGCGCTCCGCTGGAAGATAAAAATATGGGAAAAAATTGCTGATTTTCTTATGAACCCGTGTTCTATCGGGCTTACGCTCGAAGGTGTGAATCAAAACTTCCCCATTATCCAAAGTGGAGTATTCAACTATCATTAGAAAACCGTATTACTTTTCCGCTTTACTAATGCGACTAAGGCGCAAACGCGATGGGCAGGATTTGAACCTACAAATCTCTCGGTTTCCGTTTGGTTTATTAACAGCCGAGCGCACAAAACCAGACTGTGCTACCATCGCTTAAATTACCCGCTACCCATATAAATAACTTTGCCTCCTTTATAAAGGGGCTTTCCGCCGTTGATTTTTGCGGCGGAAAGGGAACTACCCACCAAAATTAGCGATGAATCAAGCCGTTAATATAACCCATCGTATTTACGACTTGTTTCGTTGTTTTCAAAGAATTCAGTTCGTTCATTTTCATTTGATGGATATCTTCCAAGCTCACATAAACCAATCGTGGCTTACCCGCTCCAGTTTTTTGAATCACGAAAGCATCCCCATCTTTGCTTTGAAATACTTTCTGTAAATCACAGGGATATTCCTTCCTTTCGCTTTCAAGAGCGGGATAAACTACACAGAAAATTTTATTTTCCGACGGGGCAATGTTTCCATCTCCATTCAAGTCGGCGGCGTTATCATATCCATAGTTAGATGGAATGTCGTTGTTGTTCAAATTCCAGCAAACCTCTTCCGTTAATCTAGTGTTCTTCTGCGTTCCTTGCGCTACTCCAACATAATTATCCAAAGCGGTTCTAGTCCTCTTATCGGCAACGGTCTTAAAAGTAGTTTCGTAATCTTGAACTTCTCCTTCATTAGATAATCTAGCTTTCGTGAAAATCCCGCATTTCTCTGGAAAATCGTTGTAATTCTTGTCGGTTTCGTATTCAAAAACCGCGCCTTGTAATTCCGTTACATCTTTCCTCAAAAATACAATTTGAGAGAGTATGTCGTTAATCGCGGAACCTTGGTCGGCATCTACTTGATTGTTTTTGTTAATTTGCGCTTGCAAATCCGCATCTCTGGACAACGAATCAACTTCAATTTGGTTTTCGCGTTGTGTTGCCCGATTCGTTTCATCAGTTATTCTTTCGCCCAAAACGTTGTGTTCGGCTTGATTCCAAATCGTCTGCGTTTGATTTACCGCGTCGGTATATACGTTCGCGTCCGAGAGGGTTTGAGCGTCCTTCGCGTCAATCGTCGCCTTGTCGTAAGTATATCCTCTAACCCAATTTTTCGTAGCATAGCGATACCAAGGAATACCGCCCAAATTCTGTGCGTTCCCCGCTTGGAGCGCGTAATTCGCCCAATTTGCGTGTCCTGCATCAAAGGCGTAACCCGCGTATTGTGAATAATTGCTATTCCAAGAATAATACGGGATTAATATGCCGCTTGTCAAATCATTTCTTATGCTATTATTAATGTAATCTGTATAATTAACGACAAAATCATTCAAATCGGAAGCGTGTTGCCCATCAACCGTATCCGCATCATTTGCGACTACGGTTACAACCGTGTGGTCGGTTAATACTCCGTCAAAACCATAAATTCTCCCAACCCAAGTGTAGGTGTGGGTTCCGATTGTCGGGTAATCAACCGTTGAAATCGTTCCAAAACTATCTCCCATCAAACTCCGCGAAAAACCATCCCCGCTAATAGTACATAGCGTTCCGACCATGCATTCAGCGTTAATAGTAACTGGTTGCCCCACTACTATTTGATTTGCCGAAACCGCCAAATTCGCATTTACGCTTCCCGCAATCATTGCGAGAAACAAAATTCCTAATACTTTACTCATTTTATTCTCCTCCCCCCAATTCATCCTCAAATGTTTTAGCTATATCTCTAGACGCCCGCACCGAATCGCCTCCTTGCTTTTCTATTACGGACCTTTGATATAATATTATGTCCTTCATGATGCTTTCCAAGTGAAGATGTTCCGCGTTCAAATCCCAATACTTTGGAATTATGACGCGAGCCGTCTCCCTTTCCACTACGTTATCATTTTCGTCCCTCGCCTTAGCCCACTTATCATCAAAAAACGGAAGAGAATCTCCCTCCACATCAGCATTAACGATTCCCTTGATATTACGAAGTTTTTCCATCACGCGACCGTTGTACTCCGATATTACTTCCTTGTAAGGACGCTCTCTCGCCAAAACTGCGTTCGTGTAAGTGGAAAGCTTGCTATTCATTCCGCGAACGTCCTGCGAAATACCAATCAAAGAACTCCTAAATTCCTTTCTTAAATCATCAAACTTCTTATCTATGTAATCCTGAATTTCTTTTTGGTTGCTTTTGATTATGATGGGTTGCTTGTTTTGGGTCTCGTATTCGGGAACCTTCTCGTTCCCGAAATCACCAAAAGCTTCTTCCATTTCCTTAAACGAGACGGACCGCGGTATTCTCGCCGTTTCCCCGACGGGTTGCGTTTCCTCTTCACCAAATAATGCTTTTACCATTTCTTTTACCTCCTATGGGACACGTCCCTCTTCAAAATCTTCCAACTCTGGAATGTATCCCCGATTCCTTGGATAATCATCTCTCTCATATCCATGAATTTTCTTCACTACCTTCCCGAGTTCTCCCGCCTTCTCGATAATGTGTTTCATGCCCGTTCTGTCGGAAACGTTATCCTTCATCTCGTTCTCCGCATCCTTCAATTGTCGCTTCAACATTGTAATTTTATTAGACATCGCGTCAGTATTGAATTTAAGATTCTCGGGGTCGGATTGTTCCGTATCCTCAATCGTCTTCACCACACGGATAACGGCGTTCCCAGTAAAAAGAGCGATTAAATTCAAACCCCTAAGATGCTTGTTTAAATTCACCTTGGGAATTATTGCGCCCGTGTTAAGATGGAGATTGTAGAGCCCGTCGGCGCTCTCGCATTCTTGTACGCCCACCAAAACGCCTTTAACACTCCCAGAAATGAACGTGGGAGGTCTAATATTTAGCCCGATAGGGAAGACGCGATTCAATCTTTGCACGGGTTTATCAAAACTCATAAACATTACCTCTTCTAATCTACCTGAGTTTCTTCGGATTTTATTTTGAAGTAAGCAAGAACAAGTCCGACGAGAATAAGAACAATCAAACCGCCGTAGACCCACGCCCAACTCACGCTTCCTTTAAGGTCCGCGTTCTCTTTAGTTAGCTTATCATTATTAGCTTGTAGTGTCTCGCGTTCCGCTCTATTCACCTGACTTAATTCCGATGCAAATGTTCCTATTTGAATCTGTGATTCGTTATTGAGTTGAATTAACTGCCCATTCAAATATGTTTGATATGACCAATCCGCAACAACATCCCGAACGAAATTGAATGAATACATTGGTTGTTCCACGGAAATTATGTTCGAGAAATTGCGTCCCGAATAATTGGTTGTGTCCACCTCAACGATTTGGATTGAAAAGTTGCTCGGGAACAACCCGCTCGCGCAAATGTTGAAAGTAGTATCCGTGAAATTGGCTTCGCGGCAGGTTTCCTGTTCCGTGAGGGCGTTTGACAAATCCGAAGTTACGTTCACATCCACCACTGAATACGAAACGCGAGGCGATAAAATCCATAAAGTCTTATTTTGGGTGGCGGTACAAACCAAAGTGTTGTTCGCGTCATATTCGTTGGTGACAGCCGAAACCGTGTAAGTCCCATTCACGAAAGCATTAGTCGTGTTCATTAACCCTTCCACATAAGAAAGATTGCCCGACAACTCATAAAGGTTCCCGCCAATGTAAAAACCAAGCGGGTCGTAATAATATGTATCGAGGGTTGTGCGTTCCCCCGCAACCTGTTTTGTTACTTCATAGCCAAAAATTATGTTTTGACCTGCATCAAAACTTGTTAAGTCAATTGGGCGACCCGTCGTATCCCGTTGCGTTCCCTTAAGAATATTCACGAAACAAGAGGCGCTAGCCAAACTAGAAATCAATAATATACCAAAAAGTAACTTCGTTTTATCCAAATCTTCCACCTTCATGCCGTTTTTATCGTGTGTTTAGGTTTGAGCAGCAAAATACAGATGCGACTAACCTTGCGGTTATCCTTTGGGTTTGTATCCGTATAAAGCCGCGTGTCCGTAATCCTACCCAAACCCCTACCCTCTAACATGAGAGCAAGGTCTATCGCAATCGTGTTCATGCGCCCACGAGCCGTAATTTCGACGCCGCCCCCAAGATTTAAAGCGTCCTCTGCCTCCTGAAAAAGGTTTTTGAAGCCCGTGTCGGAAATGAAGACCTTGCGAAAATTTTCTCGTATAGAAGTTTCTACCATATTTTGAGCCGTTTTCACTCGTTTTAATATTTAAAAATTAGTGCTTATTAGCACTTATTATTAAGATTATACTAGTATATAAAGCTTTTGGTTTTGGAATTTTTTTCAAATTCCGAAAAACGTGGCAATCCCTTTCCAAATGCCGCTAAAGAAAGAAGCAATGCCATTAACAAAGGAACCGATGCCATCGAGAATGGAACCCGAGCCACCTTGTTGTGGAATCTCCCAGCTCGGATTTGGCGATGGCGTTGGAGTTGGCGATGGGCTTGGCATGACTATTCCCATTTTCTCTTGAACGTATTTCACCACTTCTTTCATATACGTTTCGTTCGCTTGCAATGTTTGATTCACTCCGTTCGTATCTATGCAATATTCCGTAACGCTCCAATTCGATGCGTTCGCCTTGATGTAATCGTTCACCTTAGATTCAAATGAACTATGGCAAGAACCCGTCAACGAAAACCAATGCGCGGGACAGAGGGAATCCGCCCACAAATGCGCAGAAATTTGCGGCGCACTTTCAAAATATTCCGCCGCTTTGACTCGCGCTGAACAATTCTCAAAATTATTCACGCAATGATGGTACAAAGGCGAAGGAGTGCGATTGGTATCGGCATAACAACAATCTCCAATAAAACCCGCCTCATCGCAAATATATTGATGAGTGGCGCAAGACCATGATAAAGTTAGCGATGATAAGAAAATCAAAACAAAAAGAAAATAAAATTTATTCATATCTACCAATTCTACAGCAACTTCAGTTTTCCCGCAATTTTGTCAATTTCTTTGCTTGCGGCAGGACCAATCGCAACCGCTGTAACCGTTCCTTCCTTGACTTGCGTGAATCCCTTATCAGCAACCGCATAAACGGGTAGTTGCGAGGGGAAGGCATCGGAATAAATTTTTTTAAGTTGCTCTATGTTATCGACTTTCAAAACTATCTTCTTGAAGTAACTGCCTTCTTCCCACGCCAAACAAAGCAACGGATTTTGCAGAAACGCCCAACGGTAAGCGAAAAGGGAAACATGGCAACCTGCTGAAACCATCTTGCCTTTGCTCATACCCAAATCGGAACGAATAATTACAACTTGCTTCAAATCCATCTTTTTGTAATCTTCATATTTTTTGAAGCACTCATCACAAACATAATAACGTGGTTTTAAAATTTGAGATGAAAACTTATCGGAAAAACGAATCATGTTCCTAGACACCCAATCTCCGCCATCTGGTATTAAATGCCTTGAATGAGGGTGGATAATCTTGTTTGATTCGTCCTTGTCAATAAACTTGTTTTCACAAAAAGCACATCTGTTTGGTAAAACTTCCATATAATTACAATCCATTTTAATCAACCTTTGACGTGAGTTTATCTATGTTTTTGTTTAAGTTTTCTATGCTTTTCTTCAAGTTTTCTATGCTTTCAGCAATCTTTATTCCTTTAATAGTTTTGGAAAGTTCGTCTTTAATAATTTTGGAAAGTTCGTCTTTAATAGTTTTGGAAAGTTCGTTTAACTGGGACTCATAACTTATCATGGTATCCAAATTAATAATCGTAAAAGCTCTTTTTTCAGCTTCTTCTTTTGAAAACCCATAAGATAGTTGCTTTTTATATAATTCGTCAAAGTCGTCTAAAGCGTAAAGTTTTCTTTCCATTTAATGATACCCTTTTTTCTTTGATTTTATCTACTCTCCTTCCCCGCTTATACGCTCTCCCCTTTCACATTCCTCAACCCAACGCGCTTCGCCAATACTCTAACGCAAACTTGATTTTCTGCCTTTTACTTTCATCCAAATCCTTTAAATTTGCATTCTCGAATAAAGGCTTCAAAAACGCCATGTCCCCGATTGTAATTTTCCATTCTCTCGCCTTTTTTTCACTCAAAGTGACGCAAAATTCAACGTTTTCCTTTGATAAACGCCTCAAAAACGCGCTCATTTTATCCGTATTGGAGAAACGCTTCCTTAATTCAACCCTAAACGCCCCGTCCTTTCGATGCGTAGGACGAACGTCAATGTTGAATTCTTTAAGAAAATCCATAATCCATATCAGTATTCCAACTGGTTTACGAAAATCCGCTTTTCATCAAGCTTGAAGAGAACTACTGGCGAACCGATAATTGAGGGTGGGTATAATGCCTCAATCGCGTAATCTGGTGAATGCAAGTAAGAACCCGTGCGAACCCAAGTGGTTTTCTTATCATTCTCCTTTAAGGTCTTCGGGTCTAACGTTCGCGTCAATCGATATCCGTTTGCTAAATTATGCAGATGCCCGAAAGCCACCAAATCCACGTCCTTATAAATGTTGAGCGCCTTATCAATTAAATAGGTGGGCGTAATCGAGGAACCGATTCCGTGAAATACGAGCAAATTATAGGTTTGGTGCTTCTTGCCGTTCCATAGGTTCAAAACTACATATCCGCCAATTCCCCAATAAGGAACGCCTAAACTCTCGGTTATAACCTCTATAGGTGAAATCGAGTTGAGTTTCCATCCCCTTGAACGCTCGTGGTTGCCGTCAATCGCCCCCAAAATCTTGCCCCTAATCGGGTAAAGCATCTCTATTAAATCCTTTCGTTGTTGGTTCGGCGTGATTTCCTGTGTATACATACTTCCAGGCAAATGATTTTCCACGGAAATCTCGAGCAAGTCACCCATTAAGATAACGTATGCGTTTTTGTGTTCCTTAACCCAGTTAATTGTTTTCTTGAGCTCTTCCACAGCGCAATCCTGATGCCCGTAATGAAAATCTCCCAAGAAAACAATTTTCGCTTCCTTCTCATTCCCCAATCGTATATCCACTTTCGGAACCGTTTTCCTATTCATGTTTATCTCTCACTCCCCCTTTACTATTCCTAACTCCCTCAACCCCCGTTTCATGGTAAAGTTTTTCGTGTTTTTTCAAACCCTCGCCCGATATAGACGCGGTAAATTCCCCTCTCATTTTATTCGTATCCTTTACTTTACTTCTTTCTTTTGAAAACCGCGCGGGTGGGTGCTTTTAACGCCCGCCTTTATGCAAACATTTCTAACATCCCCAACTTGCAGTCCGTATTTCTTGGCAACCCCGTAATATGAGCCGCCGTTCTTAACTTCTTCTATGCATATCTTTTTCTTTTCTTCGTCCATACTTCTCACCCGTTTTTATTCTTCTTTCTCTTCTTTTTCCTTTTCTTTCTCAACATATTCTTCCAAACCGTTGTCGGTTACGCGGAACGCCGCCTCGCTTTCTGGCAAATCCGATGCGTCCTTCACTTTGGCGAAACGAATGTCAAGCTTTCCGCGCCGCAACATTATGTTCGGGTTCAAAGCGTGACCAACCACGTTCCCGCCAACCATAACCGTCGGGTCGCCAAACATAACATCTGGTCTATCCATGACCTGATTCGTTACCACGACGGGAATGTTCTTGCTCATAGCCATGCGCAACAGTTCGTGAATGTATTTATTCAATAAAGCTTGACGTTCGGCAAGCTGACTACGCCCAATATAATCGGCGCGGAAGTTCGCAATCAAGGAATCTACCACTACTAAACCAATGTTGTTATCATCAAAAAGCTTCCACGCCTCGTTTAAACTGCGCGCTTGGTGGAGAGAATTATAAACCCTCATATAAAATATGTTACTAATAACTTTATCGGGGTCTAATCCTTTTGCTATCGCAATTTGCTTGATGCGATAAGCAGAAAATGTGTGTTCACTATCAAAGAAAATTACTTTTGTGTCCCCTCCCAAACCGCCCTTTTCTAACGGCAACATACTGTTTACGGTAATTTGGAATACACTCTGCGTCTTAGCAGAACCGTACTTACCGCTAAACCCGCTAATCTCTCCAGCTCGAACTCCCTTCCCGCCAAGAATCTCGTCCAACGCTTTTACTCCCGTTGTTATGGTTCTCCTTTCCAACTGCGTTTCTTCTACTTGGGTTCCTGTTTTAAACTTTCCCATTTCAAATTCCTTATAGGCAGCATCAAAAACCTTCAACGCCGTTTCCTTGCTCACGCCGCTTTGTTCTGCAATCTTGTTTGGAGAAGTTAAACCGCATGACTCCAAATCCCTATAACCGCTATCCCGAAGCTTCTTCACCGTTTGGGAACTTATTCCCGAATCCTCAAGAGTTTTTGTTTTGTCTTTCTCTTTTTTTGCCATACACTAACACCTAATGTTAACCGCTAATAACTTACAACATTTCCGGCAAAATCCTAGCGGGAATTATTCTTTTCGAGAAAGTAATGAAACGGTGAAACCATTTTTTCAAAAACGGCGAGAGCCAACTCGAAAGTTTGCTCGTTGATATTATCGTTCGCCTTGCCCTTCATCATTTCTTGCGATATCTTGTATGAATCCTCCCAAGAATCCTTTAAGTATTCCTTATAATCGTCCATACCGACTTTGGGTTTTGCCTTCTCGGGTTCTGGCTCTATGCTTTGGGGAACCACGGGTTCCGTCAAAACCTCGATTGGGTTCTCCACCTTCTCAGCAAGATTAACGTATTTCCTGTTGTTCTTGAACACTAGGGGCTGAACTTTAACCTTGAGTTTTACAGTTCCATTTGCGGGAACGCCTTCCAACGCCTCTTGTGGCGAGAAGAAGGAAACCCAAGATTCTCCCTTCTCCTTGCCGTTGCAAAATTCCGCATTCTCTACGCCCGTCAACAAGATTGACGAACGCTTATCTCGGATATTGCTCACTTTATAGGTACCTACTAATTCCGTTATTCCCTCTTCCATTTCCTCACCCTCTCATCTAATTCCGTTTTCCTAAAAAACAAGTCATTCGTGTTACTTAGTTGCTAATTATTAGAGTCCTACTAGTATAAATAACTTTCGATGGTTTATAAAGGAGTGAACTACCCACCCCTTAAAGGGTGCGGGATTTCCCACTCACAATGTTAAATCCTCCTTAATATTTGCTTTCTTTCCACTCTATATCAAATCCCGTTCCCCAAGAAACTCGTTCTTTAATTAAAGGAATAAATCCCGCATTTTTTTCAATACCAATTCCATTCAAGCAAAGTTCTCTTGCGACTTGAAGTGTTGTTCCTGAACCAACGAACATATCTAAAACGGTTCCATTAACCCAACCCGCGTTACAACCACAATCCGACCAACCAACTGTTTTAATGCGCGTCATCATGCTTTTAAGTATGCTTTTCTTTGTTTCTGATGGCTTTTGCGCTCCTGATGTTTCATAATCTTTAGTTTCGTTTCCAAAATAATTGCCTTTTTCGCTACCAGCGCGTTCAACTGCTTTTTTTGTGCTTTCTGGTAATTCGTTAAATGGAACTTCTTCTTTAATAATTAAACGCTCCCGTGCTTTACCACATTTAATACAAATTTCTTTGGGGCACGCCGCCTTTAAACACCGACGAGGTAATTCTGATGGGAAAACCGCGAAATGACTTCCCGAATAAGATTCAGTGGGAAATTCCCAAACATCGCCGGGATTTTTACCTAGTGGATGACACATTCTGCTTATCTCCATTTGACTAAATGATGCTCCTTCTGGACGCGAACCATTCCAATCGTATTTTACTCTTTCCAAACTTGATTCTTTATGCGGAACGCGACAATTAGTTAAATCAAAATAATATTTTTTATTTTTTACAAAAAAGAAAATAAATTCATAAGCATTTGTGAATCTATCATTAACAGAGGATGGCATATGATTAATTTTTGACCAAATTATAGAATTTCTTAAAATCCAGCCATCTTCTTGTAACGCGGCAGCTACTCTCCAAGGCATGCCTAATAGTTGTTTGTCTTGAAGCCATGCACCGTCTTCTTTACCTGCAGTTGGTGGTCTAAAAGATTGGGCAGGAACTCCTTCGCGTTCGAGTTTTTCCGTAGTAACTTTTCTTTGTCCACCTTTTCTAGAACCATAATTACCCCAAGAACCATAATAAGCGTCTCCTAAATTTAAAAATAAAGAACCTTCGGGTTTTAAAACTCGTTTTGCTTCAAAGAATATTTGGCGTAAATGTTCAACATATAAATCTGGATGTGGTTCGTGCCCTAATTGTCCTCGCCATGCGTGGCACTTTGAACAATAATAATATGTTTTTTCTTTAAACTGATTTTCCTTTATTTCGGAGTGTTTTCTGTCTAAATCTTGGTCTCTTTTAATACGACCTCCTTTTAAAACGGGGTCACTAAAATCGTGTTCACAATTTAAATCTCCATCCCAAATGCAGTCGACATCGCCGTAATCGCGCAACCCTCCATAATAAGGCGGGCTAGTTACAATACAATCCACGCTCTCATTAGGAATATGTTTTAAACCAGTTAAAGCGTCGGAATTAATTAATTCAAATTTCATCTTCATCCCTCTAAATTATTATTAGCTCTATTCTCATATAAATACCTTTCTATTGCCCTTTTCGTCAAAGTTTTGTAACTCATTACGCGAATAATAATCCGTAATTTTGCCTTGATTTTGCGCTTTCTTAATTCGTTTCTCCGCGATTTTGAAATAATTTGGGGAAATCTCAAAACCAATAAAATTGCGTTCTTGACGAACTGCCGCAACCCCACTAGTTGATTTTCTTTGATTTACATATTTTTCAATAAGCAAATCTTTCGTTATTACTTTTTCGAGAGAATTATAATTCATTTTCGAATTCACTATCTTATAATTGTTTTTATTCCGTTATTATTAAAAAATCTACATAATTCTTCCATTTCTTCTTGGGAACAAGGTTCCATTTCTTTAAACTCTTCTTTCCAGCTCAGCTTCGAATTGAAGGATTGAAGAATATAAATTTTTGGTTGTCCCATTAAATTAACTATTTCTTTGGCATCCTCAAAAGTAAAAAAATCGGGAATAACGGTGCTTCTAAATTCATATCCTTTGGAATCTTCTTTTATTATTTTAATGGATTCTCTAATTTTATTTAAATCTTTCCAACCAGTCAATGTTTCATATTTAATGGGAGAAGTTTTGACATCCATCGCCACATAATCCACCAAACCCGCGTCCAAAATCCTTTCCAGCATTTCTGGGTTCGTGCCGTTCGTGTCGAGTTTAACCAAAAATCCCATTAATTTTATTTTAGCCAAAAATTCTGGTAAATCGGGTTGTAAAGTCGGCTCGCCACCCGTAACCACAACCGCGTCCAACAAATCCTTGTGTTTACTTATATATTTTATTACTTCGTCCTCGTTTATTAGTTGGGTGCCTTCAAAGGGTAGCAATGATTGATTGTAACAATATCCGCAATTTAGATTACACCCTTGAGTGAATACTACCGCCGAAATCTTGCTCGGGTAGTTGATTAGACTCGCTTTCGTGAAGCCGCCGATTTTCGTTTAATCCACCCCGTCTCTTGCCCCATCTTCAACACCTCAACTACTAAAACTCGTTTCGTTCAAGAGGAAAAGCTGTTCCTTCCAACCGCAATACCAACCATCAGCAAAATTATGGCAAACTAACAATCCTTTCTTAATGGTCGCATCCCGCGTATCGCAAATCAAGTAGTAGCTGTGTTGGCTTGGCGTAAACCCCGCATCGTAATATTCCGTACAATTCTCTAAACCAGTTGTCGGCAAATTGAAGTTTTTGGCGAGTTTCGCAATAATTTCGCTTCGAGATTGTGATTGCTGTTCGTTAATGTAAAACGTTCCCGCAATCAATACTATTGCCAATGAAATGATTACCCACGGGTATACCTTTCGTATTTTCTCCCATAGTGTTTCTTCCTTCTTTTTTTCTCCTTCCATTTCAAATCTCCTCCATTTTATTACTTTCACTATCGCCTGTCTTTCTTTGACCCTGCATTCAGGGAGTTACTGCACGCGCGCACCCCCGAAACCGTGAATAAAACTCCCGAAGGATGTTTTATTCAAGAAAGTCAGGTTGCGCGCGAGCAAACCATTAGTTTTTATTCCATATTCGTGCAATCCGCGCTTTGGTTTCCTCTCGCCGAGCATCAAATAGTTGTTTTTTCGAAAGCGTTTTTGTTGCCAACTTGGAAATGATGGGTTTTGCCTCGCTTTCCTTTTCTCGTTCATCCAACATATCTTCCCGCATTTTGAGAATATCGCTCTCTGCGTCTAGAACCTTTCGCCATCTCAAAAGCATCTGGTAGTTGCGGTAATTGGCATAAATGCCGACAGCCAACAAGACAGTAAAAAAGAACCACCAAAAGTCGAGCACCAATTTTTCCCAGTCCCAAGCCATTTACTTCAACTCCGCAAAAAGCTCCTTTAAATTTTCTCTATTAAAGTATTCTAGAGAAAAGAAATCTTCCTTTTCTTTGAGGTTTTTGGCAGCGTTCTTTTTTAGCCATTTAAAAGCACACTTAATGCTACAAAAGTGAAATTCTTTCGATTCGCCAAAAAGCGTTTCGCCTTTGTCGTTGTGCAAAATGAAAGTTAGATTAAGCGGATAACCAGTTTTAGAGTTCCAATCCACCTTCTTTCCGCAAGTGTCGCAAAACTCTTTCACAACTTCGTATTCCTTAACGCTTCCACAGTTAGCACACCTAACTTCGGGTTTGATTACTTTCTTCATTTCTCTTTAACACCTCGCAAGTTCTCCTAACGAACTCCTCGGAAACGCCTTCCCTGCTACCGATGACAGCGATTCTCACCTTATTCTTCGGTGCGGAAGCCCACACCATTCATGGGTGGGTAGCTTACACCATTTCCCTCAATTGCTTGTATTTGAACGCACCTATCAAAAGAAACGCAAGCACCACAAGCCAAAGGTATGACTCGCTCGCGGACTTGTAGGCGCCAATGAAGAACTCGGTGACCTCCTGGCTAAGCGACTTTTCCGTCTCGAACGAGACGTCCCACCTGCCGACAAGAGGACCGCGCCAGGAAAACTCGTTATATTTTTCTTCTATTACACCGCCTCTTGGCGCAATTTTGATGTTAGATGCTTCTTTGGGTAGTTCTAATGAAACACTTTGACCGCTATTCAATTGAAATCCCTCATTTGATTCAAAATCGAGTTTGCGATTATCAAGAGCGCAGCTTGTCGTCCTCTCGTTTATTTTATTACATACGAATAAATTCTCGATGTTATATTCCATCGAAACGGCTGCCGCAGTGTAACCATAATTAAATTCTCGAGTTGCTACTATATGTAATCCTGTAATTGCTCCCGCAAAATGATAATGAATGTTTTTGCTAAAGCGTTGCCAATCAATTAAAGTCAAACCATCACGCAACAAATAAGACTCAAAATTTTGGATTTCTTCGTTGTTTTCTAACAGAAAAATGTTTTTTTCTATAACGAAAGCACTTCCGTTCGCATCTATGGTAACGTTGATTTCGAGCACCAAATCCGCATAAGAAGAAGCAAAGCTGGCAAAAACAAGCAAAAAAACAAAAAACATCGTGTTTTTCATTAGTGACATACTCCCACCCCTAAAGGGTGCGGGCTTCTTGCTTCAAAGACGGAATTATTACTCCATCTCCACAAGCGTTACTTCCCGAGTGCCCCTCGGTAGCTTTTGCGAGTATATTCTTTGCGGCGT
>Ga0315282_10007334_pt1 | contig 18151 bp, 18 predicted proteins | sample YL17G07_20_MG_FD_203693 | JGI IMG/M metagenome (GOLD analysis project Ga0315282, IMG submission 203693) | Sediment microbial communities from Yellowstone Lake, YNP, Wyoming, USA - YL17G07_20 | ecosystem: Environmental > Aquatic > Freshwater > Lake > Sediment | place: USA: Wyoming | collected...
ATATCGGACTAGCAAAAGATGGCTCACCTGACAATTTTGTGGCATTCAAACCGCGCAAACACAATCTTTATTTAGAAATCAGAATAGAACAATCAAAAGAAATCAGTGAGAAAATTGAAAATGCCGGACTTGATCTATTTAAATATGATCCGAAATGGGGAAGATATCATTTACGCTTAACAAAAGCGGATATAAATAACCAAAAGGAGCTTTTGACAGAATTATTGAAAATAGCATACGGAAATAAAAGATACGGAGAAGAATAACCGCCGCCAAAAATCTTCCCGTCTGCGCAGGGCGCGGCGGGAGGAGGGGGCGAGGGGGAGGAATCCCGCCGCGCCCGAGCGTTGGGGTAGGAAGCGGCTCGTCCTTGCGTCGGCAAGGAAGCAAAGCCCGCAAAAATTGATTCCTTAATTGAAAATATTTTTTGCGCGCGTCCTCTAAAAAATGTTTCAATTTTTGCGGGCTTTGCCCGCCGTCAGGCGGCGAGCCGCGGGGCGGGATTGTCGCCCATAGGGCGGCAATTAGTCAGGGTTCTGCCGGAAATGAGTTCCAACTTTTTCCAGCAAACACCACCAGCAAGAGGCCACCCCTAAAGGGTGGCTTTCTTGGTGGTGAGGGGGAATCGAAAGGCGGACCCTGAGCGAAGTCGAAGGGGAGCCGGGGTCGCGATATTTGTCTGCAGACAAATATTCGTGACCGATTCCCCCCTGTTCCGGTTTTCTGTGCTTTTTTATACCTGACCGACTCCCCCTGCCATTTCCCCAAAACATTGCTTTTCATCCGCTTTCCGCTACAGTAATCGCAGAAAAGAAACGGACCTCTCGTTTCTTTCGCACACCCCACATCTAGGAGGAGGGTATGAGCAGCTTTCTCGCAAGATACAATGCAGCCGCCGTAGCCACGAAGTCAGTCCTGTGTATGGGGCTCGACCCGACGAAAGATCACCTCCCACCCCAGTTTGATGGGGGCAACCTCATCGAAGACCTGCGCAGTTACCTCTACGCTCTGCTAAGGATCGCTGCCAAGCGCGTTCCGGTTGTCAAGCCCCAGGTGGCCTACTACGAGGCCATGGGAGTGGAGGGCATGGCACTGCTCTGCTGGCTCGAGGAGGCCGCTCACGAGCTCGGACTCCTGTGCATCCTCGACGCCAAGCGGTCCGACATCGGAGAGACCATGGCGGCTTACGCCAAGGCCCCCTGGATCTCCGGCGCCGACGCCTGCACCTTCAACCCATACCTCGGCTCGACCTTCATACCTGGCTGGCTAGAGTGGGCAGCCAGGGGTCGCTGCGCCATCTCCATGGTCCTGACCAGTAACCCAGAAGCAGATCAGCTGCAACTCCAACCACTCAAGAGCGGCCTGCTCGTCTACGAGCACATGGCACAGCTGACGAGCGGTTGGAACAATGAAGTCCTCGAGAGGACTGACGGCAAGGGCTGCATCGGTGCAGTCGTCGGGGCCACCTACCCAGAACAGGCCACGGGTTGCCGAGAGCTACTCGGGGACCACGTCCTCACCCTCACCCCCGGCTACGGCGCCCAGGGTGGCGGAGCCAAGGGTGCGGTCATCGCCGTGCCCAACTCAATGGGCCAGATCGTCGGGGTCGTCAACTCCTCACGCGGCCTGACCCGTGACAGCTGGCTCGACAAGGCCACACGCCAGCCCAAGCCCGGCGACCCGCTCGAGCACGTCGTTGCCGCCGTCGATGCGGCTAACGCCGAGCTCAATGCCGCTCTCACCGCCAAGCTCGGACGCGACCCGTACGCGGCAAACTGAAGGAGGCGAGTTGCGATGGACCTAATGCCGGGAAACGTAATGTCGCTCGCGACGCTCGAGGAGCTGAAGGGAGTAGCCCCGGGGCAAATCAACCACAACCTGTCCATGGCAGAGTTCCGCCACATCCTCGGCCTGTGCGACGCTCTCTGGATGCACGACGGCGACCCGGCCAAGCCCCACGCCAAGCTGACGTCAGGTGCCTGCAGCGACGGCTACGTCAACTGCTCGCAAGCCTTACGAGTTCCCACCGTCGGTGCCATCATGGGGAGACAGGCCGTGAGAGCCCTGCGCGAGGTATACGGCGGCCCGGTTGACTGGGTCGTCGGCTCTGCCTACGCCTCGATCCTCTTCTCATACGAAGTGGCACGGCAGCTCGGGGCCGAGCACGGCTACACCGAGAAGGCAGTGACCGATGGGCAGGAGGTGCAGACCTTCAAGCGCTTCGAGATCCCCGAGGGAGCTGTGGTGCTAGACGCCGAGGAGTTGATGACCACCTCGACCACCGCACAGAGGGTCCTCGACGGCGTCAACAAGGACAACCCGCACCAAGTCAAGTGGGGAGCGCCACTTCTCGTGCTGGTTCACCGCTCCGATGTCCTGGAGTTCGACAACCGGCCGGTCGCCTACGCTTACCACCTCGACATCAAGACATTCCTCCCCGCAGACTGCCCCCTCTGCCGACAGGGCTCCGAGCCGCTTCCCCCGAAGGCCAACTGGGCGCAGCTCACAGGGAGAGCCGCCTAAGCCACTCCCCGCACCAACAGCCTCCGCAACCAAACCAGGGCTCCGATCCTCCCCGTCAGGGGAGCGTCGGAGCCCTCCACCGTTTTTAATTACACTAAGCCGAATTCTTGGCTTGCCTAGACTGAATATATTCTTGAAAAAAGACCTGCAGCGCCGCGGCCACCGGTACGGCCAAAAATGCCCCGCCGATCCCGATTAGTTCGTTTCCGATCAAAATTGCCAAAATCACCACCACCGGCGAGAGACCAATCGTTTTTTGCATTACTTTCGGGACCAGTATTTGTCCTTCAAGCTGCTGGACAAGAATGTAAATAACTATTACCGCCAGAACTTTCCAGAGCGGCGCACCCGAGGCGAAGGCGACAAAAGCCGCCGCAAAGCCGGCAATAATCGGCCCCACGACCGGAATCAACTCTAGAATCCCCGAAAGTACGCCAAGGGTTAAGGCAAAGGGAATCGACAGCGCTCCGAGGGCGATGGCGTCCACCAGTCCGATTACAAACATCAAGAATATTTGCCCGCGCAGCCAGTCACCAAGCTTGTCGGAAACTTTTTTAATCGTTCCCTGAAATCGTTCGCGATGTTTCGGAGGTATAAGGTTAGCTGCTCCCAGGCGCATTGCTTTTTCCCCAAGCAAGAAATAAAAAGTTAGGGCAAAAACCGTCAGGGTAGAAATGACTCCGCCAAAGACAGAAAACAAGGCTTTAACCAACCCGCCAGTAACCGAAGAAAGTTGATTAGAAAACCGCCCTAAAACATCTTCGATAGTTGGTGTTGAAAGGTGTAAATCGACGCTTCCCAAGCGATTGGTATAATATGGCAAATTTAAAGCCATTTCTTTAATCTGGACAACTACCGGAGGGATAACAAAATAGACGAAAACACCCAGTAGTACCAAAAATGCAACGTACAAAACAATCACACTCAATACTCTCGGTATCCCTTGGGCGGCGAGACGAGCGACAAAGGGGTTCAAGGCGACCGAAATGATCAGCGCAACTAGAATCAGAACAAGCACGCCACGAGTCTGATACACGAGCCACAAACCGGCCAGTAGCGCCAGAATTTTCAGAACCGAAACTATCGAAATCTCGAAGGTAACTTTCTGGGGTGTTTCCATATATCTTAATTATCGCCTAATTTTAGACTTTCGGCAAGATTAGATTTTCCTGACGGCTAGCCGTGCCACCAGCGATTAGGTCAAATATTCCACCCGGCCGGACGAAAGCGTCATAAATTATGTCCTTATTTCCAATTACTTCGATTTTATAGTTACTCTGACCCCGAAGACTGCTTAGCGGGGTCGAGGTAATAATCCGCTGGCCGTTTATTGTGATTGCTTCCGCGCCGCTGACCCGCAAGGCATCAACTAAGTCGATAAGTTGAGAAGCCGCCAGAGTGTAGCTGACTTCGGCTGTCACGCCCTGTCCTTCAACTTCCGTAGTCCCTAGCGCGATTTCATATCTTTCTTTCTCGCGATTTAAAATCTTGCGTACCTCGTCGCTATTTTGTGCCGCAGCAGCAAGCTCACTATCGTGACTTTCCCTTTGCGAAAGCTCAGTTTTGAGCTTCTCGTTTTCCGCATAAAGATCAGCAATGCGGACAAGGCGGCTTTCGGAAGGTGTTTTAGTCAAACCGTACTTGCGGTACAGCAGATATTGATTGGTTACTATCATTGCTAAAGCAGCAATCAAACCAAGCCAAATCAGCCGACGAGTGATATTAACAAAAGTTTTATTTAATCTTGGCATAATCAGCAGTTATATTGCCGGTGAATTTCTCTATGGTTAGATTCGCATTGGTTTCAACATTGAATTTTAAACCTACCTTGTCCACCCGATCATAAATATTCTTAAGCGCCTCCCTATCTTGAGTCGCTGCAACCAAAGCAGTCGGGTTACCGATAGCTCTAATCTTAAACGGCGGAACCATCTTGGTGCCGCCCACCGAGACCACGCTGACAAGGCATTCAATCGAAGTCGTTGGCCCAATGCGTTCTTCCTTGCTACCTTCACCTTGAATGCTGATAGCACTGGCACCGGCAGCCCAGAGGCGATCGACAAGATCGCGCATATCAGTAGCATGAGAAAGAGCTTGTGCAGCATCAGCATTACGGTTATCGGCGTCATCCAGGGTGACGGTTATTCCCTTACCTTTAGCTTGTGTTAGACCGACACGGTCTTTCAGCGACTCTACTTCCTCAACCAATGCTTCACTTACTGTCTTCTCCTTGACCAGCTGTTCTCGGGCATCAATGCTCTCGTTTATACTGGCAATCTGTTCCTTAAGCTGGTCATGTTCCTGATCAAGCCTTAACTCAAGACTATCGAGTTCGCTATAGGGAATTGTGGGAGTGATAAGGCGCGGTAGCCTTCGATTATAGTTAACCGAGATAATTATGCCAGCCGCAACCGCTAGAGTAGCCAAAATCTGCGGGTAGTTTTTAAGGAAAAAATTCTTTACTTTTGCTAAATTCACGATCGTGATTTATGTAATCTGGCACCCTCGGTAGGAGTCGGTCACTTGTTCTCGCCTGCTGGCGGGCCAATCGACCCCGCCTCACTCGCCCTTGCTCGCTCCGGCCTTCGACTCCTGTAGCCCCAAATATTTTTGCCCCATCCGCTCCGCGTATGAGTCAAAAATCTGGCACCCTCGGTAGGAGTCGAACCTACAACCTCTCCCTTAGGACGGGCTTGCTCTATCCAATTGAGCTACGAGGGCAAATCCAAGCTGTTAATTTCACTAAAAATTATAGCACAAACCTTTAATTTCTTCCAGATTTTGATAGAATAGTAAAAGTAATCATCTTCGGGGTGTAGCGCAGTTGGTAGCGCGCAGCGTTCGGGACGCTGAGGCCCGCGGTTCGAGTCCGCGCACCCCGACCATTGATATTACCAAAATGCGCGATGCGACTTTATGCTTTCTAATTAAAGAAAAGGAAGGCGAAATCGCCGAGGTTTGCTTGGCAATGAAAAAGAGAGGGTTTGGGGTCGGCCGCTGGAACGGCGTCGGCGGAAAAGTCGGTGATAAAAACAAAGAGACGATTGAAGAGGCCCTCATCCGAGAAACTCAGGAAGAAATCGGGGTTGCGCTATCAAAATTCCACAAAGTAGCAGAGTTGACATTCATTTTTGCACCCAATAAAGACTGGAACCAGGTTGTTCACACCTATTTCGCCACCGAGTGGGAGGGAGAGCCGCAGGAAAGTGAGGAGATGAAGCCGCAATGGTTTGCGGCAGCTGAAATCCCCTTTACCTCAATGTGGCCGGACGATATTCACTGGTTGCCTAAAGTACTTGAGCAAAATTTTGTCAAAGCGGCCTTTGTCTTCGGGAAAGATGACATTATTTTAAAGAAGAAACTGTCGGCCAAGAAAATTATAAAAAGAACTAGTCTTAAAGATTCAAAAGAAAGGAGAGGGAATGAGCCCTCAGAAAAGCTTCGGCGCCGAGGAGGCAAAAAAGGTCGGGGAGCAACTCGGGGCGGATTGGACAAGATTTGACATTGAACAGTTTCGCCAAGGAATGGACGTCGAGCTCGAGCATGGCACCCGTAGCCCCGAGACTAACGCGACCGACGATAACGCTCTCACGACCGGAAAAATTGCCCTGGCACACCTAAACGAATTTCCCGACTATTATACCCGGCTCGCCCGGCTCGAAAAAGATGCCGAGGATTATTGGTCAAAAAAGGATCAATAAGAGTTACTAATTTCCTTGTATGCTTTGTAGGCAACTTCACCGTGCCAGCGGTGGGGCATTAGCTCTTTGGGCAGATGAGGATCACGACTGTAAAGACGAGAAAATTGATGCTCGAGAGCCTTGGCCCGAAAAGGCCAAGATATTTTGCGGCACAAGCGTCGAGTCTTTTTAGCTGTCCTTAAAAACTCATAATAGGCATCATTAATCTCATCCAGAGCCCAAATCTTTTGTATGGTCGCATTCTCTCGGTCAATTTTGTCGGCCTCAACCATCAAACAGTATTGACGGATGCCAAGGGTAGTAGCGAAACGACTGGCAGCCGAGAGAAGCGGGTGGGGCGTAATATAAACGCCCTTTGCGACCCTGCGATAGCCAAGCTCCTCCAGCTTCCCCTGAAAAACCAACCGCGCTTTGCGCTCGCTTTCGGGAATATCCGCGATCACCAGCCGCCAGCGATTGTCCCAGGCACCAAATTTCTTAAAAGCCAGGGCAGTGGCGATTTTTAGTTTCCCCTCAACTGAAAGACAAGGGGTCGGCTTACGGTAGCGTTTCTTAAAAGTAATCAATCCGGCGGCCTTAAGATGAGAAAATTCTTTGCGCAAAGTCGAGAGTTCACAGGACGAACCAAAATCATCAAGAGTTTGCTTAAGCTCATGATAAGAGAACTTGCGGCGCAAGTGCGACAGGCCCGCCTGCCGATTAGGCAGGCAATAACCGACAAAAATAAGAATTTTCTCGCCGACCGTCAGCTCACCGGATTTAATCTTCATGAGAAGATTTTACTAAAACAAGGCAATGACGACAATGATTCGGTGAAATTAACCGGAGGCAAAAACTCGATAAGTCACGGGAGCGCTTGGGAGCACGCCATCGATTGAAAGAACGCCTTCGCCGTTCGTGGAAAGGGTATTGTTGCCCTCTAAGCCACCTTCAGACGTGACAATATAGCTAGTGTTCGGAGCCAGATTTTTAATCATTAGGCTAAAGTTGACTGGCCCATCATTGCTAGTAATCTTAAATTCCCGGGTACCTTGCGAGCCAGACGGCACATCGGCCGGGTCATTTATGTCATATTCGAGACTACCCGATTTAGACTTTCCATCCTCAAGCATAACCTCAAAATGCTTCGTCACAATATAACCCGGGATAAACATCGACGCCTTACCATTGAGAGCCGGCTTCGGATACTTTCCAGCCACAATATCGGGAATAAAATAATTTTCTGCCACGATATTGTCTTCCCAAAAACTTTTAGCCGTCGAGAAGGCGCTGTCGTGAGGCATAGCATGGATCCAGCGAGTATAGGTAGAAACCTTTAGATTGTCAATTCTTCCGTTCATCTTTCCGCCCGTGCCACTGTTAAAACTCGAGATTGCAAATGAGTTCACCTCTTTGAGCGGCTGGGTCTGGCTAACGGGCAAAGAGACTGTTTCGTTAACCGATTTGCCATCCTTAAGGTTAACGGTTAAGATTTGGTTTTTAAGTTCCATTGTCAGATAGTACGTTTTACCCAGAGCCAGAGACGTGTTAAATGACCCGAGATCCCGGTTAGTCCCCTTCAGGGGCGTACCGTCATAATCAGCCCTTGCAAATAGTCTAAGCTGAGAGCTCATCGGTGTCACAATGACTCCAAGAGAATTTTTTAGCTCTGTGTCATCGGAGTTTCTAAAGCCGAAAAGGACCGCACTTTTTTTCTCAGCAGAGTTGATCTTGAGCTCGAATTTAGCGCTTAAATTATCAGTCGGTCGGTAGTACCTCAAGCTTTGGAATTTCTTGGCGTAAATTCCTTCGGTCCCCTTGACCCAAGTAGACCAGTAAAGAGACCCTTGTGTTTGTTTGACGGCAATGCTGCCATTGTCGGTTAATGACCAATTTTTTGAGCTCGCGGCGAAGGTTTCCTGCAGCTCTCTCGAGTAGGTGTTCTCGTCCGAGATGTGAGAAATAATATTGGTAAATCCGGCGGCGTTATTAGTATACCGCTCGGCGTGAGTGACCGGGCAGATCTTTTCGTCCTTGTCATAAAAAAGGTGGATTTGAGTATAGGGATTATTTTTGGCGGCCAGACTCATATCGCGGGCACGATAGTTGGCCGGAACGGCCGATGGTGCGCCACCTATTCGGCTTTCAATTATCGGCCTATAATCGCCGACTCCATTTCCCCCCTGCCCTCCGGCAGCGCCGTTATTGTACCAGCCATAAACAGGGTCATCGCCATAGTCGCTCATGCCAAAATAGATCGCGGCGGAGCGAAAATAATCCGGAAATTTGCCCAAGAGCGAATAGGTATTGCCACCTCCGCCTGAATAGCCGATGACATTCACGTTTTCAGGATCAACATATTGAGAAAAATTGGCTTTGACATATTCGACCGCATCGACAAAGTCACGTGTTTCCCGCCCGGAGTCGTCTGGAACCACGTCCGAGAAGCGAATGTCTCCCTTAGTACTTCCCCTCTTATATGCCTTGATAGCGAAAACGCCCTTTTGAGCCAGCCGCTCAATAATATCCTCGCCGGGAAACGGCCCACTGTAGCCGTGGAGTACCAAAACGATTGGGGCATGGTTATTTTGCGGATTATAGCTGACATCTATCCGAAGATTAAGATTATCCAGGGTGGACTGATAGGTTAGGGCGGTTTCGGTCACAATCTCCGGCTCGATAGAAACAGCCTTATCTGAACTGTAAGAAATGAAAGCAACGGTCGCCAGAGCGACAAAGATAGCCGCGAACCTTCGAACGGTTAAAGAAAGATTGGTCTTTTCCATAAACTGGGCTCTATTTTAGACCCATTTTGAGAAAATGTCAAGGAGGGTCGGCCTTAGTTCTCGTTGGCCATATATGCTTTCTGACATCGAGAGTTCTCTCGCAGCAAAATATCCGTGAATTTTACCGCTGTATCTTCCAGCAGATTGAAATATCGATCTTTTTGGTTTTTCGAGACCAGATTTTCACAAAAACGATCGTATTCCCAGAGCAAAAGATGGACCAGCTCGTGCACAACAATATATTCGTCGTTTTTTTGGGGATTGTTTGAAAATAAAATCGTTGCTTTTTTGTTTTTTGGATCGACTTCAATATCGCCGGATTGCGGATAATCCGTTCTTTTAAAATCAACCAGCCGGGCGCCTAAATTCCAATCGTTGAGCTTTAGCGCCGCTTGCCACTTCCTTGTCAATCTATCTATTTTCTTTATTCTCTCCATTGCGGCTCCCCTTATCTGCCTGGCGCGGGGCAGACTGATCCAACCAATTATTTCATTGCCAGCAAAACGGCCAGGGCGCTTCCCGCTACCCTTATTTTATTGCACCTGGCCATCTGCACCAACTTGTCAGGCTCAAAAAGGCGTACTTGAATCTTTTCGTTTCCATCAAGGGTTTGCTTATCCAATTTTATTGCATTTTTGGCGCGAAAAATATAGAGTCCGTTACCGCTTTCCTTAGTGGAGTTGCTGTAAAAGAAGCCCAGTTTTTTCCACTCCTTCGCGCTAAATCCCGTTTCCTCCCGCAGCTCACGCTTGGCTGCTGCTAAAGGGCTTTCATTGTCGTCAATATAACCGGCGGGCAGTTCGTAGAGAATTTCGCCTGCCCCATGTTTGTATTGTCTAACCAGAGGAACGCGACCGTCTTCGGTCAGAGCAATAACTAAAACGATATTGTTAAAGACGCCCAAAAAATAATCGTCGATTATCTTGCCGGGCTCAATCTCCACCGTTTCTTGGCGAACCCTATACCAACGACGCTCAAAGACCATCTCCGACTTGATAACTCGCCACTTTGAGATGTGGTTTCTAAATGCTCTATTTACATTATCACCCGTAGGATTCATCACATTCGCCCCTTCCCTTAAGGTTAAGCGTAACAACCCCGACCGCTTTTGTAAACCCGATTGAGCCAGGGAGCTAGTCTCACCGCCACCCCCGGGGTGGCGGTGAGAGGGTTAAAAACCCTATCAGGTATGATATGATTTAATTCCGAGTCCAATCATGAAAAAAATTTACTCTAACGTCAAAAATCGAGAAGCAGTCACGGTCTATTATATAGGTATCTTTTTGCTTGATTTCGCCCTATCGCTCACTGCGGCGATTTATGTAATCTTTCTGATTAAAAACGGGCTCAACCTTCTCCAAGCCAATTTAGTCAATGCGGTCTTTATGGTCTCGATTTTCTTGCTGGAAGTGCCGACTGGCGCATTTGCCGACTCAATCGGCCGTAAAAATTCGGTTTTAATTAGTACTTTATTTCTAATGCTGGGGTTGGCTTTTTATCCAATATTCCGTAATTTCTACGCCTTTCTCTTGGCAGAAATTTTTATCGCGGCTTCTAGCGCCTTTGCCTCGGGCGCCTTCGACGCTTGGATGGTGGACACCTCAAAGCAACAAGGGTTTGCAGGTAAAGTTGATTTTGTTTTCTCGCAGGCCAGCGTGGTCTCAAAATCCGCCCTCCTTTTGGGTGGCCTTTCGGGTGCATATTTAGCGAACCTTTATCTCGGACTGCCTTTCTATCTTGGCGCTTTTGTCGCCTTACTCGCCTTTGCATTTCTCTTGATCTTTATGGCCGAAGACGAGAGGGTGAAGAGTTTTTCTTTGGTCAGCAGTTTACGCAAAATTAAAACCATTGCCAAAGATTCAATTCAATATTCAGCTAGCCACAAAGTAATTTCTTGGCTATTAGTCGGCGGAATTTTAGGTACTTTAATTTCCCAGCCAATGAATATGTTTTGGGCACCAAGGTTTAACGAGATGGTCGGCGACAGGATCTGGCTAACGGGCTGGTTCTGGGCTTTTATCAGTCTTTTTATGATACTTGGGTCATACTCGGTAAAAATATTCTTGAAGCGGGGCAAGGATTATGCTTTTTTGATGATCCTTGCTTCGTTGGGCATTTTCCTACCGATCATTTTGTCCGCGCAAAGCAAGATATTGTTCGTTGCTTTCCCGATGTTTTTGATCTATGAGCTCACCCGAGGCGTTCAAGGACCGGTCGAACTTGCCTACATCAATAAATACGCCGAAAGTGAAAAAAGGGCGACGATTCTATCTTTTAAATCAATGGCAAGGTCGCTTGGTGCGGCCGGCGGGTTGGTCATTTTTGGCTGGATTGCCAAAAATACTTCGATTGAGGTTTCATGGACTATAGCGGGAGTCTTAAGTTTAGCGCTGATCCCGGTTTATTTGATGGCGAGAAAGAAAGAAGGGCTCTACAATTAAAAGAGGATTGTCGCGCCGTGATCCAGCAGACGGAGGTAATGAGACAGTGGCTCGTAAAATCACAATCTACCCGATCAGGGTGTTCTGCAGGAAGTGTAACCAGCTTCTCTACCGATACGACAAAGAAGGACCGGGGAAGTTGGTGAAGTGCTTCGTCGGCCGCATTACCGAAGACCACACCGGCGGCAAACTGACCTGCCCGAAATGTGGGCAGGAGTTCGCACGCCGCACCACCATCAAGGGGCGACCTGCCAATAAGGTCATTGGCGGTAAGGTCTATAAGCAAGGCCGTTGCGGCAGCTAGATCCAGGATCTAGAAGCGACGGTAGCCGCCCATAAAGTAGCTTGAGGATAGGTTTGTTACATTTGGCTCCGTTTTTATGCCCTCCGCAGAGCCCGATGACGACGCGTTATTGAAGTGCATCACGAATCGTGCTAGAATAACTCCGACGAGATCCTTTACAACGCACAAGGAGGATGCTGTGGCTACCTCACGCGGCGAGTTACTTGATCAAGCGCTCTCTGGCGGATTCAGCCCAGAGATGTATGATCAGCTAGCAGCCTTGCGATCGCCCCAGCTGCACACGATCTTGATGCATTTGATGGAGCAGAAGGTTGGCTCCGTCTCTCCCGCCGAGTTAGTGGCTCAATACCAGAGTGATCGTTTTGTTCAGACGGCAGTTATCCCGCAGCGATGGCTTATTGGCTTCGACGAGATCGCTGTCTCCCTGCTCCCCGAGACCTACGAGGCAGTGGAACTCTCTCCGGTCGCTCCGTTGGGCGCAAATGCCGTGCTGGCGAGCGTAAGCCAGAAGAAGGTCCTGGGGACCATCAGGCGAACGGAAGTGATGGCTGATTCCGTGACCTCTCTTGCACTTGAGGCGGCAAAGCGGCGCAACTCGAACAGGGGTCAGCCAGACAAAGATGTTTGTCTGGGTACAAGTCATCGCGAAATCCGCGTTCAGGCGTTCGACCCTGCTAGCGGCTTTACCCCTCACTTCAGGAGCTTCTCGTTGGTAGCAGAGGGGCCTTGCTCTGATCTGACGATGTTTGCCCGGCAGCACTTCCTCGAGCAGATCGGTTTCTATCTCAGCCTGCTGAGGCAGTTGAATGCAACAGGGCAGTACCACACGGCAAGGGTTCGTGTTGCGCTCTCCAACCTCGTCATCATGGAGTATCTGATGAAGAGCCATGGAGTCGACCGAGAGGTCGTCATGCGTAATACGACCGACGGTAACTTCGACCCATTCGCGCAGTACGGGATAAGTCTACCCCAATACGTAAGCGACGTGGCCGACATCCCAGACACGAACATCGATCGGTACTTGGTCAGAAGGCCCGTCAGGATGCTGGGGCAACTCCAAACCAGCGTGATTCCGAGGCTAGCGGCAGACTTTCCCGAGGTCGATTTCGGAATCGACGTGGCGAGAACGGCGGGGGTCGGATATTACCCGTCGGTCTGCTTCAAGATTTCCGCGATCAACTCAGAGGGAGCTGAGTTTCCGCTAGCAGACGGCGGACTCACGTCGTGGGGCAAAAAACTACTGCAGCGTCCAGACGAGCGGGTGCTGGCAAGTGGCATGGGAAGTGAGTTGTTCTGTCGCTTCTTCCGCGCTCGGAATTCATGTCGCCACGGGAGTCCCTAAGACCCTCCCGTGGCGACGTTCAATAACTGCTTAAAAAGATATTACAACAGGGTACCGTTATGAACTGCTTATGGCTCAAGCCAAAGAAAAAGGTCTCTCGCCAAAGCCAATCCAATTTTATTTAAACTTTTTCAAATACGGCTGCCCCCCGCACGGAGGTTTTGGACTCGGCCCGACACGAATGTTAATGAAGATTTTTGACATCAGCAACGTTCGTGAGGTGACCTATCTTTATCGCGGAGTGAAAAGGCTAAAACCATAGAGTAAAACGACTGGTCTAGATTTTTTAATATAAAAAGAACGGGAGCGCACGAGGCGCTCCCTTGGGTAGAATGAAGACCGGCCGCGGTCACATCTCCGGGTGGCTCTTGAGGACGCGGGTCAGGAAGTCCTTTCTGGCCAGAGCCAGAAGGTAGCTCCCGACCTTGGCTGCCGGCCGGCTCCCCGGAAGGGCCGGGAGGCCGTGGGCCTCGAGAGAGAAGGCGAGATCACGCGTCGGGACAGAGAGCGCTAGCCGGAGATGCCTCACCGCCTTCTCTGTCTCGTGGTACTCGTTGAAGCGCGAGGCGGCCATCGCCCTCTCCAGCCACTGAAGGATAGCCGGAGCCAGAGCGGCCGGACAACCCGACCGCCTCACTACTGCGGCCAGAAGCTTCTCGGTCTCGCGAGTAGGCCTACTAGCCTCACCGACGAACGCCGTCATCCCAGTGCTCCTTTCAAAAAGTATTCTACCGCTATCGGCAGAATTGGTTATCCCGAGTATTGCTGGGATTCGCCTTAGCCTACCTAATATTCCGTAAGTTGTCAATACTCTATGTCGTCGTTCAGCTACAATATCCGCATAACTGTTCAGACTCGCGAGACAAGGCAAACAACCAGCGCATTCGTATTATTCCCGGCAGTATCTTGCCATAGAAATTCATGGTAATTCTATACCTTGCCCTAATCGCCAAGTGCTCTTGAACTTCTGTCACCTAGAGGGTATGATCAAACAAATCGGCGGCTAATCCCGGGAGAAAAAATAAAAACTGATGTCAACAAGAGAATGCTAAGAGACGACAAGGAAATAGGATCTTGCCGAGGTGACTTTGTGATGCCAAAATATTCCCCGGCAAAACACTATCTCCACTTAACTAATAAGGCCTATTACAAAGCGCTACTCATCCTAAGGCATTACATTAAACTTTCTACTGACGACTACTTTAGTAATGTCGTTGGTGCAAAGAATATCGACCTCTTTATGCTTACGCCCTCAATATCCTCTCCCATGGGGCCAGGATCGGACTCCGAACCGATAGAGATTAGGTTGGGAAAGCACAACACCAACCTGGTAGATTCGTCCCAATTTGGATTTGAGCCGTTGATCCTTAACGGCCTGGAGAGAGTATATTGCTACCTTCCCTCAATGAGGGGCGAAGACCCAGACCCTCGTCATTTGAACCAATTCTATCACTGTGAAATGGAGATGCAGGGTGACCTCGGCGCATTAATTCCTATTATCGAAGGCTACGCCAAGGCTTTAAGCATAACCCTCCTGCAAATGCCAAGTGTCTTAGAGAAAATAAGCGTCAACCCGGTCTCGACTGAAAGGTATCTCAAGAAAATTCTAAGCATCGAAAAATTTCCCGAGATAACATTTGACAATGCCGTTGAAATATTAAATAAAAACAATAAAGGCACATGCATTAACAACACAAAAAGGGGACGAGACATAAATTCGGCAGGCGAGATAGCACTTATGAAGATACTGAAAACCGATTCGCCCCTCTGGCTAAAACACTTTGACCGCGACCGAGTCGCTTTCTACCAAAAACCCGATCCTAGAGACACGGACAAAGTGATTAATGCCGATTTGCTATTCCCTCCAATCATAGAGGGTTCTTTCGGAGGTGAAATTGTCGGCTCAGGTCAGCGCCAGGATAGTCCCAAAGAAATGTATGAATCGTTGAAAAGACAAAATAATATTTCGCCCGCACCATACGAATGGTACATAAGACTTCGGAAAATGAAAAACTACCGAACAACGTCTGGATTTGGGGTGGGAATCGAGAGGTTTATCGCGTGGGCGTTATGCAGGGATAATATTAGGGATGTAATCATTTATCCCCGATTAAAAAATATTCAAACCTATCCTTAGAAAATAATGCGGGGGAGATTATTAAAATATGAAAGAAAGTGAATTTAAAAGTTTCTTCAAACCATATTCTCAGAATGTAGACAAAGCTAATAGCCTGCTTTTCTGGAAATTATCCGATGAACTTATCCTGGAAATCATTCGAAGAAACATACCCCTCGCCCTAACTTCGAAACATACCACCATCCTTGATGCGGGCGGGGGAACGGGAAGATGGATTTGCGATCTTAGCAAAGTCTACAAGTCCGGTTTTATACTCTATGATTTATCAGAGGATATGCTCAAAAAAGCCAGGGGAAATATATCAAAGGCCGGGATTGGCAATCGGGTCCGGATTATCCAAGGTGACCTAACGGATATGTCGAAGATAAAATCCAATTCAGTCGATCATATCATAAGCATCTACAGCCCAATTAGTTTTATCGCAAAAAAGAAAAGGGCAATTAAAGAAATGTACAGGATCTTAAGGCGGAATGGTAAATTGATTGTTATGGGTCATGGCTATTTTAATGCAATAAATTCGAAGATAAATAATTATCTGGCTCCGGCAAGCGAGCTCAAATCTCTTGAAAAAACATCTATGGTTAAATGGGGAAAACAAGTACCAAAGCTAAACACGTTTTCAAAGGAATCGATGGAGGGCATGCTAAGAAGAGCTGGGTTTGAGATATTGGCGACATATGGAGTGCCAATATTTGTTCAGCCAGGGCCTGAAGACTTTGACTCCGAGAATGTTAAAGTAAGTCGTGTTTCTGCGGCACTTTCCAGACACGATTTCTTCGAGCAGGTTTTCGAGGTTGAAATGAGATACAACGCGATGCCAACTCTCGCAAACCGTGGAATGAATATCCTTACTATTGGAAGAAAGAAAAAGGAAGCTAGCTCATGAAACTGACGATCCCTCAAAGATTAAGTGTGGGAGACAAGATAGGCATAATTTCTCCTTCTTCGGGTCTGGCCGGAGTTTTTACCCACAGGGCGGAGAACGGCAGAAAAATGCTAGAGAGGTTAGGGTTTAAGGTGGTTTTCGCAAAGGGCTCATTGGAAGTCGATGGATATGTTTCTGCGTCAGTAGAAGAGAGAGTCAGGGATATTCACCGAATGTTCTCCGATAAAACAATATCAGCGATTATTTGCTCGGTCGGCGGTGATCACTCTAACCAACTCTTAAAATATCTAGACTTCGAACTGATCAAAAAAAACCCGAAGATTTTTATTGGTTATTCAGACATCACTATCCTTCACTACGCGATAGCCAAAAAGGCAATGTTAAGAACCTACTATGGCCCTTGTCTAATTACAGAATTCGGTGAGTTTCCGAGGATATTACCGTACACGTTAGAATATTTTAGAAAAGCAGTTATGGATGAAAAGCCGATTGGCGAAATCAAAGCGTCAGAAACCTGGACTGATGAGATTCTCGATTGGTCGAAAAAGCTTGATCTGAAAAGGCCGCGGAGGCTACTAAAAAACCCTGGCTATGAATGGTGGGGAAATGGAGCGGTCGAAGCAAGTTTATTCGGAGGAGCAATACCTTCAATTAACCACCTGGCCGGAACTCCATATTGGGTAGATCCAAAAGACAAAGTATTTTTTATCGACCTACCAGAGGGACACCAGTTTGGAGAACCATTACCCCTCTCATCGGTTGATTCATATCTTTCAGACTTAGACAACTTAGATTTTTTTAAAGATATTAAAGGCTTGATCATCGGCCGTCCTTACCGGCTAAAGGCTAGGGACATCTCTGCCCTTAAATCAATAATTAAAAAATATACACGAGGGACCACTTATCCAATCCTATTCAATGCCAATATAGGGCATGCTTCACCGATAATTACAATTCCGCTTGACTCTAAAATTCGCTTAGATTCAAAGAAAAACTTATTTGAGCTGCTCGAGGGTGGAGTAAGAGTCTAGGGCCTTGCGTTCTGTGTGCACGCAAGGCCCGGACGTCTAGAGCCGTCGCCTCCCGATGCTTCACCATGTGTCCCCCGAACTGCTCGCATACTACCTCGGTACCAATTGCACTCGTCACTAGCCCATTCTTTCTCTGAGCGAATCTCCGGACCAGGGACGGTTCTGTTTTAACTTAGATCTTTTCTCTTGAACGAAGAGATTACTTTTTTGAATTTTTTCAGAGGAAAGTTTAGCAAATCCGGGTAACCCCATGAGAACGAAATATTTTCTTGTTTAAGATTTTTACTTAACATTTTTTAGGGTTATTGCGGCTATCTTCTCCCACTTATTCCGGTTCCATTTTGCGATTGTAACTTGATTACAGATAACCTTAGCTGGATATTGCGAGTTAAACGCGCTGTTTTTGATTTCACGGAATATTTTTTTAAAATCCGATTTTTTTGCCGTGCCTTTAATGGAGATGTGGGGGTAGAACTTATCCGACTGTTCCCATTTCGTTGAAAGAAAAGACCTTGGAGAATCCGGATCTATATGCGGCTCAAGCGCCTTGCTCAAATCAGAAACGAGTTTAGCTATCGCCTTGGGTCTGACTGGCAAGAATATATTCCATCCTGTTTTGTTCTCGTTATAGCTGGGCGGGTTAATTGTTAGTTGAACAGGCCTTCGGTTCGATAAGACATCGGATACGATTTTAATTATTTTTTCGTCGCTTATCAAAAAGTCCTCGTCTTGCTTAAGTGTGAGGTGCGCTTTATAAGAAAGTCCGGAGTTCGAATACTTTTCTCTCATTAAATCAATTTTTTGAGAGATCTGATCCGGAAGATCCAGAAAGACAATATGTGTTTTTTTGTTGTAAGATGACATCGGTTGATTACTTCCAGATATAATACATCGTAACTGAAGTATTTGCAAGGATTTGCGCCCTCTACTAACATATTGGACTTTTGAGAGCCGATAAAGTTATTCACATAATACAAAAGCGGCGGGAGTTTGCCAATAGAGCGGTGAGGCTTCTCGCCGT
>Ga0315282_10007335_pt1 | contig 18149 bp, 15 predicted proteins | sample YL17G07_20_MG_FD_203693 | JGI IMG/M metagenome (GOLD analysis project Ga0315282, IMG submission 203693) | Sediment microbial communities from Yellowstone Lake, YNP, Wyoming, USA - YL17G07_20 | ecosystem: Environmental > Aquatic > Freshwater > Lake > Sediment | place: USA: Wyoming | collected...
CCCTTAACTTTTTGAAAATCTTGTTGTCTATAGTTTAGGTGAAGTGAACATATTTCCCGTGCAAAATTGTTCTAACTATTGAATTCTACATTAAAAACTAAATTTTTTCTTGCATTTAAAAAAAAAGGGGGGTAATATTCTGTCCGTAGTGGAAAGAAAGAAGCCATTGCAAATTGATTTTCGGCATCTCGAGACGTTTTGCCGCGTAGCCAGTTTAAAAAGTTTCTCTAAGGCGGCCGAGGATCTCTTTCTCACACAACCCACGGTCAGCGGCCATATCCTATCCTTAGAACAATCCCTATCCCTGCGCCTCTTTGATCGGGCGAACAGAGAGGTTCGCCTGACCAAAGCCGGAGAGGTTTTCCTCAATTATGCTTCCAAAATTTTGTCCTCCCGTAAGGATTTGCTGAATGCTTTGAGCGAATTCTCCCAGGGGATTCGGGGAGAACTCTCCCTGGGTGCAAGCACCATCCCCGGAGAATATATCCTTCCCGGACTCGTCGGTGATTTTAAGAAGGAGCATCCCCATTTCATCCTTTCCCTCAAAATCGCTGATACAAAAGAGATTGTCCAAGATGTCCTCCAAGACGATGTCGAGTTCGGTATGATTGGCGCCAAGCTGGACCATCCTTCTCTCTATTTTGAAAAATATGAAGAGGATGAAATTATCGTTGTGGCCTCATCTGGCCACCCCCTGGCCCGAAAAAAAAGAGTAGATGTCGAAGATCTTCTAAAAGAACCCTGGATCATTCGGGAGGAGGGCTCCGGAACGCAGATGGCGGTGGAAAAGGCATTAAGGAAGAAAGGCAAAAGTCTAAAACAGTTCAATGTGGTCATGAAGATGGGAAGCACTTCTTCGGTGAAGGAAGGGGTGAAGGCAAGATTAGGTCTTGCTTTCATTTCCGAGCGAGCCACAGAAGAAGAATTGAGCCAGGGTCTCCTCTCCCGAATCGTTGTGGAGGGGATCGACGCCATCTCTCGACAAATCTATATCGTTTTCCACCGGGGAAGAACCCTTTCCCCGATCGGAACGGAATTCCTTCGATTCCTCAAAAGGCAGAAGGAGAAGAATTGAGATGGCCTTTTCAAAAAGATCCGGCACCGATCGTTTGCTAAAAATGATTGGGGTTTCTGTAGCCATTCACATCGCCCTGGTGGCCTTTTTCAGCTTCAATCCATGGCACACGATCATCAAGGTCCGGCCGAATGCTTACACGGTAACGCTCATGCCTTTCTCCCTTCGGGAACCGGAAGCCCTGAAGGCGAATATTCCTCCCCCAAAGGAAGAAATCTCAAAACCAGTCGAAAAGGTCAAGCCCGTTGAGAAGCCCAAGAAGGATGACATTGTTGAAAAGGTGAAGAAGAAGGAAAAGGATAAAGAATCTCTCAAGCATCTCCAGAAGGCTCTTGAAGAGATCCGAAAGAAGATGGCCATCGATGAGATTCAAAAGAAAGTAGCGCGTCGCGAACGGGAGGAGGAGCGATCCGCAGTCGTTTCTTCCCGCAACACTCCCCTCGAAATGGAATCTAAACAGAACGAATATTTTGGGCTCGTCTGGGCAAAAATAAAAGGGGCATGGACCATTCCTGAAAATCTTCGTAAAGAAATGGTTGACTTGGAGGTCACTATTGTCGTAATAATAGAGCGGAACGGAAAAGTCCAAAAGCTTTGGTTTGAAAAAAAGTCTGGCAATGCGCTCTACGATCAGAGTGCAATGCGAGCGATCAAGAAGGCGGAACCCCTGCCTCCAATTCCCAAAGAGCTGAGTGAAGACACCCTTGAGATTGGAATCCGTTTTTTCCCGGATTGAAAGATGCTGAGATATTTTTTCATCCTGCTCTCTTTTCTTATCTTTGTTTCCCCGGCGGAGTCGAGGGTCTACCTCGACATCAATGCCCCGACCTTTGTCCAAATTCCCATCGTCCTCGCAAAATGGAAATCCTTAGAGAAGACTTCGCCTTCCTTCACCGAAAAGGTTTATGAAATTCTGACCAACGATCTCACCCTGTCGGGTTTCTTCAAGGTGATCGATGCCCCCCATCTTCCCGGTTCCCTTCGGGAAAGAGAAGGAGTTCCGAACACGTCCTCCTTGCAGGAATGGATTCCTGCAGGGGGAGAGATCCTCCTGGCAGGGGAAACCCTTTTTGAATCCGACGGTCTTAATTTCAAGCTGAAATTTCATCTCTTCGATTTGGTAGAGCAGAAACATATCGTTGGGAAGCAGTATGAAGGCCCTCTCCCAGCCCTTCGATCCGCGGTCCACCGAATGGCCGATGAAGTCGTTCTCCAGGTCACAGGGGAGAAAGGAGTTCACAACACAAAGATCGCCTACGCGGTTGCCCAGGGACCGGGCAAAGAGATCTTCATCGCTGATTTTGACGGTGCCAATGTTAAACAGATCACCAAAAACCAATCCATCAACCTTTCGCCGGCCTGGTCTCCCGATGGCAAGAAAATCGCTTTCACCTGCTACCTCAAGCGAAATCCGGACCTCTACTTGGTCGACGTGGATGGGAAAAATCTTAAACAATTCTCCCACTATCCCGGGCTGAACGTCTCTCCCTCCTGGTCACCGGATGGGAAAAAGATCGCCCTGATGATGGGGATGCAAGGAAAGTCTGACATCTTCCTCATCGATACGAATGGCGGAAACCCGACGAGACTCACGAAGGGACACGGCAATGAAGCCTCGCCGACCTGGTCTCCGGATGGCGAATGGATCGCTTTTGTCTCCGATCGGTCCGGCTCTCCGCAAATCTACATCATGGCACGGGATGGGTCCAATGTGCGACGTCTGACTTTTGAGGGAAGTTATAACACGAATCCTTCCTGGTCCCCTAAAGGGGACCGGATCGCTTTTTGTGGAAGGGTAGAAGGCCGTTTTCAAATCTTTACGATTGGAACGGATGGGTCCGGACTGCGACGGATGACATCCAATTCCGGGAATAACGAAAGCCCGAGTTGGTCTCCAGATGGCCGTTACATCGCCTTCAGTTCAACTCGGACGGGTGCGCCAAAGATTTTCATCATGAATGCTAACGGATTCAATCAAAGGGCGCTAACTTCATCGAAAGGAGGTGAGTCGAGCCCAGCCTGGTCAAGGCGATTTGAGTAAGCCCCGTTAGAAAGGATGCGGCTTGGATCCCTGCCTTCTCTCTTAGGGGATTGAAGCTTTATGATAGGATCCCCACCAGAAAAGATGGGGATTTCTAAGGGGGTAAACATTTCGTTTCCAAATCATTCACAAAGGGAGGTTACCATGTCTAAGAAAAGTTTGATCATCACCATTCTTATCCTCTGCATTGCACTTATCATGACAGGTTGTCCGAAAAAAACAGTTGTGAAAGAAGAACCCTCTGTCAAAAAAGAAGCAGCCACAGCTGAAGCAGAGCGTAAGGCAAAGGAAGCTGAGAAAGCCAAAGGGGAATTCGAGAAGAGTCTTGTGGCAAAGAAAACCCCGGGCATCGAAGGGGAGGTTTTTGAAAGTTCTTTGCTGAAAGACGTTCACTTCGACTTCGATAAATATGACATCCGTCCCGCAGATGCGGCCGTTCTCAAAGGAAATGCGGACCTTTTAAAGAAATACCACAGTGTAAAGATACAGATCGAGGGCCATTGTGACGAAAGAGGAACTGTGGAGTACAACCTCGCTCTCGGCGAAAGGCGGGCCAACAGTACGAGAAATTACCTCGTCTCAATCGGCGTTTCTCCAGAACGCGTTTCCACCATCAGTTATGGAAAAGAAAGACCGTTAGATCCTGCCCATAACGAAGCAGCCTGGACCAAAAACCGAAGAGCTCATACGATTATCACGGCGAAATGATGAGCCGGAGGCACGAGGCGCTCCTCAGGGAGTATGGATGCTCCCCGAGGAGAGCTTGCCCCGTGAGGAAAAATGCAAAAAAAGGTGACGGGATGAAAGGATGGATTGTCTTCCTAATAGGATTGGTGTTTTGGGGATGTGCAAGCACAAAAGATGTACAGATTCTTGATCGGGAGGTCGATAGGCTTCAGTCTCAAATCGACATCCTCCAAAAAGAAACCAACTTAAATAAAGATCAGATATCCGAATTGAAAGCGGAAAATCAGAAGCTCAGGGCGGACCTTTCCCTCCAGCTCGAAAATCTTCAATCCGAAAACCGAACCCTCTCGACAAGTATCGAAGAGTATAAAGAACTTCTCAAAAAACCTTCAAAAGAGATGGATCGCATCAGGGAGGAGATGGAGGGCCGTTTAAAAATCCTGGAAGAAAGGAGAAAAAACCAGGAGGAGAAAATTAAGGAAATAGAGAATCGTCTCAAGGAATCGAGCGGGAGTGCAACCGGATCGACTTTGAAATCAATGGACCCGGAAAAGTCGGCTTCAGCCAAGGAGATCTCTGCCGAGCTGAAGGGGGTCTCGACAGGGATGGGAGACCTGTATAAAGATGCTTATGAGGCCTACCATAAGGGAGATTTAGAAGGGGCCCGAAGAAAATTCGAGGCCTTTCTCAAACAGTACCCCAACACAGAGCTCTCTGACAACGCCCAGTTCTGGATCGGAGAGACTTATTATCTGAAAAAAGATTATGAGAGGGCGATCTTAGAATACGAGAAGGCCATTGTAAAATACCCGGAAGGGGATAAAATACCCGCCGCATTGTTTAAACAAGCCCTCGCCTTCCTGGAACTGGGAGACAAAACGAATGCCAGAAATTTACTCAAGCGGGTGATCGAAAAATATCCCCATTCGGATCAGGCCGAAATGGCCAAAAAGAAGTTAGAAACCGTAAAATAAGTACTCGAATGTGGAAGGTGGAAAGCAGTTGGAAACTTCTTACCTTCCACTCTAACTTTTCAGGAACAATCGATACTTTTTTCTATACGATGACAAAAAAGGTCTCTTTTTAAATTTTTCAAGAAATCCTCACTTTAAGAAAACCTTGTAGAATCAATAGGTGTAATAAGACACATGCCGGCGGCATCGGTATTGCATTACTTTAAACTTTGTTCTCGATCCCTTAAAGACGACTCCACGCTGGCGGAATTCCTAAAAGAGTAAAACCCAAAGCAGAATGATCATCAACCCAAATGCATATTTCAATTAGAGATCGATCGGATTAGTTGGAAACAGATTAATATGAAAAATTCACCTCCCCCCAAAGAAAGGCGGGGCCATCGAAGAATCGAGATGAGTTTTCCGGTCAATGTCCGCCTTAATCAGGGTGCGAGGCCGTACCCCGGTTTGACCGTTGACGCAAGCGAATCTGGTCTACTGGTTCAAACTTTAAAAGACATGCCCCTTGAAACAACATTAAATATTGAACTTTTGTTTCCCAAGGGGTCTAACTTGTCTAATTTTAAGGCGGTAGCCGAGATTGTCTGGAAAGATATTTGTAACTGGGAAGATTTGGAAGGATATCAATACGGTCTCAAGTTTATTCAAATCTCCGATGAGAATTATTCGATGTTGAAGAAACTTTTGGCCGACCCCTCTTTTACAAAAGAAGCCCAATTAGTCGATAACTCTGAGCATGAGGCGACCCTGGTTGTAAAAGTGGAACGATGACAGGAAGGAAAGGCGCACAAACGAAAAAGGCCCATCTCGCAATGTCGAGAATGGGCCTTTTTCGTTTTCCCTCAAAATAGTCTTTCTTCTCAGGCGGCTGCTTCGGCTCCCGTTTCTCCTTCGCCTCCTGGCGGGACCTCGTCCCCGGTATAGCCTTCCACCCAGAGCTCTAATTGTTTGTATTTGGAAAGACCGGTCCCGGCGGGGATCAGCCGTCCCATGATGACATTTTCCTTCAACCCTTTTAGATTGTCCACCTTCCCTGCCACGGCTGCTTGAGTGAGTACCTTCGTGGTCTCCTGGAAGGAGGCAGCAGAGATAAAACTATCCGTGATGAGAGAGGCCTTCGTAATCCCCAGGAAAAGAGGTTCTCCCACAGCCGGTTTCCCTCCCTCCTTGACGACCCGGGCATTCTCTTCTTCAAACACGAATTTTTCGACTTGGTCGTCAACCAAAAAGTGGGTATCCCCCACCTCCTTGATCTTCACCCTCTTGAGCATCTGGCGAACGATCACCTCGATATGTTTATCGTTGATCTTGACTCCCTGGAGTTTATAAACTTCCTGGATTTCATCGACTAAATATCGGGCCAGAGCCTTATCCCCTAAGACTCTCAATATATCATGGGGATTGGAAGGGCCGTCCATCAAGGCCTCCCCGGCTTTGACAAAATCTCCTTCATGAACGTTCACATGTTTTCCTCTCGGAATCATATATTCCTTGGGTTCGCCCACCTCGGGTCGAATCACCACCTTTCTCTTCCCCTTCAGGTCTTTTCCAAATTCAACCATCCCATCAATATCGCTGATCAAAGCATACTCTTTTGGCTTTCTGGCTTCAAAAAGCTCAGCCACTCGAGGCAGACCTCCCGTAATATCTTTTGTCTTCGTCGTCTCCCGGGGAATTTTTACGATGACGTCCCCAGCCTCCACCGGATCTCCTTCGGAGATAAAAATGTTGGCTCCGACTGGAAGGAGATATCGCGCCTGGGACGCAGAACCCGGAAGATTCATCGTCCTGCCCTTCTCGTCCTTGATGGAGATCCTCGGGCGAAGCTCTGCGTCTTTTGATTCAGTAATCACTTTTCTCGAAAGGCCGGTGAACTCATCCACCTGTTCCTGCATGGTCACCCCTTCGATGATGTCGCCAAATTTCACCCTGCCTGAAACTTCCGTTAAAACGGGAATGGAGTAAGGATCCCACTCCGCCAAGATCTCTCCCTCCTTCACCTTTTGCCCATCCTTGACCCTCAGCTTAGCTCCATAAATGACGGAGTATCGCCTTCGCTCTCTTCCGTTTTCATCCAAGACGGAGATCTCCCCGTTTCGATTCATCACGATCAGGTTCCCCTCGCGGTTTTTCACGCTCTTGAGATTGATAAATTTTACCTTCCCATCAATTCGGCATTCGAGCGTGGTTTGTTCGGCACGTCGGCTCGCTGTTCCACCGATGTGGAACGTTCTCATCGTCAGCTGGGTCCCCGGTTCGCCGATAGACTGAGCGGCAATGATGCCAATGGCCTCACCCACATTGACGAGCCTTCCGCGGGCTAAATCCCTTCCGTAACAGAGGGCACAGACGCCCTGTTTCGATTTGCAGGTGAGCACGGATCGAATCTTGACCTTATCGATTCCGATATCCTCGATGCGATCCGCCAGGGTTTCATCGATCTCGTCATTCCCTTTAACGATCACGTCACCGGAAAAAGGATCCCGGATCTCTTCCAAGGCCACACGGCCAAGAATTCGTTCTCGCATCGATTCGATGATCTCTCCTCCCTCGACGAGCGATTCGACTTCGATCCCGTCCAGGGTACCACAGTCATGATCCCTGATCACGACATCCTGGGCCACATCCACCAATCGCCGCGTGAGATATCCTGCATTGGCTGTCTTCAACGCGGTATCGGCAAGCCCCTTTCGAGCCCCATGGGTCGAGATGAAATATTGCAGAACCGTAAGCCCTTCACGAAAGTTCGCGGTGATGGGGGTTTCGATGATCTCCCCGGACGGTTTGGCCATCAAGCCCCGCATCCCAGCCAATTGCCGGACCTGTTGTGCACTGCCTCGCGCTCCGGAGTCGGCCATGATGAAGATCGGGTTTAAGCTATCCGTGCTCAGTTTCTGCCCGGAGGGACTCACGATCTCTTCGCTCCCCAGTTCTTTCAGCATCACCGCAGCGATATTTTCGGTGACCTGCGCCCAGATATCGATCACCTTGTTGTATCGCTCTCCATCCGTGATCAATCCCTCCGTATATTGTTCTTGGACCCTCTCGATCTCCTGCTGTGCTTCTCGAAGAAGTTTCTCCTTATTGGAAGGGATCATCATGTCATCGATGGAAATCGAAATCCCGGCCAACGTGGCATAGCGGTAGCCCAAATCTTTCAGCCGATCGGAGAGAAGGACCGTCTTCTTTTCTCCCCCATAACGGTAACAATAGTCGATGAGGTTGGCGAGCTCGCTCTTCTTCATGACCTTGTTGATCAACCGGAAGGGGATCTCCTCGGGGAGGATGTCTCTGAGGAGGACTCGGCCCACGGTCGTCTCGACGAGTTCCCCATCCAATCGAACTTTGATCCGGGCGTGAAGGTCGACTTCGTTGGCATCATAAGCCACTCGGACCTCTTCTGTATTTGAAAAGGCTTTCCCCTCGCCCTTCACAGAGGGCCGCTCCCTGGTCATGTAATAAATTCCAAGGACAATGTCCTGGGTGGGGATGATGATGGGTTTCCCATTCGCAGGGGAGAGGATGTTATTGGTGGACATCATCAGAATCCTCGCCTCCGATTGGGCCTCCACCGAGAGGGGGACATGGACAGCCATCTGATCTCCATCAAAATCGGCGTTGAAGGCAGCACACACCAATGGATGAAGCTGGATGGCCTTGCCCTCGATCAAAACCGGCTCAAAGGCCTGGATGCCCAAACGGTGTAGCGTTGGAGCACGGTTGAGCATCACAGGATGCTCACGGATCACTTCATCCAAAACATCCCAGACCTCCGGCCTCTCTTTCTCGAGCATCTTCTTGGCGCTCTTGATCGTTGTCACCAAACCTTTCTCTTCCAACCGGTGGTAGATGAAAGGCTTGAACAGCTCCAGGGCCATCTTCTTGGGAAGTCCACACTGATGGAGCTTCAACTCGGGACCGACGACGATCACCGAACGGCCGGAATAGTCCACCCGCTTTCCCAAAAGATTCTGCCGGAAACGGCCCTGCTTCCCTCTCAGCATATCGCTCAACGATTTGAGGGGTTTCTTATTCGCCCCCAGGATCGTCCTTCCTCTCTTCCCGTTGTCAAACAGGGCGTCCACGGCCTCCTGAAGCATCCGCTTTTCATTCCGGATAATGATCTCCGGGGCATTCAATTCGAGAAGCCTCTTGAGGCGGTTGTTCCGGTTGATAACCCTCCGGTAAAGGTCATTGAGATCGGAGGTGGCAAATCGACCCCCATCCAATGGGACGAGAGGACGAAGATCCGGCGGGATGACGGGAATCACTTCTAAGATCATCCACTCCGGTTTGTTCCCTGATTCGAGGAAAGATTCAATAATCTTTAGTCGCTTGGCCAACCTTCGTTTTTTAGCCTCCGAGGTCGTCTCCTTCATTTCTGCTCGGAGCTTCTTGGAAAGCTCTTTCACATCCGTGCCTCTCAACAGCTCTCGGATGGCATCCGCTCCCTGGGACGCAACAAAATCATCCCCGTATTTTTCTCTGGCCTCCCGGTATCGATCTTCAGAAAGAATTTCACTCTTCTTCAAAGCCGTTTTCTTCCCATCAAGAACGAGATAGGCTTCGAAGTACAGAATCCTCTCTAATTCTCTCAAGGTCATATCCGAGAGGATCCCGATTTTACTGGGGATGCTTTTGAGGAACCAGATATGAGCCACAGGAGTGGCCAGGCGGATATGCCCCATCCTCTCCCGGCGGACCTTCGACTGGATGACTTCCACCCCGCACTTCTCGCACACAATGCCTCGATGTTTCATCCGCTTGTATTTACCGCAATTGCACTCATAATCTTTGGTCGGGCCAAAGATTTTGGCGCAGAAAAGCCCGTCTTTTTCCGGTTTGAACGTCCGGTAGTTAATGGTTTCCGGCTTCTTCACCTCTCCGTGGGACCACGATTCGATCTTTTCTGGAGAGGCGATGGAGATCCGGATAGCATTATAATTAATTGGACTTTTTCCCTTTTCATAGAATGACAAGTAATCTTCCAATGTCTTCCTCCTTTATTCCGAAAGTGGAATGTGGAGAGTAGCAACTGGTTAACTACCTTCCACCTTCTACTTTCCACTCTCCACTAAATCTCTTCTCGTTTTTCTTCGATCAATTCCGTATCGAGACAGAGGCTCTGCAACTCTTTCACCAAAACGTTAAACGATTCTGGCAGTCCGGGCTCCAGCGTGTGTTCTCCTTTGACAATCGCCTCATAGACCCGGGTCCTTCCCGCCACATCATCCGATTTCACGGTCAAGAATTCCTGCAAGGAGTGGGCGGCTCCATAGGCCTCCAAGGCCCACACCTCCATCTCTCCTAACCGCTGCCCTCCGAACTGGGCCTTGCCACCCAAAGGCTGCTGGGTCACCAAGGAATACGGACCGATCGACCGGGCATGGATCTTGTCGTCCACCAGGTGGTGCAATTTGAGGAGGTACATATAGCCGATGGTCACCTTCTGGTGGAAAGGTTCTCCCGTCCTCCCATCATAAAGGATCGTTTGTCCTGCGGTCGGAAGCCCGGCTTTCTTCAAAAGGTCCTTAATCTCTTCTTCGGAAGCTCCATCGAAGACGGGGACCGAGACAAAGATCCCGTCGCCCAGCTTGCGAGCCAACTCGACAATCTCATCGTCGGTCGCTTGCTCCAGATAGGCATTCACCTCTTTTGAGGAATAGATTTCCTTGATTCTCCTTCGGAGCAACTTGGGGTTGAAATGCTTCTCCAGATACTCTTGGATCTTCCACCCGAGCCCCTTGGCAGCCCATCCCAAGTGGGTCTCAAGGATTTGGCCCACATTCATTCGCGACGGGACTCCCAGTGGATTGAGGATGATTTCGACCGGAGTCCCATCCTCTAAGTACGGCATGTCCTCCTCGGGAAGAATTCGGGAGATGATCCCTTTGTTCCCATGGCGCCCCGACATTTTATCCCCGACCGAAAGTTTTCGTTTCATGGCGATGTAGGCCTTCACGGTCTTGATGACGCCCGGAGCCAGTTCGTCTCCCCTCTTCAGTTTAGCCAATTTATCCCCAAAAACTCCCTTGACCACATTGATCTGGAGCTCCGCGTGATCGAGGAAACGATGAACGTCAGAAAGAACTCTCTTCCCCTCCATCACATCGATCTCTTTCAGCCGATCAAAAGGAATGGCAAAGAGGTGCTCCTCCTTGATCCGCTCTTTGGCCTCTAAATAGACGCGGTTTTTCTTCTCATCCGCAACTTTATGGGCGACCCGTTTACCGATCAGATACTTCCCGATCTTCCTTCGCGTGCTGTTTTGGATGATCCGGATCTCATCGGCTTGATTCTTCAGCAACCTCGCCTTCTCTTGGTCCTCGATCGCTTTCGTCCTCTCGTCCCTTTCCTGTCCTTTACGGGAGAAGACCTTTGCATCGATCACGATCCCCTCGATTCCGTGGGGGACTCTCAACGAGGTATCCCGAACATCGCCCGCCTTTTCACCGAAGATGGCCCGAAGGAGTTTCTCCTCTGGAGAAAGCTGGGTCTCTCCCTTTGGGGTCACTTTCCCGACGAGAATGTCACCGGGCTTCACCTCAGCCCCGATCCGAATGATCCCGCTCTCATCCAGATCCTTCAATGCCTCCTCCCCCGCATTGGGAATATCAGACGTGATCTCTTCCTTTCCCAGTTTGGTATCCCGAGCGACGCACTCCAATTCCTCGATATGGATGGAGGTGTAAGTATCTTCTTTCAACAATTTTTCACTGATGAGGATGGAATCCTCAAAGTTGTACCCCCCCCAGGGCATGAAGCCGACCAAAACATTCCTTCCTAACGCCAGCTCTCCCATGTGGGTCGCGGGCCCGTCTGCGATCACCTCACCCTTTTTGACCCGCTCTCCGATACGGACAATGGGTCTTTGATTGATGCAGGTGTTCTGATTCGACCGTTTGTATTTGATCAAGGTATAGATGTCGACGCCGGGATCGTCCTCTCTCTGACCATTCTCATCAGCACGAATGACGATCCGTGAGGCATCCACGTCTTCAACGACACCGTCCCTTCTGGCGACCACCGTCACTCCGGAATCCCTCGCGACGATCCCTTCCATTCCTGTTCCGATCAACGGCGCATCCGTCCTGAGAAGTGGAACGGCCTGCCGCTGCATGTTCGATCCCATGAGAGCCCGGTTGGCATCATCGTTCTCCAAGAAAGGAATGAGGGAGGTGGCCACGCTCACCAACTGTTTTGGCGAAACGTCCATGTACCGGATCTCCTCAGGTTTCACCATGATAAATTCGCCCCCTCTTCGAGCGGAGATGAGGGGAGCGGTAAATCTCCCGTCTCTATCCAAAGGGGCATTCGCTTGAGCGATGGCCGGTTTCTGCCCGTCGAGCTCTTCTTCCTCATCCAGAGCAAAAAGGTATCGGATATTGTTGGTGACCTTCCCATTGGTCACTTCCCGATAGGGCGTCTCAATAAATCCATAGTCATTCACGCGAGCATAAGTGCTCAGAGAAGTGATCAAGCCGATGTTCGGACCCTCCGGAGTCTCGATGGGACAGATCCTGCCATAATGCGTGGGGTGGACATCCCTCACCTCAAATCCAGCCCTCTCCCGGGTGAGTCCCCCTGGACCCAACGCAGAGAGCCGCCGCTTATGGGTGATCTCTGATAAGGGATTGGTCTGATCCATAAACTGCGAAAGCTGACTGGAACCGAAAAATTCTTTAATGACGGCGGAAAGGGGCTTCGAATTGATCAGATCATGGGGCATCAGGGTCTCTACATCTTGAAGGCTCATTCGTTCCTTGATCGCCCTTTCGATCCTCACCAGTCCAATGTGATATTGATTTTCTAAGAGCTCCCCAACAGTCCTCACACGACGGTTTCCCAGGTGGTCGATATCGTCCACCGCACCCTGACCGTCCTTCAATTTGATCAAGTACTTGACGACCTCGAGAATATCCCTCCGCCTGAGAGTGGTCTTCTCATCTTCCAGAAATTTTCGAACCATCCCCTGGACATCGTCCGTTATCGTCCCATCCTTCAAAGTGGGCATCAGCCCGATGGGATGGAGGAGCTTGGCAGCCCGCTGGATCTCCTCGGCCATTTCGGGAGTTGCAATCGCTTCGTCAAAATCAAGCCACCCTTCTAAAATGCGATCGACCAGCTCTCTTCCTCCTGCATAGGTCGCTCCGGCTGCTAAAGCCTCTTTTTTCCATCTCTCGGTAAAAACCAGTACCTTGGGAGGATCACCTTTTAGGCCAAGTTTATGGTTCAACTTCATCCTTCCCACCTTGGAAAGATCATACCGCTCGGCATTGAAGAAAAGGTTATAAAAGAGGCCGATGGCCGTTTCAATCGTCGGAGGATCCCCGGGACGAAGCCTTTTGTAAATGTCGATCAGGGCTCTTTCGGACTCCTTTTCACGAACGGATTTGCCGGGTTCGAGGGTCGGTAATTTCTCCCTTTCCTCTCGTGTCAATCCGATCTTATCCACCACGAGCGTATCCCGTAACGAAGAGCTGACATTGATGTTATCGATGAAGAGGATGTCAAAGGATTCGATCTTTCTCTCTTTCATTTCATCCAGAAGCTTTTCTGTGACCTCGTCATTACATTCAGCGACCACCTCACCCGTCTCAGGATCCACGACATCCTTGGCCAGATACCGTCCGATCAGATCCTGGGCCTCCACTGGAATGGTATTGATCTTTGCCAGCTCCAATTTCTTGAAAGCGTCTTCCGTAATACGGCGATGTTTTTTGAGGATGATCTTATGGCTTTCCGGGTCGGTGATATCGGAGGTCGCTTTCTGTCCTACCAGCACATCTCTCGAAATCTCTTTTTGAAATTTCCCTCTCCGGATGAGAACCTTCTCCTGATGATAGAAGTAGTGCAAGAGTTCCTCGCCCGTGTATTTGAGTGCCCGGAGCAGAACCGTGACCGGAATCTTTCGACGCCGGTCGATCCGGACATGGAGAAGATCTTTCTGGTCAAATTCGAAGTCGATCCAGGAACCGCGGTAGGGAATGATGCGCGCGTAATAAAAGACCTTGCCGCCGCCGTGGGGCTTGATCTGGTCCTGATCAAAAAAGACCCCAGGGGAACGATGAAGTTGGCTGACGATCACCCGCTCCGTCCCGTTCACAATAAACGTTCCGTTTTCAGTCATGAGCGGGATCTCACCAAAATAGACTTCCTGTTCCTTTACGGCCTTAATGCTCCTGGCCTTGGTCTCTTCATTCACATCCCAGACGACCAAGCGGACCGTCACCTTGATGGGCGCCGCATAGGTCATTCCTCTTAACAGACATTCTTCCACATCGTACTTCGGCTCGGTGAGACGGTAATTGACAAATTCGAGCGAGGCGGTTTCATAAAAATCCTTGATCGGGAAGACGGTTTTAAAAACCGTTTGAAGCCCAAAAGGTTCCCGTTTGTCAGGATCCACATTGGCCTGCAAAAACTTCTCATAGGATCTCGTTTGAACCTCGATCAGATTGGAGATCTCCAACACTTCCTTAATTTTCGAGAAATTCTTTCGGTACCTTCGATAGACGGGGACAACGCTAGCCATAATCACATCTCCCTTAAATAGAAAGTCTCCTCCCTCTCGGACTCCCACTTAAAATTCGCTCTGTCCTTCCGGGAAGAGACAATCGTGTTCCTCAACACTTCTGAATGTTTCCTACTTGACTTCGACAGTCCCACCAGCCTCTTCAAGCTTCTTCTTCATCGTTGCGGCTTCTTCTTTCGAAACCCCTTCTTTAACGGGCTTGGGGACACCTTCCACCAGGTCTTTGGCTTCTTTCAAACCCAATCCGGTCAATTCCCTGACCACCTTGATCACCTGAATCTTCTTGTCGCCAAAACCTGTCAGGATGACATCGAATTCTGTCTTCTCTTCAGCTTGGGCAGCTTCCGCTCCCGCAGCACCCCCGGCAGCAGGCATGGCCGCCATGGCCATCGGTGCGGCCGCCTTGATTCCCAATTTCTCCTCCAGGGCCTTTACCAAGTCACGCGCTTCCAATAAGGTTAGACTACCGATTTCTTCAGCAATTTTTTGAATATCTGCCATTTGGAAAATCCTCCTATCTTATTTCTCTTTATCTGAAGCCCTTCCCTTCCCCTTTCTCTTCAAAGGAAGGAAGAGCAAAAGTCATGAAACGGCTTTCGTTTCTTCAGGGACCTGCTGGCTTAGCTGATCGGCCCTGGCCTGAATAATTCCGAGCACCTGCTGGATCGCATTGTAGAGGACCGCTCCGAGTTGACTTGCCGGTCCCTGAATTCCTCCTAAGATCTGACCAAAAAGCACCTCCCGTGAAGGCATCGTGGCAAGGGCTTTAACTTCTTCAGGGGAGGCCACCTTTCCCTGAATGAGGCCGACTTTAATCTCGAGGGAGGGTTGTGTCTTAATGAATTCCGATAAGATTTTTGACAGAAGAACAGGATCTCCGTAAGAGATCGCAATCGCCGTCGGTCCTTCAAAATAGTTATCCAGTTTCTCCAGATCCGTTCCCTTGGAAGCCAGTTTCATCAACGTATTCTTGATGACATGATAAGAGATCTTCTCTTCCCTCAATCGCTGCCTCAGATGATTCAACTGTTCAACATTGAGGCCTCGGTAATTGGTCAGGACAGCCGCTCTGAACCCTTTAATCCTTTCGCTCAGATCTGATATGACCTGTTCTTTCTCTTTTCGATTCAATGATCTCTACCTCCCGATGAAGCCTTGCTTTTTAGGATTTCAAGACGCTTCGGATGTCGAGCGGATCGACTTTAATCCCGGGCCCCATGGTGGTCGATAAGGCCACGGTCCGCAGATAGATCCCTTTGCTGGTCGGCGGTTTCACCCTTAAGATGACTTCCAGGAGCGTTTTGATATTTTCCAATAGTTGACCGAACCCGAAAGAGACCTTTCCCACCGGGACGTGGACCACCCCGGCCTTCTCCACCCTAAATTCGACTTTGCCCGCCTTAATCTCTTTGACGGCCTTTTCCAGATCGAAGGTGACAGTTCCCACCTTGGGGTTGGGCATCAGTCCTCGGGGTCCTAATATCTTCCCTAACTTACTGACCAAACCCATCATGTCCGGAGTGGCAATGGCCTTATCGAAATCGAGCCATCCTTTGGAAATTTTCTCTATGAGGTCCTCCCCCCCTACGAAATCGGCACCCGCATCGAATGCCTCTTTCTCCTTCTGACCTTTGGCAAAGACCAGGACCCGGACTTTCCTGCCGGTCCCGTGAGGAAGAACGACGGTTCCCCGCACCATCTGGTCCGATTTCTTAGGATCTACTCCGAGACGGATGGCAAGATCCACTCCTTCATCAAATTTGGCGCGGGCTGTCTCCAGAAGGAGTTTTACCCCCTCCTCCAGTCCATATCGTTTGCTTCGATCAACCTTGGCTCTTGCTTCTAAATATTTTTTTCCTCTTTTCGCCATAATCTTCTCTTATACAATCTCCAGGCCCATGCTTCTTGCCGTTCCCTCGACGGTGCGGATGGCACCCTCCATGTCCACCGCATTGAGATCCTTGAACTTGATCTGTGCGATCTCCCGAACCTGGTCTCGGGTCACCTTGCCCACCTTGTTGCGGTTCGGCTCCCCCGAACCTTTCACAATTTTTGCCGCCTTCTTCAACAGGATTGAAGCCGGCGGGGTCTTGGTCACAAAGCTGAAGGATCGATCCGAATAGATAGTGATCACCACTGGGGTAACCATCCCTTCCTGACCCTGGGTTCGAGCATTAAAGGCCTTACAAAACTCCATGATATTGACCCCATGCTGCCCCAAGGCCGGCCCCACCGGTGGGGAAGGGTTGGCCTGCCCTGCCTGAATTTGAAGCTTAACCATTGCCGCAACTTTCTTTGCCATCGCCCACTCCTCAAAAGAGGATTATTAACTCTTTTCTACTTGGATGAAATCCAGTTCCACCGGGGTCGCTCTTCCAAAGATGGAGACCAAGACCTTCAGTTTCCTTTTTTCTGGTTTCACCTCTTCAATGGTTCCGATAAAATTAACGAAAGGACCGTCAATCACCCGAACGCTATCTCCGACAGCGAAAGAAACCTTTGGTTTTGCCTTCGAAACACCTTCCTTCATCTGTGAAAGAATCTCTTCAACTTCTCCCTCTGAAATGGGGACCGGTTTGGTACCATCGCCGGCAAAACCAGTAATCTTCGGAGTATCCTTGACGATATGCCACGTCTCTTCATTCAATTCCATTTTCACCAGAATATATCCAGGGAAAATCTTTCTCTGAGAGGTCTTTCTCTTTCCCTTTACCAATTCTACGACGGTCTCCGTTGGAACTAAGATGTCGGAGAAATATTCGCTCTTGCCAAGATTCTTTATTCGTTCTTCCAAATTCTGCTTCGCCCTGTTTTCGAAACCTGAATAAGTATGAACGACGTACCACTGCTTTTCCATAAGTTTAAATACTACTCCTTCTAACTTGCCGCCCTTTTCAATAACGCCTTAATAAGATTTGACAGACCTGAATCAACAATTCCTAAAAAGATGGCGATGATGAAAACAGCCACTAACACGACAAGCGTACCGGAAAGGGTATCCTTCCGGGATGGCCAGGTCACCTTTTTTAATTCGGTTTTAACCTCCCTCAAAAATTGCTTTGCTCCTTCAAATTTTTCTTTTATTGAAAATCCCATCGACCCAGCTTTCTATGACCTGCCGTGTAGGAGGCCTTGCCAGCCAGCAGGATTGAAATGGCAGGCCAGGAGGGATTTGAACCCCCATCATCCGGATTTGGAGTCCGGCGCTCTATCCGTTAGAGCTACTGGCCTCCCGTCATTCCATTTTCAGCCCTTTGTCCCCCCGTTAATCTATTTGGTCTCTTTATGAACCGTATGCTTACGACAAAACCGACAGTATTTTTTGAACTCCAGTTTATCCGGAGTCGTCCGTTTATTCTTTGTCGTAGAATAGTTCCTGCGTTTACACTCTGTACAGGACAACGTCAAGATATTCCTCATTCAATACTCCTAAACAAGAATTTTCACCCGCGTTGCTTTATTCGAGGATGTCACTGATGACACCTGCGCCCACGGTACGACCCCCCTCCCGAATCGCAAACCGCAACTCCTTCTCCATCGCAATCGGCGTGATTAACTCCACCGTCAACTGCACATTGTCCCCAGGCATCACCATCTCCACCCCCTCCGGCAACACCGCCACCCCTGTCACATCCGTCGTCCGAAAATAAAACTGAGGCCGATACCCATTAAAAAACGGCGTGTGCCGACCCCCCTCCTCCTTCGTCAAAATATACGCCTCCGCCTTAAACTTCCGATGCGGCGTGATCGACCCAGGCTTGGCCACTACCTGCCCCCGCTCCACTTCCTCTCGCTTCGTCCCTCGCAACAACACCCCAATATTATCCCCTGCCTGAC
>Ga0315282_10007337_pt1 | contig 18148 bp, 14 predicted proteins | sample YL17G07_20_MG_FD_203693 | JGI IMG/M metagenome (GOLD analysis project Ga0315282, IMG submission 203693) | Sediment microbial communities from Yellowstone Lake, YNP, Wyoming, USA - YL17G07_20 | ecosystem: Environmental > Aquatic > Freshwater > Lake > Sediment | place: USA: Wyoming | collected...
GCTGAGTATGCCAAGAAGATACCCTTCAGCGCCTACGACATCCGCGAGATACTGTGCGAGAAGGTGCGCGCCCTTCTTACAAGGGAAGGAACCAAAGCACGGGATTTCCTTGATGTCTATCTGATATGGAAACGGTTCGGCATAAGGCCCGAGGACGAGGAAGAATGCATAGTCAGTAAGATAGATTTCTCTCTGAAGCTCTACGCAAAGTACAGGAACCATCTGAAGCAGAAGGTCGCCCTGTTGAATTCTGGGAAGCCGTTCGACTGGGGGACTGAGAAGAAATTGCTGCTGTCGGATATTGACGAGGCAGACTTCTACAAGTTCCTAGCGGCTTCGAAATGTTCCTCAAGAGAGTCGTCGGCAACCTCAAGTACAAAGCTTAACATCCGTGCAATCAAGCCGCATCATTGCATTTCCACTTCCTGTGGCGGGCTAGCCGAACTCATAGACTCGCTAGTTGAGAAGAAGATCGTAGTGACCGGAACAATCGGTGATGCAAGCGGTCTTCCGTGGAACTTGACATCTCGGATTGACAAGAACTTCAAAGACTACACACCGCCCGATAGCCTGGCTGGAGATTCATAGGCCAGCTTACATGAGAAGAAGCGATGGTTCCAGGAAATTCTACCAGGCCACGGAACTCCAGCATCGATTGGTCTCAGCGCGTGAATAGGCTGGCAAATAACTAGCCCGAATTACTGCGATATGATACAATCGTAGAGACAGCACATACAAATAGCCGATTCTTGACTGTTGCAAATCTCTCCCTTAAGTTAGACTCTCGGCCCAATTAAGGTGGACCGTAAACAACCTTAAATATAAGTTACTCAGACCTACAATATAGGTTGGCTTTAGGTGGTTACTATTTGAGATACATAATGGAACTTACCCCCGAAATCGCGGACAAGATAAATGAACAGGTCCGTCTCGGAAAATACAAGTCGCCGCAAGATTTCTTTCTTGCTGCAATTCAGAACCAGCTGTACTACGAGGAGGAACCGTCGGTCGCCGCAGCACCGATTATCGAGTCGAGTCATAGGCGATCAACCTCCACTGGATCAGTGATGATGTCGCTAACATCCAACATTCATCTGCTGTCTGATCGTCCTGATCTTGGAACCGTTAGGACTGTTCCCGTAAGCAACATGCCGCGCTCAGATTATCTCTGGGGCCAGTACAATCGCTTTCTACCAGTCAAAGTGGTTACCCGAGTAGCGTCGAATCTCGTCAAACGTTATTCCACAGATCACATCGCCCTAGCAGAACTTCATGAGACCTGCGCTCAAATTGCTAGAGAGCTGGGCAAAGACCTTGAACGCAAGGACCGGCAGCTTGAACGAAAACGGGGAACGATCATTGCAGCAGGTTTCCCGATAGGAAGAGACCAGAATAAGTCCACATTAAGATTCAGCAATCAGTTCGTCGGTTACCTGGCAAAACACCCTGAACCTAAATTAGATAGGGTTCAAGGGGCTGCTCCGGTACTGAAGTTCATTGAGCTAAAGCGAGGTGAGGATAACTCTGTCACTGCATCGATGACAGAGTTTGGAGTGAAATTCGCTTCTCTAACGAACCCAGTAATCGATCTCAAAAATTACACGAACGCCCTATCTGAAGAGGAAGTCAAGTTCATACAAGAACATATTGCATCTCAACTTCCTACTGAGGCGAAACTGATTCATCTAATTCTCACTGCAATCAAAGGAGGCATAGCGACGCCTGAACGTCTCAATGATAAAGTGGGCAAGTTCAACCCTGATTGGAAGGAGGGCGAAGCTTCTACGATGCGATCAGGAATCGTGAGTAGAATACGTGAACTTGGACTACTCACGGTCGAGAAGGACGGTGTCAAAGTAACTTACAAACTGACCAAATCGGGCGACGAATACCTGAACAGACTGAATTCGAGGAGGGAATGAAAACGACCCTAGTCACAATAACTCGATGCGCCTGCCCCTCCTCCGATGACGTGATCATTTGTTCCAAGTGTGGTGGGGCAGTACCTCAGCCCACTGACATATTCGCGAAATTAGACGGCACCATAAAACAGTGGTTGATTCAACTCGACGGCGAGTCGACACTGGAGCCTACATTGGCAACCTATATGGCGATCGACCGCCAGATGCGACAGGGAGTCCCAATAGCTGCAGCCGTTAAGCAGGCAACTCAGCAAATTGGACTGGAGCTTAATGATTTTCGCGGGCAGATAGAGCGGAGCGTTTCCGACGCATTGAGCAGCCTCAAAGATGCAAATGAAGAATCGACGAGGCAAATACGGGAGGTACTAAGGGCTCAGATCGACACTATGGTTACAGAGATCAAGACCCTTGTCGAGCAGGGGAAGTCAGTCAAAGACGTTGAAGCACGAGTCAAAGAAGCTACTCTAACGCTGCAGAACTATCTGACCACAATCAAGCTGCCGGGAATCAAAGGCGAGATTGGAGAAATCAATGCAATTCAAGACCTGCAAGACGCTTTCCTAGGACAATCTGGTATAGTAATAGACGCCATCGGGGGATCTGACGCGACCGACGTACTCATAAAATTCCTTTTCGATGGGAACATAGAGATAGGACGGTGCTTGGTTGAGATCAAGTCCAGAAAGACTTGGAGCCACGACTTCATCGACCAAGTCAGGGAAGACATGAAGAGATACAATGCACCGTTCGCAGCTCTTGTGGTTGACAAGCTCCCGAAAAACGCGAAAGGCAAGAACTTCCATATAGACACTGCAAGAGGACTCATAATCACGACGCCTGCCGAACTCCTTGTGCCAACAGTGACAATGTTCTACGAAATCCACGCCAACAGCTACAAGCTCCAGAACAGGACGCTGAGTCTGGAGTCGTTAGCATCAGACCGAGACCTTCTCTTCTATCTGGATGACAACATGAAGATACTGGAGGACTGCAAGAAAATCTCGGATCAGGCAGACGACTCGGCCAAGAAGATCAAAACATACACAACGAACATTGCTTCTCGGCTACAGGAGAACAATCGTGCACTCGCTCAAATTCTCTCGAAGTTCTCGATTACGACCAAGCTTTGAGTGAGAAAACCATGATAGGAATAGACGGAAGTACCAACGCAAATGGCGAAGCGAGACACTTTAACCCCTATCAAAGAGGTATAAGGTTCGAGTACAAGACTCGGAATTACCTGAGAAAAGAAGGTTGGTACGTCATCAGACAACCGAGATCCATGTTCCCAGATTTGATAGCGTTCAGAGACGGAACAATGCTTCTTGTAGAATGCAAAGTCCACGGCTATATTGCTCCTGCAGAACGGCGGAAGATCCGCAAGTTGGCCAATCGACGACTGGGCGGCAAGCCGATTCTCGCATCAAAGAGAGAAGGAGAAATCATGCTACAGCTTTTGTCGTCACGATCAGGAAAATACGATAAGCCATTCGATATCAGCTCAAGATTTCGCGGAAATAACCTAAAGATAGGACAGATACTGTCGAAATTGCCAGTCGGCAAGGAGCAAAACCATATACCTAAACCGCGCACAGACAACCTTGTCAAGCCATCCGACATCGGTTCTTCGGAGGTTGAGTCCCACGGTGGTACCGTATGAGGGAAATCAAGACCGACCTAAGCCGATTGGATGAAGTAATTGCTCGGCAATATGAGGACAAGATAAGGGGGATCGCCAAAGACTCAATTCAGAACTCGTGGCACCATAGAAAAGGCAAAGGCAAGGATTTCCAAACTCTATTCAGGTTTTGGAAAAAGCTGGGCGACGAAGACAATGTACTGCTCATCGAGGACAACGGCACTTCAGGCATGGGTGAGCGAGAATGGGAGGCCTTTCACTATCATTGGAAAACCACTAGCGACGAATATAGTCCGGGCACAGTGAGCCGCTGGGGGCAAGGCAAAACTCTTTTTCTCTATTTGTCAAGATCGAAACGCATCATAGCTGAGTCTGTGGATCAAAACGGCGTCTACAGGTATTCGGTGCGTACTCTAGACAAATTCATTCAGAATGATGATACTCCAGAGCCTGGTGATCCTGATTGGTTGAAACGCTCCGACAGCAGTCTGAAGATGATACAAGACTTCTTTCCGCCTGTGTCCCAGCTGAATCACCAAGGAACGCGCGTTTGGATAATGAATGTTAAGGAAGAACTGGCAAACGAGATCGTTAATGGTCGTCTGACAGAGGAACTAAGCGAATCTTGGTGGGAGATTATTCTGAAGTACAAAGCACGAATCGTATACCAAGATGGTGAGAAGACTATTCAGGTAGGCCTTCCAACTCTCCCTCAGTTGGTTGATGAGTGGGAATCAACACCAGCCTCTCCAATAGTTGTGGATGGCAATCAAGGGAAAATACTCAAACTCAAGTTGGTGCTGACAAAGGAGGACATAAGCGAATCTTACCGAGGTATCGCTATCCAGAGAGGGGGTATGACCGTAAAGAGATACGATTCGCCTTCTATCCCTCCTGAATTCAAGTCGAAGGTGCATGGATATTGCTATCCAGATGACGAACTCGACCTCGAGCTCTACAAGATAGAGCTTGCGAATCATGAGGATTTTGAGCCGCGGAAGTCCGTATGGGTCAACTTGCGTCGAAGAATAGACGAGCAGGTAGAGAAGTTCCTAGCCCCGCACATAAGGAAGCCTTCCATCAATAGACCACAGATTGATGTGGAAGAGATTCTGAAAATAGTCAATAGGATCGTTGACGACCACTTAGGCGGGACCGGGCCATCAGGTACCACACCTCCTCCACGGCCAGACGTGCGGTTCGAGCCATGGTCTTTCAAGGGAACCGACCAAAGGTTCGACGCGGGGGATGTCCTTCAGCATAAGGCTTCCATAAAGAACGCCAAAGACAGAGTAGTCGAAGTCCTAGTAAAGAGATGCATAGAAGACAAGCACAGGGCGAAGTATGCGGAATATGAGACTGCACCAATTAGAGTTCAGAGGCACCACTACTGGCACCTAAGCTTGCCTGATATCGATCTAGCTACGTTAGGAATCGGCGTTGGAGAGTACTCTTTGCGTGGTGTCTTGCTGGACAAAAAAGGCAATGTACTGCATTCTCGGACTGCAACGTTCTACTATGGTGAAGACCCGCCACCTTCAGGACCCCCAGGGGCCCCGACAGGGGGTTGGTTGAAAAAATTGATCTTCGCACCTTTAGGTGGAACTCAAGCTCATCTTAGGAATTTACCCTATAACCCCACGGACGGCAGTGTCATGGTGAATGAGGCATATAGCGAGTACAAGGCGATTCTGTCGAAGCTCGCCCAAGAGACAAAGGAAGCAGTTCGCAGAAGGATCAAACAGAACTGGATTAACGTTCTTCTGGAAGAAGCCACGAAAGAAAATTTGGTCCATGCCTATGAGAAAACCGAAGGCTTCAGTATAGAACACATTCGTCTCGAGGGAAAGGAGCTCTTTGACCGCATGTGGTCCGACTACGTCGAGGAATATGGGGTTGTGTGATGGTAAGACGAAGGAAAATCAAATACGTGAATGGAGCAGGTAGGACGCATACCCTAGACGCGATCAAGATTGATGTATCGTCGGGAGTTGACGACCAAGTCATAGATGAATACCTCGATGCGTCTGAGGATGACAAAATCATTAAATCGAAAGCTCCCGATATTCGTCGCTACCTTGAACAGACCGAGAAAATGAACAGCTTAGAACGCTATTACGAACTCGGGCGTATGCTTCAATTCATTGACGAAATAAGCACTAACGATGAGGATCGAAAGCAGACCCTGAAGCGACTATTTCACGACCTCAAGATCAGGAAGACGCTTGCCAAGGACAGACTTGACCGATACCCTGAACGCGCGTACATGCTCGCAAAACTGCCCAAAGAGCTGGTTTTCCTCCCCGGTCTTACTTGGAGTCACTGGTTTGACATATTGGAATACCCGCATATTTTTCAGAATCGTGTAGTTCTTGAAAACATCGCGCGAAGATGTTCGGACGAAAGATGGGCCTCAGGCAAAACAGGTCGGTTGCGCGGCGAAATTCAAAAGGTGAACAGCAGCCTTAATTCTGCTCCTAGCTAGGGTTCATTTTGTCCCAGCCCGACCTTGTCAAAAGGCATACCGAATTTGTTCGGAGACTCCTACTTTGGGGAGAAAACAATCGAAGGGAATTTGCGTGGAGGCACACTAACGATCCTTATCAGGTCTTTGTGGCGGAATATCTTGTTCAGAGAACCAAAGCTTCACAGGTTGAACCTATCTATCGAGAGTTTCTCAAGAAGTGGCCGGACTTCATTTCGCTCTCAAAGGCGACCCTCAGAGAAATCACTTCCGTTATTCGACCACTCGGGCTTGAGTATCGCGCCAAGCGAATCAGGATAATTGCAAAGCTCATCGTGCGTCTCTTCGGTGCTACAATCCCTGACGACCTTGATGAACTCAAGCGACTTTATGGAAAGGGCGTGGGAGACTACATGGCACATGCCATATTGTGCTTCGCTTATGATCAAGACGTACCCGTTGTTGATAAGAACGTTGAGAGGATTCTCAAGCGAGTCTTCTCTGTCAGAGCACGGAAAGATGGACACAGAGACCAAAGGCTGTGGACTTTCGCGGCACAACTTGTGCCCAGAGGTAAAGCTAGGTATTATAATTGGTCGATGATTGATTTTGGAGCATTGGTGTGCCCGGCCAAGAACCCTTTGTGCTCAAGCTGCCCCGTCTTGGAAATTTGTGACTACGGACAAGACCGCATGAAACGGACTTACAAAACAAGTCGCAACTAACTGTCGTTAGACCGGGCTCAGCTCGCTGTTCTCTCATAGTGGATAATCGGCACTTTAAGCGGTTCCAAGAATGGTTTGATAGCAAGTGCAATCGCCTGCGCACCTAAAGGCGGAACCGCGTTTCCGATCTGCCTGAACTGCTGCAATATCTTGCCGAGGCCAATGAATCGGTATCGGTCGCGGAAAGACTGCAACCTCGCCGCCTCTCTGGGTGTGAATGAACGAGCTTGGTCACGGTCTGGGTGTACGTACATGAGACCATCTTTCTGCATGTGCGCTAGAATCGCGGTCGAGGGCCTGTCCCATCGCTGTTTTCTGATTTTGTCTTTGAAGATATCTGATCTGTAAGGCCTTAGCCGCTTGGGAAGGTCTACAATCGTCTGTCCAGGCTCGAGCAGTCTGAAAAGCTTTCTATCACGCTCGCTATGCTTTCGTGCGACATGGTTGTAGAGCTTGGCCGAACCTTCCCGGGCCCATCTTTGATACGGAGTGAGTTCCGAAACTCGAGAATATTCTATCTCATCCTCTCCCTTGCCCGGCGTGAGCGGCGGGAGGTCTGAAATTGCGTCGAAGAGGGTTAGGCAGCGTGAACGTTCTTCCATGTTGTCTTCATCAGCATTTTCCGCTCTTAGAGGATCGTAATGCGTTCCACGTGGGAACGAGTTCGTTACACCGATTCTATTTCCGATGAAAATTGCTCGCTTTCGTATCTGTGGCACTCCGTAGTCCAGCGCATTCAGAATTCTAACATCCGTTTCATACCCAACTCCACGAAAGTCTTCCAATACTTGGTCTTTGATTCGTCCATCTTGGAACGAGAGCAGGCCGGGAACATTCTCCATTACAAGAAATTTCGGACGCAGAGCGTCGACAACCCTGATGAAGTGCTTGTAAAGCTTATTTCTCCTGTCGTCGATGAAGCGCTTTCTGCCGTTATATTTGATGAGATGATTTATCTTCGGTCTGCCGATATGAGAAAAACTCTGGCAGGGCGGTCCACCAACAACGACGTCGACACGCCCTCTGATGGTGAGCGTCTCAATATCTCCTTGGATCACTAAGGTGCCATCAGGACTAAGGTTGTGGCTGAGCGTTTCGCAACCCCATTCATCATTGTCCAATGCTGCGACTATCCGGTATCCCGCCTCCTTGAATCCCTGGCTCAGCCCACCGGGGGCAGCAAAAAGATCAAGAACTGATGGTGCACGATCTACTTCGTTCGAACTCAACTTACTCTCCCCCGAAGATGCTTCGCGAATTACTTCTTGGCTCGCTTCAGCGATTCCCAGCCCTTCTTCACAATGGCTTCGTAGATATTCGACTGTCTTGGCATGGGCTTTCCAGATTTCGCGGCCTCTGTGACAACTTCTCTCAAATACACATCTATTTCCTTTGCAGTCTCTTCATCCAGCGTGAATGAGATTCTGACCTTGGTCATCGTCGAGACATGTGGATAGTGGAGAGTGGTAGTTATAAGTTTGAGTGTGGATAACGGAAAGTGGATTTCGACTTGGCCTTCTAACTCTGAATAAGACGAAATTTCATATCCTAACAACAACCTCGAATCCAGAGAGGAATAGTTGGATCCAAGCCTGAGGCCATAAGGCAAGCGCTGACAGAATACTTCAACAAACTCGACGAACAACAGTTGCGAAGAGCAAGGCTCAGGCTTCTTGAGAAGGAGTCAACATAGACGTGGAGAAGAAGCAACCCAACAGAATCTAGATGGGTCCCGCAGTGGAAGGAATTCGCACACAGTCTACTAGTGTGCTCCAGCATACCCAGAACTAGCCTCGAGCCGGCCGTCCCGTAACCTTTTGAATCAGGTATTGGCTATTAGATCCAAATAGGATTGGCCGTTGAAACGAACGATTCTCTGTCTAGCTCTGTTGTTGTCACTTCTCTTGTCCACAGTCGCTCCTGCCATGCAAGTTAGACTGGCAACCGCACGAGAATCGCCATCGCTGACGACCAAGGCCCTTCTGAAGCACCTGCTCATTGAACTAGGTCAATTGAACATGACCATCCGTTCCCTCGGACGCAACCCGAGCACAATCCGAGTCTCATCTAGTGATCCAGTTCTTCAGAATGTTGGGATATCCCCTCCAGATCAAAGTGGGCCATCCAACCCACCGATCACCGCTACTCAGGGCGGACAGTTTCGGGCTTGGTACTGGATTTTCAATCCAGACTCGCAGCCTGTGACGATCATCCTAGGTCTAAGCATTCGTGACACTGCTGGCATCCTGACGAGCGACCCAGCGAACGACGCGCCATGCATACTCGACGCTCAGAGGACAGTCATATGCAATCGATTCTTCAATATTCCATCCAACTTGGCCATGGGCAGTTACGATGTAGGATACGGCGTGTGGAAAAGCGACATGTCAGCTCAGTACGCTGAGACATGGAACTCTGGTTGGCTGAGTATTCGAACCACATTTCAGCTGTATTTGTCTAGTGCCACCACGGATGGACAGAGAAACGTTGGAACTATAGAGATCTCTACCAAAGGAAGCTTCAATCTTCCAGCGACGCTAGCTCTAGATCAAGGTACGTATGGCGCCTACGCCAGACCTCCCGCAGGCTATCTCTTCGATCGGTATGAGGTGACTGGCGGAGTTACGACCACACCGCGAGGCGGGGACCCTGCAGACGTCTTGATCTCTATCGAAGGTGACGGTGGCATTACTGCGTGGTTCAAGAATTCCCCGTTCTTTGATATCTCCTGCGCCCCGACTGCTCTTGCTGCTAACCCCGGGGGAACAGTCTCTGCCACAATCTCAGTGATCTCCCGGAACGGATTCGATGGCAACGTGAACCTCAAGTTAGGGTGGAGCGGGGACCTAAGGCTATTGAGCTACAATTTCGCTCCTGACACCGTCTACGTGCCTAAGGACGGCAACACTGCCAGCACATTGACAGTCAATCTCACGTCAGACGCCTCACCCAAAACATACCAGATCAACGTCATCGGCGAAAGCGGACTTCTGACGAAGTCAATCGACATACCGTTCACGGTCGGATCCTCCAAGCTGGTTGTGTTTCCCATCGAACCATCCCAAGGTGCCGTTGTCACGACTCTTCCTGTCACTCTGAAGGTGCAGGTGACAACAGGCGGTCCTACGTCTTCTGTGGAAGGCGCACAGGTAAGCTTCCTTCTTGACGGAGGCACAGTGGGCTCGGCTACGTCTGATTATCAAGGCTACGCATCTGTGTCGGTCCCGAGCATCTCGTCTGGAAGACATAGCTGGGTCGCAAGCGCGAGCAGAGAAGGATACGAGTCTGGAGGTTCTCCGATCCAAGACTTCAACTACAATCCCGTAGGACCAACTCGACTTCTCGCGCAAATCGATTCGATCTCACCGAACCCGGCCGAACAGGGGCAAGCGGTCTCTTTCAGCGGACATGGCATAGATGGTTACATAACGGAGTACAGTTGGACATCAAGCATAGATGGCTATCTCAGCGACTCGCAAACGTTTTCCATGTCGTCCCTCTCAGCAGGAGTGCACACAATCTTCTTCAAGGTGAAAGACAATAATGGTGTTTGGTCCGATGATGCAACAGCAACCCTACAGATAACACCACCTCAGTCAAAGCAGACACCTACTGCTCAGATTGATTCTATCTCACCAAATCCGACTGAACAGGAGCAGGTAGTCTCCTTCAGTGGGCATGGCTTAGACCCAGACGGCTACATAACGGAATACGGCTGGAGGTCCAGCATAGACGGGCAACTCAGTAACTCGCAAACGTTCAGCACATCATCCCTGTCCGCAGGGACACATACAATCTTCTTCAAGGTGAAAGACAACGATGGCCTATGGTCTCAGGATGCAACAGCAAACTTAGAGGTAACGTCAGCTCAGTCGACAACGGAAGGCCTGAGGGTCAGGGTTCTTGATTCTCAGACTCGACAACCGCTTGCCGGAGTTGGCGTTTTCGTTGATAGTTCATACAGAGGAGACACCGATTCGTCTGGCGCCATTCTACTAGTCGAATTGCCCTACGGTCGGCGCATCGTCGAATGCAGAATGGACGGCTACAGGACAACAACAAACGTAGGTTACGTACAGCCGGGACGGGTAGACGAAATAGAGGTCCACATGGTGCATGAAGTTGAGGGGCAAGCTGTCTGTCCCTTCTCTATCATAGAGATTAGCGAGACCTCGATTCTGATAAGACTTTGCGCAGAGAAAGTCCAAGAGATAATGCTTGGCAAGTCGCAAAGGACGCCCTGCCTCTTCGGGTATACATGTGCTCTTGGAGTTGTCGTGCTCGTGATGATCGACGCCTTCAAGGAATATGTTGGTGGACAGCTTGATCCGGACCTTGCCGACATACTCTTGAGACTCTATGCAATCGTCAACGAAGTGCTGAAGGACCCTGACAAGGTGGCAGCGATAGTGGCCGCGGTCGGCCTCGAATTGGTCGACTTGGTCGAGAGCCTAGCAATTGACTTACTCGTCGACCTGTTCTGGGCAGCTGGAGTCGTGTGGATGAGCGTCAAGTACGGCGACAGGCATGGCATACTGAATAGTGACGGGTCGATGGATATCGACATGCCTTGGTTTAGCCAACAGCTGTCCAAATGCCTAGAGGCGCTCGGAAGACTCTACGCCGAGTTGGCAAAGGCAAGCCTCGACTATCTCCTCAAAGAGGCGTCTGTTGAACTACCGAATACCAGTATCGTTGGCCTCGTCGATCCAGGTCACAAGCTGTATCTTCATGTATACGACCAGCAAGGCCGACATGTCGGATTCAACCCAACGACACAAACAGTCGAAATACAGATCCCCGACGCACAATACTTCGAGTTCAAGCAGACTACACTCATTTTCGTGCCGCCCGAAATCACATCGCTCCGTGCGGTTGTCGATGGTTCAGAGGCCACAGAGGCAAGTGAACAGTATGCTCTGGCGACACTCGTTTCAAGGGAGAATGGGTCAGTCGGTTCTTCCAAGATCGAAACACCGTCGATCGAGAAAGGGAAGGCGAACGATCACAGCATCGAGATCTCGTCCGATGGGACAGAAGTCGTCGTCGAATCAAATCAGCCGGCCAGTTCAAGCCAAAACGAGATTCTCTTGGGTAGCACAGCGGCACTCGCAATGACCGTAGCTGTTCTCATCTACGCAACTCGATCACGGCGAAGGCGACAGGGGAAGTCTTCGCACCCACGCGTGAAAGAGATTCGCACCACAGCTAACAAGCCGCTAATCAAGTCTATTCAAGAAACGGGAGCAAAGCCGAGAGTGCTCAAGGTCGAGGAAGAGTAGTCTTGCCGCGGACGGTTCACTCTACGACGCGAAGACTGAGCTTTGATCCTTCGTTGATTCCGAATGTAGCAAGCGATTTTCCAAAGTCTGGTCGGCTGATGAGTTTCCCTGTGTATTCGACCGCGTAAGCCTTGCCCGCGGGAAGGTTAAGCGTCGACATTAGCGTGTCAACCAGAGATCCTACGGTGTGATCCGGTCCAGCCTCTATGCTCACGGTCTTGCCTGCCGAAGGTACGTTGACTGAAACCTCAAAAGGCCCAGCACGCGAGGGCTCAGCAACAGAGACAGACTTGCGAGCTCTCCTTCCCAGGACATATGCAAGAGGAGCCAAGACCACAAGAGCGACTAGAAGCAACGTGTCAGTGACAGAAGGCTGCCCAAAGAGGACGCTTACTGTCTCTGTCTCCGTTCGAACGCTCGTGTGGGTCTCCGTCGAACTGAAGATTCGCGTCGTGGTGTAGGTCACGGTCTCGGAGAAGGGGGTCAACCATCGGAAAATGTTCAGAGCGAACTCTAGGTTGTCGAACTCATTCATGTCCTCAACTCCGTTCTTGTCGTCATCACCGTTCCATATCCTAGCTGGAATGTGAACAACGACCTTGCCTCTTCCGTACGTGATGGCGGTAGTGAGAGGAGGGCGATCGCCTGGATTGTAGATCCTGTATTTCCAGTTAGCTTCACTACTGTACGAGTCCGCGTCACCGCGAACCACTACCGTTCGAGGATCGGTAACCTTCAACGTACTCATGACTAGGTTCATGTAACTCAGCCGGGCAATCCCACGAGTCACCTCATGGTCTGCAAAGCAATCCGGAGAGGACAGTGGCTGTTTCTTGTGAACATCATCGATGAAGTAGTCCTTATTGCTCACTACACCGAATTCTTTTGATAGCTCGTTCATCGGATAGTTCTCAATGCTGTGATCTGCTATGTACTCTTTGCTCCCGTAGAAGAGCCAAACCCAACCTTGAGGATTCAGTAGCAGGCCGCCACCTTCTTCCACATATTGCACTATATCTTGTATCTCCTTGGAGCTGAAAGGCACGCCATAGAACCCACCCTCTATGAAAACCACAGAATACTGCTGAAGCATGGCGAGACTCAGTTGTTGACTGGACTTCTCGATTGAATAACCCTCTCGCGCTAGGTTGTCCAAGAAGTTGCTCAAGTCGCTGAAATCGTGTCCGGAGTGCCGCACGTCAAGAAGAACTCTGTGTTGCTGAGGCTGTGAAATGATAGTCGGCACGGCACAGGACAGGAGCACGCACATACATAGAACCGTTGCGATCATCCTAGACCATGCAGTGCCAGTGAACAACATCGAACCGTGCAACAGAGCAGGTCACACCAATTGTATGTAAGTGGAGCACTAAGATAAGAAATGTTCGCAGTTTACTGGCCGCATCCAGGCGACGAAATTCGTCTCGCGTAACGACGGCACACGGCATACTCAGCGGGGGTCAGGCGTAGCCAGCCATTCATAATTCAGAAGGGATAAGTCAAAACAGGTTCGCAGGCGCCAACATTTTCATATCGAACACTTTTTGCATCATTGAATGTCTTTCCATGTTCCGCTCGAGAGACTCAAGCCTGGCAGTTTCGCCTCCAAGAACGTCATCTGCCTCTGCGCGAACTGCCATCGCAGAATCCATCACGGAGACGTTAAGACAATAGCAGCAGACGAGGAGACCATCACATTCGAGATAGAAGGTGAACGCGTGACCGTGAGAAGGAACAAACTCTAGCCTGTACTGATTCTGACCGAGAATGATCTCGCTCCCCGCTTATTCTTGGTTTTTGAGGTCTCCGTGATCCCGCCTTCCAGCCCTCTCGCGTCTTACCCTCAGGGCTCTGTCATGTATGCGGGAGAGGAGACATGGCGCGGACGATTCTGTCATGGCGCATCATCGTCGAACAAAAGATGACAGAATTGAGCAGGTTCAAGCAGTTTCTCATAATGGAAGACCGAGCGGTCTTCGATGATCTCCTCAGTCAATGTAAGCTCTACGCGGCGGAGGCTAGCACGCTCGCGTCACCCGTGAAGGAGGTGCCCCTCCTATTGTCAATGATCTTCGCGCACCACAAGAAACTCACAGAACTGGAAGCACGCATCAATGTGACGAGCGAATAGACGTTCATAAGGTCATGCTGTATGGACACTGGATTGTGCGGGCTTGTACCCACTAGGAAATCTCGCAGACCCGAAAAAGCCTAGGCCTCAGATCCGAATCGTTCGGGCAAGAAACAGCCAAAACTCGGGAACAAGAACCAATTCGATGACCGAGAAAGACGGTTCCGTATGGTCTGTACCAGCTATGGAAAGAACAGGAGGCCAACAAGAATACCCAATATTGGCAGCAGAAAAGCAGGGTCATTGGAGGTGAGAACCACTCCTCTCCTGCTCCTGACGGAAGCGATGAAGGGCGAAGACAGAAACTTCAAGATGTGGCACGACCGCTGGGTCACAAGGGTCGTAGACCTTTGTCTGTAGCACTCTTTCTCGGGGCCGGTGCCTCCGCTCCGTTTGGCTATCCTCTGATGGCAGGTTTGTACAACGCGTTCTTGAAGCAAGTTGAGGAGCATGAACACTATCTGCTTCGCGCTCTACAGGGTTACCAGGAAGATAACGTGGAGACCCTACTTCAGTCAATCGATCTCGTTACAGAAATCGCTGAAAGCCCAGCTGCGTCAATTCTCGAAGATGCACGCTTCACTATACGGCGGAAGCGGACGATGCGGTTTCATTCTCTTGTGACATGTTGTCGGTCGCTTCGAGACAAAATAGAAGAAACAATCTTCGAGTTGTATCGGTTCCGACCCGCCTGCAAATCCTCCTTTCCGTTATACTCGAAACTATTCTCGTTCATAAGGGAGTTCTCCGCGGCAAGTCAGTTCGACATCTACACGACGAACTACGATAGAATTATGGAAGAATTCTTGATGCAGGCGGGAGAGTATAGGCTCATAGATGGGTTCGAGGTCGATCCGAGAACCAAACGAATGTCTTGGAGTCCCGAGTCTCTCTCTTGGCCAACATTGAAGGTTTTGACGGAGCCTGCGTTTCCGGTATACTTGTTCAAGCTCCATGGATCATTGAATTGGATGGCAACTGAGCGTGGAATTGAGCAAATGACGAAGGAAATCCCATTGACGAAACGCGGGTCTGCTCGCAGAAGGAATCTTCTGATCTATCCGGGAAAAAAACAACCACCAGAAGAAGAACCTTTCAAAACACTCTATGATCATTTCGAAACGGCGATGAAAACACGTTACCTTTGTTTGGTCATCGGATACTCGTTTAGGGATCCATACTTGAATAGGATCTTCAGAAACTACCTTCGATCACCTCCAGAAGACCGTACGCTAGTGGTCATGAGCCCTGATTGCACAAGGACGACGGTCACGAACCTCTTCGGACTAGGGGATATTCATGACATTCCTTCATATGCCAAAGAGAACCTCGTGCTCATTCCGCGCCGTTTCGGTGAAGGCGATTGGTTTGAGACTCTCCAATCTTGGTGGACAGAGGGGCGTCTACCCTCTACAAGCACATGAAGACACGCCACTTGGAGGGAAGGCTCAGTTACAGCTAGCGTAGTTACGCGTTGAATTGAAGTGTCTGAAGCGCGGCTAGGCAAGTCCCGCTTCCCTCGTCTCAGATCGGCAAGTCTATGGATCGAATTCTCTCGGGTTCTCGTCACGAATCGTCATGGAGGCCTATATCTCGAGTGGGTGGCAATTCGATTACTCTTTGGCAGCCAGCATCACTATGCCGCCGATTGCAATAAGGCAACCGTTGTTCTTTCGGGTAATGCGTCTATGCGTCTATAGTTGGCCTTTATGATTGTGACTGGGTAATTGGGACGAAGTAGAATTCATTCAATGCAACGGCAACGATTCGCTGCAAAAATAGAGCGCACACGTAGAGCAGATCATTCTCATCTTCCGATAAGATCTCTCCGTGCATAACTCTGTTCCGCTCAACGTACACGCAGAGTAGAGCACTCTCAAGTGAATCGATGATGTTCTGTGAACCGACGGCCGTCGCAAGGTTCGAGCTGTGGTTGGTTCCGTCCCGCCCAACGAAGTTGTGCTTGATTAGACAGTCCATGACACTCGCCCATTTTCTTCTCACCAGCACGTACATGAGTTGGTCCTTCAGCTCTGCTGGCAGTGAAACAGCCGTCCAGTATTCTTTCATTATGTTCGCGAGCCAGCCTTTCTGGTACGAGGCTGCTGCACTGAGGCCATGTGCGAATTCCTTGATCCTCTCGGTTTCGGGTGCTCTCGAATTGGTCGCACGGTGATTGTAGAGAGCGTTGAAGCTCCTCCATACCTTAGAGAGTCTATCATATTCGTCGTTCTCCAACATGCTTTGCCGTAGCAGACGAAGAATTCTCATTATGACTTCGGCGTCCGGAAGTTTTTGTAGTTTCTCCGCCCATTCCCATGCTGTCTGGACAAAGTCCCTTCGGTATGTTGATGTGTTGTGCATCTGCATTGAGAATTTGGTTGGCGGTGTTATCCCAGCGTTCCGCAGTTCCTGCCAGTTCTCAAGCTCTACGTCGAACTCTTCCATTGGCTCACGAACGTCCCAGCCAGTTAGAGCAAGGTTGACATTTGCGCAGGCGAGAAATCGTTCCATCCGTTCAAGTGCTTCCCCGGCAACCTTTTCCGCCGGATAGCCTGATGTCGTTGTGAACCGATAGGTTACACGAACCTTGGGTTCGTCTTTGCTAGACTTGGGATGTTGATCAAGACCGATCCCGTCAAACGAGAACGGTTGCTCTATGACGACATTGCGCAGAGTGAAACCGACCCTCCACTCAAAGTCCAATGGCGAAACCAAACCATGCTTCGCGAATACGCACGTTTTATGGTTTTGGCAGGGTGTGCAAGCGAAGCCACAGACAGAACGGGTCAGGATTATGCGGGTTTAGACCCATTACGAAATCTCGCAGACCCGAAAATACCAGGGGCCCGAATCCGAATCATTCGGACCAGAAACGGCCAAAACTCGGGAACAACAACCGATAAATATGGTGGACCGGGCGGGATTCGAACCCGCGGCCTTCCGGATTGTTGGTTGGCGTTTCTTGCAAACCGGACGTTCTTCGGCCCCAGCGATGGGCATACCAGGCTGAACTACCGGCCCTACGCGCTCGATACGAGGAAAAAGCACTTTTAACCTTTCGGAGACCAGCTCGCCTCGATCATCAGTAGAACGCGTCAAGAAGCATCTGTCGGTCGCGAAGATCATTGCTAGCCAGCGACTCACAGTCAAGTGGCTAGTCGTCCACAACTAGGATCCTCCGAAGGTTCCCCTCTACAGGCGGCGGTAGTAGGGCAGCAGTCGCTCCTGGATCTGTTCGGGATGTGAGAATACTTATGGTATCTAGAAATGAGCCCCTACTCCCCCTAGGGGGTCCCCTCCGGAACTACATACTACAGCTTCGTCGTATGTTGGGCACAGTCTGGGTCGCAGCTGGTGTGCCAAAAATCCGGGACGACAGGCTTCATTCAATGAGATCTTTTGATGAAAAACCATAACAATGCGAAGATACCCTTCGCTTACGCGCTCGATATTGAAGGGAACTCACATGCCAGTTGTAATCAGCAGAGATGGTGAGAAACAGGGTCTCCTGCGTGCGGCAGAATTGATGATGGTTTCCTGTCGTACTGCTCCAAAATCAGGGGGAGTTGACGATGTCGACACCGTCCTCGTCACCGGGAGGGAGAAGGACAAGATTGCTGCCGAGATGGAGAAAATGGGCGACGAGCGAAAGATCGTCGGCTTTAGACGTGACGCCGACAACGTGAAGCGGTCCGAGGCGCTACTTCTCGTTGGCGTCAACGGCAGAAAGAATTTCGGTCTCTCCTGCGGCGCTTGCGGTCACTCAACGTGTGAGGAGTTCAATCGTGCGGCTGCGGTTAAAGGAGTCGACTTCGAGGGCCCGACTTGCGTCTTTAAGGCGCTTGATCTAGGGATTGCCCTTGGCTCCGCTGTGAAGACGGCAGGCATCCTGAACGTCGACAACAGGATCATGTATCGGGCTGGGACGGCTGCGAAACGTTTGGGCTATCTCTCCACATCAAATGTCGTGATGGGCGTCCCC
>Ga0315282_10007338_pt1 | contig 18143 bp, 15 predicted proteins | sample YL17G07_20_MG_FD_203693 | JGI IMG/M metagenome (GOLD analysis project Ga0315282, IMG submission 203693) | Sediment microbial communities from Yellowstone Lake, YNP, Wyoming, USA - YL17G07_20 | ecosystem: Environmental > Aquatic > Freshwater > Lake > Sediment | place: USA: Wyoming | collected...
TGAACAAGGCCCAGGCCGTCCTTAAAGCCTTCCATTGGGCGGAAAAAGGACTGTAGCGGTCGTCGATAAGCGCCGTAGCGCCGGCTTCCAGTCCGTCGGCTGACGGACCGCCAGGAGGGCGGCGCTATAGTAAGGGTGATTCATGAATCGCCCTTTCTTGCGGAGGCAATTCGTGAATTGCCCCTGCATGTCATCGGTTGGTCATCGCGCGCTCGCCGGAATCACGGTCAGCGTAGCCTCCCTGCTCGCGGCGTCGGGCGGATTTCCATTCGAGATCACGCACCGATAGAGCGTCCCGTTGTCGGCGGGGTAGCGCGCGGGCGGCGTCGCGTAGAAGCTGCTGTTGGCGGCGGGAATCGTCTCCCAAGTCTTGCCCTTGTCCGCGCTTTTCTGCCATTGGTAGGTGATGAAAGCGACGCGGTTGGGCCGCACTGCGAGGACGGCCTGGCCGCCCTCCGCAACGGTCATGCCCTGGGGGTTGTAGCCGTCAATTTCCGGCGGCTTCGAACTGGGGGTTGAGGCATAGACCTCGAGTTCTCTCACTCGTGGGAACGTGCTCGCCGAGGGGCCGAGCTTCCCCACCTTGCCGGTGACGCGGACTCCGCGCAGGCTCGCGGTGGACGCGAGCGTAAAGACGAAATCCTGCATGCCGGTGCGTGCATCCGCCAGATAAGCGGGCGAAATTGCGGCGTCCGTCGCATCCTTCCACTGCGAACCGTCTGCGGTTGTCTGCAGCCGGAAGCTCTGGGCGAAATACCCGCTACCGCGCTCCGTCACGGCGCCCTGGCGGAAGACCACCTGCCGGACCGTCTGCGCCGCGGGCCACACCACTCCCACGGAAACTTCGCGCGCCGCCTCGCGGTCGGCGGCGGCGTCAACGCTGGCCGAGAGGTCGCCGTCGGCAAGCGCCGCGAGCGTAAAGGCACCCGCCGCGCCCGTCTGTGGATCTTCAGTCGTGAAGGGCCGCGCGTCGGCAAGCTGGGCGAGGTTGGGTCGAACGACCTTGATGGTGATTTGCGCGCCGTCGCTTTCCAGTTCGCCGTCGCTCACGCGGAAGCTCAGGAGATCAGTCCCCAGAAAGTCTTCGGCGGGAGTGTAGGTCAGGCGGGGCGCTGTCCCGCTGACTTTGCCCGAATACGGCCCGGTGAGCGAATACGAAAGCCGCGCGCCGGTGGGAAGGCCGTCATCCGTGGCGGAGAGATTGATCTCCACCGAGGCGTTCTGGTTGACGGTGATCGTCTGGCTTTCGGCCATCGGCGCCTGGTTGGTTCTTGTCCCTGTGATTTCGACCGTTGTCGATGCATCGTGCCGGATGCGCAGCACGCCCGCCACATCGCCCGGCGCGTTGAACGTGTAACCTTCCTGGCGGTCGAGTTCGGCAACGTCCTTGAGCTGCGTCAGGCGTTTGCCGCCCGCCGTGACGGTCGTGGGCGTGAAGGCCACGCGCAGCAGGTCGTGCGCGGCGTTGTCGTAGGTGGTGTAGGCCACGCTCTCCGGCGCGTAGCGGATGCTCTTCACCACGGAATTCGTGCGCAGAAGGTGGTTCTGGCGTTGCGGTGCGAGCTCGGGCGCCGCAGCCATGGCGCGCAGATAGTGGCGAACGTAATCGCCGTAACCGTCCGTCAGCCAGACCATGTCGTAGGGATAGCAGTTCCGCCCATCCTCCGCCACCATGTAGGTGGCCCAGTGGAGCGTGCGAATCGCTTCCGCCTTCACCGCTGTGTCGCCGGTTTTCTCAGCGTAAAGCAATTCCACCGCGGCGTGCCGCGACGTGTGGCTGTTGCCTGGGACGGGATAGACGGTCTGCTCCTTCGTCGGGCGCACGCCGTATTTGAGCCATCCGTCGTGTCCGAACATGGTGCGCGTCCAGTTCAGGATGGTGTGTGCGTCGGCGCGCCAGTTGGCGTCCCACTCCGGATGCTCGAGGAGGTAAGCCGCCATCGTGTCGGCGTTGATTTCCGTGTCGGACCATTCGCCGACGTCCTCAAAGAAGGGTCCCCATTTCTGATTCTTGATGGGATAGTTCTTGAGCCAGGCGGAAAGCACTCGCCGCGCCTGGGCGTAGTCCGCCACGCTGCCGGAGTTCAAGCCGATCAAATCGTCGAACAGGCGCAGGGCTCCCGTGTAGTTGGAAGTGTAGGAGAACTTCACCTCGCCGGTCTCGGCGTTCACGCGGTACGGCCAGGGCGGACGGTCCTGATCGCCCGACGCGATCTTCTTCGCCAACGTGTCGGCGACGGCCGCCGCGGTGCGCAAATAGCGCGCCTCGCCGGTGATCTTGTAGAGCGCCACGAGTTCGGCGGCGAAGGAAGCCGCTTTGTCGGGCTGCAGGACGCCCTTGCCGGCGCGCATGTCGCCGTCGTAAACGCCGGAATGAGGTTCCATGTTGTAGGGGTAAAAAAGGTTGGGCCAGAGCGCTGTGGGTTTGGAGAGGCCGTGGGCGATGTAGTAGTCGGCGATGTACTGCATGTTCTCAACCACCGAGCGGTCACCGGTGTAGGCGTAGAGCAGGGCCCACGAGGAGAGCGCCATGGCGAGCTGGTCGCCGCCCAGGGCGCGCGGGTCCTCTTCGGGGTCGTTCCATACCTGGTGCTGCATGTAGTACTTCACACCGTTGGGACAGGACTTCATGTTCTTCCAGAAATCCCAAATTTTGAGAATGATGTGGTTGTACGCCTCACCCGCGTCGGGCGAGTACCAGGGAAGGATTTTGCCCGAAGCATCCGTCTTGATCTCGTGGTAGGCAAGCTGCTCCGGTGGCGCAGAAAATCCCTGTGGAACCAGGATTCCCAAGAGAGCCATGAATAATGCGGCCAGAATGGTGTGCCGGGCGCGCATGAGGGCCATAGGGGCTTCTCCTCGCCTGCAAGGTTAGGACGCGAATATTCCTTCGCGGCGAAAGTATAGAACAAACTTCGGCAGGCGTATAAGACTTCGAGAGCCGACGCTGTCCGGAAACTACGGGGCGTACGTTGCGGCTTAGTGCGCGGAAAACTTGCGCCCCAGGTGGGCCTTCACCTCCGGCCACTCGGCATCGGTGATGCTGTAGTAGACCGAGTGGCGGATGCGGCCGTCGGGCATGATCATGTGATTGCGGAAGGTGCCTTCCTCCTTCGCGCCCAGGCGGAGAATGGCGGCACGTGAGCGCTCGTTGAGTGAGTCGGTTTTGAATTCCACGCGGATGCATCGCCACGTCTCAAAGGCGTGGCGAAGCATCAGATATTTGGCTTCGGTATTGACGGCGGTGCGCTGCCATGGCGGAGCGATCCATGTCCAGCCGATTTCGGTGCGGCGGTGGGCGCGATCGAAGTTGAAGAAGCGCGTGCTGCCCACGGGCTTACCAGAGGTCTTCTCGACGGTGGCGAAGGGCAGGGCGGCGCCCTCGGCCTGAGCCTTGATGGCCGCTTCGATGAAGGCGCGCATGTCTTCCGGCGTCGTAATCAGTTGCGGCATCCAGCGCCAGATCCCCGGCTCCAATCCGACTTCGCACAATCCGGCGTGATGCTCGGTTGACAGCGGCTCGAGACGTACGTATTGGCCTTCCAGGATGATAGGTTCAATGAGCATGGGTCCAACGAAATCGGGACAGGCACGCAGGGGCGCAACCGGCAGCGCCCCCTACCTTCTCAAGCTACGAGTTCCTGCCACAGGGCGCGGTAATAGCGCATGAAGCGGATGGGGTCGGCGCTCTCCGGCACTTCCGCAAGCGTGTAGCGGGTGTACCCGGCGGCGCGCATCAGGCCGAACAGCTCGCGATAGGGATACGGCTTGGCGTAGCTCGGGAATCCCGACTGCGCTTTCTCCGGCACGCCCGAGGCCGTCGCGCCCCAGGGCGCGGGTGTGCGCCACAACTCGTTGATATGGCAGTTGCGCAGCCAGGGTTTGAGCAGATCGAAGTATTCCTTGACGGAACCGTTGACCATGTCCGTGTCATTGCAATTCCAGCAAATGCCCACCGCCTGATGGTTGCACACGTCCATGATGCGCCGGATGTGAGGTGGGAACTCGGTCTGGTCGCCGTGCACCTCGACCCAGATTTCGACGCCCTGGTCGCGCGCCGCGTCGCCGCACTTCTGCAGGGCCTGGCCGATCTGCTCCAGCGTCTTGTCGTGCGGGACGTCCTTCACGAAGCCGTTAGGCCGCACCTTCACCCCCAGGCAGCCGAGGTCGTGCGCCAGCTCGCACCAGCGGCGCGTCTCTTCGATATTCTTCTCCACCAGCGCGGGCTGGGCGTAATGGTACTCGCACGTCGAGCCCAGGCTGAGCAGGCGCACGGCAGAGCCGGCAAAGCGCTGGCGCACTTCGGCTCGGCGGTCCTTCGTGAGCGCGAGTTCCACTCCGTGCTTGTGCGTGGTGCGCAGCTCCACGGCCTCAAATCCCGTTGTGGAGCAATTCTTGATGATCGTTTCAATGTCCCAGTCCTTGGCCAGCTCGTAGGTGACCAGACCCAGATGGAAAGGAGGTGCGGTCCCGGCCGGAGCCAGCGAAGGGCCGGCCTGCGCCGCCGGCACGCCGCCTGCCACCACTGCCAGTCCGGTGAGTCCCTGCTTCAGAAATGATCGTCGCGCTTGATTGGCCATCACGGCTCTCCGTGTTTCAGAAATTGGCTTGCCTCGCTTCCGAGCGTGCTATTGTACAGCGATAATGGTCGCGAGTCCTCATCGCTGAGGTGAAAAATGGACCGAAGAAATTTCCTGCGCGATTTGGGTGTGGCTTCCGCCGGCTGGGGGGCCAGCCGCGCCTCGGGAGCGGAGCATCCCACGGAGAGCCGCAACGCAGCCCAGAACTTTTCCGACGTTGCGGCTGTCAGCCCCGGCGATCTCGAGGCCTACTTCACCGAGGAAAAGCTGCGCCAGGCGATCGACACGACCGTCCCGCTTCGGGGCACGAAGTTTGAAGTCGTCGCCTACAACTTCCCGAGCTGGCATCCTTCCCCGGTCATGGAAAGGCTCTTTGGCAAGGGCTGGACGGAATTTGAGACGCTCAAGAACTCGCGCCCGCTTTATCCCGGCCACATCTTTCCCAAGTATCCCCTTTGGGGCTACTTCAACGAAGCCGAGCCGGAGTGGGCGGAGCGCGAGATCGAGACCGCCGCCGATTTCGGCATCGACGCCTGGATGATCGATTGGTACTGGCACGGCGGCACGATGTTCTACCACGAGCAACTGGAAAACGGCTTTCTCAAGGCGCGCAACCGGTCGAAGCTGAAGTTCGCGCTCATGTGGGCCAACCATCACTGGAAGAATGTCTATCCGGCGCGCTCACCGCGCGAGGCGGCGACGCTCCTGCCGCAGTTGCACAGCGAGGCCGACGCGTTGGCGGCCATCGACTACTGCATCGAGCACTACTTCCACGAGCCCAATTATTGGCGCCTCGACGGACTGCCGGTCTTTGCCATCTTCGACGTCAACCTGCTCCTCGAAAGCTTCACGCCCGCACAGTTGAAGGCGACGCTCGACAAAATGCGCGAACGCGCGGCGCGTGCCGGCCTGGGCGGACTGCACCTGCAGGCCAGCCACGTCTACGGCGGGCACGAAGCGCAACTCAAAGCTCTGGGATTCGATAGTGCCACGATGTATCACACCTTCGGGTGGTCGTACGGAGAAAAGCCGCCGGGCAGCCGCACGCCTTACGGCATCGCCGCCGTGCGGAGCATCCAGGCTTGGCGCGAGACGGCGGCGAAAGTGAACGTGCCGTTCTTTCCCGATTGCCCGGTGGGCTGGGATGACAGCCCGCGTTTTGGCGTGAGCGCCCACATGGTCAGTGAGCGGTCGCCTGACCAGTACGAGCGCCTGCTGCGGGCGGCGCAGTATTTCTCCGCGGCCAGCACGGCACAACCCAAGGTGATTTTTCTGTCGGCGTGGAATGAATGGACGGAGGATCACGTGTTGCTACCGGACACGGTCTTCGGCTACAGCTACCTCGAAGCCGTCCGGCGGGTGTTTCGAGCTTGAGGTCACCGGCTGGAAGGGACGACTGCCGTGGCCGCCTCTGCGCACCTCGCCTTGCCGGCTGCTTTGTGCAGGCGGGGTCCGAACATGCCCACGACAATCATCAGGATGGCCACAACAATCAGAAGATCAAAAATCGAAAATCTTGAATCCGTTTTCCGCACGATTCCACTCTCCTTCAAACCGATACTGGTATGAGCACGTCGGCCTCCATAACTCGCGGATGGCCTGTAATTTGAGTATCGACATAACTCATTGAAATGTTGAGGGATTCGAGGGCCATTGAGAAACCTCGGGACTACCGGGCGGCCCGGCTGCCTTGACTGACGAAGAGTGTCAATCGCGCGGTGACGCGTCCCTGCTGGTACGAAAGTACTGACGTGGCGTACCCACTCGCGGTCGGAGCAGCATATAATGGGCATTCCGGAGCGGCACAGGTTCAGGCTTCATGATTTTCGTTATCGACAACTACGATTCGTTCACCTACAACCTGGTCCAGTACCTGGGCGAGTTGGGCGCGACGCCCGAGGTGCGGCGCAACGATCAAACGACGGTGACGGAGATTGAGAGGCTGGCGCCCACACGCATTGTCATCTCGCCCGGCCCCAAGACGCCGAGCGAAGCGGGAATCTGTTTGGACGTCATCAAAGCTTTCTCCGGCCGGATTCCGATTCTGGGCGTTTGTCTGGGACACCAGGCGATCGGACAGGCGTTTGGCGGCAAGGTGATCCGGGCGCCGGAACTCATGCACGGCAAGACCAGCATGATCTCACACGACGGCAGGACGATTTTCTCCGGCCTGCCCAATCCGTTTCCCGCCACGCGCTATCACTCGCTAATTGTGGAGCGCTCGACTCTCCCCGATCGCCTGGAAATCTCCGCCACGACGGGCGATCTCATCATGGGCCTGCGGCACAAGGAGATGAAAGTCGAGGGCGTGCAGTTTCATCCCGAATCGGTCCTCACCGAGGCCGGCAAGCAACTGCTGGCGAATTTCCTGAAGTTGTAGCGCTGCTAGGCGCCTGCCCCGCGCAGCGGGGAGCGGCGGAACCGGAGACGCCGGTCCCTTCCTTCGTCAGGGCAAGCTCCGACCGGCGCTACAAAACTGCCTTCAAACTCCTGAATCCCGAATCCTGAATCCTACTCTCCTTCCATCAGCTCCCGAAAGCTCTCGTAGAAGTGGATCGCCATGCCGCCGAAGCCGGGCCGGTGGCCGAGCCATTCGACGGCGGAGTTGTATTCTTCCTCGAACACCTCACGGCCCAGGCCGTGGAAGGTGATGCTGGGCTGCCTGCGGCGCGAGGCACGGAAGCCCTGGATGACCTGGCCGGATTCAGGGTCTTTGAACTCATAAGGTTCAAAGCCCGACCACTCCTCGCTGCCCGACATCGCCGCGCGCGCCAGGTCAAGCATCGGGGAAGCAGGGAAGCGCTGCGGCTCCGACGACGCGCCCAACTTCCTCGAGAGACGTGCCAGCGCCGCGTCGCACGCAACCCGCCGTTCCGGAGCCGCCTCGCGCGGAAGGGAGAGACCGATGTGCACGTTGACGTCATCGGGTAACAGCGCCATGCGGAAGTCCTCGTAAAAGAGTTGGTCGCGCAATCCGGTCTGAGCGAGGCGCGGCCAGAACTCTTCTGCCGGCAATCCGCAGGCAAATGCGACAACATTGGCGGCTTCCGAGAACGTCTCCAGCCCCACCACGACGGGCTTGTTCTGGGTGGCGGCGTAGGCGAGCGCCGGCAGCCCGCGCGCGATGATTCCGCCCGCGCCGTCCGCCTGGTTGGTGTAATCCATGATGGTGACGCCATCGAGAATATCGACGAGGTGCTCGCCCACTGTTTTTTCGGCCCCCTGGAACGTAACGGCCAAGCGATCGCGCTCCAGGCCGCCGCTCGGGAAGAACCACGACGGCACGTCGCAGGAAAAACGCAAACCGCTTGCGTGGCTTCGGTCAGAACAGCGGCTGGCCATCTCCAGAAAATCCGCCAGCAGTTGCGGGCGGTACTGAGGATCGCTGTAGCCGAGAAGCACGTAGGGTTCGACGTCGAAGTGAATGCCGTCGAAGCGCGCGTTCACGGGGCTCGAACGGTTGCAGGCCAGAATGGCGTCCACGGCGGCCAGCGCCTGGGTATGGTTCTCGCGTGCGCCCCACTCCGGCGTTCCCACCAGCCCCTCCGCCTTCAGACCCTGCTCGTGCACCCGCGCTAGGAATTTGCGATAGGCGTCGGGGTTGCGCACCACAAACAGCGGCCCCTCCGCGTTCTCCGCGCGGTCGAGCTCCACGGCAAGGTAGATTTCCTTGATGTCCTGGCGCGCGCAGAAAGCGAAGAAGTGGTCCGCCTCCCCCGGCTGGGCGATGTCGAAGAGCGGCTTGGTGTTCCACACCCACAGGGCGCGATGGGCCTTCGCCACTGCCGGACGCTCCGCCGTCGGCTTGGGATTGGACGGAAGCCGGCTCGCAGCACGCAGCCGCTTGAATGAAATGCCATCCAAAAAGAATCGCGTGTCACCGCGCCGGGTGATACCGATAGACATGTGGACCAGTCGCTGCGCGTTGAGGCCGCGAAAATCTGCCAGCGGAATTACTACCTCCTGCCAGCTGGTCGAAAGTCCGCCCGGAAGATAGGCGCGGAGCGGCCGGCGGGGGCGCTCCGTCTCATCCTCAACGCCTGCTTCATCGGTCAGCTCAATCTCGAAGTCCTCGCCCCCCTGGGTTCCTTTCGCCCAGAAGCTCAGATACCGATAGGAAGCGGCATCGAGATAGCGGCGAGGAGCTTCGGAGGCGGGATGGAAATCCAACCAGACGCCGCAAAAGCCCTCTGCCTCGCGATGCGCTGTCACGCGCAAGCTGTGCCCTCCTGGCGTGCGGCTCGCCGAGGGATCGAGGTAGGTGCGCAACCAGGAGGGAGGGCGCTGGTAGGCGTTGTATTGTCCGCCCAGGGAATTCGTGATCCCCTGTTCGAAATCCCAAACCGGCAGCACCGCCGGGGAGGGTTCCGTGGCCCGGGCGACGAGTGCGCCGGAGACGACGAATAGAGCGAGTGCCGAGTATCTCATCTGATCACGTTGCCGCTTGCTGAGTAAATTGGACAAGCTTGTTCAAAGTCTCACGCGCCGCGCCGGAGTCGAGTGCGTGGCGGGCCAGCGCGACCCCACCGATGAAGTCGTGCGCCTTGCCCGCGACCACCAGGGCCGCCGCAGCATTGGCAAGCACCACGTCGCGCAACGGCCCCGCCGCGCCCGAAAGAATCTCCCGCAACAATTGCGCGTTGGCCGAGGCTTCACCCCCTCGCAGCGTCTCGCTTGCGGCCCGCGCCAGGCCAAAATCTTCGGGGACCACGTCGCGGGTGGTGAGCGCCCTGGGGCGTGCTTCTGACACTCGCGTCGGACCGGTGAGAGTAATCTCATCCATGCCGTCATGTCCAGCGACTACGAAGGCGCGCCGCGCCCCCAGGTGCGAGAGTGCTTGGGCCATCGATTCTGTGCGCGCGGGGTCGTAGACGCCGACGAGCTGCACCGAGGCCCCCAAGGGATTCGTGAGCGGTCCGAGGAGATTGAAAACGGTTTTGGTTTTGAGCGCCCGCCGTGCGCCCATCACGTGCTTCATTGCCAGGTGCAGCCGCGGGGCGAACAGAAACACCATCCCCACTTCTTCCAGACATTCTGGAATTCTCTCCAGTGGAATATCGATCTTGACGTCCAGTGCCTCCAGCACATCGGCGCTGCCGCAGCGGCTGGAAATCGAGCGGTTGCCGTGCTTGGCCACGCGCACGCCTGCCGCTGCGGCCACCAGCGCCGTGGCCGTTGACACGTTGAACGTCCCTTTCTCGTCCCCGCCGGTGCCGCAGGTGTCGAGAAGCGGCCCGCCCTGCTGGAGGCGTTCGACGTATACTCCCGCCTGGCGTAGCCCTTCGCTCGCCTTCGCCCGCATCACCTCCGCGAAGCCCACGAGTTCTTTCACCCGCTCGCCCTTGTCGCGCAGCGCGACGAGCAGCGCCATGATCTCTGCGTCCGGGACTGACCCGGAAAGAAGCTGCTCGAGCACCGCCCGCGCCTCCGCGCGCGTCAAGTCTTCGCGCCGTTCCAGTTTGTCGATGGCCGCTCGGATTTTCATGATGGAAAACGTAGCGCCGGTTTCCACCCGGCACGTGGTTGCCGCCAAGATGGCGGCGCTAGCCTTCATTGCAATCTCCGGCCAGATTGCCTATACTGCCTAGTTTCGCGATACGATGAAAACCGCATTGTAGCGCAATGCGCGAGTCTGCGGTCGGTTTGTGTCGACTGAGAGCTGACGGCAGAGCGCTGAAAGCTTGCTTCATGAAGATTCACGAATATCAGGCAAAACAAATCCTCACCAAATTTGGTGTGACGACACCGCACGGTGACGTCGCTTACACGGCCGAGGAAGCGCGCGGCGTGGCGGAAAAGCTGGGCGGGACGGTGGTCGTCAAGGCGCAGATTCACGCTGGCGGCCGCGGCAAGGCGGGCGGCGTCAAGATCGCGCGCAATCCCAAAGATGCCGAGGCGCTCGCCCACGACATGCTCGGCAAGAAGCTGGTCACGCCGCAGACCGGCCCCGAGGGCCGCGTGGTCCGGCGCGTCCTGATCGAAGAGGGACTTGATATCGCGCGCGAACTTTATCTCGGCTTGGTCATCGATCGCGCCACGGCACAGCCGGTGATCATGGCTTCGAGCGAAGGCGGCGTCGAGATCGAAGTCGTCGCCGCCGAGCATCCGGAGAAGATTCTGAAGGAATACATCGATCCCGCAGTGGGATTTCAGGCCTTTCAGGCGCGCAAGCTGGCCTTCGGTCTGGGACTTGACGCGACGCTGGTGAATGAAGCCACGCGTTTTCTCACGGCGCTCTTCAAAGCGTTTGAGGCCACAGACGCGTCGCTCGCCGAGATCAACCCGCTCGTCGTGACACGCGACGGCCGCATCCTGGCGCTCGACGCCAAGATGAATTTTGATGACAACGCGCTCTACCGCCACAAGGATATCCGCGAGTTGCGCGATCTCGATGAGGAGGATCCGCTGGAAGTCCGGGCTTCCAATTACAATCTAAATTACATCCGGCTGGATGGAACCGTCGGATGCATGGTGAACGGCGCGGGCCTTGCCATGGCCACCATGGATTTGATTCAGTACGCGGCCGGCAGTCCCGCCAACTTCCTCGATGTAGGCGGCGGCGCGAATGAGGAACAGGTGCGGCGCGGCTTCGAAATCATCCTGAGCGATCCGCATGTGCGCGCCGTGCTGGTAAACATCTTTGGCGGCATCATGCGCTGCGACATCGTTGCGAACGGCGTGGTCGCCGCCGCGCGCACCCTGGGCGTGAAAGTCCCAGTCGTTGTGCGCTTGGAAGGGACCAATGTCGAATTGGGCCAGCAGATTCTGCGCGACTCGGGCCTCAACTTCACCGTCGCCAGCGGCATGAAGGACGCGGCGGAGAAAGTCGTGGCGCTCACGCGACACGATTGATTCATTGACCCATTGAGTCAACGATGAAATCATATGGCTATCCTGGTTGATGAAAATACCCGCCTTCTGGTGCAAGGGATCACCGGCCGCGAGGGGACGTTTCATACGCAGCAGGCCGTCGCTTACGGTACGAAGGTTGTGGCCGGCGTGACGCCGGGTAAGGGCGGTACGAGCGTGGACGGCATTCCGGTTTTCAATACTGTGCGCGAAGCCCGCGAAAAGACTGGGGCCGACGCCTCGGTGATTTTCGTGCCTCCGGCCTTTGCGGCTGACGCCATCATGGAATCCGCCGATGCGGGCATGCCTCTGGTGGTGGCAATCACCGAAGGCATTCCAACTCTCGACATGATCCGCGTCTGGGAATGTCTGCGCGGCAAGTCTACGCGACTGATCGGCCCCAACTGCCCAGGCATTATCTCTCCGGGTAAATGCAAGATCGGAATCATGCCCGGACGCATTCATAAACCGGGGCGCGTCGGGGTGGTCTCGCGCAGCGGGACGCTCACCTACGAGGCCGTGGGCCAGCTCACCGCGCTCGGCATCGGACAGTCCACCTGCATCGGCATTGGCGGCGATCCGATCATCGGAACGAACTTCGTCGATGCGCTGCGCCTCTTCAACGAAGACCCCGAAACGCATGGCATCGTGCTGATTGGCGAAATCGGCGGCACGGCGGAAGAGGAAGCGGCGGCATTTGTCCAGGCGAACGTCAAGAAGCCCGTCGTCGGCTTCATCGCCGGACGCACGGCGCCTCCTGGACGTCGCATGGGCCACGCCGGCGCCATCATCTCCGGCGGCAAAGGGACGGCGAAAGACAAGATCGCAGCGCTGCAGGCGGCCGGGGTTACCGTCGCCGAAAGCCCTGCCCTCATCGGCGAAACGCTGAAGAGAATTATGAATTCTGAATGATGAGTTGTGAAGTCCGGCTGTCCAGGTACGTCTTGGTTTCATGATTCAGAATTCGCAATTCAACATTTGACTTTCGCCGATTTAATCTACCAGAGGGAGATCTATGGCCATCGAACGTACCCTCGCCATCATTAAGCCTGACGCCGTCGAAGCCGGGCACGTCGGCGACATCATCAAGATCTTCGAAGCGAATCAACTGAAGATCGTCGCGGCGCGCCTCGTCTGCCTCACCAAGAAGGATGCCGAGGGTTTCTACGCTGTCCATCGCGGCAAGGGCTTCTTCCATAGCTTGACCACTTTCATGAGCTCCGGGCGGGCCCTGTCCATGGTGTTGGAAGGCGAGAACGCCATCGCGCGCCTGCGCGAAGTGATGGGTGCCACCAATCCCGCCCACGCCGCGCCGGGCACGATTCGCAAACTCTACGCCACGAGCATTGAGCGCAACGCCGTGCACGGTTCGGACGCGCCCGAAACCGCCGCATTCGAAATCGGCTACTTCTTCCCCGGCGTTGACTTGCTGTAGCCCCGGGCTTCAAGCCGGTCCGTCGGAGTGCGCCGCCGTTTTCCCTGCGGCCCCCTTCTCCGTGGCAGCTGCGGAAAGCAAACGGGAAGCCACGTTCCCGCACTCCCCATTCTTTCCCTGGCCGGACCCCGCGATGACGCAACCGGTGTATCATGGTGCGAGTCGAGGTCCGACCGTGGAAACCAGCGTGGCTTTTCATGTCGGCAAGTTTCTGGTCATCGTGGGCGTGGTGCTGGTGGGCGTGGGGCTTCTGCTGATGGCCGGAGTCAGGTTCTCGTTCTGGGGACTCGGTCGCTTGCCGGGCGACCTCGCCTACAAAGGCAAGACCGTGTCGTTCTATTTTCCCGTCGCCACATGTCTGGTGGTCAGCGCCGCGCTTACGCTGCTCTTCTGGCTGGTTTCGTATTTCAGACGCTGAGCTTTGCCTGTCCGTGGCACATTCCGAGTTGCCTAGTTGGGCTTGCGGTTTGGGGATACTTGATAGCCATATGTTGAGTCCTGGCATCTGAATTCTTCGTTATGGGCCAAGTTCCATTCGACTTTCAGCCGCAGCGCAAGGTCTTCACGGTCTCCGAGCTGAGTCAAGAGATCAAGGGCCTGCTCGAGAAGCGCTTTCCGGATGTCTGGGTGGCGGGCGAAGTATCGAATTTCCGTGGCGCAACTTCCGGCCATCTCTACTTCACGCTCAAGGACGCCATGGCGCAGATTCGCGCGGTGTGCTTTCGCAATCAGGCGCGCTACCTGAAGTTCAAGCCGCAGGACGGAATTTCAGTGATCGCGCGCGGCCACTTGAGCGTTTACGAAGCGCGCGGCGAATATCAGCTCTACGTGGACTACCTGGAGCCCGCCGGCGTGGGCGCGCTGCAACTGGCCTTCGAGCAACTGAAGCAGAAGCTCGCCGCGGAGGGACTGTTCGATCCAGCGCGGAAGAAGCCTCTGCCCGCGCTGCCGCGCGCCATCGGAGTCGTGACTTCGCCCACCGGCGCGGTGATTCGTGACATCCTGCGCGTCCTCAAGCGCCGCTTCCGCAACATGAACGTCACGGTTTATCCCGTCAAAGTGCAGGGCGAAGGTGCCGCTGAAGAAATCGCCGCCGGGATCGAATACTTCAACAAACACCCGCTCGCGGACGTCTTGATCGTGGCGCGCGGCGGCGGATCGTTGGAAGACCTTTGGGCGTTCAATGAAGAGACGGTGGCGCGCGCCATCGCCACGTCGAAAATTCCGGTGATCTCCGCTGTCGGCCACGAGACCGATTTCACCATCGCCGATTTCGTCGCCGACCTGCGCGCGCCCACGCCTTCTGCTGCCGCAGAGTTAGTGGTGCATCGCAAAGAGGATTTCATTAATGAGTTGCGCGAACGCGCGCGCCGGATGACTCAAGTCCTGCGGCTGAGACTCTCCGAAGCCCGCGAGCGGCTGACCGCTTTGCGCATGCACCACGTTTTCCAGACGATGCGCGCGCGGCTGGGGGAACGCGCCCAGCGCGTCGATGAATGTGTCGTTGAGTTGAACCGCCTCATCCGCGAGCAGTTGACCGACAGCCGCGAAGCGCTGCTCCATGCTGCGGCGGGAATAGTTCGATACGATTTCCGCCGGCTCCTGAAAATGAAGCGGGCCGAACTGGACGAGCGCGGCGTCCGCCTCCAGTCCGAGTTCGCGCGCCTGCTGGTGGAGCATCGCAATCGACTGGCGCACTTCGATTCGCTCCTGAAAGAACGCAGCCCGCTGACCATCCTCCATCGCGGCTACTCGATCACCCGCGACACCCAAGGCCGCGTCGTCCGCGATGCCACGCAGGTTTCGATCGGCGACGACCTCTCCATCCGCCTCGCCCGCGGAGAGTTAGGCGCGACGGTGCGCGAGAAGAAGGTGTAGCGATGGTCTGTGACCGCCGACAAGTTCGGCGCTCGCAGAGCGCCGCTACAGTGGGATACTCGCGCTAGGCATGGACGATCTCGGTGGTGTCAGCGGGGAGGGGAATGCCCTTTTCGCGGTATTGTTCCGCGATCATCTCAAAGACGTTGCTAAGCTCAGCGAGTGCCGCCTCGCGCGTGGGCATAAGGGCGTAGCAGCCGGGGATCGCGGGGATTTCGGCCACCCAGGAGCCATCATGCTGACGGTAGAGCACGGTTTTGTAATCGTGCAACGACATCTTGATCCTCGCTGGCCTTCAATTGAAGTATAGCAGTGCCCGATGGTTCTACGCAATGAGCGATGGCGCGCCATGTCCGCGACGCCGCCCAGGTCACCCTCGGCGACGACCTCTCCATCCGCCTCGCGCGCGGGGAACTTGGTGCGACAGTTATGGACAGGAAAGCGTAAGGAAGCGCGAGGCCGCGAGGCGTGGTCCTTACAGGTTTAGAGGCGGTTGACGGTTCACCTTCGGCAAATCCCATGCCTTAATTCCTGGGAGATAGAGAACGTTCGGCGGCAGCCATCGGTGAGCAGGGCGGTCATCTAGCACGCCGATGACCCTCCCATCCGCGGACACCTCTTCCTTGCTGCACTTGAGTTCTTCAAGAACCTTCTTGATTCTCTTATCGCAGGTCACAAGAAAAGTTTCTTCTGGCCGACCTGCATAAGCCAACTCGCACGCCATCGCAATTAGCAGAATATCGAACGTGCTCAAGTGATCCCTTTCGGTTTCAGAGGCGACACGGTGTTCAATGGGGATGATCTCGTCGACTCCAACGATGTGGTAACGGCTGAGGTCGTAAACATATAGCGTTTTCCCCCAGTGGATATCTTGGCCGAATTGCCTAACGCAATCCGCATACTTCTCCCGATCCAAGCGGCGATCCTTAAAGTGCTTGCGGGCGAAGGTGTTGAACACCTCGGCGACGCAGAAGTTTGGGATCAGCACCAGAGCCTGCTTATACGTTCTCCTCTGTTCCACTATGTGCTGAACGATCTTGCGGATTCTTTTGTCCTCTTCCAGGTAAATGTGGACTGCCGCACTGGCATCGAACAGGTAGGTCAACATCTTTCCACCTCGCTCCTCCATCGCACCCGAGAATCCGACATATCGGTTAGGAAAAGGTTCTCCGCTCTGCTGGATAACGAAACGAAGCCTGCGCTAGAGCTTGTACCCAATCTTCCGCAGGAAATCCTTCCGCCACTTGATGTCGGCGTCGGTTTCGATGCCTTTGGTCTTTACGCCGTCGATGACGCCGAGGATTCCGCGGCCTTGCTCGCTTTCGGCGATGATGACTTCGACAGGGTTGGCCGTGGCGCAGAATATCTGGCAGACCTCGGGGACATTCTTGATTGTATTGAGGATGTTGATGGGAAATCCGCCTTCCATGAAGATGATGAACGAGTGACCGCAGGCGAGGGACATCGCATTCTTCTGCGCGAGCGCGATGAGGTTCTGGTCGTTCCCCGTATAGCGCACCAACGCCGGCCCCGACGATTCGCAGAACGCGATTCCGAATTTCATTCCCGGGACGGTCTGCACGATAACCTCATGGAGGTCTTCGACGGTTTTGATGAAGTGTGACTGGCCGAGGATGAAGTTCATGTCGGCAGGTTTTTCGATGGTGACGGCTTTCAGTTCCATGGGCGGCTCCACAGTATGGGGATTGGCCGATTGTAACATGATGGTGTGCGGGCCCCTCACCCGTCCCGATCGGATCGGGACACCCTCTCCCAGAGGGCGAGGGTTGGAATTAAAGGGTGGGCGTGACTCGTTAAAACAGCGACGGTCTAAACCCCGCCGCTAATCGGTGACCTTGAGGACGGCGAGGAAAGCTTCCTGGGGAATATCGACGCGGCCGACGCGCTTCATGCGTCGCTTCCCTTCCTTTTGTTTTTCGAGGAGCTTGCGCTTGCGGGTAATGTCGCCTCCGTAGCATTTGGCCAGCACGTTCTTGCGCATGGGCGGGACGTTTTCGCGCGAGATGATCTTGGACCCGATGGATGCCTGAATGGCGACCTCAAACATCTGGCGCGGGATGAGCTTGCGCATCTTCTCGCAGAGTGACCGTCCGCGGGCAAAAGCGTGCTCGCGGTGACAGATGAAGGAGAGCGCATCGACCGGCTCGCCCGCGATGAGCAAATCGACTTTGACCAGGTCGGATTCCCAGTAGCCGGAGAAGTGGTAATCGAGTGACGCGTAGCCGCGCGACACGGACTTGAGCCGATCGTAGAAGTCGAGCACGATTTCATTGAGTGGCAACTCGTAAGTCAGAAGCACGCGCTTGGTGGAAACGTATTCAAAACCTTTCTGCACGCCGCGTTTTTCTTCGAGCAGGGCCAGGATTCCCCCCAGATATTCATCCAGCGTGAAGATCAACGCCGTAATCACCGGCTCTTCGATCTTGGCGATATCGCCCTGGGCGGGGAATTTGGTGGGGCTCTCGACGGCCAGGACTGTGCCGTCCTTGGTGGTGACGCGGAATCGTACGCCGGGCGCGGTGGTGATGAGATTGAGATTGAACTCGCGCTCCAGCCGCTCCTGAACGATTTCCATGTGAAGCAGGCCGAGGAATCCGCTGCGGAAGCCGAAACCCAAGGCCAACGAATTCTCCGGTTCATAAAAGAACGAAGAATCGTTCAGTCGCAGCTTGTCGAGTGCGTCGCGCAACGCCTCATAGTCGCTGGCATCGACGGGATAGAGCCCGGCGAAAACCATGGGCTTGATTTCTTCGAAGCCAGGCAGTGGTTCCGAGGCCGGTCGATCGTGGTCAGTGATCGTGTCGCCAATCTTGGTGTCCTGAACTCGCTTGATGTTGGCGATCATGAAGCCGACTTCGCCGGCGGCGAGTTCGCCTATGCGCACGGGTTTGGGCGTGAGCACGCCAAGTTCTTCCACGTTGAACACTTCGTTGTTCGACCAGAGGCGAACTCTCATGCCGACCTTGAGCGTGCCCTGCACAACGCGCGTCAGAACCACGACGCCGCGATAACTGTCAAACCAGGAATCGAAGAGCAACGCCTGCAGGGGCGACTCCGGAGAACCCGTGGGTGGCGGCACGCGGGCGACGATGGCTTCCAGCACATCTTCCACGCCTATCCCTGACTTGGCGCTGATGAGCAACGCTTCGCTGGCGTCAATTGTCAAAGCGTGTTCGATCTGCTCGCGGGTGGCATCAACTTCGGCGCCGGGCAGATCGATCTTGTTAATGACCGGGATGATCGCCAAGCGGTTATTCATGGCGAGTTGGGCGTTGGCGAGAGTCTGAGCCTCAACGCCCTGAGAGGCGTCAATCACGAGCAGAGCGCCCTCACAGGCAGACAGACTGCGGGAAACTTCGTAGGAGAAGTCCACGTGGCCT
>Ga0315282_10007339_pt1 | contig 18143 bp, 15 predicted proteins | sample YL17G07_20_MG_FD_203693 | JGI IMG/M metagenome (GOLD analysis project Ga0315282, IMG submission 203693) | Sediment microbial communities from Yellowstone Lake, YNP, Wyoming, USA - YL17G07_20 | ecosystem: Environmental > Aquatic > Freshwater > Lake > Sediment | place: USA: Wyoming | collected...
GGGACAGGTCACGGACTCGGTCACCGGCGCGCCGATCATCGGCGCCACCGTCACGGCGCGGGCCGGCGGGGTGAATTGGTCAACGGGGACGACGGCGGCACCGTACGGCATCTACCAGATCGCCAGCGATCTGGCGACGAGGACCTACCGCCTGTACTGCCAGGCGCCGGGCTACAACGCCCAGAGCAAGACCGAGATCGCGATCACCGCCGGCGCGACGACCTACGTCAACTTCAACTTGCAGCCGCAGTAGCCGCGGAGCAGCATGGTTGGTACGCAGACACGCGATGGGGCGGCCCGGCCGGGCCGCCCCTACTGTTCGCTTTCTCCTAAGAGGCTGTTGCGTAACGTGCTTGGGCGAGAGCCAGTTGCCTCCGCCCTTCGGCGGGCTCAGGATAAACGAGACCGAGATTCCACGCTTCGCGCTTTGCGCTCCGCTCTGAATGACGGTTTCGGGGGCACGCGCAACCCCTGAGAACGAGTTATGCAACAGCCTCTAAAGCCGAGTCAGCGCATTCGTCGCGCGAAACCGTTCACTATGGCGCAGGCGCCGGCGTCAGGGTGATGAGCGGGACCACTGTCTCCGCACCCGCGGTAACCAGGAACACGGTCGGCTGCGAGTCGAACGGCTCGAAGCCTTCCGCGGAGACCGTCACGTAGTATGACCCCGCGAGCAGGTTCGGGATCTCGTAGGTTCCGTCGGACTTGATCGTCGTCTGCGCCGCGGGGACATTGGTGCCCGCGAAGAAAGCCGTGACCACGGCCCCGCTGTCTGGGGGCGCGACGGTGCCCTGCAATGAGCCGAACGGGCCCGTGAAGACGGTGACCGTGATCGCCGTCGGCGGCAGCAGGAAGCCGTCACTCGGTCCGCCGCGCTCGACGATCTGGTTCGCCTTAATGTCGATCAGGAGGTAGACGACCTCACCCGCCGGGACCGTGAAGGCGGGGGTCTTCAGTCCCGTCTGCTCGCCGCTCGGTATCTTCAACGCCATATGGTCGCCATTGGCCAGCACCACCTCCGCGTCGGGCCCCAGAATCAGCCGCAACTGGGTGTAGGTACCCGCCGGGATGGTGCCCACGCCAATGAGCTTCTCCAGGTTCTGCAGCGACAGCAGGTCTATGGGCTGGGTGATAAAGCCATCGATTTCGTGCTGGTCGGCAACGGTCACCCAGCCGGTGCCCGGCGAATGCACCTGCACGCTCTGCACCGTTACCAGCACGTGCTGGAAATCGCCCGCCTGGTCGGTGAGCAGGATCGCCACCCGTCCGCTGCTCGTCTCGACAGTGCCTGAACTGCTGCTCCCACACCCCCCGGCGACGAGTATCGCTCCAGCCGCGATGCACGCCCCAATCACCATCAGCGGAATCCAGCTTCTCATCGTTCCCTTGCCTCCTTACCCCTCACGCTGAGCGGCGCCTGCGGCACGACGCGCCCTAGTGAAAACGCAGCAAGAACAGTGCCCAAGCATGCGCGCGCCGGGCTACATTCCCGCCACGCTGTGCGATGACACAAGAACGACCGGCGGAAGGTCAACCGTCTTAGCGGCGGCCACTGCGACGGGCTTCTCCGGCCCCTGGTACGTGTTGTAGCCGGCGGCGGTGATGCGCACGACGTATTCGCCCGGCGGGAGTTTGGTCAAGGCGTAGTCGCCGGTGAAAGCGTCGGCCTGGGTCGCGGCGACGACCGCGCCGCCTTTCGCCCAGCATGCATAGACATGCGCCAGTGAAGAGGAAGGCGCTACCCTCCCCTTGATACCGGCGGCTAGATCTTCCGGCAGAGGACCGGCGTGGAAGCGGTCACCGGGGACCTCCAGCGGCGGTTTGCCCGTCAGGCCTTTGCAGTCGAGGGTGATGATAAGGGTCAGGTGCTCGGTCGCGCCGGTCTTGGTAGCGTCGAACCTGAGGTGAATCGTCTCAGGCAAGCGAAGTGCCCTGGATGGTTTGCCGGCGGCCACCGTGATTGCGTGAGTGCCGTTTTTGGCAGGCTGAACCACGAGGCCGTCATACCGGCCGGCAGGGAGACTGCCGCGCGCGATGAGCGCGAACGAGTCAGGCCTGACGTGATCGTCCGGCACAACTTCGAGAGGAACCGCCGGGCCGCCCGTCCGCAGGAGTGAGAGTTTGGCAAGAGGCAACGAAATGCTGTCGAACTTGCCGCCGCCGGCGCGAAGAAACACCGTTACCCCAGCGGCGGATTCCACGGCGGTGTGGGGAGCCGCTTCCTGGGCGCGCGCGGCCGGGGGCGCCGCCGGGCCTACCGGCTGCGATGCGGTAGGCACTGGCCCGCTGCCACCGCCGGTGGTGGTGCCGCAACCGGCGATGATGCACACCGCCACGATCGACGCGATGGCAGCAGCTACGAAATGACGAACCACGGATCCCTCCCTGCAGAACACCTGTATTCTATCACTTTGACGCCCTTTGGCACAGGATGGATTCGTGCCAAAGATCAGCCAATTGGGCACCGATTGCAGGCGGGCCACTGACGGTCTGATCCGCGTCCGGCTGTGTCCGGCAGGGACACGGCGCGCCCTTCTCGTATCTTAGACGACGGCGCGGCTGCGCCGACTTTCACATGCGGAGGTCCATTGTGAGCGATACGGTCAAGTTCGGCGTCATCGGCTGCGGAGTCATCGGCCCGTGGCACACGGGCGCCATCGACGCTGTGCCGGGCGCCACACTCGTCGCCGTCTGCGACATCATCGAGGAGAAGGCGAAGGCGCTGGCGGAGAAGCACGGCGTCGAGTACCACACCGACTACCACCAACTGCTGGCGCGCGAGGACATTGACGCGGTCAGCATCTGCACCCCCAGCGGCATGCACGGCGACATGACGATCGACGCCGCGCGCGCGGGCAAGCACGTGATGTGCGAGAAGCCGATGGACATCCACCTCGCCAAGATGGACGCGATGATCGCCGAATGCGCGAAGGCGAAGGTCAAGCTCGGCGTTATCTTTCAGCGCCGCACGCAGCGCCTATGGCGGAAGGTGCACGACACAGTTCAGGACGGCAAGCTCGGGAAGATGGTGCTCGGCGACGCTTATCTCAAGTATTACCGCGACCAGGCGTATTACGACAGCGCCGGGTGGCGCGGCACGTGGCAATGGGACGGCGGCGGCGCGCTCATGAACCAGGGCGTGCACTGCGTCGACTTGCTGCAGTGGATCATGGGCCCGGTCAAGACGATCTACGCCCACGCCAATCACCTGGTGCGCAAGATTGAGGTTGAGGACACCGCGGTGGCGGCGCTGACGTTCGAAAACGGCGCGTTCGGCGTGCTCGAAGGCACGACCTCCGTCGTCGGGATGGAGCACCGCCTGGAGTTCCATGGGGACCAGGGCTCGATCTCGGTGTACAGTGAGGATTTCGACAAGTGGGAGGTGCCTGGCGAGACACTGGAGCAGGCCCGCGAGTCCATGACGGTTGAGAAATCGGGCGCGTCGCATGACCCGACGGCGATCGGCGTCGAAGGCCATCAGCGGCATATTCTGGACCTGGTGCAGGCGATCCGGGAGAATCGTCCGCCGATGGTGCGTGGTGAAGACGCGCGGCGGGCGGTTGAGATCATCCTGGGTGTGTACAAGTCGGTTCGAACCGGCGCGCCGGTGACGCTGCCCCTGGGGTCGGAGTAGCCCTATGCACGAAGCGCATGTGGCGTTGCTGGTTGCGCTGGCGCTCGTCGTGGTCGCCGCGACCGCCCATGCTGCCCCCGGAGGTGATGCGCCGCTCCCACCGTCGTTCGCTCAGCGCGTCGAGACCGCGATTGCGGCTTTCGACCGCAGCGACACCTACAAGTCTCCGGATTCGGGTTCCCTCGCCTGGGGCGAGAGCTATGTGCTCGATGCCTACTGTTGGATGTATGAGGGGACCGGCGACACCGCTTGGCTCGATCGGATCGTGCGCCATGCGGACGTGATCTTCGGGAATCTCTCGCCGGGAGACGAGCTCTTCCCTGGGTGGCGCACCGATCGTTACTCGGTAGCCCTCGTGGACGTCCGCGCCGACCCCGCTAACCCATCGAAGGCGCTTGTGAAACCTGATCCGGCGCGCATCTTCGATATCGATACCGCGCACAAGGTTACCGGCCATGACTACGAGTTGCGCGTGATGGCCGGCGGGTCGCTCGCGATCACAGACACGACCACCAGTCAGCCCGTCGCGACGGTCGAACTACCCGCAAATGACGACATCACCGCCATCCCCGGCGTTACCCTGGTGGTCGAAGGCACCCTGGAACCAGGCGACCGCTTCGTAGTCAAGACACAAGCTCCCAAGCCTCTCGAATACACAGTCCATGACGGCATGATCCTGGCGCCGATTGCGCGGTTCTGCGCGGCGGTGGCGCGTGACGCTTCGCTGCGCGAGAAGTATGGAGCGCCGGCGCAGCGGTACCTGAAGCTCATGGAGACGCAGCTCCTGCCCAAGTGGGAGCCATACTGGCGCGAGCTGCCGGACGGCGCCGGGGTGTACATATTCCAGGAGGTCCCCGCGCAGCGGTTCCCCGGCGCGTCGCTGCCGCATAACCAGTACCTGGCGCTCGGGCGCGTCTACATCGCGGTCTACTGCGCCACCGGCGACCCGCGCTACAGAGAGCGCGCCGGGAAAATGGCGCGCTTCTTCAAGCGCAGCCTTCGCCTCGTCGGCGGCCATTACGAGTGGAACTACTGGGATTATGCAGGTCCGTGGGATGAGCAGGCGCGCGCCATGGCGCACACGGAGGACACGTCGCACGGCCACATTGACATCGCATTCGCGGTTGACGCGCACGACGCGGGGATCGTTTTCGACCGCGAGGATATGCAGCGATTTGCGCGCACCGTCACGGAGGCGATGTGGAACGGCAGCGACGAACTCCCGCGCGTGGGCGGCCGCGTCGACGGCCCGGAAGGGCCCGGCATCCAGGCGCTGGACTGGGCGCGCCTGGGGCGGTTTTCGACGAAGGCGCGGCAGATCATGGTGCGCATGATCGAGACCTCGGATAACCTCAACGGTTCGCACTCTACGGCCGCCGCGGAGGTGTTGGCGATGGCGCGGGTAGACTGGAACCCGCGCCCGAGCTGTGCCTTGGCGGCGCGCCCCAGACAATGACGACGGGTTACCTGGGCGAGGTCTTCTCCGGCATCCAGGGCGAGGGGCTGTGCCTCGGCCAGCGGCAGATCTTCGTGCGTCTCGTGGGATGTAACCTGCGATGCTCGTATTGCGACACCGCGTGGGCGCGCGAGCGCACGCTCTACTGCCGCGCCGAGAGAACTGCCGGCAAGCGCGACTTTGAGGAACACCCTAATCCCTTGGACGGCGAAGGCGCGGCGGCGCTAGTCCTGCGGCTGCATTCTCCTCCATCGCTCCACGATTCGGTGAGCTTCACCGGCGGCGAGCCGTTGATGCAGGCGGACTTCGTGCGGGACCTCGCCCAGCGCGCGCGCGCCGTCGGGCTCAAGACGTATCTCGAAACGAACGGGACGCTGGCCGAGCCGCTCTCGCGGGTGCTGGACATGCTCGATATCGTCGCGATGGATGTGAAGCTGCCGAGCGCGGCCGGGTTCGCGTGCTGGACGGAGCACGAGGCATTCCTCAAGGTCGCCGGACAGTTCATCGCGCAGCGATCGCTGCTATTCGTCAAAGCGGTATTTGCCGAGACGACCATGGAACAGGAGATCGAGCGTCTCGGATGCCTGCTGCGATCAACCGGCGCGGACATACCCCTCGTCCTGCAACCGGTTTCGCCCGTACCATGCGGGCCCGAGTCGCCGTCTCCCGCGCGCGTGCTCGCCCTGCAAGCCCTTGCGAAGCAGTTGGTCCGGAACGTCCGGGTGATTCCCCAGATGCACAAGCTGATGGGGCAACTGTGATGGCGTGAGCCGACGGACCGCGCGCCGCCGTGCCCGGCTTGGCGGGGGCCGCCCGCGGTGTGCGCGGCCGGCGCTGACAAGACTGCGGGTCGGGGCGCACACTGTTGTGTAACCTTCAAGACTGGACAGTTTTGTAACTCCAAATATGAACACTTTCGGCTAGCGGGTGAAGGTGGCCACGGTTCTCCCCGAGTGCTCGATGGTGATGGTGTCTCCGAGTCGCCCCACCCAGACATGCCGCCCGATCAGATCGGCCGGCAGCTCGTAGCGTTTGCCGCCAAGGCTGATGGTGCAATCGCGCGCTACCTTGCGCTGCACCTCCACCCGCAGCAGTTGTTCTAACTCCGCCGGCGCGGCGCGGCGGCTGGCGGCAAACCTCCGTGCCGGCGGCACCTGCCCGATGCTGGAATGGGGGCGCCGCTCGTTGTACCACGGCAGCCACTCTTCCCAGCGCTGATTGAGATCCGCGACATGACGCACCTGCCCCGCGACCTCGCGCAGGAAGTCCTGGATCACGAACTGGATGAACTTCTCCACCTTGCCCTTGGTGCGGGGCTTGTAGGGCCGCGCAAAGACCGACTTGACCCCCAGCATCTCTAACGCCAGCTGGTAGGTCGTCAGCCCCGCCTGGCGCGTCGCGGGGCCGTAGAATACACTCGCGCGGTCACTCAGGATCGCCTCCGGCAGCCCCCAGCGCCGCAGCACGCGCGCCAGTGCTCCCAGCACTGCCGGCTCGGCCTTGCTGGTGATCCACTCCCCGCCCAGGCAGAAGCGGCTGGCGTCGTCGATCACCGCCAACAGATGCACCTTGCCCGCCGGCGTCGCCACATCTTCCTTGAGGTCCATCTGCCACAGCTGGTTGGGGTGGGGACGCTCGAAGCGCTGCAAGGGCTCGCGCTCCACCACCCGCGCCAGGCCGCGCGCACTCAACACCCGCCACACCGTCTGGCGACTCACCACCTGGCTATAGCTCTCGCTCAAGAGCTGCTGAATCTTGCTCGTGCTGCGGTGGGGGCCGTGGACCTTGAGCTCGACGATCAACTCCGCGATCTCCGCCGCCACCGGCTCCCGCGGCCCCCGCGGCCGGTTTACCAGACCCTCCAGTCGGCCCCCCTCGTAGCGCTCCATCAACTTGTACACCGTGGCGCGGCTGCAATCAAACATTCGTGCCGCCTCGCTCACCCCCTCCCGCCCTGCCGCATCCACGATCCGAAGGCGCTCCACTACCACCGCTTCCCCACGTAAGCTCGCCATGCCTATCCCTCCCAGAGTGATACCTGTTCACTTTTGTGGCTAGGTCTCCTTGAGACGGCCACCCCGGCCCGTTGGGCCTAGGGGCTGTTACAACTCTGTTCACTCTTGGAAGTTACAGCACAGCACACGGCGCGCAAGGAAGCGCCGGCCTGCGCGCCGAAAACCGGTGATGCCTACCGCTGAAAGGCAGCCGCGATGCGCAGAGTGAGTGGCGCGATATCTTGTCGCCTGGGGCTGACGCTGATGGAACTCGTGGTCGTGCTGTGCATCATTGTCATCCTCATGAGCATCACCCTCACGGTCTACACCGGTGTCGTTCGCTGGTCGAAGCACCAGGTGAACGGCGCCGTCGAAACCCGCAACTACGCCGACCCGGTCAGCCAAGACTAACCCGGATCTGACGTTTTGCTAGCCACGGTACACCCGGGGTGCCGGCCGGCGACAGGTCTGCGCCCAGGCTCCTATCATGTGCACGGTGCGAGTTCGTCATCAGAAACTCGGGCTCAGGGATTGCCGCGCGCGGAAATGGGATGCATGATGCAGCTCGGCGGATGTGAAAGGAGCCACACATGAGCGGGACGCGTGGGATCGTAGGATTGGTGATCTTCATCGCAATCTGCTTCATCGCCGCCGGGCTTGGCGCGCTGTTTAACCAGAGCTCGATCGCGGAATGGTACCCGAACCTCAGCAAGCCCTCATGGACCCCGCCCAACGCCATATTCGGGCCGGTCTGGTCGGTGCTCTACCTCATGATGGCAGTAGCGGCATGGCTCGTCTGGCGGCGCGCCGGCCTGGGCGGCGCTTCCGTGCCCTTGCTCCTCTTCGCCCTGCAACTCGCGTGCAACGTCGCATGGTCCGGCCTATTCTTTGGGTTGAGAATGCCAGGCGCCGCCTTTATCGACATCGTCATCCTATGGGGGCTGATAGTCGCGACTCTCATCACGTTCTGGAATGTGAGCTCCGTCGCCGGGATCCTGCTCACGCCGTATCTGGCTTGGGTCAGCTTCGCCGCCGCGCTCAACCTCGCGGTGTGGCGGATGAACGCCTGAGGGGAGATCGACAAGGTCGGCTTCCGGCGTCAGGTTAGGCGCCGCCCGTTATGCAGGGAAATCGCCCGGCGCCGTCGAACCGAGATTGATCGAGAAGACGCAGTCTGCCAAGGGTACGTGCGCGCGATGGGCTTCGGGCCGCATGTGCGAACCGCGGGGTCCAGGGGCGGATGTGGCGCGTCGTCGACCGCGGGAGTGGCGATGCACGACGGCCGGCCCTCCTTCTTCCTTCGGCGCATCGTCATGCCTACCTGCCGTTCGCCGCACCGTGCACACCTCCGTGGATTGAAAGGACAACGGCGATTGCCATGACAGCAAGCATCGATAGGTTCCGGCGTGTCGTCCTGCTCGCCGCGCTCTGTCTCGTCGCAGCCTACCTCAGCGGCTCAGGGCGCGCCGACCCAGCCGGAAGCACGATATCCCCGGGAGCCCAGCAGCAGATCATCGCGGCCGCCATCCGGGCGGTCACTCCAGCCTTGGTCAAGATCGACGTCGTCGATGTCGAGTACGAGGCCGGGCAAGAGCGAAAGGCGGAAGCCAGCGGCAGCGGCGTCATCATCAGGCCCGAAGGCTACGTCATCACCAACCACCACGTGGCCGGCAACGCCAAGCGCATCATCTGCACCCTGGCGAGCAAAGACGAGATCGAGGCGGAGCTTGTTGCCACCGATCCGCTCTCCGATATCGCGATCGTCAAGCTCAGACCCAAGCAATCCACCACTTTCCCAGTCGCGAAGTTCGGCGATTCCTCGGTGCTCAAGCCGGGCGACCGCGTCCTCGCGATGGGCAGCCCGCTCGCATTCTCCCAGTCGGTGACGATGGGCATCGTCGCCAACAACAGGCTGGTGATGCCGCGCGACCTCTGGTACTACCGCATTACGCTCGAGGGCGAGGACGTCGGTTCGCTGGTCTCGTGGATCGCTCACGATGCATCGATCTACCCCGGCAATTCGGGCGGCCCGCTGGTCAACGTCAACGGCGAAATCGTGGGCATCAACGAGCTGAAGATCGGGCTGGGCGCCGCGATTCCCTCCAACCTTGCGAAAAGCGTCGCCGCCCAACTCATCGAGAAGGGCGAAGTGGTGCGGTCATGGCTGGGGCTCGAGGTTCAGCCGCTCCCGCGCGAGCGGAGCCCTCAGCGGGGGGTGCTGGTGTCGGGCGCGGTACCTGGTTCCCCCGCGGAGAAGGCCGGCTTCCGCTCCGGAGACATCTTGATACGGCTTGCGGGCCAGGATATCAACGTGCGGTTTCGCGAGGAAATGGTCGGGTTCAACCAGCTCGTGTTCGGGCTGCCGGTTGGGTCGGACGTGGAGGCGATCGTGTTGCGCGGCAGCGAAACCGTCACGCTCCACGCCCGCACCGAGAAGCGCGAGAAGGCGAAGCCGCGCGAGCATGAGCTGAAGCGCTGGGGCATCTGCGCCCGCGATCTCTCGCTGATGGCGGTCAAGGAGATGGCCCTCGCGAGCCGTGAGGGCGCGCTCATCACAAGCGTGAGTCCCGGCGGCCCCGCTGACGGCGCGCAGCCGTCCATCACTGAACGCGACGTCATCGTTGCGGTCGGGGAGGCGCCCGTCAAGAGTTACGACGACCTGGCCAAAATCACGCAGCAGCTTACGGCCAATGCGACGGCGCCGGTGCCGGTGTTGGTGACATTCGTGCGCGGAGGTGGTCGTTACCTGACAGTGGTCAAGGTTGGGATCAGGGAGTTGGAGGATCCGGGGCGCGAGGTGCGCAAGGCGTGGCTGCCGGTCGAGACTCAGGTGCTGACGCGCGACATCGCGAAGCAACTCGGCGTAGCGGAGCGCACCGGCGCACGTATTACTGAGGTGTACCCTGACAGCACTGCCGCGAAGGCCGGGCTCAAAGTGGGCGATATCATCGTTGCGGTCAACGGAACGGGCGTTACGGCGGCGGAAGCGCAAGATGTGGAGGTGCTGCCGGCGATGATTCGCCAGCTGCGGATCGGAGGCACGGCGGAACTCACTGTTCTGCGCGATGGCAAGGAGGTTCCGTTGTCAGTCGAACTGAGCGCCTCCCCTGCCCTTCCGCGGGAGATGAAGCGCTACCGCGACGAGAACTTTGAGTTCACCGCGCGCGACATCACGTTCTTCGACCGGGTGGACCAGCATTGGGCGGCGGACCAGGCGGGCGCTCTGGTGCAGGATGTCAACGAGGGCGGTTGGGCGGCGCTGGGCAACCTGATACCCGGCGATCTGATCGTAGCCGTGGACGGCGCCCCCGTGGCCGGCGTCGAGGCGCTGGAGGCGACGATGAAGGGCGTTGCGCAGAAGCGCGCGGACAGCGTCATGCTCCAGGTGAAGCGCGGCATCCACAACGCGTTCATTGAGCTGCGCCCGGCGTGGAAGGATTCACAGTAGAGAGGTGATGGCTCGTCATGAGCCTTGCGTTTTTCGCATTCCGCCGGCGGCGCGCTTTCGCGGTCAGGTGAAAACAGCGCCGCGGCATACGGGGCGCGGGTGTGCGCCCGCAAGGGAGACAGGAATGACAACCGCTCAGGTTGGACGTCGCGGGATGTGCGCGGCGGTCGCCGTTGCGCTATCGGCGTGCGCATTGCTGATGGTTTGCCCGGCGTACGGCGACGACATCGCCGCGCAGGCCCGGCAAGTTGTCGCGAAGTGGCAGAACGCGGTGATCACGGTGCGCCTGGTGATCAAGACCAGCATGTCCGCGGGGTCGAATACGAACCAGGAGGAGAAGTCGGATGTCACCGGCACGGTGATCAACCCCAACGGGCTGACCGTGGTATCGCTTACTCAGGTCGATCCCGCCGAGATGTACAAACGGTATATGGGACGCCGGGGCGCGGACGAGCCGCAGTTCAACCTCGAAACCCAGGTGACCGACGTCAAGCTCCGGTTCGCGGAGGGCACGGAAGTCCCGGCGAAGATCGTGCTTAGAGACAAGGATCTCGACCTCGCCTTCGTGAGGCCGGTGGACAAGCTGCCACAGCCGGCCGCCGCGGTTGATCTGACGCAGTCCGCCACGCCGCAACTCCTCGATCAAGTGGTGACGGTCAATCGCCTCGGCGATTACGCGGACTGGGCCGTTGCGCCCCGCATCGACCGCATCCAGGCGATACTGAGCAAGCCGCGCACGGTCTTCGTGCCCCAGGATAGCGATGACGTGGGCACGCCCGCCTTCTCGCTTGATGGCAAGATCCTGGGGGTGACGCTGGTGCGATTGCCGTCAGCGGTGGAAGGGACCGGTGGCATGGACGAATCCGGCGGCCTGACCGTGATCCTGCCTGCGGCCGAGGTCATCGAGGGCGCCAAACAAGCGGCGGAGTGATCGGGAGCGGCGGCGTAGAGCCGACCGCCTCGCGATCGTCGAACGCGAGTGCACGCCTGCCGGTTGATCGAGGGCGGAGCACCGCTGGCACGTCACCGGCGCTGCAGCCGCATCACTGCGCTGGCGCAAGCGCACACAGCGAAAACGGCGTCGCCAGTGCTGGCACGCAGCGTCAAATCGGGTGCCCTCTTGCCCACGTTGAGTTTCGGCATCGGTCGTCACCTCCAACGTTGCGCTCTCCCGCGTGTCGCAGCGTGTTCGCCAACGGCACTATCGGATGCGTTCCGCCGCCGCCGACTTGCGATTCGGTCTGACCCCGATTCCCCATGATGGTCCTGCCGCTCTCGACGCCATGGACAATCCGCGTCAGACGGTGTACTGCCATTCCGGTCACTTCCGGCCTACGCTTCGCGGCATATCAACAACCCAGGCTGACCCGTCACAAATCCCACACCATCTTGAGATCGCGAAGCTCGGCCATGCCGGTCATCGCCTTGTTGGCGGTGGCGATGCCGGCCTCCTCGAGGGCCGCGACAGGCGATAGGCCACCGATTACCGCCAGCCCGACGCGCTCCGTGCCGACGTGAACGCCGAGCAACGGCTGCCCGGGCTTGCCGACCGCAAGGATACCTCCAAGCCCATGCTTGGCTGCCTGCGCCAGCACCCGCTCGAGATCGGGCAGGCATACCGCTGGGACCTCGCGAAAACTCGCCAGCACCCGGCCCTGGCCGGTCGTAGCTGCTTCGTTGATGCTGGTCATCTTGCTCGCGATGAAGATCACCGCCGGATCGAGTGTGGACTCGTGGTATCCGACAAGTTCGGTGAACCGATAGGGCCTGCCGTCGCGAATCTCGAGCAGCCCGCCGTAACGCGATTCGACGGGGATGCTGTGCTTCATCAGGATGCCGTTGAGCGTCACCGTGCACACGGTCCCGAAACCGATCTTGCCCTCCGGAATGCGAAGATCGCCCACGCGTTCACCGGCCGCTGCCATCGCCACCAGCTCGCTCATGCAGTACCCGGCCTTGAACGCACGCCGCATCACGGCCAGGCAGTCGCCAATGCGATCGGCGGGCAGCAAGCTGGCGTTCAGGATGATGCTTCCGTGACCGGTGCGCAGGTCGAGGGTTACGCGATATGCGAGATCATCAATCTTGGATATGACGAACCCCAGCTTGTCTGACACGAGTGCGCTCTGCAGTTCCTCGACACCGGCATCCGTTATGACCCGGCCCTGTTCGCCAAGACACGTGGTCAGCCCGCGCTCGTCCATGATCTTGAGATGGTACCGGACCGCGCGCTCGCTCAGCTCCACGCCCACGGCGCGGAGCTTGTCGGCGATGATGCGCGCGCCAACCGGGGCGGCGTCATTGGCCAGCACCCGCAGGATCGCAAGCGTCTTGCGCTCCACATCGGGTCGCGTTTGCAGACCTGTTCCGCCATGCGGCCTCGTTGCTTTGTGCGCAGTTGTCGCCATCGTGTAACCTCGGTCGGCAGGTATTGCCGTCTCCAGACCTATCATGCCGGTTAATCGTACCGTCAGTATGATAGCCGAATTGCGCCGCCCGTGTCAAGGACGAACTCAACCTGAATCAAGAACCGTAGCATGGAACCGACAAGAAGGTGTTATCCGCCCCTTGACATGGTATATATACTCATGGTAACCTGACGGTAATCTATTACCGACCGCCGACCGAAGACGTTCGGCGCAATCGCGGCCCCGCCGATGCGGCCAGGGAGTTACTTATGGCCCGCTATGGCTACTTCTGGGGATGTTACATCCAAGGTCGGCTCCCCCACATCGAGAAATCCACGCGCCTCGTCATGCAGCACCTCGGCGTAGATTGCTCCGATCTCGACGGCCTCACCTGCTGCCCCGAGAAGACGATGGTTGCCAACATGAGCCACGACGCCTGGCTCGTGACGGCGGCCCGGAATCTTGCTGTCGCAGAGGACGCCGGCGTCGATTTCCTCACCCCGTGCCCTGGCTGCTTCGGCACCCTCAAGAGTGCCGCCGCTGAGGTTGAGGCGAGCGTCGCAGCGCACGGTTCCGTTAACCGCGAGCTCCAGCGGATCGGCCGCACGTACCGTGGGAACACCCGTACCTCGCATCTCCTCGAGGCGCTCTACCGAGACGTCGGCCTCGCCACCATTCGCGACAAGGTGACCCAACCCCTGACCGGCATGCGTATCGCCGTGCACTACGGCTGCCATCTGCTGAAGCCCAGCGAGGATGTCGGACTGGACGACCCGTGCGCGCCCTCGAAGTTTGACGAACTGGTGCAAGCCGTGGGCGCCACCAGTATCCCCTACGAAGGCAAGCTGTCCTGCTGCGGCGGCTTGCTGTCGCGGGTTGACGATGAGGAGACGGCGCAGGCGATGGCGCGCCGCAAGCTTCGCGATGTCACTGCGGAGGGCGCGGATGCGTTGTGCCTGGCGTGCCCCGCGTGCTTCATGCAATACGACACGACGCAGCTGTTGCTGCAGCGCAAGGGCGAGGCGGTGCACATGCCGGTGCTGTATTACACGGAGCTCTTGGGTCTCGCCCTCGGCCTCGAGCCGCGAGACCTTGGCCTCTCATCACATCGGGTCGACGTGCAGCCGTTTCTCGACCGGTGGCAGGTGCGGCGAGCCGCCATCGAGCGCGTGAAGCAGCACTGGGACTACGACCTGCTGCGCCGGTGTGCCGAGTGCGGCGCGTGCGGATTCGACTGCCCGGTGGCGCGCGCGGACGCGGCATTCGACCCCAACGGTATCATCCGCGATCTCGCTGCCGGCCACATCGACCGGGTGCTTCGCGCCGGAGAGTTCTGGCGCTGCGTCGAGTGCTACACGTGCCGCGAGTCGTGCTTCCAGAGGTACAGCATGCTCGACATCTTCCGCACCGCGAAACACCTCGCGGTCGAGGAGAATCTCGCGCCGGCCGGGGCGGCCGAGGGCATGGCCGCATTTCGCAAGTCGGCGCGTCTCGTCGAAAGCTCGGCCTCCCAGCGCAAGCGCCTGGGACTGCCCGAGGCGCCGCCCTCCGGCGGCGATGAGCTGACACAGCTATTCCAGTGGCGACCCGAGCCACGGCGTCCATAGATCTATGGAGTCTCGGCGATCAGAGTAGCAGCCGAGACTCCTCCGGAACGGGGTTCGTGAGCGTGATTCTCGGGTCTGTGCGTGTTGCGGTAATGCACGACCCCCGATAAGGGAGCATTCAATGAACGCGAACATACACACGGCTGATCGAACAACGCGCAACATCTCCGGCTGCGGCCTAAGCGGCATGATGAGCCTGACCGGCGAGCGCGTGGACGGCCGGGCGATCCGCGATTCGATCGCGCTGCTTCACGACCGCTCCAACGGGCTGGGCGGCGGGTTCGCCGCCTATGGCATCTACCCCGAGTTTCCCGCGCACTTTGCCCTGCACATGATGTACTACTCGAACTCCGCCAAGGACGCGACGGAGATGATACTCGACACCGGGTTCGACCTCGCTCGGGACGAGCGGATTCCCACCCGTCTTATCGACGCGGTGACCGACCCGCCGCTGCTATGGCGTTACTTCGTGACCCCCAGACCGGAGGCGGTGGCAGAGAGCCAGGCCGGCTCGGAGCAGGACTTCGTGCTGCGAGAGGTGATGCATGTCAACGCCGATGTGGACGGCGCCTACGTGTTCTCGAGCGGGAAGAACATGGGAGCGTTCAAGGGAGTGGGCTACGCCGAGGACATCGCGGATTTCTACCGGCTCGAAGACTACCAGGCCCATATCTGGATCGCGCACGGCCGCTTCCCGACCAACACCCCGGGGTGGTGGGCGGGCGCGCATCCGTTCACGCTGCTCGATTGGGCGGTCGTTCACAACGGCGAGATCTCGTCGTATGGCATTAACAAGCGCTACCTCGAGATGTTCGGCTATCGCTGCACCATGCGTACCGATACCGAGGTCATGGCCTATCTCCTCGACCTGTTGGTGCGCCGCCACGGCCTGCCCATCGAGATCGCGTGCAAGGTCATCGCCGCGCCGTTCTGGAAGGCGATCGATCGCATGCCCGCCGAAGAGCGCGACCTCTACCGCATACTGCGGCAGGTGTATGGAAGCGCGCTCGTCAACGGTCCCTTCGCGATCATCTTCGCTCACGAAGGCGGCATGGTAGGCATCAACGACCGCATCAAGCTGCGCCCCATGGTGGCCGCGCGCAAGGACGACTTCCTGTACATCTCGAGCGAGGAAGCGGCGATCCGGGCGATGTGCGCGAAGCCCGACATCGTGTGGTCGCCGCGGGCCGGGCAGCCGGTGATCGGGCGACTCGGCGACGATGTGATCTCCGGAATGCCCGGCACGCAGGCTCATCCGCCGCTGCGCCTTCCCGTCGCGCGAGAGGAGGTCGCCCATGCCTGACGTCAATCTCGACACGGCGCAGGCCCTGGCGGAGGCGGAGACTGAACTCACGCCGGATCATACCAAGGGCCGCTCCGACGTGGTCTCACTCTACGCGCCGCCCGAGTTCGTGTGGAGCAATGACACCCAGCGGTGCCGTCGCTGCAAGCGCTGTGTCATGCAATGCGGCTGGCGGGCGCTCGCGTGGCAGGACCGTGTCGTGCCCGACCACGCCAAGTGCGTCGGCTGCCACCGCTGCGAGGCGATGTGCCCCGAGAAGTGCATCGTCGTCGCGCCCAACCCGCAGCACTACAAGCCGCACGGCCTGTGGAGCGTGGCGCATCGCAAGAACGTGTGGAAACAGGCGGACAGCGGCGGCGTGCTGCTGACCGGAATGGGCAACGATCAGCCCTACGAGGTCATCTTCGATCACCTCGTGCTCGATGCGTGCCAGGTCACCAATCCTTCGATTGACCCGCTGCGCGAGCCGATGGAGCTGCGCACCTACCTCGGGCGGAAACCCGACCGCGTCGAATTCGACTTCAGCCCCGCGGGCGAGCTGTCTCTCAAGACCCAGTTGGAGCCCAACCTGGAGATCGCCACGCCGATCGTGTTCTCGCCGATGTCATATGGGTCGATCAGCCTCACGGCGCAGAAGGCGATCGCCATGGCGGCGGCGGAATGCGGCATCTTGTGGAACACCGGCGAGGGCGGGCTGCACGAGGATCTGCGGCCCTACGCCCACCGCGCGGTAGTGCAGTGCGCCTCGGGCCGGTTCGGGGTACATGCGGGGTTCCTCAACGCCGGAGCCGCGGTCGAGATCAAGATCGGCCAGGGCGCCAAACCCGGGATCGGCGGCCACCTGCCTGGCGAGAAGGTGTCGCTTGAGGTGTCGCAGACCCGGATGATACCGATTGGCTCGGACGCGCTGTCGCCGGCGCCGCAGCACGATATCTACTCCATCGAGGATCTGCGCCAGCTCATCTATGCGATCAAGGAAGCCACGCGGTACGAGAAGCCCGTGTGCGTGAAGATCGCAGCGGTGCACAACGTGGCTGCAATCGCCAGCGGCATCGTGCGCGCCGGGGCGGACATTATCTACCTCGACGGCTTTCGCGGCGGCACCGGCGCGGCGCCCACGGTGATCCGCGACCACCTCGGCATTCCTATCGAGATCGCGGTTGCGGTGGTGGACCAGCGGCTGCGCGAGGAGGGTATCCGCAACCGCGCGTCTATCATCGCGGCCGGTGGTATCCGGTCGAGCGCGGATATGGCCAAGGCCATCGCGCTCGGCGCTGACGCCGTCGCTATCGGCACTGCCGCCTTGATGGCGCTCGGATGTACCCTGTGCCAGAAGTGTTACACGGGCAGGTGCTCCTGGGGCATCTGCACGCAGGACCCGGAGTTGACCCGCCGCATTGACCCGCGGGTCGGCGCGCGGCGCATCGCCAATCTCGTCCGCGCCTGGAGCGCGGAGCTGGAGGAGATCCTCGGCGCGCTCGGCTTGAACGCGGTCGAAAGTCTGCGCGGCAGCAAAGAGCGCCTGCGCGGGCTGGACTTGCACCAGAGCACGCTCGATGTGCTTGGAGTCAAAGCGGCGGGGATGGGGGCATAGGATGGCTCGAGCGTGGGAGCGGGGTCGCTGATCCCGCGGGACGTGGCGCGCCTGATGGCCCATAGACCTCAGGCGCGTACCCGCGTACAAGTCCGGCCGGAAAGCCATTTCGTCAGCCGGACGGAGGCGCTATCACAAACGATCCGGAGAAGCTGGCAGCCGAAGCGTGAGCTTTTCGGCTGCGCTTCTAGGGCGGGAGGCAGCGCCCGATACTACCGCGAAGGACCCATTCGACGCGCTTGGGGCACGCATGGCTCCCACAGGCAGGGGCACACCCCTCCAGAGGCGGGTAAAGATGCAGTGCCCCAACAGCGTCGCTTCGCCCGAGAGGCATTGACAGGCATGAGAATTGACGCACGTGATCTTCACTACCGCGACCTGAACGCGCAGATCCGCCAATCCGTTGAGAACGGCGAGTTCGAGATTGAGCTCGACAACGTCAACGGGCAGCGCTACATCGCTGACGGTCTCGAGCGCCCAGTGCGGATCGTGATCAACGGCGTGCCGGGCAATGACCTAGGCGCGTTCATGGACGGGCCGACCGTGACCGTCCGCGGCAATGCGGAGGATGCCATCGGCAATACCATGAACGGCGGCAAGATCGTCGTCCACGGTGATGCCGGCGATGTCCTGGGTTACGGCATGCGCGGCGGGAAGATCCTCGTGCGTGGGGACGTGGGGTATCGCGTCGGCATTCAT
>Ga0315282_10007340_pt1 | contig 18142 bp, 10 predicted proteins | sample YL17G07_20_MG_FD_203693 | JGI IMG/M metagenome (GOLD analysis project Ga0315282, IMG submission 203693) | Sediment microbial communities from Yellowstone Lake, YNP, Wyoming, USA - YL17G07_20 | ecosystem: Environmental > Aquatic > Freshwater > Lake > Sediment | place: USA: Wyoming | collected...
ATACGTGTCAAGTATCGCCTGGATGCTCGCCTTCGCTGTCGCCGGCGTAATCCCGTCGTTCAGATCGCTGCCCGTCGATTCGCAGTATACGTCCCCCTCCCGATCCCCGTCGTTTACATAGTAGCACCTTACAGTTCCGATGGAAAAAGGCCCGCACTCAGCGCGTGTCGTTTCGTCTTGGTCACAGATCACTCGCAGGCAATACGTCGAACCGGAAGGCATGGCATGGATATCCCATGTGTATATGCCGCTTGAATACGGCAACCGTGCGACGAATTGAGGGCTCGACCATGTGCCATCAGAGGAGTACTCTATCCTCACAGTGTCGCCGGGCTGCCAGCCGCTCCAGCGGACAGTCCACGCAATGTCGCATCGCGCGCTATAACTGCGCCCAGATTCCGGCGACGTCAATGCCAGGAATCGCGCGCTCGGTGTTAGCGAGGCCCATGGCGTGTCACCATAGGAGCCTGCGTTGATTCGTCCGCCGTTTGGAAGCGGCTCCGCCGAAAAACTCGAGCTGTAATCGCCCGCGTCGACGCAGGGACTGTCCGCCGTGTCAACGACCCATCCTCCGCCTCCGCCACTCCCACCGCAGTCCCACCTTCCTGCCGTGGATTTGAGGTGGAGATCTCCCCCCACCGGGTCGGCAAACAGAGGATCCGCTGAGAAGTTCGTCGCGTTGGGAGTAAACCCGATTGTTGCGCCTGCGGACGTGTAGAGATCGTTGTACCGCGCCGATGACACCTCGGCCCACGGACCGACGTACACGCACGTCCCCCCGCTGCCTGTTGCCGAAATGACGCTGTTCTTGATCGAAATGTAGGCGTTGCTCGCGTAGTAGCTTGACGATGAGTGGCCACCGATGCACGCTCTGCCGGAAACGCCGACGACGTCGCAGTTCTCCAGAGATGCCGTGCTTCGCCTCACGTAGACCGCGTCCGTGCTCCCGCAATGGTGGATTCGACAGTTGATCAGGCTGACATTTTGAGCTTCAAAAAGACTCAGGCCGGAGCTTGAGCTTCCGGTGATCTCGACGTTCCTCAGGGACAATCCCCCGCCGCCCGACCAGTAGCCGTCGCAATACGCCCCGTTCGCGCCTCGCCTGAGTTTCAGGTTCTCTAACCGGACATAGGGGTTCCCATATAGGTAGAAACACGCCCCGGCAGTACCGCCTCGATCGATTATTGTGGAAGTATCCCCGTTCGATGCGACCGCGCCCACGAACCTGATCGGATTGTTGACCGCGCCCCGGTCGAGGTAGTTAGTGGTAATGTCGGATGTAGGGCGGTACGTTCCGGGATCGACGTATACGACGTCCCCGGCCTTCAACGTATATGCGTCAATTACAGCCTGAATGGTCTTCTTGGGCGTTCCCGGCGTTAGTCCGTCATTGGCGTCGTTGCCCGGGGCCGTGCAGATGCTTCCATCCGTGCTTCCTATCGTCGCGTCATTCACATAGTAGTTGTTCGATGCGCACTCGCCCGACGGGATATAGCAGTAGACGTCCCCTCCCGCGAACGGCCCATACAGAGGGAGTATCGGCGGCGCGGGGCGGTACATGTGACCGCCATACTCTATATCGGAAACCGAGAGTGTGGCGACGTCTTCAATGCAGTGGTCTTCCACCTTTATCCACCATGAGTATGCCTCGCTCGGCGGCAGATTTGCCTCGCCCTCCGTAACGTCGGCCCAGCGATCCATGGTCAGGCCATAGCGCTCGATGCGCTTGTTCATGAGCTTCGACCAGAGAGGGGTCCGGGTCCGCGTCTCCGTGCCGTTGCCGTCAACCGTGATGCTCACCCGATCGACGCCTATCGTGACCGCGACTTGATCGTACCACCAGTACGCATGGTTTACTGTGTAGCGCACGAATGCCGTCGGGGTGTAACCGATCCTGTCGCTCATGTGATAGAAGCCAAAATGATACGTATTCCCGTCAATGGTCAAGTCCGTTACGTATGTCCTCAGGAAACTCTCCGATAACCAGGCGAACCCGCTGGCGCCCCAGTCGGTGCCCCACGAGTTCACAATCTTATACCCGCCCGCGCCGCCGAAGTTCGACTCATCGTACCCCACTATCGCGAGCGCGTGTCCCCCGACGAAGGTCGTATCCGCCGGGGCTGGGCCGTCATATTCGTTGTCGGTTGGCGAGAGCGTGGCAAAGCGCCCGTCCGGCCAGTTGCCCGCCCCATAGATCGGAAGCGACACTATGCAGAGATCGCCTGACGAAATGATCGCCTTGATCGCCGGGAAGATATCTGTCGTCTGTCCGTTTCCAAGGTACTCGTATGATTGCCCACGATGCGGTATCGCAACGCGATATTGCGCCGCATTTGGCCATGTGAGGTAATCGCCAGGGTCGTAGGGCATGTCCGCAAGGCTGCAACAACCCTGATCCATGATGAGATCGAAGTTGTCCTCCAACGTCGATCCTTCGTCGTAATACTGTAACTGATTGTAGAGAAATGCTGGACTGAACTGGTGTGCCTCCTCCGTGAGTGACCAGCCGTACTCTTTTCTCTCCTGATACGACTTGTAGTAGTAGCCGATCGCCCATGAAGCGCACGATCCCTGCTGGAGTTGGTCACCCACGGGAGGCAGACCCGCGCTGTTATCATAATTCGGCGGTGACAAGAGAAGCTTCTCAGCGCCCGCCTTCCCGGCTGCGAGTTTGAGACGCGCCTGCCTGATTCTCTCTAGCGCCGCCGTTGCCGAAGCGGGCTTGGTCGGCGCTGCGGGGATAAGCCCCAGACCGTGGCCTTTCCCGGAACCGCTCGGCGCTCCCTTGGCGCTCGCGCCCGCGGCTGGCTTCACCGGAATCTCCTTCGCCACCTGCGGAGTCGGATTCGGCGTCTCGCCGTACTTTTGCGCGAACGAAGGTAATTGGATTGCCAGTAGCCCCAGCACGACAACCAGCGCCAACGGAATGCGATACCGACTGAACATGCTTGTCCCCTTTCCCCACTTCTTGTTCGAGAGCTCTTGTGCTGCTCTCAAGGCCGGATAATCCGACGAGACATCCTCCATCGTTTGTTGAATCCGCTGCGAAACGCGAATCCACCGTTGCGCAATCTGAGAACTGTGAGAAGGTCTTCGAGAGCCGGGTTGTGGTGCAATACGCAAGATGAGACACGAGCTTCCCGCCCTACAACGCACATTCTATGCGTTCTTCAAACCAATGTCAAGCAGCAAGTCGTGGAGTTTACCCATGCAGGGGCGTTGTGACGGGGAGTCTCTGAGGCGCTACGAGTGAGCGCTCGTGTGGGTGTGCTTAGCTGCCGCTACATACGTTTGTCGTATGCAGCCAGCCCAGCGTTTCCCGCATCAGGCAAAGACCATCCCCTTGGCCTTGAACTGTGCCTCATTTCTTGTCTTGTCCCTGCTTATTGTTCACCACACCTCCTATGGCGGATGCTGTGCCGCGTGCCGCATCGCGGTTATGATCGGCTCAAGCATTACCTTAACCGCCTTGGGTATCCTGTGCGGCAGCGCCAGAAGCTCCTCGCACAGCTTGCCCTCCTTCTCTATAAGCTCCCCCACAAACGCCATCACCAGCGCCACCATCCTCATAAGCGCACGGATCGCAAACATCGTCCGTACCAGAAAATCCTCCAAACCCAGTCCCTGCTTGATTGCTCGCATACCATCCTCGGCACGCCACCTCTTGCCGTATCCTTTGACCGCCCGCGTCGCCACATATGCCCACCAGGACAGCCTGCATAACAGCATCAACGGCTCATCCCCCTCATGAAGCGGCGCCGCGACCACCAGCTGCAGAACTGTATCGCTCCTGGGCAGCCTTACCTCCATGAACCTCATCTTCGAACCGTCGGCCAGCAGCTCTCTGGCCCAAGTACGTACAAGCTTTCTGTTTCCATCGGGCCCAACCAGATGCCTGTTGCCCTTCTGACGAACGATCCAGCGCGCCTTCGGTCGTTCCAGAAGATCGTCATAGAGCCCTCTGCGATCACATCCCCTGTCCATCACCAGTATCCCTCGCCCGTCCAGGGCATCCATGAGCGCCTCTAACTGCACCATAAACTCGCTGTTGGCGCTCAGGAAATCGCATGCAGTCGTGGAGTAGGGGTACAGTTGCATGACATGGGGCTGGCCGTCGTTGTCCACTCTATAGGACTCATAGAGCCAGTAGCCCCTGGTGGAGGTCTTCTTTGAGCCGTCCCAGACAACGCAGAGATCCTCCAACACTCTGGCGTACGGCTTTGCAAGGTCGCTGGTGTCTACCGCAACGATATCGTCGGCTCTCACGAGGGCCGCCTCATGCTCCAGAAGCCTCGACGCCACCTTCTCGCTTTGCACGTCAAAGCGTGGAGTAGACAACTCTCGACTGAGGCGTTTGACCGTATAGAGCAACTCGATGGGTTCGCGCAGTTGTCGCGATATCTCGGTAAGCAGCGTGCTGCCGGAGGCCTTGATGCCTCTGAACAGGTCGCAAAGCAGACGTCCTCTCGGATCGTCGCAAATATCCGCGAATTGGCTTAAGAAACGCTTCTGCCTGCTCGATATCTCCCTCGACAAGACCATCCCCGACATGCTCTTGGCCTCCTGTCGTTGCCTTTGTCTGCGCCAACATACAAATCGGCAACTATGGAGGCCTTCTCTTCATCCATGCATGGGTAAACTCCACGCAAGTCTCTTTCTGCAGTAAGCCTTCTTCCTTCAGCCTCTTTCTCTTGGTGCGCTTGGTGGTGAAACGCCTGTGTCGCTGTGCGTCGTCTGCGGACCCTGCGGACTCCGCGTGAGCAAGGTTCTTCGCTTCTGGTCTGCAGCCGCGTTGCGTCGTCTGGCGGTGGTGTGCTTAGGTGTTGGTGGTCTTGCTCCAGTCTCCGGTCTACAGTCTACAGTCTCGGTTCAGTTCTGTTCCCCTTCAGCCTTCAGCCTTCAGCCTTCGGCCTGTTTCTCTTGGTGCTCTTGGTGCCTTGGTGGTGAAATGCCTTTATCGGTTCACGCCATCTTCTGCGGACCCCGCGGACTCGGCGTGAGGCAGGTTTGATGGTTTGTTTCTTCCTCAACCTTCAGTCTGGCTGCTGGTCGTACGCTTTTCTTCAGACTGCGGTCTGGTTTTGTGCCTCTGCTACAGTCTTCGGCTTGCCGTCCGGAGCCTTGGCGAAGGATGGTCTACAGTTTCCAGTCTGATTATCCCTTCACCGCGCCCAGCTGTATCCCCTCGACAAAGTACCTCTGTCCGAGGAGGAACACAATGATGACCGGCACGATCATCAGCATCGACGCGCACATGAGCACGTTCATGTCCGGCGTCTCCGCAGAGCGGAAGAACTGGAGTCCCACCTGCAGCGGCATCTTGTTGGGATCGTTGAGGATGATGAGCGGCCACATGAAGTCGTTCCACTCGCCCATGAACGTGAAGATGGTGAGCGTTGCGACCGCGGGTTTCGAGAGGGGCACGATGATTCGCCAGAAGATCCCGAAGAGACTGCAGCCGTCGATTTTGGCCGCGTCTTCGAGGTCCCTCGGCAGCGTCATGAAGAACTGCCTCAGCATGAACGTCCCGTACGCGCTGAACATCGACGGGATAATGATCGCCTTGTAGGAGTCGACCCAGCCGATCTTGCACATCAGGACGAACACCGGTATCGACGTCACTGCGCCCGGAATCATCATCGTGGCCAGGTATGCCATGAAGATCTTGTCGCGGCCCGGGAATTCGAGCCTCGCGAAGCTGTACGCCGCCAGCGCGCTTGTGAACACCGAGCCCAATGTCACGTAGCTCGCGAGAAACACCGTATTGAGGTAGAACCGCGCGAACGGCACCCGGCTGAACACGTCGTAGAAATTCGCCCATCGTATCGGGTACGCGAGCCACTGGATCTTGTAGATGTCCGTGGCTTCCTGGGTCTTGAACGCCGTCGACACCATCCACAGGAACGGGACTATCATCGTGAGCCCGAAGAGCGTGAAGAATATAAGCGTCGCAGTGGTCGCGCCGCTCTTGAGATACCCGAGCTTCAGAACGACCCACGCGAGGAATAGCCCTATCGGCACAGCCGACAGCAGCGCGAGGATCCACGCCTTCGTAATCGCCGCCGGCAGGTTGGCCGTCACGTCGCTCGGCTGTGCGGCCACCGTCATCGCCGCAGTCTCCGGCGCCACCGCCGCCATCTTGGGCGCCTCGTGCATAACCCTCACGAGCATGGCCGAAGTGCCTGCCTCCGCCGGGTACGCCTGGCAGTCGACTGCCCCTGCCTTCGCCCTCTCGCACTTGGCCCACTTGGCGCCGCTATCTCCGCTGAATTCGAGCGTTACGTTGGTTTCCTCAAGGCCCCTGAGCGGCGCCTTCGGATCGCGCGCCCTTAGCGCCACGGTCTTCTTGCCGTCCTGCGCTGGAATTGCAAACGTATCCTGTCCGTCAGCTGCCGTCGCGCTCTGCCACGTGACGCCGTCATCGACGCTGTACTCCACCTGCGCCTTCGTCGTGTAGAGAAGCGGCAGTCCGAACTTCTCCACGAGCTCCGGCCTCAGGATAATGAGCACTCCCACCGTGAGGCAGAGGCCATAGACGATCGCCACCGTGCGCTTGGCCGTCGAATGCCTTCGCTTCACTCCGAACTGGGCCAGTTCCTTCCTGCTAAGGGACGTCAAGTGTAGCCTCCCTGGGAATTAGTAGTTCACTTTCCTGCCGCTGTAACGCCAGTTAAGGAGCGTCAGGATGAAAATGACCGCGAACAGGAACCACGCAATCGCCGCCGCCTTCCCCATGTGGAACCACGTGTACGCGTTATTGAATATGTAGTAGGCCAGGGTCGTCGTCGACCCCTGCGGCCCCCCCTGAGTCATGATGTACGCCTGCATGAACCCGCCCTGCAGCCCCCCGATCACCGCCATCACCAATATGAAAAACGTCGTCGGCGATATCAGCGGCCACGTTATGTTCCAGAACTTCTGCCACGACGACGCTCCATCTATCATCGCCGCCTCATACAGCTGCGGATCCACCCCCTGCAGCGCCGCCAGGTACAAAATCATGTTGTACCCGCCCATGGCGGACCAGAGGCCCATGAGGACGAGGGAGGGTTTGGCGAGGGCGGCGCTGCCGATCCAGCGGGGCCAGTCGGCGGGGTCTTTGGGGAAGAGGCCGATGTAGCCGAGAGTGGAGCTCAGGAACTGGTTGAGGAGGCCCTTCTGGGGATCGTAGATCCAAGCCCAGAGCATGTAGACGGCGACGCCGGCGGTTACGGACGGCAAGAAGTAGATGGTCCGCCAGAAGGTGATGCCGCGAATCTTCTGGTTCATGATGAGAGCCATGCAGAGAGAGGTGGTGATGCCGAGAGGGATACCGATGAGGAGAAAGACCGTGTTGTACGTGAAGTAGTAGAAGTTGCTGTCGTTGGGGCGGAGCTTGCGCTCGGTGACGGGCTCCTGGACGATTGCGCCGTCGGGCTTGGTAACGGACTTGGTGACGAGGCGCTGGACCTCCAAACCCTTCTCGTTCTTCTCGGTGACAAAGACGGGGACATCCTCGTAGTGGAAGCTCAGGAGCTCTTTGAAGTTTCTTAAGCCAACCCATTTCGGAGGCGTGAGGACGCTGTACTCGGTGAAGGCGAAGTAGAACGACACGATTATCGGGATCGAGATGAACGCCAGAAAGCCGAGGAAGTTCGGCGTGATGTAGCCGTACCCCGCCAACATTTCACGGATTCTGTCGCCTGACCAGCGTTTGTGTTCGTATCGTGGCATTGTTTGTCCTTATCGCTCAAGGTCGATCCGCCTGTTGCGGATCGTACTCAGTGGGCAACTCGCCGAGAGCGCCCCTACGATATCACTGGCGGGCAAGCCGCCAGTGGCACATACAAGCGATCACTGGTGGACGAGCCACCAGTGCCACACGCCAAAGCAGACTACGTGCCGCCGGCGACCTGGGGCTGGGCGGCGCGTTCGCTGAAGGGCACCCACCTGGTCTTGGCCGGAATGTGGGCGCCGGGGTTCTGTCGGAGCCAATCATCAACGGACTTGTTGATATTGAGCGTAGTCTTCTGGCAGACCTCAGACGGATCGAGGTCGCCGTTCCAGACGCCCTGAAGATCGCTTCTGGCGTCGGTGAATGCGGGGTCGGCCGGGAAGGGCCAGTACATGTAGCGCGCGTACTTGACGGAGTCGAGGAACGCGCGGTCATTGTCCGGCGGAACACCCGGGTGAGTAACGGTCTTCTCGGCCCACTTTCTCACCGCCGGCAGCGCGGTGTTGCCCTGCATGACCAATTCCTGGCCGGGGTCGCCGACGAGGAACTTGATGTATTCCCAAGCCATCTTCTTGCGTTCCGGAGACACGGTCGAAGGGATCATATAGAGGCCGACCACGAAAGTCGTCGCGCGATACTTGTCGTGCGGAAGCTCGCAGACGTCCCATCTGAATGACTTGACCGTGTCTTTGTTCTTTGCCTGGAAGAACGTAGGCAGAAAATACCGCGTCTCAGTCGTCATCGCCATATGGCCGGAGATAAAGAGGGTGCCTGAGTTGAAGGTCCCCATCACCACGGAGGACGGCATGACTTTGTCCTTGAGGGCGAGGTTTGCAAGCCAGCGGATTCCTTCGACCGTGATCGGGTTATCAAAAGTCGCTCTCGACAGATCGTCGCTCATGAAGCCGCCGCCGCGCTGCCAGATCCAGCAGGGGTAGCGGTTCCAGTGGTTGTTATTCGTGTAGAAGCCCCAGATGTCGGGGATGCCGTCGCCGTTATTGTCCCTGGTGAGCTTCTTGGCCGCGGCCAGCATGTCCGCCTGGGTCCAATCGCGGTTGGGATAGGGGACGCCCGCCTGGTCGAAGAGGTCCTTGTTGTACCAGAGACACACGGGCGAGAAATTCGTGGGGATAGCCCACTGCTTATTGTCCCAGTTGCCCTCGTCCATGCATTCCTTGAGAATCGACGATACATCGAAGGTCGGGTCGTTCTTGATCCAATCGTCAAGGGGCTCGACCTCGCCGGCCTGGATGAACTTGGGGAGATTGGGCTGCTCAATGTCCGTCAGGTCCGGCGGGATGCCGGCGACGATCATATATTCGAGCTTCTGCCAGATGTTGTCCCAGGTGAAGCGGATGGGGTTGACGGTGATATCGGGGTGAATCTTCTTGTATGCGTCGTCGAACCTCTTCTCGGCGTCGACATAGGCGGTGTCAGCGGGAATGAGGATCGTGAGAGTCTTGTTGGGGTCCGAGGGGGGCTTGCTGTAGGCCAGGTAGCCCATCACGCCGGAAATCGCAAGAAGTATCGCAACGAAGGTAGCGAAGAGGATGTTTTCGGTTTCGAAACGCTCTTTCATGGCAGACTCGCAAGCCTCACGGATGGGCAGAATTCTATCCTTCGGCGTGGCGGAAGTCAACGTTTTGGGCCACGACAAGGCTGAAGACTCAGATAAGACTGGAGACTGTAGACTGGAGACCAGAGCAAAGGCATCAAACCAAACCGAACACTGAAGACCAAGCCAGAAGCCGGAGGTAAGAGGCATTGTCGTTTCGCTCAAGGCTTGGGGCGCGGCAGAGCCGCAAGGTGGGAAGGTGGGAAGATGAAGCGTTAGGTGGGAAAGGTGGAAAAAGCGGGACCGGCCTTCGCCGAGGCTTCGGCACGGCAAGAAGGTGGAGAAGGTGCAAAGAACCGTTTAGCCGCCGATGCGCACCGAAAGAGATCAGGTTGAAGACTCCCGACTGATCGGGACCTTGTTTCGATTGAAGACCGAAGCGATCGTCATTGGTTGGGGTCGGCGGGTTGGGCCGCTGGCGCGGGGAGTTCTCCGGTGGCAGCGGAAGAGATGCCCAACCGCAGAGCACGCAGCGCGGCCGGAGGCCGCAACCAAAGAGATCAGTCCGAAGTCCGAAGTCTGAAGTCCGAAGGAACTGCAAAAGCTTCCTCACGCGGAGTCCGCAGGGTCCGCAGAGCACGACGTGAACGGACAAAGACATTCCACCACAAAGCCACCAAGGACACCAAGACGCACCAAGAAAACCGTAGGAGATGCAAAGAGAGCCGCAAGAGCATCTTGAGATGTAACGTCGTCGTGCATAGGGAGTTACTCCTGTGCAGAGTCAAAATGCTTGCCAACAAACAAAGCATTCGCGACTTAGCAGTGAAGAGAGCGCAGAGAATCCCTCGGGGCAGAATGAAAGCGAGCCACCCCCGGTCTTGGGCCTGAGCGACAGCCATGACCCTACCGAAAGCCCCGAAACGTTTCCGCTGGGTCGAGAGGTCCCCTGCTCTATTGCTGATGATGGCGGATGCGGTCACGCTGAAGCAGGTCGGCGGGTGGGCGGACGAATGAATGCGGGGGTGCGTTGCGGGGGATGGAAAGACTGTTCGTGATTGCGCGGAGCGTGGCAGGAAGAGAGAGACGGGCGATGAGCAAGCGACCCAAGAGCGGGTGATGTCACCGGCACCGGCGCTTGCATCGGGAGTGTCAACGGCAATTGTGTTGGGCGTCCCCCGATTAGCCCCAGGAGCGATGGGCCTCTACCCGACGGCATTCCGGAGTGCCACTCGTCAACCGAGAAAGACGGGATGGCAGCCTCGAGCATGTCGAAGGCGTTGGAGAACTGGCGCTTCATGGAGCCGCAGAGCATGGTGGCTCCCCGTTGAGGCCACAAGGATTGCACCGATTCGTTTTCGCACAGAGTGTGTCGGATGGTGGCACGCAGTCAGTGGGCAGTTGCGGCGAGAGGCGAAGCAGAGGCTACGGATGTGAACAAACCCGAACGCGCATCTACAGAACCAAGAACCCTGAGGCCGATTAGCGAGGCTCATGCCCTGTAATCCCTCAGGGGGAAGCAGTCATGCAGCGAGCGAACGGTCTCAGCGGAACCGGCTTCTCTTCTTAGGGATCACCGGCGATCATATCGTGCCTGCCGAATGGCCATGATCTATCTGGTTGCCTTCGACACGCGCTTAGCCAGCTTCTCCACTCTGCGCGGCACGCCTTGGGCGTACCAGTTCCACAGACTGAGAATCGCCGCAATCCTGACCTTGGCAGGCAGTTCACCATCTGGAGCGTGGCGCCGAAGCTTGAGCAGATACCTGATGAGTCTTGCCGGGTCCTTGACCGAGATGCATACAACTCCATGCTTCAGCGGCTCCAAGTCCCTGAATTCATCCTTGCGGGCGTCGGATCTGATGCCGTCCAAGACTCTTGCCATGACTTTCTGGCCGGAACTCTGAAAGAGGAGATTCCATAGCCTGTATCTCTCGCACCATTGCAGCAGGTATTCGGCCTTCAGCATTGGCCTGAGAGCATCGCGAATGGAACGACCGTGCCCACCCTCCACCGCAATCGGATCAAGACTGCCCCCTAAGCTGGCAAGGAAGGACTGAACAACACTCGGCGTCAGGCTCGCTTCACTACCGTATTCCTCGTGATAGCACCAGGTTGCGAAGAGCCTCACGAGGAACTCCTCAATCTTCCTTCGCAGGCTTGATCCTAATGCCAAGGAGCCATTCTCACCAAGTCTCTCCGCGAAGTCTCCGGTAACGTGGAACCTGAAGAAGTAGCGTGTGACTGTCCGGACGTAGAGAGGCCAGTCGCCGGCGAAACCGGACTCGAGATCGAATATGTCAGCCAATATCTCCCAAGTGAAATTCACGTAATTCTCTTCGAACTCCTGCTTGCCTCGGTAATCCCCTTCGGGCAAACCGTATACCTCGCGCGCTATGGACTCCAAGCGCTTCGCAAGGCCGCTCCTTCTCGCCACCTGAACGACGTATTCGTGGCCCACCTCGTGAAAGAGGCCCCACCAGTCCTGAGGTCGGAAGACTGTTCCCTGCGGAAGGTTAAGCACGCCAAGATGGCTTCTGGTGTAATCTCGGGTAAGTCCAAACACAACGAACCCGTTCCAGTCAAGCGGGGCGCCGAGCAAAGACGTCGGGATCGCTTCGGCGGCCCACAGGATTCTCTGCATGCCTCCGCTATAGAAAAGCGGAGCAGGCGAACCGACATTCCAGAGCGTGTTCATATTGCCCCAGCTACGCTCCTGGTACGCAAAGCTTACGTAGTTGAGCAGGTTATTCGTCGCTGTTTCGTTCAGCTGAACGTCGGCGTCGGCTTGCAGGTCCCCGTGGTAGCGCGCCAATGCGAAGACCATATCGATATAAGCGTCGCGCGTGAGCACGTTGCGCAACGTTGCTCGAAGCAGAACGTGCAACTGTTTTCTGAGCGGAAGCATGTCCAGTCGTTCGCCGGATAGGGTCGAAGACTTCACTTCGTTGGGGGAGAGAAAGCCTATGCCAGCGTCCAAGAGCGTCCTGATGGGAGAAGCCATGAACTCGCCGAACGGCGGCGCGGGGCGGACGTTACGATAGGCCCGCCTTAGCGCAGTCACACCGCGCGCAGATGCATCGCTGTAAGGAGCCTGCAGTCCCGCGCGCAATCCAATAACGGTAGAAGTAGAGTAAATCATCCTCTGAAGATTGGGATTGTTACGTATGGCGCGAAGCCTGTCAAGCGCCATACCCAAACCCGTCTGCATGTCAAGGCTAAATCGGATATCCTCCGCCCCAAAGACAGCCGCAGGCACCCCCCAGTCTTTCTGCACGATGTTTTCCACAGCAGCCATTGTCGAGGCGGCGCATGTAAGGAATACCTCGAGGTCCAAGTTCTTGTAGCGCTTTTCATTCAGGCGTGCCCACGTGCGGCTGCTGACGTCCTTCCTATTGCGCCCCTTACGGGGCCGCCAGAAGTCGTAATGTATCGCCATAATTGTGAAAGTCTTGAGGCCGCTCAGTACCGTCGATGCATCGGACTTGGCCCTGGCGAATTGAGGCGCCATCAGCACCGCCTTTGCCAGTTCCTCGAGGTCATTATGCCAGAGCAGGAGCGCTATCTCATGCCATCCAAAGCCGCCAAGTACCAAACCGGGAATTCCGTGATCGCGGAGACTCTTTTGAAGATTGCCAACAAGCCTTCTCTCTGTGACCAGAGGAGGTGTCTTACTGTTGAGGAGATACTCGGGGTCGATCTTCAGGAATGACAGCGCAGCGAAATCATACTTCGCCGCGGCATTCCTGATAACACGCAACGCCGACGGGGTGCTGCTGTCTTTCCAGACAAAGCAACGTATCTGCTCGGAATCCAGACAGCAGCCGTCAAACCAATCCCTGGTCATGGTGCCAGCTTCAGCGACGCAAAGCATGTCATACTTACCAAGGCAACCGTATCGAGGAACAAGAAGAGGCCGTTCTTTCTCTCTTGCACGGGCCACTGCCGCATGCAGGGCTATCGCCTTATCGAGTGCGCGCGCCTTTCCAGGCTCGACCTGAATAAGAAAGATATCCAGTTCGACGTTTTCGACGTGCGGTGTGCGAGTAGTCATTCGAGCCGATTCTCCGCCACAGAATTCAGGTACCAATCGGCTTCGCTTTGCGCCGCATCCCTCGTCGTGTCAAAACAAGGGCCAAATGACCTGAAACCGAAATTAGGTCCAACCGGAGTGCCCAACCTCGGGGGAGCGGCTATGTCATAGAGCGGCGCGAAGCTCAGCAGTCCCCAGATCCCAATTACAACGTCCGGATATTCCATCCATCTGTCCCCAACGAAATAACATGGCAGGTCGAACGGTTTTGTACAGCGTGTTCTTTTTCGGGGATCATGCCTGTCATAGCCTTCCAACTTGCAGCGCACATATCCAAAATCAGGCGACGGATCGTTTACTTGCCGCGCGGACTTCGCCTTGCCAAGGATGGATGCCTTTACGGGCTGCGTGTATCCTCTTCCCTGCGGGATCAGCAACCTCTTGCTGATAAGGGAAACCGGGTCCCCCAACGACAGGAGCGCGCGGCCAACGCTCGGGGGGGCATACCAGCCGTTTGTGCGCTCAAGGTGTGGCGTAATACTCAGGTATGGCAGATAGAACCCAAGACGGCCATCGCGAAGTGGCGCGTACCAAGGCTCCCGCTTGTCTTGCGGCGGGACGCGACGAAGAACATCAAGAGCCTTCTCGGAGGCGTCTATTATCCTGTAACCGGCAGGATTCCCTATATCAACTTTGCAGGTACCCAGCACGAAATAGTCGATCACCATGTGAATGCAGGCAACTGATCCCCCTCGGCACGTACGTAGTACAGGACAATCTCGTCATAACTCACGTCCTTGAGCAGCACGGCGTCATATGCGCTTTCTTCGTCATCAGCGACAGCGAGTATCCCCTTGGGACCAATGGCAACGTACTTGCCCGGGTACCGAGCGAGCGCGACAGATGCATCGCGTTCTCTCAGCCACCGTTTCGCAGCCGACTTCCAAACATCTGCACTAACGCCTTGGACGATACAACGGCGCTGACCAACGCGAAGCCTTTCCGCCGCTCTGCCCGGAGGTTCCGCAAATAGCTGATCCCGCACCTCGACCTGAATTCTGTCGAATATGTCCATCGCGTCACCTCTTTGTAGGCTGCTGAACGACGCTCGGGCTCATGTTTCGCAACCGGCTCCCGAGAATCGTCGATACCTAGAAACCCGCGAAAAATGACCGGGATGCCAGATTGTATAAAGGTCCAGATCAACTCGCAAGGGAATTCCTACAGTACTTACGCTCCAAACAGCCCGGGCGAGAAGTGCTATTCTCAGTAACGCTGACCTTCTTGACCGCCATCAGAGTTCCTGCCAAAAACCCCCATTTTAGTAGCGGCAAATCCCTGCGAGTCACCGCTCTCTTCTATATCACATTATACACCTGATTTGGCGGCTCGTCTCATCGAGGTTCCGTCGCACAGGCGCCCTGCAAAAGCAGGGTCGTAACTCCTTGTATACATTGAGGTTACCTGCACCGGCCATCCGTCATACATTTTGATGGTGTTATCGTCAAATCACCGTTTCGGCTAAATGTAAAACAGATTTTATGCGATCCTCCGATGTTTCCGCCGCCGGATGCGAAGGTGTGAGGCATCCGCTGTAGCGGCGGCTTGCAAACGAGGGAGGGCAACGGGCGACGAGAGCAAGCCGCCTCTGCGAAATGCATGACGCGGGGGCACAAGATGCGCCTGTAAGGTGACAGACATCCGGCATCGTCGGGGGCGGTGCGGGCAAGCGGATGCCCGCGTCGCCAAGGGTGAACACTCTCCTTCGCCGACGCCCGAGGCGGCGTGACGAAAAAGGCGGTGGTTCATAGCCTTTGCCCCCTCCCTTTCCTCAGGCTTCGACACCGCCGGCTTTGAGAGAGGATGAGGAAGCTTCGGTGCCTGCGGTGCGGGTGGCTTTGGACGCGAGAGGGGCGAGGTTGTTTTCGGGGGTGTCGAGGTAGAACCAGGCGCAGGCGGAGACGTCGTCGCGGCGGTAGAAGTTGGTCCAGCCATTGGGGAGGCCGCGATCGTCCATGGACGCAGGAGGGTCCTCGTCGAGAAGGCGCGCGTAGTCGGCGTTTTCAGCGCCGACGGTGATGGGGGTAAGCGGGGCGTGGTTATCGCGGATGAGGTGGCGGACTTTGTCCTTTTCGGCGCCGCCTATCTGCTGGAGCGTGACGCGGCAGTCCTTGGAGAAGAAGACCGGGTCAGGAATGTGGAGCCGGTAGAAGGCCCATTGGCGCGCGGACGGATCGGCTACGGTACACCCTTGGAAGCGCTGAGAGTAGACCTTCTGGCCCCAGCCGGTGCCGATGTAGTCCTCGGTGCCGGTACCGCAGAGCGTGGGATTCTCCTTGTCGCCATCGAGGTAGATCTTTACTTCGCCCTCGCCCCACCAGGAGTCTTCGTAGACAGGGTCAGTGACCACGCCCACGCAGCATCCGAGGAATCTCCCGGCGCCCTTCGCGGTCTGGAGCACTTCGAAGTCGCGGCCAAGGACCGTCGGGTTTTCGCGCCGCCACGCGGCGTGGAAGTAAAGCGCGTCCTGCGGGAGGCTGTCCATGAGGAGGTAGTCGACGTCGTAGAAGAGGAGGTTGGGCGAGTCGGCTGATTCGTTGGTGAGGGTCACGCGCGCGAACGTGCGAAAAGGCATGGGCGCGTACAGGTTGAAGGACCGCCCCTCGGGGCTCGCGAAGAGCTCCGACTCCACGGTCGCCATCCGCGCAAGGCCAAAGCCGAAGAGGTCGGCAAGAGGGGCGGAGACAGCGGGCGTCCGCGCGCCATCCCAGTACATATCGAGGCGCATCTCGCGCAGCATTCGTGGGTAACGGTTCTGGACCGTCATCCAGACCCGAGTGATGATGCCCTGACCGCGAACGTCCATGAGCGTCATCGTCTGGCCGGGATGAATCGTCTCACAGGGGTACCCCTTGGCCCCTTTGTTGCGCCGCGCGGCGGCACCTTTGGCGCCCGCCGGATTCTCGAAACTCACCCAGCGCGTTTCGACGGCGCGCGGCCTTGTGAAGAGGTCGTACATTGGTATCTCCCTGAGCCTGTAACTTCGGAATCGAAATCATCGCACTCGTGTTGACACGAGGCTGGCCGTATAGCGACGCGCGGTGGAGCGCAACATTCATGGAGGCTATTGCTCGCGTGCCCTCCCGTACGGGACGGGCATTCGCATCTGCGAAACGCCATAGGCGCACGAGGTGCTCCGCCTCTTGGATTGCGTTGGCAGGCGCCCCAACCGATGACTGCACTTCCCCGATACAGCCAACATCTTACAGAACGCGACGCCGGATAGAAGAAGCAATAGTACACAAGATGAGGGCAGACGCCCGGAAAAAGTAGAATGTCCCCAATGGCGGTGAATTAAGGCGGTCATGAGACTTTCCTTAGCTGCTGATTGCGCCATTGTTGTCTGGGTTGTCTCAGGCGGATGTAGTGTTTCCATTCTCTTGCTATGGCGCGAGGGTCCATGCGTCCAGGGCGCTCATCTATAAGGCTTGAGGCAATCGCCTCAAGAAACGCGGCGTAAACGTCACCCAGACTGCGTACAGGCAGTACCGCCATCGCGCAAGAGAAACCCAATATCCACCGCGCCGTGTTCACGGCACTTATCTGGGTGGGTTTCCTGTGATGAAGTGCGGCCGCCTTGGCCATCAGCATCCTCACGATCTGGTAAGCCAGAATGTGCGCGGCAAACTCCTTGTAGACGTTTTTAAGCGTCTTTGACCTCAACACATCGGCGTGGAAGGTCTGCTTGAACTCCAGATAGCTTGTCTCCAGACGCCACCGCTGGTGATAGAGCCTGGCGAGAGTGGTCTTCTTGAAGCGACGGGCGTCCTCAAGACTTGTCACAAACCATTCCTCGACTCTCCGGCCGTCAGGGGATTTCCAGTACGCCTTGAAGATGCGCACACGAATAGTCTGTGGCAAATCAGGGTAGTTCTTCCTTACGGGCTGGCTTATGGTAAGCTGTGTAATGAAGTCGTTGCGGCCCAGACGCTTCACGACCGGCAGGCGGTCAACCTTGAGTTTTGCGTTCTTGCGCATGAGAAAGTCTGCCCCTGTTGCAGCGACCCTAATCATAAAGGGGGCATTGGAAAAGTGGCGATCCGCAAGCAGAAGATGGCCCTTTTTGAGATTTGTCAGTAGCGGACCTGCTGTGGAGATCTCTCCGGGATCGAAGGGGCCGAAGCGATAGTCCAGAAGCGCCGATGAGCCTATCTCCAGCAGGCTTGCCATTGTGGCAAGAGGGTACCTTACGGTTGTGGCTTTTGCCTTGTGAGTGCCGAAGTGCCTGAAGAGAGACTTTTCTGCCGGCATGGACAACGTCGTGGTATCCAGACCTACCAGGCGCATCCCTCGCCACTTGGAGGCAACCATCTCGCGTACGCGCCTGCAGGAGTCTCTTGCCAGATACTCCAGCACCTTTCTGGGAAGCCGGCCTCTGGCGTGGGTGAGGGCGGAGGGATCGACGCTCAAGAGATATTGCGGGCAGGCCGCGGCCACGGGAACAGACATCTGCTGCCATGTGGCGGCAAAGGAGAATTCTCTCTGGAGGGCCTGCTGGATGAAATGAAAGACGGTAAAGACCGGCCCGAGGAGTCGATCCCTCCAGACGTACTTGTAGGCGCGGCAGGCGTCGAGTATGCTCTGGTCGGAGAGTTCCTGTCTGATAGCCGTTAAGGGAGCTTGTTGGAGAGCTGTGCGGATTTGCTCAAGAGCAGCACCGGTACGGACGATTTGCTTTCCAGACATTCTGGGCCTCCTCTGGCTGCCAAGGGTTTGCTCGTCACAATCCCTATCGGCCTTGGAGGCCCGCTTCTTTGAATCCCTTATTTCACCGCCATTG
>Ga0315282_10007342_pt1 | contig 18139 bp, 20 predicted proteins | sample YL17G07_20_MG_FD_203693 | JGI IMG/M metagenome (GOLD analysis project Ga0315282, IMG submission 203693) | Sediment microbial communities from Yellowstone Lake, YNP, Wyoming, USA - YL17G07_20 | ecosystem: Environmental > Aquatic > Freshwater > Lake > Sediment | place: USA: Wyoming | collected...
TATAAAAGCCTGATCAATTTGCCGGATTGATAAAATATACACAAAATAATTATAAAATCGGAAACGCGGTTCATTTATGGGTAACGTATCGCCCGCGATTTATGCCCGGCTGCCGGATTGCACCGGAACACTCTGCCGGCAATCGGGTGCGAGTGCAGTACGTTTCACTTCGGACGCACCGGAAAATCTGCGGAAAAAGCGTTCAGGATGCAGGAATCCTGTCCGCGCGGTTTGCGGTCCAGTCATCGGAACGACCGCCAAATGAAGGGTAAAACCGTCGGGGGTTCCCATGAAACGACGACGCACAGAGATCGTCAAAAGGTACAGGATCCGTGACAAAATAACAGGAGTGAACCACTGATGGGTTGATGCCGGTGAGGTTACCGCCGGGAACAATCCTCACTGTTCCCTTAAGGGCGCACCCGCAGCTGACTGATGACGGGGCAGGAGCACGATTGACCGTTTAATACAAAATCTCATACCGGATCAGGGAGAAGAGAGATATTCATGGCAAAACAACCGCGATTGATACCCGGGAGACCCCCTTTTTTCCATCTGCACCTTATCCTCACACTGTATTTGAAAAGATATTTACTCCGCAATCCGGTAAGAAATAGTATGGATAGACCCTTCTGCAAAACCGCGATTTTTATCTGTGTGTTTCTCATCTTTTGCCTCGTCACCGTACCTGCTTCTGCAACTGCAGGGAGCGCCGTCCCGGCGGCACGAGTATATGCAAGCTCCTCCAGTAGTCCATCCTATATCCCGCCTCTCGCGGGAACCCACTGGTATACAGGACCTCACGAAGGCCCGGTTGCCGACATTTATGTTCCACCCCCCGGCGTGATGCCGGTCATCGTGCTCCAGGGAAGCCCCTACGAGATGGGGTACCAGTACGGGCTCCAGGCACCGGCTTATATTGCCATCGCCCGTGACGCGGCGTGGGCAAGTGCTCTTTCAAGACAGACCTATGCCGATGTAATCACAAACAGCAGCATCTACCACCAGTACATCACAAAGGAACTCCCGGACTTTGATTTTTCCGCCTTTTTTCGGGGCATGTCAGATGCGATGAACGACCAGGGCATCCCATTCTCCCCGGTTGATCCCATCGTGATGCTCTACTGGGGCGGAAGGCAGGGGCCGGGCCCTGCTGAACACTGCACGGCATTTGCCGCATATGGCAATACAACCGGTGGCAGTACGGTCGTCGGTGAAAATTTTGATTACTACCAGGTACCGTCAAACTCATACCCGGTTCTTCTCGCTCTGTACCCGGAGAACGGGTACGCATCCATAGTGCCAGCCGGTGCAGGCAGAACCGGGAGTAATATGGCGGTTAACGAGAACGGGCTGGTCTATATTGTTACGGCAGCGCCGTCACAGGGAAAAGGGGATACCGGTCCGGGAATTACCGGCTATCTCTCGCTCCCCTATGTTGCCATGACCGCGGGTTCTGTGCCCGAAGCAGAGAGGTTTATTGTCAATTCGACACGCGGCTTTGCATTAAACCATGTCCTGGTAGACCGGAATGGCACTGCTGAGGTCATCGAATCGACCCGGGTGCGGCACGCAGTCCGGCACCCGGGAGATTCCGGAAATGCCACCTACCTCATTGCAACCAACCACTACCTGAACCCCGCGATGAAACCGTCACAGCCGGTCTGGAACCCGCTGCAATACAACCCGTCGAGTTATTACCGGTATCTCACCGCAGAGAAGATGATCACAGACAATTACGGGAGAGTGAATTACTCGACTGCGGCAACGATCCTCTCTTCAACTGACTGGTGGGACGGGAGTGCCTGGCATACAAACGACCCCTGGAGCACCAACACGATTAACCGGTTCAGACCTGACGTCGCATCCCTGTACTCTGTCATTGCGGTCCCGGATGAGCGTGTCGTGTCGGTCTGTACAGGTAATCCCGGTATGCCGTACTGGGGCACGAGAGCAGCCGGAGAGACCGGGACGTATGTCAACTTTTCTGTAGGGAAAAGTCCGGGTATGCTCGTGTATACCCTCAAGACAGATGCCGACTCGATGATGTGGAAGACGGTCAGGGTAATGGGGAGCAATCCACCTGATGCGGTGACCGCACTCTGGGCAGAGTGTGAGGACCGGTACTGGGAAGCAGTTTTCTGGCAGGACCGTGCCGTTCTCGAAAAAGACCGGACGGTACGGGCGGTTGCGCTGGGCAGGTCAGCAACCGGTTTTTCCGATGTGATTGCTCACGCAGAAAAAATTCAGGATATGTGCCGGGACGGGCGATGTTTATAATGTCCCGGACCCGCGATCTTTTTTCCCGCATTTCCGTTCTCCTGGTATAATCCGCGAAGAGAGACACGTTCATTAAAATCCCAGGTGCCAGTCATCGGTACGATACAAAAGACAAAAGAGGGAAAAGGACCATACTCAGGATCACCACACATGAACATTCTCCGCATTACTCATCCCGCAGGATTCGTCGCGATTGGTTGCCTTCTTCTGATAGCCGGTGTCGCTGCATCCGGGGGAACCCAGGGGTATTATATCGGAGACATCATCCCGCTCCAAGGCTATTCGTACGGGAGTTCAACCGTTTATCTCTTTTTGACCGGACCGAACCTCCCGGCAAATGGCGTGGCTCTGGACAATCTCAATGCCCGTGCGGACGAGGGGCATTTTACCCAGGTGGATGTCGATAGCAACGACCACTGGTCGTACAAATGGGGCACAAATTCGGTGGGTGGCAGACTGGATGCCGGTACGTATACGGTGTGGGTTGCAAACGGTCCGAATGATCGGTCACACCTTACGGAAGCCGACTACAGCACGATTTCAGTCGGGCTTGCCAATCCCGCCATCGCAATTTTCACGCCCGCAGTTCCCGGAACGATCGTACTCAACTCAACACCGGTTGAAGCATCGGTGGTAGTAAACGGGGTATATAAGGGAAGTACCCCGCTGACACTCGAAGGCATTGAACCGGGAACCTATACGGTAACATTCTCGCATTTCGGATACAGGAAATTTTCCACACCTGTAAAAGTAGAGCCGGGAAAGATTTCCGAAGTGACCGCGACTCTTGCGCCGGAGACCGGTTCTCTTGCTGTCAATACAAGCCCGGCGGGTGCCCGCCTCATGCTCGATAATGTTGATGCGGGGATCTCCCCGTTCACGCTCACAAACCTCACGGTTGGCAACCACACGCTTACAATTGAAAAAGAGGGGTTTGCACCGACCGCGCAGCCGGTGCGGGTCATTGCCGACCAGATCACGGCGAAGGATGTTGTGCTTGCACCGGCATCTCCGTCCCCAACGATACCCTTGCGTGCAGCAGGGCTTGTACCGGCAACCCTGATTGGATGCGGGGTTGCATTCCTGCTCATCGAAGTGTATTACTCCCGGTTCCGCCGGTGAAAAATCAGGATACCGGCACCTGCAGGGCATCGTGGTTACCGGTAGTCATACCGATAGAGTGGGCGTAGCCCGAAAAAGGCGTGAGGGAGACCGGTAACCGGGATCCGGACCCGGATCTACGGTTTCCTTTTTGGTACTGCCCGCGTCGCACCGCGAACGGTGATCCATGTATACGTTTTTATTGCCGGACAGGCTATTGCATCTCAATACAATAATGGAGGGAACATGCCAAGGAACTATTTCGCACTTCTCGCACTCGTCCTCTTGACCTGCTGTTCGGTCATGGTTATTCCCGTCATTGCGCAATCGTCAGGTGACGCCCTGACCCGGGGCAATCAGTTCTCGATTACTATCACAGGAAAACCGAATACCCCGTATTACATCTGGGATGCCCGTACCTTTTCATTATCCGGGGAACCGGGAGACCAGCCGCCGGTGATCGTCAGTTACCAGCAGAACCTAGAGAAAGATCCACCGGGCGGGCCGTATGTTATCGGTAACTATGCCTACAGCGGTGGCGGCGGGCGGACCATCCGTGACGATGTTGCGCCCTCGACTTCGAGCATGTCGAACACCAATTATTACGCGCAGGTGACAACGGACAGTAACGGCGAGGCGATTGTCGGATTCCAGACATCGTCCAACACCGCGACCCGGACATTCTCCGTCCATGTCGAAAACCCGCATAATCCCAATGACGATTCGTTCACCGTGCAGCGGGGTACCCGGACGACAAAACCGGGATCGGTATCCATCGGGGTAGCCACGACCGTGACCCTGCCACGCACCACTTTGCCAACCCCGGTTCCGACCCTTACCACACCGGTACCGGAGATTACGATCCCCCTGCCACTCCCAACTACAACACCCACTGCGACGCCAACTCAAAAAATGCCGTCCGGACTGGTCTGGAGTGTCGTCGCTCTCGGACTTGGGATATGGATGGTGCGGAACCGGTAACTTTTTTTTAATATGAAAACAGCTCGCGGTGTTTCAAAGTTTACTTTAATAATCGTGTTTCTGCTGTCGGAGTTGTGTGGACGCAAAAAAATAAACCCGTACAATGGTTTACCCTGCGTTTCTGTTGGCAAAAGTCCTTGACGATCGCACAATTTTATATCCGCACTTGATTTTAGAGCGTCTATGACGTTGTGTATATAGAACAAACAATTTCCCATTTCATTTATACCGGATAGATATTCTGTTGATTTGTGAAAATTTGCCCTCTTAAATAACATAATTTTCATTTTATGCTTCGCCAACAAACTTCTTTTTAATCTACCATTGGATTTTACTATTTTTTACGACATAAAACATAATCTATATATATAGACTGTTCTTTAGTCACATACATGGACTTCATTGATCAAATCAAAACCCACGCAAAAACTATCTCCACTCTAAAAGAAAAAATTCAGACGGAGGAGGGAACAAAAAACGCGCTGATAATGCCATTTATTCAAATTCTTGGGTACAATGTTTTCGATCCTAATGAGGTAAACCCGGAATTCATCGCTGATGTGGGTACTAAAAAAGGTGAGAAAGTCGATTATGCCATCATCAAAGATGGAAAACCTGTGATTCTCATTGAGTGTAAACCCGTGAATTCGGATTTGAGTAAAGAACAGGCATCACAATTATTCAGGTACTTTTCCGTTACGCCTGCGAAAATCGGGATTCTCACAAACGGGATAATTTATCAATTTTTTACTGATCTTGATGAGAAAAATAAGATGGATATAAAACCATTTTTAGAAATAAATTTATTGGATATCAAAGAATCTTCGGTTGAACAACTAAAAAATTACACAAAACACGATCTTAACCTTGATGAACTTCATGATACCGCAACTCAACTAAAATACACTAAAGAAATCATCCAAATCGCTAACAAAGAATTTACCCAACCTTCTGACGATTTTGTACGATTTTTCGCGCAAAAAGTATATTCTAAAAAATTAACTCAAAAGGCACTCGAAAATTTCACGTCTATAACAAAAGAATCACTTGATCAATTTCTATCTGATAAAATTAATGAACGTCTGAAATCCGCCATGAAACCGGAAACTACGCCTAAAGTTCCGGAAGCACAATCAATAGAAATCCCCCAAATCCCAACAACCGAAGCGAATGAGGGTATTATCACAACTGAGGACGAATGGGAAGGGTACTACTTTGTTAAAGCAATTTTGAACGACGTAGTTGATCCGTCAAAAATTGTTATGCGTGATGCAAAATCCTATTGTGCAATACTTTTTGATAATAATAACAGGAAACCTATTTGCCGGTTTTATTTCGACGGTAAACAAAAGTTTGTGGTCATTTTTAATAATAAACAAGAAAACAAATTTCCCATTGAAAAAGTAAATGACTTGTTTAAATTAAGTGAACAATTGAAATCTGCCGCTAAGATGTATTTGGCATCACCATAAATATGTTAAAAATTCGGTCTTTGACTATAATTCTCAAACATCCTTCAAGGGCACCTAGTAAAGGGACCTGAACAGATCGGCAGGGAACGACTGTATCAGGAACCGGATGTGTAAGCAGGATTTTTAAGATACCAGATGATCCGGTCGATCACTTCCGGGTTCCGGGGAAGCCGGATATGGCAGTACCCGTCCCTGGCGAGTTCCAGATGCGCCGGATCCGCAGGGACAATATCGAGTCCCACCCCGGCGAGGATGGAGTCTGATTGCGGGACGATCCCGTCTCCATCAAATGTCTGCCGCCATCCTCCTTCCGGTGTGCATTCCCATGTCTTGCCGTCAAAACTTGGGAAAAATTCGGGAGCCTGGGTAAGGTTCTCCGCACAGAGAATCCGGTACGCGATATCGCCCCGTAAACCGGCGGCTGCGAGTATTTTCATGGTGGTGCTTTGCGGTCGGAACTGCTGGACGATGAGGTCGGATGCCGGATCGTAATTTTCCGGGACAAAGATACCGGAGAGCTTCCGTATGATCTCCTTCCCGTATTCCGGGTGGTTGAAGAGTTCTGCGAGTGCTGACCCGTTGTTCGGGGGGCCGATCCCGATCAGCTGCCGGACCCGTTCCTTCTTCGAAGTCCCATCGAGGACCTCAAGCATGTACCGGGCGACGCAGGTTCCCATCGAATGGCAGACGAGGTCAACAACGCCATAATAGTTGCGCTCCTTACGTACCTCTTCAATCTGCTCCTGAAGTGCAGCAGCAATCCCTCTACGGATGCCCCTTTTAAGGGTGTCTGGTCAAAATTCCAGAACGGGATGCCCTCTTGCTCAAGCCGGAGTACGAGCCGGTTCCAGATACCGGGATGACTCTTCCATCCATGAACGAGGACCACCGGGACGTGTGCCATTGTACCGGAACCATGTGAGTGCCGGATCACGATAGAGTTTTTGGATGGACATTATCCGAGGGGTTGTCCATCCCGGCACATCTCGGTGATGCCCATATGTACGAAGAGCGAGGGAGGGGGGGTGCCACCTGCACGAAAGATGTGGTGTAAAGTGGCATCGTGTCCTTTTTGGTGCGGTTCTGGTGCGTTCGCGGGACTTTTGGTAGATGCACCAGTGGTGGTGCATGGCGAGACTTGATGACAAAATTATAAAGTCTCTCATTGTTTGCTAATATCACAAGGATAGCAAGTGTCCGGTTTAGATGTCCCAGAATGATCTGTCTGGTGGCTATCACTATCTTTAGGCAATAATGTAAAAAACAGTCGATATACATAGCCTACTTTTGGATTGGTGATTTTCCATACAATTGAATTGTCTGAAAATTTTGGCTGATTTTTTTGATCTCTTAATTCGTTTTCAGAAATAACCATTCTCTCCATAGAAGCATCAAATACGATAAATTCAACAATTTTGTGATATTCATCCCTTTGGTTAATTCTTGACAATTTATGTGTATTTTTTAAATTTCCCGTTATTAGTACCTCAAACGCTAATTCTTTTGTTAATCGATTACATTCCAGAGAAACCCAATCTTTTTTTGAATTTATTGCTTGTTTATAGGCCGCAGATTTATAAGATATCGTCGTTGTACTAGTTTCCCCCGAGGGAATGTCCACAGGTACAAAAAATTCTTTTATCATTTTTACGGGTTTCTCTTTTTTGTTGTCTTCATTACGGAATTGCGCAAAAAGTTTCGGAGTTACTATATCCTTTTCTGGATCTAGATCTTTTCCATCTACATTTATAGTCATATTTTTAACGTGTGGAACGTATGACTCGGAAGATATTATAATTTGAAAAAGATTATAGGTATTTTTTTTCATATTATTCTGAATCACTCTGCATGATTCAACAGCTGCATGACCATCCTTGCCTAACGCGTCTTCAGTAAAAATTACTTTTTTTTGAAATTTAATCATCGTGGTTTCTGTAGGCATGCATTGAATAAAATCGAAGTAACGAAAATATCTGTAATTAAAATCGTTTACATAAAGCATAACGGCAAGTCCAACGGCGATGATTAACAAAAGGAGCAGGATATTAAACTGAATTAATAAATTATCTGTTTGAACAATTAACCGAGATACGATGAATACGATTATTACCGATAAAGCCCATCCAAAAAAAGTTATGTTTTTTGAGAACCATTCTTGAATACCTTCCATGTATGAAACCTATTTTTAAAGGAAATAAATATTATTAAAAATTATGGTAATATGTAAATGAATGCATAAAGTTAGTACTATAGTCACTAAAAAAAGGGGAAAAATTAGTTTAGATCGTCTTCATCAAAATACGACATGGATCATAAGTCTCTTTGGATGAGTGTATATACCTTGCGATTGAGGGTTCTGATAACTTCGCAGTTGATTGATAAGTTTTGATGTATGTGATAACTGGCGGTTGATCTCGTGCTTTTCAGTATTCCCAAAATTAAGTTGTAAGGTTCGATCCGCTATCCCATTCAAATCTAATAGTTAGCAGAACAAGGTTCCAAAGGCCATTAGCACCAAGAATTATATTTGTATTTTCACCAAAAACTATGAAGGCGTGGTCAGGGGCGAATATCCCTGCGAGGCAAAGACCACCTCTAGGACTTTTATAACTAAGGGAGCCAAAGGGAGCAGTTACGACACCGAGCGGAGAGGTTACGTCGAAGCGAGAAATTTCTTCCAATGCTTCTGCCCTATATAAATCATTTATTATATCTGGTAGGAACCACGACAGGAAAATTTTTGCGTTTTCAACAAATGTTTCATGCCGAATGATCTTGCATATAGGGGATTCGTTAATAATTCCCCATTCTGCACCTAGGTCACATGCTTTAACAAGTGCCACTCCCTTGGACTTCGCGATTGCGATGGCTCCAACCTGAAAACCTACAGTTGTAACGCAGATTCCCTTATGTGCACCGATATCCTCCAACCGCGTTACAAATTCCAAAAGATCATTAATGCCAACTTTTCGGGAATATGTTTTGCACTCAACAAGTATAATGATCTTCGTCCCCGCGAGCAAAAATTCGACGGAAACATCTATCTGGTGATTGTGACCGGATTTGCCAACGTAATGCTTGTTATGAAAAACTTGAAAATCAAAATTGTTATAGCCCTTATCGAGTTTGGTTTCGATTAGGGTTTTCACCAGTTTTTCATATTCTGTGGGGTTGGGCATTGTACCCTGATTAAAATTGTATGGTGTTATACCCATCGGAGAGAAACACTTTCGCACCGTCCCAACCGCAGGACTATACAAAGCAGTTGCAAGAACATTGGTGCATGATTACCCTATGGTGCGCGGCTCATAACTCAATGGAAAATTTGGTAAAATCCAATGGGACTATGAACACGGCATTGATACCCTGCAAAGGATCGGATTGCCCGGAATGGGATAACGGTACGTGTATCATGCTTCACCGGGTTGGGAATCATGGGAGGAAATCCGGATAAAACCCCTGTTGTTTGTTGTGCCATTTAAAAAATGGCGGGGGATCTTCATAGAGGAGTCCCGCCCTAAAAAAATTAGTGCTGGTATAGATTATCATATCTTGGCTTATAGAAAAGCCAATAGACAAGATATATACCACCTAGGATGATTACTGCGGCTAAACCAATTGCAAGCAGAATCATTGTTCCAAAGCTCATTAGATAGTTTCCAAATCCTGTTGTTGTAGGATCTGAAAATTGCCCATTGATATAATTCCCAAAGAGTATGCAACCGATAGCAATTGCTATTACTTCAAAGAGAATAAACCAAGGGTTTGTTGGTTGCGGTTTTTCGCGTACCATATTTGTTCCTCTTTTGACCAAGGGGTAGATGGAACACCGCAACCTTTTTACCTCAAAACTGAGATAAATTCCTTGCCAATTTTAATGGTCGCGGGAGTTCCAACTCCCCGCCTTTTTGAGCGGTTTTCACACCTGCTCAGAATTCCGGTTACGTCGTATAGCATATAAAGAAAGCTGGTGAAAAACCAATATCGCTTTCCATTAACACTATTAAAGACTATCAGGAGTGGTTATATACCAGAAAACGCGCACCGGCACAATGATTAAATTATCTCTTTACCCCAAAAAAAGATTATACAATTGTTTTTTCCTTCATAATCTGCATCGGAGTTTTGTATCCGAGTTTCTGGATCTCCCTCTCGTTGTTGAACCAGTTCCGGAACTCTTCAAGGCCACACGAAATAGAAGGGAGGGATCCTCACCGCCTCCAATAAAAAAACAGGCCCCCACCCCCTCCGCGATCAAGAGGCTCCCATCCCACCCCTAAAAAAGTTCTCCGTCGTGAATGCTTACCATTTTGTTGCAAGTACATGCATTTATCAATTAATTATGCATTTACTGCATGTACATGTTACTCGCGTTTTTAGGGTCGCGACTCATTGAAGCGCAATGCGAGCTCCCCACTGGAGGTGATCTGGTACATTTTTTCCTTCCGGTTCGCGTCCTGCACTGGCATATTCCGGATCAGGTCCCATCTCTCCAGCGTTGAGAGGATATGAGTAAGCGTCCCCTGGTTCATCGTGTGCTGGACAGGTTTCGCCGGTTTCCCTTTATTTACGATCGGCAATCCCAGTTGTACCCCCGGTTTCAGGTCAGGGATATCCACATTTCCCTTGTTTTTCCGGGTAGGCACATAATATGCCTCCAGCTGGTTTTTGATATACGACCGGGGCAGCACCCGGGGCAGGGATTCAGTCGTGCCCGGTGTGAAATCCAGAAGGGCGAGGACCCGCAGGTAGTTCGGGTTGCTTCCCACATCCCGGGCTGCACCCTCCGGGACGCCAAGTTTCGAGGTCGGTTCCTTACCCCTCCGTCCCGTAAATGCATAGTATGCGTCCCCATGAAGCCAGAGCGAGTGCAGGAAGAGCGCCATGCAAAGATCTTTCGAGCCTTCCGTCAGGTCAAACGTGTACCGGGCTCCGGGATGGTCGTGGAAGATCTTCTGTACCGCTTTCCCTACAGAGACGTCTGCGGGGGGATCGATGTACACGAGCGATGCAGGGATCGAGACCGAAAGGGAGATGGTCTTCACACGGTTCACCGCGTCCCGTGCGGCTGTTTTTGCCGCCTTTGTCCGTTCGTCATCAAGTGCCGAGTTTGAATAGAGCGAGGTATCTGCAAAGACAAACGTATGCGTAATGTCCTGCAGATCGCGGATTGCCGCGGTATAGGCATCGTGAATCTTCTCTCCTGCACTCACGATATGGATGTGTTCCTGCCGGGCCATGACCATACGTACAGCATCGGGAACCGGATTATAAAGTGTTGATCTTCGCGTCCTCACTCCACCCGGTACCCGTGTTCTTCAAGCACCCGCTGAAACCGGACTTCGGCATCAGCAACAAGGTGTGAGATCTTCCGTTCCGCATCTTCCCAGCACTTCCTGAGCCCGGGGTCTTCCGTATGGAGCGAAATGTTCCCCGTCATGGTCCCAATAAGCGTCCCCTCCCCGTCGAAGACCCGCATGACCACGCACCGGTAATATTTGCACTGCGCAGGGCTCGTCCCGTGGATGGTGCACCGGATGAGATCCCCATCCGGGCGGAGGAACCGGCAGGCAGTAGGGTGCTGATCTATCCAGCCAGGGTCGGAGAAAATCGCCCGTTTGTCTTCATCGACCCGGGCGATGAACGGCGTGCCGGTCGAGACCGAACAGCATTCAAATTCGAACTGGCTTATCTGGCGTTCGATCCCGATATAGTCGCCCATATACATGCAACAGGTCCCGCACTGTTTACACACGAAGACCATCAGTTCACATCCGGCATGTTGTGTTCTTCATAACGAGACGATGATAAAAGGCTCTGCTTACAGGAAAAACCTGATCGAAAGAGGATATACTCCAAGGGTTTCCATGACGACGATCCGGGCTTTCGCTATATTGTCTCTTCACCCAGCGATTCCCGGCTCCGCATCTGGTAGAGGACCATCGGGTCCATCTCGCGGTACGTGTCCTTTGCCGTCCTCATGATGACGTTTGTAATCCCGCTGTTGACGATCATCTTGGAGCACAAAAAGCATGGCCAGATCTGGGTCAGTGCTTCGGTCTCGACATCAAACCCCGCGAGATAGAGTGTGCATCCCCGTGCCTGTTTACCGGCCTGCAGGAGCGCGTTCATCTCCGCGTGGACACTCCGGCATCGCTCATAATTCGAACCAGACGGGATGTTGTGCTCCTTTCTCCAGCACCGGTTCAGTTCCGTGCAGTCCATCTGTTTCCGAGGGGCGCCGGTGTAGCCGGTCGAGACGATGGTATTGTATTCATCGACGATGATCGCACCGAAGTTGCGCCTGAGGCAGGTACCCTGGTGGGCGCACCGCAGTGCAAGGTCAAGGAAGTAGTGGTGCCTGTTGGTTCTCATTGGAAGGAACTATATCCGGGCATCGTAATAAAGAACGATGATCAGAACCGGATCATCTTCAATACGACTGTTAATTTCGGGGTTCTGGTGCGTCTTAGTGACTTTTAACAAATGCACCAGCGATGGTACGTGACATGACATATGAAAACAAATAAGGTTCTGGTAGGGCGATGGGACTTTGTTACACTAAAATTTTGAATAATTCTAAAAATTGTTTCACAAGTTCTTTGGTTTTGGGTAAGCATTCCTTGCAGAATTTTAATACTTCCAAGTCTGTTCCTTCAAAGTAAAAATTGACCAAGATTTCCGTAGTCACATCCAGTCTGGGATCACAACTGATATAACTGGATTCTGGTGTTGATGCTAGAACACTATGTATTTTCTTTCCATCGATCAAAATCCCACCATCTTCAGCTATCACATTATCAAGTATAATGACACAACCCTCTTTTGAATTTACTGTGAATCGAGTATTTTCTGTTTTTTTCTGTGGGGTTAATCGAACATGCCGTTCATTAGTATATTTATGCAAATCAAGGAGCCATTTATATGAACTATCATAATATGGTTGACAAGATTTGAGGAATGAAAAAACCTTATAATCCATCTTTTGGAGATTTTTTATCTTCATCTGACCTAATTTAGAGGGTAATCCATTTCTGGAATTGGAAATCGGAAAATAAATCCTTTTTTTCGCTTCTGTTCGATCTATAGAGGATAATGTAGGAGCAATTTTCTCCTCAAAATATTTATTCATTACCTGATCGAGAATACTATTGAGAGTAATACAATAGTCACGCGTGAGAATTTTCGCACGATCCGAGACCTCCTTATTCTTGAGAGAAAGTAAATATTCAACTTCCAGATCAGAAAGTAATTCTTCTGCTCTTTGAAATTGACTTTCAAACAATTTTCACACCCAATATATTAATTTTGATTTATAAGTTAAGAGAATTTCGAAGATTCTACATGCAATCAAAAAGAAAAATGAAAAAGTAATTTTTTTTATTTTCCACTCGCCAATCCGATCATCGTCATCCAACGGTTGCCAGCGAGATCAATCGGAATACCCGCCATCTCAGCGGGGGTAAGTCCATTAATTCCCATATGAGGACGGATGCAATTGTAATTTGTCTGCATACCTGCGGCAAAGTCCTGCGCTCCAATTGCGCTATCAAGACCACGCATAACCTTTGTCTGTATCTGGAACTCTCCACGATAAACGGTATATCTCAATGCATAGGGAAGGTAACCGGATATATTGGAAGATTAAGTACTGGAATTAGAACCCAAAATATAATAGCATTTTCTTCAAAGTAGTTCTTTTTGCAAGTGATCCTTATAATAAAAAATTTCTGCTATTTTGTAAGTAGCTTTAAGAACTCCAATTGCAATTTCATCATTTCTCATGTCAGCGATTATTTTGTATTCGTGTAACTCATTTTTCGCACCAATAACCCTGGTATCCTCCTTACCACTCTTCACAAAATTTACCATCCACCCTATATCTCCATGAATTATCTTATCCAAAATCTTCCTACTATTTTGATTCCTATACTTAAATTCTTGAAATATCTCTTCAATTTTCTCCTTTTTAATAATTTCTTCCCGATCTGCTTCGTCAATTAATTGAGCAAGATTTTTATCATTTAATTCGTTCAATTTGGTCCATGTTGCTTCAGGTAATTCGGAGACATTTGTGACTTCTTTTTTTGCCAATTTTTCTGCTAATCGTTCTTTTATTCCAGATTCAATTGCGGTTCTACACAAACTAATTGTTCCTACAGAAATTCCCGCTCTAAAACACATGCTTGCAAACATCAAATATTTGAAGATGTCCTTTTCAAACCAAATTCTCTCGAATTCTAAACTTCCTATTCTATCTCGGTGCTCCAATAAAGTATTGCCAATATTATTAACCACAAGTTCTCGAATGATTCGTTGATCATGAAGAACAACATAATTGCTCCTTAACATTTCTTCTATCCAATCAATATCATCATCTTTGGGTGTAAATCCATAGTGATGTTCTACTATATTCTTTATCCGCGCTTTCATCTTATCGGAGATTTGAAGTATTTTTGTCTCATTCATAGTTATTCAGACCCAAATTCCTGTGATTAATGAAAATCTTTGAGTACGGTGAAGAGCAATTTCACTTACTAAATTATCGCATCAAAATTTAATATCATTAATTTCGTGCCATTTTTGATGAAGGGTTTTGTTGATTATGAGAATGCTCGGATTTACTCCCCTGATTATCTTTCCACATAAAATACATTTTGATTCGAATTTGGCTTTCTCACCTTTTTTGACCATATGATTCATTATTACAACAGATAATAAAAATCAACCACCAACGTATCAGGCTCCACCATAAGTCACGTGATGCACCACGCCACAACAAAAGTCACGAAGTCACTAAGACGCACCAGAACCGCCGCTGGGATATCCCTCTGGGAACGGCGGAGCCATCGCAAAGGAAGTTGTCGCACCCCATCAACTAGTTTGTCCGGAATCGTAGTAACCCACTTCAAATAACAAACCGCTTTTTTCGATCTTCTAAGTTCATTCCACTGGGTTTATCATACAAGAAGAGAGAATCGGAAGAACGGAAATGGACAACCTCCGGAGATATGGCGGGGCACCTTACACAGTCGCAGTAATTCACGGCGGACCAGGTGCAGCCGGAGAGGTTGCGGATCTGGCGCGCGAACTCTCCTCAGAATACGGTATTCTGGAACCGCTCCAGACAGTGCCTTCAGTTGAAGGCCAGATCAGAGAACTCGAAGAGTGCCTGACAAGTGAAGCCGCGCTTCCCGTGACGCTGGTCGGTCACTCGTATGGGGCGATGCTCGGCATTATTTTTTCCGCACAGCACCCGGCACTCGTAAAAAAACTTGTCCTTGTCAGCAGCGGGGTTATTGACAGCAGCTATGCGGTCGCGATCACGCAGACCCGGCTGGACCACCTTACCATGGAAGAACGGGCAGAGATTGGAACCCTAGAGATTCAGCTGGATGTGCCGGGACAGGTGAACAGGAACGAAATCTTCGGGCGCATCGGGGAGCTGCTTGACAAGGCCGATTCGTTCGATCCTTTTCCTTCGACCGGCGAAAAGATTGATTACCGGTACGATATCTTCACGAGCGCATGGCAGGATATGGAAAAACTGAGACGAAAAAGCCATCTCAAAATGTATGCAGGTCGCATCACCTGTCCTGTAGTGGCGATTCATGGCGACTACGATCCCCATCCCGCCGACGGGGTCAGGATTCCTCTCTCCGGAATCGTCCATGACTTCCGGTTCATCCTTCTTTCCGATTGCGGGCATTGCCCATGGCGGGAACGTCGTGCCCACGACCGGTTCTACAAGATCCTGCACCGGGAACTACAATAACCCGGTGATAAAGAGCACGAACAGGACGATGTGAAGGAAAAGAAAGACCGGCACCAGGTAAAAGATGGTTTTCTTTGTCTTGTGATGGCACAGCATCATCGCGGCGAATGCGCCCCATGGTCCGAAAAAGGCTGCGAGGAGTAACGTCTTCTCCGGGATTCTCCGCCAATTCCGTTGTGCGGTAAACTTGTCGCATGCGTACGCAAAAAAGGTACAGACGTTTATGGCGCCATATATCAGGAGAAAAATTTCCCAGACTGAGATCATGATCACCATTACATTACTGTAAATTCTATCCGGGTCACGGTTTTATCGTGAACCGCCACTGGCAGAACATCTCCTTCGGGTGAGGATCAGGGGGCGCAAAGAGACATTCGACGACTATCCGGGGATCAATCTCCTGTGCGAAACTGGCAAACTCAGCCCGGTGCATCTCGCGGCAGATATATTCCCCGAGTCCCCGCTTCAACCGGGCTTCCTGTGTCGGGCATGACGGGACCGATATAATTACTTCGTCATCCCGTTCATCGATGTCGTATCCGACGATCATCGCCCACGGAAAATGCCGCAGGGCGCGAACAAACCCCGGAAGCCCCGTTTCCTTGATACGAAACCGTTTAACAATATCTTTTGCTGCCATCCCGGCAACACTCCCCCAGACTTTCTCGTTGACCGTTTCAGCAGTGGGCTGACCGAACTGCTCTGCGACATCGATGAACCAGAACGCATCCACCACCCGGTAATGCCAGAGGAGAAATTCAAGGTACTGTCTTTTGTCGGCATCGTCCATCGCATCAAAGATTGCAAGGTTCATTTCGCTCAAAGCCGGACCACCAGAAATTATTTGATACAACAGTCGCCACAGGCTCATATGAATATGATGGTGAGAATTTACTCTTCGGCAGCAAGGCACCGCATATCGTATGCACAATCCACAGTCCCTTAGACCCCCGCGTCGTATGCCCGAAACACACTCTCGCTGTATTTTCGGGGTTCAGGTACAACCGAACTGCCCTGCATCACCCGTGATCCTATAACGGATAGCTCGTGGAAGGAGAATGCAGCATGTCGCAACAGTGATGAGGGAACGGGATTAACCAACCGGCATGAACACCCGGCAACCCGTCTCCCGCATGGCCCCCTCGATTTAAACGAAATAACCGAAGGGAATCTCCCGATATTCAAAAACATTTTTTCATATCCCCCATCCCATTATAAACCATGACTGATCCCGTTGTCACTTCTCCTTCATCGCTGGCCATCCTTTTACGGGTCGTTACCGGAATTTTCTATGCGATCCTTGGCGTATCCCTCATCCTCGCCCTTGCAATCGTCTTTTTGTCTTCAAATGCCTTTCTTGCTATCAGTAATTATCTCCAGATTATCACCGCCATCGCAGGCGCTGTCGTATTTGTGTTCCTGTATTACCGTTACAATCGAAGGGACTACCTGCTCTATGCAGCAGGAGCATTCGCACTCTGGGGAGCGTCGAATACCGTATGGTACATCAACATTATCCTTGGGCGGAGAAACGAAGTCTTCCCGGGTCTGATCGATATCGGGATGATTGCAGCGATATTTTTACTCTCTATCGCTTACCAGCACGCATTCCCACAAAAGCAGGTCTCTGGAAAGCTCCTCCTTTCAGTCCTTGCGGTTGCCATCGTTGTACCGGTTGCCATTATACTGATAAACGGGATCACCCCCCAGACTGCGATGACGTTTCTTTACTTCTTTGCCTGCGGATCACTCATTATTACCGGGCTTATCCGTTCCCTTACGGAGTACCCGCTCATCCTCGCAGGCACGCTCCTCTTTGCCATCGCCTTCATGATCTACCCGATACGGGAGACTTTCTTTCTGTCCAACCCATACCTCAACCTGATCGGCGTGATGGTCTTTGCGGGTTTTTCCCTGATCGTCCTTGGTCTTATTCCCGTAAGCTGGAAAACCAGCACTACCTGATCCTGTACAACCGCATGAACACAGGATAGAAAACAGGCATTTTTCCTTACACGGGGCCATGCGATAAAAAAGGTTATTTAACGGGCACCGGCTCCGCCGGGCTGTTGATCAGGGCGTTGTAATAGTCCTGCGTAATGTACGTCGGGGTGTAGGTTCCCCCGAATGCAGTGATCCACTGGGCAAGAACCCGTACGTTGTTGCGCGAGAATACAAGTTGCTGTTGGTAGATGAATTTCACGTCGTTATTATCAGTCCGGCCGATCGCTGCCATCAGGTCTGCGATATGCATGTCCTCGCTCGTTGCGGCAGCCTTGAGGGCGGAGATTGCCGATATGCTCCCGTCATTTGCCCACGTGGTATAGAGGTTCTGCAGTTTCTGGTTCGTGAATTTTCCCAAAGCCGCCTGTTCGGGGTCCGTGAGACCATACCGCTGGAGAATGACATCGTCCGCTTTCATGTAAACCTCCGATGCCTGTGCGAGGTTCGCAAAGACCGGAATGGAAGTGTACTGCGGGGTGAATTTCGCATACAGGTCGCGTTCGAGTTTCTCTGACTCCTGCAGGTA
>Ga0315282_10007343_pt1 | contig 18139 bp, 14 predicted proteins | sample YL17G07_20_MG_FD_203693 | JGI IMG/M metagenome (GOLD analysis project Ga0315282, IMG submission 203693) | Sediment microbial communities from Yellowstone Lake, YNP, Wyoming, USA - YL17G07_20 | ecosystem: Environmental > Aquatic > Freshwater > Lake > Sediment | place: USA: Wyoming | collected...
GCCTCAGTCGGGTTCCGGCGCTCCGTGTAGGACTACGCCTTTCGCGGTTCACTCCTTGCCATTTGCTCTAGGCCGCGGCCCACTCCGAATAGTTCCATGCCCAGTTCTTTTTTGGCCTTTCCGACATTGAGAGACGAATCTCTTGGCCTTCTAGCGATCCAGTCAAGATCTTTCATCTTCACCGGCAATAGTAGACTCTCATCAAGATCGAACTGTGTAGCTATTCTCCGAGCAAAATCGAATCGGCTGATCCTCTGGCTTCCTGCAATGTGCAGTGTGCCCTGGCTCCTCAACTCGATTGCCCTGTGAATCGCATCCGCCAAATTGCCAGCAAAGGTTGGAGAATTAATGTGATCATCCACTACTTTCATAGTCTGGCGTTCACGGAGTCCTTTCAGGATCCACGTTGCGAAATTGAGTTTGGTCGGGTGGCACCCGTACAGAACGCTCGTCCTGACCAATAGGAAGCCCGAAGAAATCGAGGCTAATATCCGTTCTGCTTCAAGCTTCGTGAGGCCATAGAAATTGATGGGGTTGGGCTCGTCTGTTTCTGCGTAGTTACCTTTGTTGCCGTCGAAGACATAGTCGGTTGAAACGAATATCAACTTGGCTCTGACTCTTACGCAGGCCTGTGCGATGTTCGCCGTCCCCTCCACGTTGATTCTCCGAGCCACATCTCGCTGTGTTTCGCAGCGGTCCACGTTTGTCTCGGCGGCTGCGTGAACAACCACATTAGGAGCGACGGTTACGATTGACTCCAATATGCGATCTCTACGAGTGATGTCGATAGCGAGGCCATTCTGACCTTCCAGCACGTACCTGTCGATCCCCACAACCTCACAGTCGTCCTTCAGGACACTCATGAGGCTCCTCCCGAGGAGGCCACTGCTGCCCGTGACCACAACTCTCGTTTTAGACGCCTCTTTGGCACAGATCTGTTGGAAGCAGACAAGAGATAATAAAGTTGGGCTGATCCAGTATGCGAATGTTGGAGTGCAGGTCGCATGATTGACGGTGTCGTTCTCCGTGAGCTGAAGCCGATTCCGGATGAGCGGGGCTGGCTGATGGAGCTGATGAGGTCTGACTGGGAACAATTCGAACGATTCGGCCAAGTCTACTTGACGACGATATACCCAGGCGTAGCGAAGGCTTGGCACTACCACAAGAAACAGACGGACAACATGATATGCATCAAGGGGATGCTGAAGCTCGTCCTCTACGACTCCAGGAAGGATTCTCGCAGCCACAAGCAGATTGAAGAGATCTTCACAGGAGATCGGAGACCTCTTCTTGTCAAGATCCCACCTCTCGTCTACCATGGTTTCAAGGCAATCGGGGAAGAGACCGCCTATGTCATCAACGTTCCGACCGAGCTGTATAGCTACAAGGAACCAGACGAGCTTAGGCTTCCGCCGGACACGAAACAGATCCCATATGATTGGGGCCTTGCGCCGGGTCTGAAACATGGATAAAATCCTAGTGACCGGAGGAGCTGGCTTCATAGGAAGCAACTTCGTCCACCACATGATCAATCAAACTAGCTGCGCCGTAATCAACCTGGACAAGCTAACATATGCCGGAAACCTGAACAACATCAAAGACCTTAGGCACGAGAAACGCCACAAGTTCGTCCGAGGAGACATCAGGAACCAGAAGCTCGTGAACTCGCTCGCCAAAAAAGTTGACGCAGTGGTGAATTTCGCCGCTGAATCTCATGTAGACCGCAGCATACGGACGCCACAGGTGTTCACCAAAACTAACGTCCTCGGAACGCACGTACTTCTAGAAGCTTGCCGAAGGTTCGGTGTCAGATTCGAGCAGATCAGCACGGACGAGGTCTACGGCAGTCGGGCCAAAGGATCGTTTAAGGAAACCGATCCACTGAATCCCTCAAGTCCTTACTCGGCGAGCAAAGCCGCTGCAGATCTTCTCGTCAACTCGTACTATGTCACCTATGGGCTTGAGGTGAGTGTTACCCGGAGCACGAATAACTACGGCCCTAACCAACACCCTGAGAAGCTCATACCCAGACTCATTACATGTGCACTTCGCGGGAGACCCCTGCCGATATACGGCACAGGCAAGAATGTCAGGGACTGGATCTATGTGGAGGACAACTGCCGCGCGATTCGACTTGTGTTGGAAAGAGGCAAGAAAGGGCAGGTCTATAATATCGCAGGAGGCAGCGAAAAGAAGAACATCGAAATCGCGAGGGAGATCCTCGGATGCCTCTCCCTTCCGCGGACGATGATGCAATTCGTGGCGGATCGCCCGGGGCACGACTTCAGGTACTCACTCGACTGCCAGAAGATACACAGCCTAGGTTGGAGACCTGAGGTGATCTTCAGGGAGGGTCTACAGAGGACGATTGACTGGTACTGCAACAACGACTGGTGCTGGCGTGGGCTAGCCAACTGAGCGCGGTCTGTCGCTTCTGCTTCAACGTTTCTATGCTTGTTTCGTCCACTGGATCAAGAAGGACCGATGCTGAGTCACCAGAACCTGTGTTACAGTTCCGCCCCTCGCAGGCGCGCACAGGGCCAGTTGCAGAGGTAGAAGTACTGGTAGACCCTTGGAAGTGGAAGGGGTAGTGTGGAAAGTTGCCGGGGTCCGCAACAGCCAACGTGAGCATCGAAGGCCATAGGCCTAAGATAGAGATTGTCGGCTATGCATTCCCCAAGTGGTGTCACATTTGGAAAACACAGTTGATTGGGACCCTACGATTAGAGAAATTGTTACTTTCACCAAGAACACCGTCAACGAGGCTCGGGCTGACGGAGTTGTTGTTGGACTCAGCGGGGGCGTCGACAGCAGCTTGGTCGCGGCGCTGTCTGTTAGATCACTCGGGAAGGAGAGTGTATTGGGCGTCATGTTACCTATGGCTTTCACTCCGACCAAGGACATTCAAGATGCGAAGGAGGTTGCCAGACTCCTGGACATACAAACGGAATACATTCCGATACAATCCATCACAGAATGTATCGTTGAAGCACTGAAGGTGGATAGCGCTGATTCGCGTCTAAAGATTTCCTTGGCGAACATATGTGCTCGCACAAGGATGGTAGTACTGTACTATTTTGCAAATGCTCACAATTACCTTGTCGCTGGTACGGGTGATCGAAGCGAGCTTCTGATTGGGTACTTCACGAAGTATGGCGATGGAGGAGCGGATTTTCTCCCGATAGGTCACCTTTACAAAACCCAAGTGAGAAAGCTAGCCCAGCGCTTGGGAATTCCACAAAGCATAGCGTTCAAGCCGAGCAGCCCTCAGCTCTATCCGGGACATAAGGCAACAGATGAAATACCTATAGACTACGAGAACTTGGACCATGTCGAGAGAATGCTCTTCGAGGATGGACTTACTGTGGAGGAGGTCTCCGATAAGACGCACATCAACATCAGGATCGTTGAAGACGTTATGAAAAGATATCGGGCCTCCGCCCACAAGCGTAGTCATCCCTCGATGGTTCGTGAGTTGTAGGCAGCGGTGTGTTGATCAGGCTGGGCTCTAGCCTAGCCAGTCCTTGTCTCCCGCAACAAAATACTCTATCCCAGTTGATCTCCAATCATAACCTCTCCAAGCCTCTTCGAGGTTGTCGATTATCAGCTTGCATTTTGTGAGACAGCTCTTGAGTTTGTTCTCAGAGATTGCCCGGTATAACCTGTGCCCAGCTACCACAAGGATGCATTCAAACTGGGAAAGCCCGTCTGGAAACTCAAAGCTATCGGCACCCGTGATCTTCTTAATCTCTTCTGCGCTGTAGTACGGATCGTTGATTTTGACGTTGATGCCTCTCTCCATCAGTCGTTTTGCAATTTTCAATGTGGGGCTTAGCACGTGAACCTTCAAGTCACCCTTGTATGCGAGCCCAAGAATTCCAGCGTTTCTGAAACCCCTGTCAGCGACGCGATTCGCTACTGCAACCGGGAGACTACTGTCGGTCGCTATGGTTTCTCTCAAGAGTGTGAGGCGCTCTGGCTTGTCAGCGCCTTCCAAGACGTAACGTGAACTCAACGGAATGCAGTATCCGCCGCTTCCGAAGCTTGGGTGGTATGTGCCAACGTTCCATTTTGTTCCAACCAGTCTGAGCACTTCTGTCATGTTGAGGTTCGGGTAAGCGAGGCTGAGCTGGTTTGCGAGTGTAATGTCCATGTGTCTAAAAGCATTCTCGATGCTCTTGACGATCTCAGCGTGCCTGTGGTCGGGTGCGGGAACCAGAGTGTCACAGACGATGCCTAGAACATCAACCATTAGAGCTGTTGTTTCAGGTGTCGTCCCGCCTACAATTCGGGGCAGTGATCTCAGGTTCTTCTCTGCACTGATGAACCAGTCTCTTCGCGGCGCAACACCCACGAGAATATCTCTTCCTACTTTCAAACCACTTTCCTCGAGAATTGGGATTACGACGCTATCGGTTTTCCTAGGCGTCAACGTAGACTCAACGATTATCAAGCCTGGCTCGTGAGGGTATTTTTCTCGTTTTGCAATTTTCGTTATCACATCTTGCAGAGCTCCGTCCCAGGGCATGTCCCCCTTCTCTGTCGGGACGCTGATCATGTGGATCGCAAACTCCGGAGAGAGAAGTTTTTTCCAATCGACTGTTGCGCTCATCATGCCAGACCGGACTAGGTACGCTGAGTCGAATCCAAGCCAGTATTCCATGTTGGGAACAGGCATTCCGCCACTGTTTATTGTTGCAACCATCTTATCAGAAATGTCGGTTCCAACACATGCAACTCCTCGCGCACCAAAAGACGCCATTGTCGAGAATCCAATATAGCCAGTGCCCCACACGGCTACCTTCTTTTTTCCTTCAAGAAGCTGTTTTCGTAAATTTTGCATCCATTTGACCTTCGTTCATTTCACAATCAATTTCAACAATAATCACGTACGCCTAACTAAGAGTTCCAGCCCCTGCTGCAGTGTTACCTTGGACTCAAATTCGAGCAACTTACGCGCTTTTGCTATATTTGGGTAGCTGTGCATTATGTCTCCTCGCCTAGGTGGTGAGAAGATGGGGGAGAGCTTTCCTTTTCCACTCAACTCAGCCAATAAATGCAGTAGCTCGTTGATGCTTGTTGCTCGTCCTGTGCCTATGTTGAAAGCTTCACCTGTTCCTTTCTTAATCCGCAGGGCGGCCAGGTTGGCTTTCACTACATCTGAGACGTGAATGAAGTCGCGCGTTTGATTTCCCTGACCGAAGATTATGGGTCGCACACCCTTCTTGAGGCGTTCCATGAAGATCGCTATCACCCCGCTGTAAGGATTGGAACTTTGTCTTTCCCCATAGACGTTGAAGTATCGCAGTGATACTGTGCTCAGATCGAAACACCTACAGAACACTCTGCAATACTTTTCGCCAGCGAGTTTTGAGACTCCATATGGGGTGATCGGATCCAAAGGAGCGGTTTCAGGCGTCGGAACAACCGACGTATCCCCGTAGAGTGACGATGATGATGCGAAGACGACTCTTTTGACTTGGTTCTTGAGTCCTGCCCGAAGAACGGTCAGTGTCCCAAGCACGTTGATCTTGTTTGTGACTTCCGGTCTCCTAAGGGAGATAGCTGGGCTTACAACAGCGGCCAGGTGTATCATGGCGTCCACGTTCCGGGTTGCAGATTCCACGCTCCTGTAGCTAGCCACGCTTGCTCTCTTGAAATGAAATCGTGGATTGTTCTTCCATCTTCTGAGATTATCAAGCGATCCGGTTGACAGATTGTCAAGAACTGTCACATGCAAGCCATTTTCTAGTAGTGCGTCTACAGTGTGGCTACCGATGAATCCTGCTCCGCCGGTAACCATCACTTTGTCGAAGGTCAGGCTCATGGATGCCTCTCCGCTCCCCTGCTTGCACAATATCCCTTGACTATTCAAGATCTCGTGTCACAGAAGGGCTCTACCGAGTACCTGTGGAGCCGACAAGAACAGGCGCCGGTACGCGCAAGTAGAAAACCTTGCTGATGCTTCTTGATCTCACGCCAGTTACTCGCATTTGACCACCGACCAAAGCCCCGGTGTACTCTCAACCCTTTTGTGACCAATAGATGCACTTCATAAGAGTTACCTCGATAGCTTTCTAGCCTCATCTAACAGGGTCGCAGGGCCTAATGTTTTCGACTCAGAGATTGCAGAGAAGACAATCATTCACTGGAATCCCGCCGTTTAGCTTCACAAAATCTGCTGAATGACATACCATCAAAAGAGGCGGGTTATTCTACGCTAGCCTATGTGGGATCGTATGATTGCTGGCAGCTGGCCCATGAGTTCGATGGGCATGAGATCACTACGGGTGCTGGTGTGGTGTGAGAGCAACAGACTCACGACTGGGGAGCAACTGACTGCAACGCATGAATCTCGAGCATTGTCACGAGCTGTCAATGATACTTAGATCCGCAGCTTCCACTCTCAGAGTTTCTCTCGAATCCATAGAAGAGTACTACCGCTAGCCGTCGGTGATACTGGCGGTCGGCGCCGGCGGCTCTATAGTCCTCAGGCAAATTCGCATTCAGTTACTGTAACTCCGCATTCCCTTCTGCGGTAACACCAAGGTTAGTGGTTCCTCGACCGGGCAAGATACTGTGAACTCGATGTCTGGTTCAGTGATCCTACCGCGGAGGGCACCAAACAGGACGAACATCATAGGATCCAAAGCAGAGAACAACGTAGGACGCAGGGATTTCCTGAAAGGTGCCGCTGCCTTTGGGCTCGCCGTAGTGATTGCGCCAGCGATTATCCCGGATGACTTGCTGAACTCGCTTCCACTGAACTCGCTTCCGCTGAACTGGCTTCCACGGAACTCGCTTCCGCTGAACTCGATTTCCGCGAGTGATTCTCCCCAAACCGTTGAACAGGAACTCACCCTGAACAACTCCACAATCTCATTGACCTTCAATTCGGGTTCGGGCACCATCAAGGTAGTTGATTTGCGCACGAATCGCATCTGGAACCAGGCACAAATTGTGGGGGACGATGTCGCAGTGAAACAAATTCTCGAACAGCAAAACGACCTTATACACATGACGCTACGAGTCTGGTCTGGTCTCGAGATCGACGCCGTATTACGACTTGAGGAAAACACGCCAGAATTCACCATGACGCTTTCCTCGAGCGGTAATCAACAATGGCTCGAATATCCGCACCCCTTTGAGAGCGAGAAGGGCACCTACCTTGTTGTGCCCATGAATGAAGGGATCTCATATCCTGTTGACGACCCAACGATAGAGCCGCCCGCGTCTCTGGATGCTTACGCAGGCGACGGAGGGATCTGCATGCCTTTCTGGGGAGTTACTGACGGCGAGAATGGGTACATGGCCATAATTGAGACTCCTGACGACGCATCGATTCGGATTCACCGGTTGGACGGAAATCTCTGCATAGCGCCCCAATGGGACTCGCAGAAAGGGCAGTTCGGTACGCGAACATTGCGATACGTCTTCTTTGAGAAGGGAGGTCACGTGGCAATGTGCAAGCGCTATCGAGACTACGCCCTCCAACTTGGTCTTCTCAAGACGCTGAGGCAAAAGCTCCAAGAAAGACCGAAAATTGACTTGCTTGTTGGAGCTGTTGACGTCTGGACAACTGGGGATGTTGCAATTCCGATCATCAAGGACATGAAGTCCCTTGGCATTCAAAGAATAATGTGGACCGACTACAACGCTTGTAAGGAGAATCCTGACTGGATCAACGGGTTGAATGAGCTGGGAGTTCTGATTAGCCGGTACGATATGTATCAGGAGGTAATGGACCCTAAGAACTGCAACGGGGCGTTCTACGTTCATGATGATTGGCCTGAAGCCGCGTGGCCGGACGACATTATAATTGGCTCAGACGGAAACTGGGAAAAAGGAGACATGGTAACCGGGAACGACGGTAACCAATATTTCTGCGGAACAGTTTGTGACATGCAGATCCCCAAGTACGCGATGACTAGGATTCCGGACGAGCTGCGAACATACCAATATGGCGGACGATTCATTGACACTGCAACCGCAACACATTGGAATGAATGCTACTCTCCAAACCACCCGGTCACAAGAAGCGAAAGTCGCAATTATCGAACAAGCCTACTGCAGTATGTTTCGCGAGATATGGGTCTCGTAACTGGTAGCGAGACTGGTCACGATGCAGCTGTACCATACGTTGATTACTTCGAAGGCATGCTCAGCCTCGTTCCATACAGAGTAGATACAGGTAACCTATTCAGAATCTGGACAGACCCAGTCCCAGAAGAAGTAACCAGATTCCAGGTCGGTCATCAGTATCGTCTTCCACTGTGGGAGCTCGTGTACCACGACTGCGTGGTCTCAACATGGTGGTGGGGTGACTACAATAACAAGATCCCCGCTATATGGGACAAGAGAGACCTATTCAACATACTCTACGGGAGCCCACCTATGTTCTTGATCACGTCTGACTTCTGGGAGAGCAACAAGCAGCGGTTCGCCCAGACCTATCAGAATGTCTGTACGGTTGTCCGCGCCGTCGGGTATGAGGAAATGACTGATCATCAATTCCTTACTGCAGACAGGGCTGTTCAACAGACGCGCTTTGCCAACGGCGCTAGAATTACTGTCAATTTCGGAGCGTCACCATACTCCCTCCCGGGAGGAACCACAGTTCCGCCCATGGGGTATCACATCGACGAACCAACCCTATCGGTCATGCGGCGTTCTTGATCCAACTACGAGCGACGACACATGGCGCTAGACTGTTCAACGCCGGCAGAAGTATACCTCAGAGATGTGCCAAATGTCCTGGGATAATACGCTAGCTCTAGGAACCATCTTCTTCTACAGAGAGGAGCTTCGATTCGTAGTCGAACACTGGATTCACCAGCACTGCGACTATCCGTGTGCCGCCTAGTAGAGTCCTCAGGCTGAGGATGTCTTGTTTCTCTACGGCGCCGAGGATCGGGGCTAAGGTCAGATAGATCGCCAAATAGAGGAGTCCTCCGACAACCAAATTGACTGCGCCGACTCCCCAACCGTCCAATTGAATCAACGCTATCGTTGGGATAGCCGCCGCCAACGCGGCGAGTAGGATCCTCCCGCTCGCCTTCAGATCGGGTCGAGCGGCATGCTTCACTGAGGTTTGACGGAGCCCGTAGAGGGTTGAAGTCGCGTTGGAGAGTATGTATGCAATGAGGAGCCCGTAGGGGCCCCAAAGCGCGGCGAGAACTGGACCGAGCGGCAAGTAAACCGCCAACGTCACGACACCACATTTCAGAACAGTCCTAGTGTCAGCTATTCCGCTGAGAAAACTCCCCAAGACCAGATAACTGATTGCTGTGAGGAGATAGAGCGCAGCCAAGATCACGAGGTATTGAGGAGCGAGCGCGTAAGCTCTGCCGTAAGTTAGGTAGATGAGGTCTCGCGAGAATACCATAACCGCCACCGACGCGGGAATCATGAGCAGCGACGAGTACTTGACTGCTAACACAAATCCTCTCGCAAGGTCGCTCCTCTGATCCTTGGGATTCATCTTTGAGAACATGGGAAAAATCGCTGTCGTGATAGGGTATGAGAGAATCGCCATGAATGTGACGAAGGTCCAGGTTGCACCGAAGTTGCCGACCTCCACGTTGCTTGCAAAATGAGCGAGCACTATGTTCTGATATTGCGTGAGGAACACGGACAAGATCGCGGCAGCATAGAGCGGCAAACCATAACCGAGCAGTGTATGTAACTCCGTTGACGCCGGGCCAGTTGTCTGACCTGAGGAGCGGACGTGTCTGGTGAAGAGGAGCGTTGCGCCTGTCAGTCCGGCGGCGGCCAGGGCTAAGACGTATCCCCAGATCGCGCCCGTGATACCCAAGCCGACAAAGACAAGCACGGGTGCAAGCGCTCCCTTGAGTGTTGCCTGCAGGATCTGGATACTGGCGCTGTACTGCATTAGATCTTGTCCGATGAATATGTTGCTCGTCGCCTCGAAGATAGCTTGGAAGACGATCATCAGCGAAGCGAGCTGAATGAAAGGCGTTAGCTCAGGCCTATTCAGTACGATCGACGCGATGAACGCTGAGCCAGCATAACAGACGATTGAGGCCGCCGTGCTGATCACGAGTTTCAGAAGAAATCCTAGCTTGACCAGCCTGTTTGCTCGCGCGTTGTCGCCTTCGGCTCTGAGCCTCGCGGGCAACCTGACTAGTGCGAAGTTCATGCCCGTATCCGCGAGAGCCACAAGGAGTAACGGAATTGCGACAGACAGCGTGTAGAGACCGTAGCTGAATGGCCCAAGAAGACGGGCAACGAGTATCGCGCCTGCCGCCAAGATCACGGTTGAGGACGTGTTTCCGATGAATAGGAATAGTCCTCCTTGAGCGGCCTTCTGAGCGATCACGGTCAACTCGTCAGAGGACATGGCTTTCAACCGGTCTATTCAGACGCTTAGTGCCACATGATCGGTAATGGCGCGTGCTCAACCATCCTAGCAAGCTCAATGAACCCGCACTATGTAAATATGAATTGTAGCGAGAGCACCAGTTGAGAACGCGAAATCGAAAAAGCATCGTCACCATAGAGACTGCAATCCGCCGGATAGACCGACAATCGCTGATGACTTTGTGCATATGGTTTCTATCTTTCAGCGATCCTAAGAACTGCTCTGATTTCATGCTCAGTGTTTGCTCCTCTACTCTTCGCCTGACGATCATGGACGCCTCTATGATCTTCCTCTCTCTCGTTCAGGGACGCCGCTTGGTCCCACCACTCGTCTCACCACAAAGTAGAGCTGGCACAGTCCTGTTCGCATTCGGCACACAGTGGTTTCACCGAAACAAGGCAATGCTAGCTCTCTTGGCGAAATCCTAGAAGATCAACGGCAAGATTTTCAGAGAACAGGCCCACAATGTTATGAAAGGGCCTCTTGCCAATAAAGAGCCTTGCGTTTGATGCTGATTGGATGTCATGAGTGAAATACTATGAGAATTCTGGCGATAGGGGCACATCCCGATGATGTCGAGCTGGGGTGCGGCGGAGCCTTGGCGTTGTTCAAGAAGAAAGGACACGAAGTCAGCGTTCTTGTGCTAACACGAGGCGAAGCCTCAGGAGATCCGGCGGTCAGAGAGAATGAATGCAACTTGGCGGCCGCAACAATCGGCGTAGACCGGGTCATGTTTGGCAATTTGCCCGACACGAAGATCACTGACGGAATAGACACGATAAGGAAGATAGAGAACGTGTCTGAGACAGTTCACCCAGACCTTGTCTTCACACATAGCCTCAAGGATTCTCACCAAGATCATAGGAACACGCATCTTGCATCAATGTCCGCCCTTCGGGATGTGAGCACAATAATGCTTTACGAGTCCCCCGCAGCACTGGCGGATTTTTCCCCTCAGGCGTTCATTGACATATCTTCGGTCATGAGCCTCAAACTGAAGGCTGTGTCAGCCTTCAACTCGCAAGCTGCGAAGACCTACATGAACGGGATGAACGGACGAATGCAGACGGGTGATCCATGTCTCAACTGCGAGAAGTATGGAGACGTCTCGAACGCGATGGCTGGGCTCGCGAGATTCAGGGGGTTCCAGGCTGGCGTAGGGTTGGCCGAAGCATTTGAGGTGACCAAATACGTAATGGACGTCCAACTATTCCCGGCGACCGCCGCGAAAATCTGAAGTCAGGTGAGGCTCGCGTCAGGACGCGCTCCGTAATGTACGACTATTCACACCTCGCTGACCTAGCGGATGCATGTCGAGAGTTCTACGAGAGTTCTCTGGATCAGCGCAATGGGAAAACGCTTGATACCAGACGAAACCTCGCGAATTGGATCCACAAGTTTCACCGCGAGTGCGGGACACTTACGCCTGAGGTCGAACAAGCAATTGAGAAACTGCGCGAGGACAACTGTCTTTTGCTCATGACGGCACATCAACCAAACCTGTTTGCATACAGCGGAGTACTCAGAAAGGCAACTCTAAATCACGTCCTTGCGAAAACCCTGTCAGAACGATTGAGCGTGCCCGTTGTAAACTTCTTCGGGCTTGCCGATCAGGACTTCACAGACGATCGATGGGTCAAGTCCGCGCTACTTCCGGATATTGAGAGAAGGAATGCGGCGCTTGAATTGCGCATTCAACTGCCTGAGCGAATCATGCTCAACAAGACCCCGAAACCATCAGCAATGATGCTGAACAATTGGAAGCAGGATATCCAGAACTGGATCCACCGCAAGACGAAGTCCATTGCCCAGCTCTCAGGAGTCCAGATGGATGAAAGCGAGTACTTCGACAACCTCAGAACATTCTGGAGCATTGCCACAGATTCAAACGAGAAAGCGGAGAATTGCGCAGATTTCAACGCTTTCGTCATTTCGCAGATCATTAATGATACGTGGGAGTATGATACGCTTTTTTGCAGATTCTCCGAGTGTCAGCAGATATTCAAGCGTGAATTCAGCTTGCTCATTGATCGGTTCTGGGAGTATTCTGAGGCGGTCAGAGAGGTGGAGAAGTCAACGATAGAAGACGGAGGAGTGCACAGCGACGAGCATCTCACTATCCCCGTCTGGTACCATTGTGGATGCGGAAGCAAAGCGAGACTGACGGCCGCACATGCCGAGCAGGGGATCATGGGACATGGAGACTGTCTCCTCTGCGGCAAGCAGTATGAAATCGACTTCTCTCCAAAGTCAGGGGTTTGGAGTGATCTCACCAGGATCTCGGCCAGGGCGCTGGCCATGCCGCTCGTATTCTTCCGGGGTCTTGCTGTTTCTTGCTATGTTGGAGGAGCTGGAGGGAGACAGTACTTACATCAGACGAAATACGTGGCGGACCAGATGAGAATAGCTTTCGCGCCTGTAGCAATCTGGCGACCACACGACAGATATTTTGGCCTAAGCCAACTGGAGGCATTACTGACACTTAGGAAGCTGACCGGAGGCTTTGATCAGTCACAGCGCAGGGCAGCACAGGCGGGGCTAAGGGATAGGTTGGCAGCGATACACGCGCGCATAGACGAACTTGAAACCCGCAAGAAGAAGATTACTGATTCGATAGGTGAGCGGACAGAGAAGATCAGTCAGATTAGGGATTTGGCAAAACAGCAAGACACGACAAGACGTGAGAAAGATTTTGCAGTGTTGGCTAGGCAGCTGGGCCTCCTCGAGAACTCGGAGCGAGTCCTGACCATGTATCCCTGCATAATTGATTACGCCGTGAACTTTGGCCTGAGAGATGTGAGTGAGCAATGGGAAGCATCCCTGAAAACCATAGGAGATTTGAGGTCAGACGCCACCCTTAGAAGCGCATTGGACCAGCAACTCTCGCTGCTCGGTTTGGCCGGGTTTGATGGAGGACCTCAAGCATGACAGAGTCAACTGAACACTGCCAGTACTACTACGGCGACCTAGCGACACAAACGTCTCCAGACACAAGACGAGCACTACCACTACGTAGGCAATGGTGGAGACTGAAGGATCTCGTTTGGTATGTCAGTGTCCTCGGGCCCCGTCAAGCATTCGTGCAGAGAGTATTCCCATCCACGAAGCTGGGAAGACGCGTTTTCAAGAACCGACGAAGGCTAACCTCCGAGAGCATTCAGAAAGCGAGCTTAGGGCTGCGCCCCGGAGAGTGGGTTGAAGTCAAATCGGCAAAGGAGATCTTCGCCACGCTTGATCGGCACGGGAAACTGAAAGGTTTGGCGTTCAACCGTGAGATGGCGAAGTTCTGCGGAAAGCGCTTCAGGGTCTACAAGAGACTCGAGAAGATGATCCTTGAATCGACAGGCGAGCTGCGGAGAATAAGGACGCCCACGGTAATACTTGAAGGAGTGTTCTGTGATGGAGAAGACCATGGAAGATGTGACAGATCATGCTTCTGTTTCTGGCGGGAAGCCTGGCTACAAAGAGTCAGCTCATCTCACTCGGAGCAGGGAGACGACCCCGTGACGGCACAGGATTCAGCTTGCAGTTCTTGAGCAGTTGTTCGGTCTTAAACTGGGCACGACAAGCCCCCCCCTCCCGCCCGACAGACTCAATGGGTCTCGTCGCATCTACGTGCGACTTTGGCACGCGGCTGAATCCTTCATATCGCAGCCGAACTCACCTCGCCAAATGTGATTGGCCCAGCTTACTGCTCTTGCACGGAACCCCGTACGATCCCCTCTTGTAGGCGTCCATCGTTGCGCGAACTATCTTTTCGCCTGCTTTTCCGTTTCCAAAAGGGCATCTACCCCTACACTTCCACCCTACAGCCATTTGCCGCTCGATTGCGTGAAGCACTCTGCGCGGGTTCGTCCCGACAACCTCTGCAAATCCGGCGTCGACCGATTCTGGGCGGTCTGTGTTGTCTCGCAGTACAAAGACGAACTTGCGGATCGAAGGTGAAGTCGCCTCCTCTTGTATCCCCCCCGAATCAGTCAATATGTATTCACAATTCTTCATCAACACAAGAAAATCAAAATACCCAACGGCAGGGATTGTTTGAATCCGATCGCTGTTCATTACTCTCGAATACAGTCCGTACCGTTTTAGACGCATCACAGTCCGAGGATGAATCGGGAATACAACAGGAGTCGCATTGTTCGTCAGTATGTCCATGAGCCCCGAAAGTTGAGATCGGTTGTCCACGTTCTCGGCTCTGTGGATTGTCACCAACGCGAAAGACTTGGATCGTACCGTACTCATGACCTTGGACTTCTTCTCAGCCAAGGGCACGTATCTATTGCACGCATCAATCACTGTGTTTCCGGTGACATAGGTCCGACCCAGGACGCTTTCGTTGAGGAGATTAGTACAAGCTTGCCGGGTTGGGGCGAAAAGGAGACTGGAAATATGATCGACCAGACGCCTATTCTGTTCCTCAGGCACCCTCAGGTCAAAATGCCTTAAACCAGCCTCCACATGACCCACAGGCACGCCTAGCTTTGCCGCCGCAAGCCCCCCGGCCAGCACAGTGTTCGTATCCCCCTGCACAAATACCATATCCGGAGAATCTTCCATGATGACTCTCTCTAGCTTCGCAAGTGCCTTTCCGGTCTGCACTCCATGGTAGCCTGAGCCAACGCTAAGATGGTAGTCTGGCCGCCCAATCCCAAGTTCTGTGATGAAGACCTCCGACATGTTCTCGTCAAAGTGCTGGTCTGTGTGGACGAGCGTATAGTCCACCTTGAATTTGTCACAGGCCTCAATGACAGACGCCATCTTGATTATCTCTGGCCTCGTGCCCACGACAATCATTAGTTTCATATCAAATGCTCCGGTCAGGACTCAGGTGGATGACATGATACGATTCGTCTTCGCTGCTCCATTTCGACACTTCTCTCCCAAGGCAGGTGATCACAATTCAAGCGTAGATTACTGTTCCTCCGTTTGAATAAACTCTGTCTCGTATTCCTAGTTCTGAGTAGAGCACAGAAACCGGCCATGTGAAGAAATTCGGATCGTTGCTCGTTCCGATGCCATAACGTGTGTTTAGCACGCTAAGGTAGAAAACATTTGCAGTCTTGAAATCGCAGTATTGAAACGATGCGGTGTAGAAACTCGGATCCCCGTAGGGAATACCACCATAGGCGGTCATGATATGCAATCTAGAGAGGAAATCGCTGCACAGCGAAGATCCGCTCGTGAGTTGCGGTCTTAGCCAACGCGCGGAAGCTACGTCTTCAGGCGCGTCAAAGTAGTTGTAGTAATCAACTATCATCGAAGGGTTTGACAGAATTCTCTGCCCATCCAAAGTGTATGAAGTCGGTAAATCCATGCTCATGGCCCACACCCACCCAGAACTGAAAAGAAAATACGATACTATAATGAACACCGCCAGAGCCCATCTTCGAGAAGAGCCAATCCGAACGCTGCACAAGCGGACCGCCCCAAGATACACATACACTTTCTGCATATTCGAATTGACCGACGCGCAACCATAGAAAAAGCATGGTGCTACGAATAGAAGAGCAATATGGTAGAACCGAGTAAATTGAAGCTCTTGAGCGAAATAGGGCAAGACAACTGCTGCGCCTAAAAGGACAAAACCCGAGGTTACCAAGGGAAGCATCATTTTCTCACTCCCAGTCTTCTGTCGCTTGAACGCGAAAGCAAGGAATCCCCAAATTAGAAGGACGTTGACAACATAGTTCGTTGCTCGATTAAGATCATGCAAAAGTCCAGGATGTACTTGGTAACCTAAGGCCTGAGATACAATGAGGGGCCTTGAGATTGGATTGAGGAAATCTCTCCACGTGCTCACTGATACGCGCAAAAGAGTGGACGCTACATTGGTCAAGTCGGATCCGCTGGTAACAAAGGCATACCAGGCCACAGTAATTGATGCAGTCAGTGCAATCGTCAGGGGTTCTGTCACATGGAGCAGTGATGCGTCTCTTCGCAAAACAAGTTTGAACAGAAGAAACGATAATGTCAAGATGAAGATGTAGAGAAAAGCGATCGTGTAGTGAGCTGTAATCATACCAACAGTCAGAGCTAGTACGACAAAACTAGTTGATCGTTCCTGATGGACCTTTCTGGAAAATACGAACCACAACGTCAAGACCAAGAAAATCTCAGCTATCTGCTGACGTGCGAGGGCGGGTAGGTCGACGTAGAACGCAGGGTAAGACACGAAGAGAAAGGATGAAACGAATGCCCCTCGAGGACTCAAAATCTGCCTCCATAATTTGTACAGAAACAATGGGACGACTGAGAACAGGAGCGAAAACACAATCCTGAAAATCAGCAGACCATCGAGGCCTGATACGACACTCAGAATTGCAGGTAGCAGGCCTACGCTCAGGACAGAATTGTAAGAAAGGTCTGTTGTAGGATGCCACACGCCCTCCCTCAAAACCTTGGAGAATATGGCGTATTCCTGGTGAATGTCCCAACCAACTAGATTATCCGAGAGTAAGGTCGTGGAGAACAGCAAAGACAAACTCACGCAGACGATGACGACCATGAAGAACCTGTCTTGGCTCACATCGAACATTCCATGTTTCACGGCCACGAACAGCACTAACAAGGCCAACATGAGAAAAGCGAATAATAGCAAATTTCGATCCGAATAATATGACCCAATAGCGGTAATCAAGGGCAAAGCGGGTAGAGCAAAATACCAGACAGCCCAGTTGTCAGAAGAACTATTGCTCAACAAGAATTATCTCACTATATACGAGAAAATCCGAAGGACTTGCTTCAACTCCTGGTAAATCATAATCGCTCTATGAACGCTTAATATGAGCTTGTCTAAACCCCCATCTAGCCGAATTGCTATTTTGCTGTTTTGTCGGTTTTTGCCGATCTGTCCTCGATGGGTTTCGGCCTTCAGGCCTTGTCGTTTCTCCACATTTTCGATCACAATGGAGCACTTATGGCAGGAAGCACGCGAAAGCGCCTAATTATCAGCTCGTCGTCGAGAACTAGGTTCTAGAACGTGTCAGAAATGAGTTATCCTTGCAATACAAGACGCATGTTAACCGCAAAAATGATTTGTTCCGTCCAGTTTCCTAGCCATCGCGAGGGTGATGTCAATGTTCGCCACCGTGAATGGAATCTGCAGCTCCCTTTCCTTCCCTGGGGTCAAATGACAATCGTGGTTGCGACCCCAAGAAGAAATGCAAGGTATTTCGTGTAGCCGATCCTAAAGTAGTACCATGCTCTGAACAGTAGTCGTCGCAGGTCCAATCGCACACCCTTCCAGCCCACATCAGGTTGCGCGGTGCCTCTTAGGAACAGATGCGTGCCTATGACTTCGCTTATGAGGGCGTGGCAGATATGGTGCTCCCCCGCGAGAGACCTGACCGCTCGACATTCCGCATTGGTCGAGATGGGGCGTTTAGAAAAATGTCACGCTAAAGGTGACAGTCCAGAATACGACCGCCATGAACAATGACAGTGGAACTAGGCTGCCTAGCGTTGGAATGTATCTATTCAACAGGCTTTCTTTGAATGCAATGATCGGGAAAGAGGCTACTTGGGCAAAGTTTGGCCATGTCAGGGTAGATCTGTACTGGGGAAAGAACTGCGTGAGCCATCGTCAGTGCCAAGGTTTCGAGAAGGAAGAAGCGAAACAACACAAATCGTCTGCAGCTTCAGCCTTCAATACTACCACCTTGATGGGACGAGCTTGTTTTCTCAAACAGATACATCGACACTGATCGGGCCCAGGGAAGTGTCTTTGCAACCTCAAGGGTGAACCCATGCTGACGA
>Ga0315282_10007344_pt1 | contig 18138 bp, 12 predicted proteins | sample YL17G07_20_MG_FD_203693 | JGI IMG/M metagenome (GOLD analysis project Ga0315282, IMG submission 203693) | Sediment microbial communities from Yellowstone Lake, YNP, Wyoming, USA - YL17G07_20 | ecosystem: Environmental > Aquatic > Freshwater > Lake > Sediment | place: USA: Wyoming | collected...
ACGACGCGGTTGTCCAGGATAATGGCCAGTTGCTTGCCAACATTCTGGCCGGTCACCCGCCCGAACCGCACGGCGCCGTCCCGGGTCAGGTTGAAACTGACGCTGGGGCGTCCATTCTCGTCGGGCCGAGGCTGGGCGTCGCGCAGGTCGCGACCCGTGACGGCGGCAATCCGATTCACAAGGTACCACGCCTCCGCGCCCTGCCCCTCACCGCCTGTCTCCCGCCGCCCCGGCAGTAGCTCCGAGTCGGGCGGCAGGATCCCCCCGTGCGCCGCCAAGGCGGCCTCGCGGCTCGCGTACGGCCCATCTTGGACAATCTTGAGGGTCAGCATCGCGGTCGATTGGATGATGTCCTTCACACGGCTGGGATCATCCACACCGGGGAGCTGAACCACCACCTCGTAATCGGTCTGGCCGCCGTACTCGGCGATCGTCGGCTCGGTCACGCCTAGCTGATCGATGCGGTTGCGAATGGTGCTCTTCGATTGCTCCAACGCCTGGGTACGGATGGCGGCGGCGGCGCTGGCTTTAAGCGAGAGCTCGCGGGCTGACGGGTCTCCTGCCCGGCGCGTCAAATCCCAATCGGGGAACTGCTCGGTCACCAACGTCTGCAACTCATTCGTCTTGTCTTGCGGAATTCCCGTGATGACGAGGTAGGTTTTGTGGTCTTCCGTTTTCTTCTCGACGTTGGCCGGAATGGCCTTGGCTCGCAGCTCATCCCGCAAGCGTTCCTGCGCCAGATCGACGGTAACGTTGATGGCATCCTCAACCTGGACTTGCAGGACCAGGTGCGTGCCACCCTTCAAATCCAGCCCCAGGCGGATGCGATTGCGAACGTTTTCCTTCAGACGCTGGAAAGTCTTCGGGAAGCCTACGGTTTCCTGCTCGCTCGCGGGATAGCAGATAATGCCCAGGAGGCACAGCACGATCAGCGCCGCGATGATGATGACCCGGTTCCGAATCTTGATTCCCATAAGCCAGCACTACCGAGCTGGGGTCACATCTTCTGCCCCGGTTATTTCTTGCCCTTGCCGGTTGCCTCCTCTCGCCCGGCCGAGCCCCCGGCTTCGGCCCCGGAAGGTTGGAGACTAGCGATCGCCGAACGCGCCACATCAATCTTGAGTTGGCTTGCCACCTGCAATTGGACGATGTTGGTGTCCCGGAAGGCAACGATGGTCCCGTAGATTCCGCCACTGGTGATGACCCGGTCTCCGGTCTTGAGGTTGGCCAGCATGTCCTGAACCTTCCGCCGTTGCCGCTGCTGCGGCATAATCAGAAGGAAGTAGAAGACCCCGAAAATGAGCACGAAGGGGAGAAGCTGGACTAGGCCACCGCCCACGCCGGGGTCGGCAGCCAAGACAGGAGGATTGATGAACACACAGTCGTTCAAGGTCGGGCTGTAAGGATTCAGCTTAAGAATGAGAAACCCCGCTCCGCAGGAGCGGGATCAGCAGGGTTCGTCGGTATGGCTTTCCGCGACCACCTCTTGAACGGGTGAAGCCGTTCAAGGCCCCCCACGCACCCTAGAACAAACGCCTGCAAACTGGCCGAACAGCAAAGCCTGCCTGATTTTGCGCATGGTGTCAAGGTAAAAGTAGAGGTTGTGATGCGTGGCGAGAATGCCGGCCAGCATCTCGCCCGCCCCAAAGAGGTGGCGCAGGTAGCTGCGCGAGTACCGCCGGCAGACCGAACACGCGCAGGCCGGATCGAGCGCCCGTTCGTCGCGCGCGTAGCGAGCGTTCTTGATGACCAGCTTCCCTTCCGAGGTGAACACGCAACCGTTCCGCGCATTCCGCGTGGGCATCACGCAATCGAACAGGTCAATGCCGCGCGCCACACATTCCACCAGGTCTTCCGGCAGCCCGACACCCATCAGGTAGCGCGGCCTGGCCTCGGGCAGCAACTCCGCGGTGTACTCGGCCACTTCGTAGGTCTCGCTCTTCGGTTCTCCGACCGAAAGGCCCCCGATGGCGTAGCCCTCAAATCCGATCCCCAGGATTTCCTCCGTGCTTTCCCGCCGCAGAGCTTTGTCGGTTCCTCCCTGCACAATGCCGAAGAGAGCGGGGCGGCAGGCTAGAGGCTGGGGACTGGGGGTATGCGAGGCGTCAGGTGTCAGGTGACAGATTTCACGGTTGTCTGACACCTGACACCCGACACCTGAAAGCTGTTCTTCATAGAACTCCTTGGCACGGCGCGCCCAGCGCCCTGTCAACTTCACGGCTCGATGCAGGGTCTCGTGGCTGGCGGGGTACTCGACGCACTCGTCCAGCGTCGTGATGATGTCGGCGCCTAGCGCCAGTTGAATCTCCACCGCGCGCTCAGGCGTCAGGAAATGGGACGAGCCGTCCAGATGCGAGCGGAACCACACTCCATCTTCTGTGACGCGGCCCAGTCCCCTGAGACTCATTACCTGAAAGCCGCCACTGTCGGTAAGGATGGGATGCGGCCAGCCCATGAAGTGGTGCAGCCCACCCAGGTCGCGAATCACTTCGTGTCCAGGCCGCAAATAGAGGTGGTAGGTGTTGGCGAGCAGCATCTGCACACCCAGTTGCTCCAGTTGCTCCTGGGTCATGCCCTTGACCGTGCCCGCTGTGCCTACCGGCATGAAGGTGGGCGTCTCGACAACGCCATGCGGGGTGTAGAGCAGTCCGGCGCGCGCCCGCGTGCCCGCATCCCGGGCCGCAATCTCAAACTTCAATCCCATGGATGACTCAAAGCGTAGAGGAAAGGCCGGAGTTTTGGCAAGAAGAGATTAGGTCCCTGCCCAGGCCGCGGCGGGGGTTCGTTCGCTCTGGCCCACCCGGGGGCGGAAGCCGCGGCCGTAATGGCCGCCCCCACCTCTCCGGACATTACGAGAACAAGCTCGCGAATCCTACTTTGCCCAGAACCCAGACCATCCAAAGGCCGACGAAAACCAGGAAAACGGAGAGGGGCTTCACTTTGCGGTCCGCCACGCGCGACCAGCCCATCGCCATCAGGACCATTGTCCAGATCCACAGAATGTCTGCCGAACCGGCCAGCGAATACCAGGCCTTCGAAGTCTCCAGAGGATTCAGAAAGAATGCCACGTTTGTGGGCACAGGGTTGTTCGGATTGAAGTGCTCAGGGTCGCCAAACAGAATCAGCGCGACGGCCATCAGCGCGCCTAGAACACCCACCAAGTTGGCGTAACAAGTGGCGGAGAATACCGCCTTGAACTTCGCCTGCGCACCAAGAATCAGAACCAAGATCCCCAGGCCCAGGCCCGCCCAGATCAGGAGCGCAGCCGGACCCAAGATCAAGACGCCTACGTGAGCAATGACTGTCCCCAGGGTGGCGCCGCCGTGGACAGCTTGTTCCAACTGGTCGGCGCTCATCTTCGCGGCTTGGCCACCCTGCTCGAGCAATTGGCGAATCATCCGCTCCATGCCGATTTTGGCCAGCATCGTCTCCAGGACTACGAGTGAGGCCACGACCACCGCGATGAGAGGGGCGATGAAGCCGGGGCAGCGCGCGATGTCCTCAAAGGTCTCACCCGGCGAAATGAAGACACCCATGAAACGCGCGGGAAAAGACACGGGAGGAGATTCGGCTTCCGGGGGCATAGAAACAGGACTGCTCATTCTCATTGCCTCCTCGTTCTTTGAAAGTGGTGGCTCACACTGTCAGCCTCTGGTCCAAGCGAGGCTATCGCACTGTGGGGGCTGAGGCAAGACCAGCCAGATGCCAAGCAACCATGTGTGAAGCCCAGCCTGCGGCGAATGCCACTAGCGCTACTTCCCCCGGCCGTCGCCCAAGCCAGCGAGAAAGGCGCTTTATACATAATGCTAATGACGCTTCAGGGACTTGCGCAGCCGGCTCGGCTGAATTAGCTTCCTCCGGCTCGCATCTGTTCTTGTCGCTGCTCACACCAGCTCATTGGAAGGTCCGAAAGCTGTTCCCAACTTAGACCAACAGATGGAAGCCCTGACCAATGACTGACCTCCCAGGCTCCTCAGAACGAAGGAACCCTGCCCGGCAGTTCCTCGACCTTCCCCTGCGGGTGGAACTGAACCCCGGCTCGGGCGGAACTCCAGCGGTCATTGAAGGCCGGACGCGCGACGTCAGCAACAAGGGCGCCTACTTCTGGGCCCGCGGCGCCTTTCACCTTGGCCAATCCCTCCACTTGACTTGGAACATTCCCCCCGAACTCAACCGTAAGTCCGCACTCGAGATCCGCTGTGTAGCCGAGGTCATCCGCCTTGACCCGGAAGGACCCCGTGCCACGGGAGTGGGTGTGGGCGTCCGAATCCTGCACTTTGAGACCCCCAAAGTAAGCTCTTGGCCTCACTTTGCCTTGGAAAGCTGAAACCCTCGAGTCCCGGCCTTTCACCGGGCAGCAGACTCGTATCTTCAAATGTTGGCTTCCGCTTGGCCGACCAACGACTGTGGCAGATCGTCACCTGTCTCCGGACCCTGCGATGACCAATCCGACTGCCCGTAGCGAGAGGGCGATTCTGCTCTTCACCACAAGACATCATCCGGGCCGCGCCCTGCAGAGGATGCCTTCGGCTATCGGGGGAAGTAGGGCTGGTAGGAAGGGATACGTCGTGAGACTGCCAAACGCGAGCCGACTGAGCCGGGCGAGGTGACAGCGCCGCGCGCGCCCGCTCAGACCCACTTCAGAACCCAACCCGCAAGATAGAGCAGAACTCCGCCGATGAGAAGCAGGGGCTCGAGCCAGGGCCGGATGTTGGCCCAGGGAGGATAATCGATAACCGGCCAGGGCCCGTAGCCGCCCCAGTACACCTTGACCAGCAGCCCCAGGATAATGGCGGAAAGAGCTTTGTTGCGAATTTCCCGCGCCTTCTCGGGGCCGACCCAATAGGACTTGTACTGAACCTGAACTTCTTGCCGGACGAACGACGCTTCACACTTGCGACAGGCGGTGGCCGTGTCCAGATTTGCGTAGCCGCAATAGGGACAGTCTTTCATGGGCTGGGCCTCCGTGGGCCAGGCAAGTCCTTCGACCGTGAAACTCGCTCCGCGGGGATGCGCCCTGCCGGCTAGCACCGTTCCAACTTAATTCACCGCCTCCCGTTCCAACTCTCTCCCCGGCATCGTGGTGTCCCATTAAACGGCCCCAGACAGTTGCAACGGCACTAGGCAGACTGCTCCCGCACTGCGGCGTCCAGGAAAGCGCGCAGCCTGCGGCTCCGCGAGGGGTGGCGGAGTTTCCGCAGCGCCTTGGCTTCGATCTGCCGGATCCGTTCCCGCGTCACGGCGAAGCTCTGGCCCACTTCCTCGAGCGTGTGCTCGCTGCCGTCGTCCAGACCGAAGCGCATCTTGATGACCTTCTCCTCGCGCGGGGTCAAGCTCTTCAGCACCGACTCGGTCTGTTCCTTCAGACTGATGTTGATGGCGGCCTCGGCGGGCGAGATCACGCCGCGGTCTTCGATGAAGTCTCCCAGGTGCGAATCCTCCTCTTCGCCGATGGGAGTCTCGAGCGAAATCGGCTCCTGCGCGATCTTCATCACCTTCCGCACCTTGACCACCGGGATGTCCATCCGCTTGCCAATCTCCTCGGAAGTCGGTTCGCGTCCGTACTCTTGCACCAGTTGCCGCGAGGTGCGGATGAGCTTGTTGATGGTTTCGATCATGTGCACGGGGATGCGGATGGTGCGCGCCTGGTCCGCGATGGCGCGCGTGATCGCCTGGCGGATCCACCACGTGGCATAGGTGGAGAACTTGTATCCCCGGCGGTACTCGAACTTGTCCACGGCCTTCATCAAGCCGATGTTGCCTTCTTGAATCAAGTCCAGGAACTGGAGTCCGCGGTTGGTGTACTTCTTGGCGATGGAAACCACCAGCCGGAGGTTTGCCTCGATCAGCTCGCGCTTGGCCGCCTCGGCCTCCATCTCCCCGCTGACGATGGTCTGGAAGGTGCGCTTGAGCTCGGACGCCGTGCATCCCGTCTGGGCTTCGATCTCGTTTAGGCGCGCGCGCAACTGCCGGAGTTCTTTTCGCTGGTCCTTGTTGCCGTTGCCCCGGGCGCTGTCCAGCCGCTTCTCGAGCCGGCTGGCCTCACGCTCCAGGGGCCGGACTTCGTCCGCCGCCTGGCGGATTCTCTCGATCAGCCGCTTGCGCTCCAGGTGGGTGAACTCGATCGAGCGGATCAACTGGGAACTCAGGATCCAGAGGCGAGCTACGGTCCAGCTATAACGGCGGAAATCCCGGGGGCGCTTGCTCCGCGGGATCGAGTCGCGTTTCGCCCTCAACTGCGCCAGCCGCTTGTTGAGGCGCTCGACCTCGTCGATCTGGGCGATCACCTCACCTATGCGCTCCTCGACCTTGCCCTCCGCCAAGTCGTCGTCATTGAAGGTGACGACTTCCTTGACGGATTTCCGCCCGGCTTGCAGCTCCTGGCGCAGACCGAGCATCTCCCGAACCACAATGGGCGAACGCGAGAGCGCCTTGAGGACGTTCAACTGGCCTCGCTCGATCCGCTTGGCGATTTCCACCTCGCCCTCGCGGGTGAGCAGGGGCACGGTCCCCATCTCGCGCAGATACATGCGGACGGGGTCATTCGTCTTGTCGAGGGCGCCGGGCGTCAGGTCAAGTTCCGGCTCTTCCCCGCCTTCTTCAGCCTTGCCCTCTTCGCTCTTCTCGAGCGCCAGCTTCTCGGCGGACTTGGCGCGCGGGTATTCCAGGACTTCGATCCCGGCGCTGTCAAACATGGAGAGCAAATCGTCGAGGTCCTCGGCGGAATGGAGGTCGGAGGGGAGGAGGTCATTGACCTCGTCATAGAGAAGGTAACCCTTCTCCTTGCCCATGTTTATTAGTTTGTTTACCTGGTCAAACTTCTCATCAAAGGCCAAGGGTCGTGACCCCCTGCGGGAGAGAACTCTAGGAGGGACGCAAAAGCCTCCGGCAACACCCCACCCCCATCCCGAAGTGTCGCATCCGGTATCCTCAACGAAGCGCTGCGGAAAATCCCCAATCTCCCACAGCTCCAATAGTTAGATGTATTATTGCACGACCTTGTTCGCTTTTGCGAGAAAAAAATTCAGCCCCTCCCCAGTTCTCTTAACTCCTTTTCGGTCTTAGCCTTAGCTGCATACAGCTCCGCCAGCTTTTTCTGGTCCTGGGCACGCTCCGCCTCCTGGATGGCTGCCTGGAGCCTATCGCGTTCCCGCTCCGCCGTTCTTCGCCGCAGCGCCCGGTAGCAGGCCAAGGCTTGTTCGCGCTCAGGCACTTCCCCGGCATCAAACAGACACTCAAAGACCAGCCGCTCGGCCTCCGGCGTTAGCCACTCCTTCAATCCTGAGAGTTCGATTTTCTCCCCGCGCCGACGCGCCTCCAGCAATTGCCTGAAAACCGCCTCCGTCACCAAGCCCGCGCAGTCACCCTCTTCCACTAACTTGGCCAAGAACTCATCGGCCAATTCTTCGCTCTCCATGAACGCTCGCAGGAGTTGCTTCTCGGCTGGGGTAGCCTTCGCCGTCGCTGTCCCCGCCTGGGTTTGAATGGCTGGTCGGCCTTCCCCCGCCGCGCGCCTCACCTCTTCGCGCAGCAACCGCTCGTCCAGGCGCAGCCTTTCCGCCAGCCGATTCGCCAGCTCCGCCCGGAGCATAGCGTTGGGAACTCTTGCCAGGTAAGGCATGACGACATTGGCAGCCGCGATTTTCCCCTCGGGCCTCGAAAGATCGTGCTGGGCGGCGGCGCGGTCCGTCAAGTAATCGAGGTAGGTCGGCGCGGCCAACAGTCGCTCGCGGTACGCCGCAGCGCCCTGGCGACGAATGAACGAGTCGGGGTCGAGGCCCCCAGGCAACGCCAGCACCTTGGCCTCGAAGCCTTCCTCGAGCAACAGATTCAGGGAGCGCTCGGTGGCCGCGACGCCGGCCGAGTCCGGGTCGTAGTTCACTACCACCCGCCGCGAGTATCGCGCTAGCAGCCGCACCTGGCCCTCGGTGAGGCTAGTACCGCAAGTGGCGACCACGTTTTCGATAGCCGCGGACGCCACCGCGATGCAGTCCATGTAGCCCTCCACCAGGATGGCGTAATCGAGCTTGCGGATGGCGCTTCCGGCGTGGTCCAGGTGGTACAGCACGCGACCCTTGGTGTAGATAGGCGTCTCAGGTGAATTGAGATACTTGGGTTGGTCGTCGCCCAGGGCGCGGCCCCCGAAGGCCACGACTTTCCCGGACTCGCTGGCGATGGGGAAGATGACGCGGCGCCGGAAGCGGTCGAAGTGGCGTTTACCCTCGGCATCGCGCAGGACGAGTCCGCTCTTCTCCAGCATCTCCGGCTTGAAGCCTGCATCCAGCAGCCAGCGAGTCAGGGCTTGGCCGTCAGCCGGCGCATAGCCCAGCCGGAAGCGCCCTACCACTTCGTCGCTCAGGCCCCGGTCAGCCAGGTAAGCCCGTGCGGCTCGGCCCTCCGCTGTTCCTCCCAGTTGCGAGGCGAAGAACTTGGCCGCCGCTTCGTGGGCCTTGTGCAGCGCGGCGCGCTCGCGCGCGTTAGCATCCGAGATCTCGTCCCGGAAGACCTCGCGCAGAGGCACCCCGACCTTCTCCGCCACCCGCCGCAGCGCCTCCGGGAAGGAAAGGTTCTCGATGAGCATCACGAATTTGAAAACGTCGCCGCCTACCCCGCAGCCGAAACAGTGGAAGATCTGCTTGGTGGGATGCACGGCGAAGGAAGGGGTCTTCTCCTGGTGAAACGGGCACAGACCCATGAAGTTGGCGCCCGCCTTGCGCAGCTTGACGTAATCGCCCACCACCTTGACGATGTCCGCCGCAGCCCGAACTTCGTCCACCTGGCTCATGGGAAATCAGTCGAAAGTTGAAAGTCAACAGTTGAAAGTCAAAACTCGCTGCGCTTGGCCCCCGAATCCCTAACCCCTGCTCGTCAAGGCAGCAGGAGGATGTTTGACGCGGGCTTGGAGAATTCTTCCGCCTTGAACTGGGTGCGCAGGAAATCGAGGTACGCGCGGCTTTTGGCGCGGCCATTGGTGCGCGTCGCACCCAGTTGCGCCAGGAAAACCGCCGCGTCGCGGATCTCCGCGTCCCGCGCGCTGCTCACACCCGCCTGCTGAACCTCGACCTTCTTGAAATCTTCCACCGTGGCTTTGAGCTTCTCGTAGAGTTCGCGCTGCACGCGGTAATCCGGAGGCTTTTCATAGTAGAGGCCGGTGGAAAGCGTCCGGTGGGTCTCCGCCAGCGCCTGAAGCGCGGCGAGCACGTCAGCGTCCACTACCAGGCGGTTGTCCCGGGCCTGCAGGCAAATGGCGTAAGAGAGCGCCAGCAACAACTTCTCGTGTGCCACGACAAAAGAGGCGGGAATCTTCGTCTCAGGAAACGGGACTTTCGACCAGTCGATTTCCCGGCGGTCGAGATCGTACGACCGGCTGGCCACGAGATAAGCGCAGTCCGACGGGCAATCAATGGTCACTTCGCGCTCCGTGCCGCAACACACGGCGCAAATAGTCTCCGCCTTGGCGGGACAGAATCGCTTCGGTTTGCGTTTCCGGCAAATAGGACAGGTCACGGATACCGTCTCCAGGGCAAAGCCACTCGCGACATCAAGCCATGGCGCGTCGAATCCAAAACATGATTATGCCACATTTCGGGGCCGGGCCGTTGCTCGCGCGCCAAGAGCTCCTGGCAGGAGAGCGCCTTCATGACGCTCTTTCGCCGCTCAGCTCAGCGGCTTCCCTTGCGGCCGCCGTGAGTTCCGGTACCTTGGTACCAGTACTCCCGGGTCTTGAAACGCGGTCCTGAAAAGAGGAGGATTTGCCTTGTACGCGGATGGAGAGGAGGGACGCGGCGAAGCGGGCCACCAAGCGTGGCCAAGGGGGACAGTGTATTTCTTTTCGTTTGCAGTCCATAGGGGCTAAGAGGAGTTGACTTAGGTCCAGGCTTTGTCCATAATTGGAACAGCATGTCGCCCTTGCCCAAAGAAGACGACTCTGACGTACCGGTCGTGGTTGGCCGACGGAGCGCACGTTTGTCCACTTCCCTACCGATTATTCTGCGCGGCGTGGACGCCACCGGGCAGACGTTCAAGGAGAACACCTGGACGATTAGCGTCAACAAGCAAGGGGCGAGAATCGCCACGTTCTACGAATTGCGGATCGGTGACCAAGTCACGATCGAAAACCCCGTCCTGGGACGCACCGGCAAGGCCCATGTGGTTCGCGTGGGTGAGAAGCGCTATCCCGAGGACCCTTTCGATATTGGGGTTGAGTTGAACGAAGCTCAGAATGTCTGGGGTGTTAAGTTCCCCCCCGAGAACTGGCAGCGAAGCGGTCCCGTCAGCGTTGGTGTCCGCCCGGTTGAAGCGACGCCCGAAGCGGTTTCTACCCCTAGGGCTCTGAGATCGAGCCTTCCAGCCACCCTTCAGCCCGCGGAAGCCTCCAAGCCCGCTCGGGCGCTCTCCGCCTCTCCGCCGGCGGCCGGTGGACGCGCCGAAGGAGCCGCCCCGGCCAGCCTGGCGGCGGAAGTCCCCTCCCGCGTGCCGGCGCCGGCTGAGAAACCACGCCAGGCCCCCACGGGACCTGCTCAACCGAGCATGGCCGCGCAGGCGGAATCTCAGAAACTCGCCAGCCTCGAGGAGGCGACGAAACTCTTGGAGGAGAAAGAGAACCTGCTGCGTTCACTTCGGCAGGAGTTCGACGTGCTTTCCAACTCCGTGCAGGTTTCCCACGCCGACCTCGAAGCCCTGCTGGCCAGATTCCAAGAGCTTCAGCGGACCTGGCAGTCGGAGCTCGACCGAACCCAGGTCCACATGCAGCAGTTCTCCCGGGAAGCGATCTGCTCGGCCACGGAACAGGCGAAAGAGGGACTGCGGGTGACGGTGGAAGAGCTTTCCAGCCATTTCATCGAGGAAACGCGCAAACGCCTCCAGGCAGAGGCAGAGGTAGTCATCGAAGCGTCCTCTCAACAGGCCAAAGCCCGCTTGGCGGCTCTGGTTGAAGAGGGCCTCTCCCAGACAGAGCCTCAATTGCAGACCCACCAAGCGCGGGCGGCGGAGCAAGTCAGCGCGCACATCAGTCGGCTCCTTCAAACTGCGGTCGCCGAATTTGGAGAGCGGTTAAGGAAGACCGCCGACGAGATGGCTGCCGCGCTCCATCCGGAGATGGAGAAGTCTTTGGAGGGGCTGGCGGCCCAATTCACCGCGCAAGTGGACCGGACCTTTCAGGCGCGTGCCCAGGGGGCTGCCGAGACGGCCGAGCAATCCTTCCGGCAGAACCTGCGGAAGATGCAGGAGAAAGTCCAGGAGGAGATTGCCGGCGCGAACCTCAAGGCTCGCGAGATCTGTGGGCAAGAAATCGACGCTGCCCTCAAGGGCGCAGCCCAGGATGCGCAGGCCATGAGAGAGTCCATGCGCCTCGCTGCGGAAGAGGGCGTGACGAAGCTGCGCGCGGCCCAGGCAGAGATTCAGTCAAGAACCGATGAGCTGGCTTTGGAATTCCGCCGGCAAGTGACGGAACTTTCCACCGCGCCCCTGGAAAGGTTTCAACGCTACACCGAGGCTCGAACGCAGGACCTGCAGAGCGAGTTGCAGACCGCGATATCGCGCGTCCAAGACAAGGCCGTGCAGGACGCCAAGGAACGGCTCCAAAAAACGATGCGCGAGCTGATGGACTCCTCGGCCCAACTGCTTCAGACGCAGGCCGACGACACCCTCGAGCAGGTTGCCGATAGACTCAAGACCCTGGGGAAAGAGTCTCAGGAGGAGACCGAAAAGCAGCTTGGGATGCTGGCTCGATCCACCCGGGAAACGCTCACGCAGGAAGCCCGCGTGCTCGCTCAGGGGTCGCGCGAGGAGTTACGGCGAGCGGCCCAGGAAGCACAGGCGCAATCGCTCCAAGAGCTTGAGACACACCTCCAACAGGGGGCGGAAAAGCAGCGCGAGGCTTACCTGAAGCAGTTCCAGCGGGAGGTCGACCAATCCTGCGAGCGTGGAGTTGCCGATCTGAGAGACCGGGTCCAGCGAGCTGCCCTGGAAGCCTCCGAGAAGGTGTACAAGCACGTCGGCCTCGTGGCTTTCATGATGAAGGAATGGGCGGACCAAGCCAAGTTGAACCTCGACACTTGTCTCCAAGGTGCGCTCGAGTCTTTCGAGAAACAACGAGCCGAGCTTTTCCAAGAGGCTCTGGAAAAGCATCGCCAGGAGTCCGCCGCGTTGTCAGAGGACCTTCGGTCCCGCCTCCAGCAAGCCGCCCGCATCCTCCAGGACACCCCTCGAGACGAAAACAAGACGGAAACGAAATAGATCTCCCGCCGGCAGTGGCTTCCTTTTCCCGGAACCACTGCAACGGCGAACACCCCGTGCGCCGTGGCGGTTCGGGCGGGGGTTCACGGACCTTCTGGCTCTGGGTGCGCAGGCCGGTTTCCGGGACCCGTCGGCCGACCCGCCCTGGCGGCCCAGCCGGCTAGATACCTAGTTCACAGTCTTTTCGAACACGGGGCGCCGGCGGGGGTCACCCAGCACCGCCAGCGAGTCCAGGAAGGCATCCACCAACGTCGCATCAAAGTGCGAGCCGCGGCAGCGCCGGAGTTCCCGGGTTGCCTCCAGCACGGGGACGGGTTTCTTGTAAGCGCGTTCGGAAACGAGGGTGTCAAAGCAATCCGCGATGGAAAGGATGCGCGCCCCCAGGGGAATCTCTTCGCCCTTCAATCCATCCGGGTAGCCGCCCCCGTCGAAACGCTCGTGGTGGTGCCGCACGAGCTGGCGGATGCGCTCGATAGCCCTGGCCTTAAGCGGCGCCAGGATGTTGTCCCCCAGCGCGGTATGACCCTTCATGACTTCGAATTCCTCCGGCGTGAGGCGCGCCGGCTTGTTCAGCACGCTCTCCGGGATGCCGATCTTGCCGATGTCGTGCAAAATCCCGGCCAGACGGATCTCTTCCAGTTCCGCGCCCGACAAGCCAACTTGCTGCGCAATCTGTGCCGCCAGGTTCGCGACCGTCTGGGAATGGCCCTTGGTGTAATGGTCCTTGGCGTCGATGGCGAAGGCCAGAGCCGTCACGGTGTCCATGAGCGGGACGTTCTGACCCTCGGCGTCCTGCGTGGCCGCCTCGAAGCGCGCCCGATACTGATTGAACACCTCGGGGCCCGTGGAAAACATGCGTTTCACCGCCACGCCCAGGTAAGCCTGGAGCAATTGCTGTTCCCAATCGGCGCTGGCCGAGGGGGAAGGGTTGGAGGCAACGCGGACGCGGTTGCCTTGGTCATGTTTGGCGAGGTACATGCCGGAATCCGCCACGCGCAAGATCTCGTCCGGCGTGGCGCCATGCACCGGGAACGTGGCAATGCCCAGGCTGGCGGTGACGCTGCGGCTCGCCAGATAAGGGTCGGCCGCGAAGCTCGCGCAGAGGCGCTCGCCCAGGGTTTCCGCCTGCTCCGTGCCGGCCTCAGGGAGCAGGAGGGCAAATTCGTCGCCGCCGTAGCGCGCCACGACGTTGGATTGACGCGAGCGGGCCTCCAGGATCCGCGCCACGGCGACCAGGACCTTGTCGCCTTCCAGGTGGCCGTAGCGGTCGTTCACCTGCTTGAAGCCATCCAGGTCCATCATGATCAAAGAGAAGGGGCGGCCCGAGCGCGGGGAGCGGCGCCACTCCGCCTCCATGGCCTCCATGAAATAGCGGTGAGTCTTCAAGCCCGTCAGGCTGTCGGTGATAGCCTGCTCCTGCGCCACCTGATAGGCGCGGGCGTTGTGTAGGGCGATAGCTAGCTGATCCGCCAGAGTGCGCAGCGTGAGCACATCCTGCGGCGAGAAACAGTGCTCGCGCAGGCTTTCGACGCTCAAGACGCCCAGCGTTTCTTTGCGGTAGATCAAGGGCAGGCTCAGCGCCGACCGGACGCCGGGGTGCAGCGGAATGTAGCGTTCATCCTGCTCCACGTCGTTCGCCAGGACGGGTTCGCCACTCTCCGCTGCAACCCCTGCCAGCCCCTCGCCAAACTTGCAACGGTGGCCGAGGAACGTCGGGCCGTAGCCTTCCTGGGCTTCCACCACCAGCCCGCCGCGCTCGCGGTCCAGCGTCTGGACGCGCGCCAGGTCGTAGCCAAACGCCGTGCGCAACTGCCGGCAGATGTTCGTAAGCAACTCCTGCGGATCGAGGACCGCCGCGGCCTTCCGCCCGACCTCGTTCAGCAGGGCCAAGTGGCGCGCCCGGCGCTGCTCGCGCTGGAAGAGCCGGGCATTTTCGATGGCCACCGCCGCCTCTCCGGCCAGAATCTGCAGCAGGTGGAAGCGCCGCTCATCGAGTGCGCCCTCGCGTTCAAAGTCCGCCACGGTCAGCACGGCCACCGAGCCGTCCGAGAAGTGGATGGGCACGCCACACCAGGTCCGGACCGTCGGGTCAACCGGCGAAATCCCCAGACGGCGCGTCGTGTTGATGAAGTCGTGGGTAATCAAAAGGGGGGCGCGGGTGCGCAACACGTATTCCGCCGGGCCATCCGCCGCCCCGCGGCTCTGGGCCGCCTGGGCCCGGCCCTCGAACGCGAACACGGTTTCCGGGCGCCCCTCGAGCGACTCCTGAAAGGCCAGGGCGAAATTCGCCACGCCCAGCAAGCCTTTCAATTCGCGCTGCAAAATCTGGAGCTGCCTCTCCAAGTCGAAGGTGGCGCTCAGCGCTTCGCCCACCCGACGCAGGATGCGCAGCTCTTCGTCGTGCCGCTCCGCCGTCTTCTGCAACGAGCAGTTGCCCAGCGCCACGGAAATCTGGCGGCTGATCCCCAGGATCAGTCGCAATTCACCGGACCGGAACCTCCTCACCTTCCGGCTGGCCACGACCAGCGCCCCGTAACACCTCTGCGGGGTCTCGAGGGCGGCCACCACCAGGGTTCTCGACCCTTCGGCAGTGAAGACATCCCAGAACTCCTGGAAGCGCGGGTCGCGGCCCTGGGCGGCCAGCAGCTCGGACCGCAGCAAATCCGGGAAGACCATCAGGTTTCCCCAGCGCTCCCCGCAGAAGGAGAGGTACTCGTCGAGAGGGCTTGCCGCGAGCCGCCCGAGTGCCCGGCTGGAAAAGCCTCGGGCGCTCGAGTAGTTCAGCCCGTGGGGGCCGGAAAGGTGGAGGAGCGCACACCCCTGGGCCACCTCGAGGGCTTGCAGGATCCCCTCGAGCGTCCGGTTCACCATCTGCTTCAGATCGCCCCTCGCGGAAAGGGCGGTCGTGAGCAGATGCAGGTTCGAGTAACGAAGGAATTCCCTCTCCGTTCGCCTTCGTTCGGCGCGGTGGTGGAACAGACGTCGGGCAATCAAAAGGAGCAGGAGAAACGCGGCAAGGGCAGGCAGCGTGAAGCTGGGAGGCAAGCTATCCAGGCTCTTCCCCATCGCCGGCGTTCCTCAGGCGGTCAACAACCAGGACTTCAGCCGCCTCTGGTTGCCTCTGCGACTCGGACGTTCTAACCCTTCGCCTGGCGCAGATTCGATGGGTGCAGAGGATGGTTCCTGTCGGACCGTCCGTGCCCGCTGCGCCTCCACACAGCCGGCGTGGACCGGCCCTCTGAGGCGGCACTATAGCGGAGGTTTTCCCCGGCGTCAACACTTATTCGCAAGGTCGGGCGCCTTGAAGACAAAGACCTCAAGTCGGGACGAACTTCCGCCGAACAGATAGGTGAGAGGCTTAACTGCCCAGCGTCGCTCTGGATCCCGCCTCCTTTCGCGTCGTGGCGCTGGCAGCCTTGGCGGCAGGATCCTCCCAGCCTGCCGCCAGGGGCCTCTTCCGTTCCCGATTGAAACCACGCTTTCTTTGCCTTCCCCCAGGAAATCGCTTACGATGAAGCGTTTGTCGACGCGGCGGCGCGTGCGCCCGCAAGTTTGGTGGGAAGAAGTAACCCTCCGCGCTGCGCCCCGCTAGCCGAAGCGAGTGATTATGGGAGAAGTCCGAGTCCGTTTTGCTCCCTCGCCCACCGGTTACCTGCACGTAGGCGGAGCGCGCACGGCGCTATACAACTGGCTGTTCGCCCGCCATCACGGTGGCGTTTTCATCCTGCGGATTGAAGACACGGACGTCGATCGCTCGCAGCCCGAGCTGGTCACTGCCATCCTGCGCAGCCTCGAATGGCTGGGGCTGAATTGGGACGAAGGCCCGTTCTACCAGTCCGAACGCCTGACCCGCTACCACGCCCTGGCGGCAGAACTGGAGCGGCTGGGCCAAGCCTACCCTTGCTTCTGTTCCGGTGAGGAACTCCAGGCCAAGCGCGCGAAGGCTGAAGCCGACCGCCGCCCGTGGAAATACGACGGCGCCTGCCGCAACCTGCCGGATTCCGAGCGGCAGCGTCGCCGCGCCGCGGGCCACCCCTATGCCATCCGCTTCCGCGTTCCCGACTCGGGCGAAACCAGTTTCGACGACGAGGTGTTTGGCCACCTCGAAGTGGAGAACCGCGACCTGGAAGATTTCGTCCTCCTGCGCTCGGACGGGAACCCCACCTACCATCTGGGCGTCGTGGCCGACGACCTGGACATGCGCGTCACCCACGTAGTCCGCGGCGCCGACCACCTCTCGAACACCCCCAAGCAAGTCTTGATGTACCAGGCGCTCGGCGCCCCGGCGCCCCGCTTCGCTCACCTGCCGCTCATCCTCGGCCCCGACCGGCAGCGCCTCTCGAAGCGTCACGGCGCGACTTCGGTGGAAGCGTATCGCGAGCTGGGAGTTTTACCCGAAGCCCTGGTGAATTTCCTGGCGTTGCTCGGATGGACGCCGCCCGGAGGGAAAGAAATCGTCCCGCTCGACGACCTGGTGAAAACGTTCGCGCTCGCGGCCGTCTCCAAATCCAACGCCGTCTTCGACCCGGAAAAACTCGCCTGGATGAACAGCGAATACCTGCGCCACCTGCCGGCGGAGCGCCTTCTGCCGCTGGTCGAGGAGGAGTTGAAATCCGCCGGCCTCTCGACCGCCCCCGCTGCGGCCGACGAGCGCCGGAGGTTTCAGGACACCGTGCTCCTGCTCCAGACCCGCGCCCGCAGCCTGAAGGACTTCTCCGGTTCTTTCCGCGCCTTCTTTACGGACCAGTTCGATTACGACCCGGAGGCAGCGAAGAAATTCTGGAAGGAAGCTCGGCTGGCGGAGCTTCTGAGCGCGCTGGCCGAGAAGCTCGCAGGCGCCGGGCCGTTCGACCTGGCGGGAAGCGAGAATGCTCTGCGCGCGCTGGCGGCGGAGAAAGGCGTCAAGGCGGGCCTGCTGATCAACGCGGCGCGGGTGGCGCTGACAGGCCAAGCCGTGGCCCCGGGATTGTTTGAGGTGATGGTTACCCTGGGGCAGGAGCGGGTGATCGAGCGACTTCGTCGCGCCGCAGACCACTTGCGGACCTCGAAGACCGGCGGCGGATAAGGCCGCCTACTCGCTCACGGGCAGCCAGACTTCTCCCGGCAATCTCTCGTTATACCTCTCCAGGCTCAACACCGTTCCCCGCACGCCGCGGGGAAAAATCTCCAGCACTCCGCAGGAGCGCGGCAAGGAGAAGCGCTGCTTGCCCGCGCTGCCGGGGTTGAAGAAGAGCTTGTGTCCGAGGGTCAACAGACACGGTTGATGGCTGTGGCCGAAGATCACGGCGCGCGTGGCCGCGTCGAAGGTTTCCAGGAAGGCCTCGCGCCGTTCCGGGTGCATTCTCCCCAGCAACGCGCCGTCGGACCAAGCCTGGAGTTCGGCCTGGGGAACCGGCAACTGGTGCCGCAACTCGACCTGCACACCTTCGAACCGCAGGCTCAGCGAAAGAGGAAGATTCATTTCTGCAGGGTCCATGTTGCCCCGAATCGCGTGCACCGGGGCGATTCGTCCCAGCTCGTCCAGGACCTCCTGCGCGCCCACGTCACCCGTGTGCAGAATCGCCTCCACGCCCGCCAGGAATTCCGGCAGACGCGGGTCAAAGTAGGCGTGCGTGTCGGCGAGCACCCCGATCTTCATACGGATCCCTCTGCTCCCGAGCCGCCCGGCGCGCGGGCCGGCTGCCCCTGATATTAGTACCGTTCCAACTTCTTGGACGTATTTTTTTGCAGAGCAACCTCAGCCATTCTACAGACGCCTTGGCATGAGAGCCTTGCCCCATGAGTTGGAACGGCACTCGCGCCTGAAGCCCGCAAGGTAAAGCGTAATCCGCAGGGGCGCTCCCCGGCAGGCCAGCTCTGTGCCACCTCCGCATGGTTGGCACGCTTCCGCCTGCGCCCTCT
>Ga0315282_10007345_pt1 | contig 18138 bp, 13 predicted proteins | sample YL17G07_20_MG_FD_203693 | JGI IMG/M metagenome (GOLD analysis project Ga0315282, IMG submission 203693) | Sediment microbial communities from Yellowstone Lake, YNP, Wyoming, USA - YL17G07_20 | ecosystem: Environmental > Aquatic > Freshwater > Lake > Sediment | place: USA: Wyoming | collected...
TCAGATTCAGGATTTCAAAGTTAGTACAAGGGTTTCAGGGCTTAGGGGGTAAGACGTCCTTTCCTACACTCCTTCGGACCCTCGCCCCCTTGAATCCTTGACCCCTTCAGTTGGGTTTAGGCTCCCAACTTAAGATACGCCGTTAGGTGAGCTGCCTCTCGGGGGCCGATCTTGACTTCCCAGTCCTTTCCCAATTCTTCTTCGAGATCTCCACTGACCGCAGCCACTGATCCGGGAATCACCACACGGCGGTGTTTGACCTTCTCCGTAATCCCGCTCTTCTTGATGAAACCTCCGATCGCATCGCCCACAAACTTCCCTGCGGCCCAAGCGGTGAGAACGGAGAGCCCTTCCGTGTCCATGACGAGAAGCCAACTGGGAACTCGGCTCGCTTCAATTTCCGCAGACACGATGAAATAGGTGAGAGAGAAATTGGTTGTAATCAGAACTGGAGAGTTTTCATTGGGACTGCCAATCGGATAAATGCCCTGTTGCATCGTCATGGGTCTTTGGGGATCCGTATAGATGTTGAGTCGCTCGACCAGCAGGGGGAACAGACTCTCGCCATAAAAATTGGAGAGAACAACAATCCCCGCATACTTTGCTATGAAAGTCGCTGCAATCAGAGCCTCCTTCATGGGGTCGTTGGTCATCTCACAGGGAAACGCGATGGTGGGGAAACCGAGGGAGCGATTTTTTTGGTTCAACGCAGCTCGGCGGATGTAGATCTGATCTTCAAAAGCCTTTCGCACCGTTCGTGAACCAGAGTCCAGAACGAGGTCCTTGAGGTCTGTTCCCGTCAGCTTGTCGGAGAGTTGAGACAGAGCCTCGAAGGTATCAGCCTTCACCGCAAGGGGACATTTGTGCTCCTTGGCGAGATTGGCCAGTGCTTCGCTATTGCCGTTTGTCGCCGCATAAATCAAGGGAACTCGGTCTGCACACACCTTTACCCCTTCCGCCAACGATTCAGCGTTCTGGCTCATCAGGATGAGGGCTGCGTCGGTCTCTGATTTCACTTTATTGATGAGGGTAACAAATTTCTGTGAATCTCCAGATTCGTTTTTGACCGCAATCATCTCAGGTCGCAAGGTGAGTCCTACCCTCTCGTACTTGAACTCTTTGAATTTTTTCAGACGAGAATTGACCTCGGCTTCGGGCAAAGCATCACTTATGAGGACCGCAATCCCGGGTTTGTTGACAAAGGTTTTTTCGTGACGAAAGAGCACGGTCTCTCCACCAATCCTTACCACGTTTTCTCCCGAACCGATAGCCAATGGTCGGATGGGTGGCGCAGAGGCTTCCGAGAGCATGGCCTTTGCCTCTTCGGAGACGTAAGGGCAGGCCGAGAGCTCTGCTTTGCCTGCAGCTAAGTTCATGGCAAAGGCGAGGCAGGTGGGGACGCCGCACTCCTTGCAGTTCGTTTTCGGCAACAGCTTGAAAATCTGGATTCCCGTGAGTGCCATCGTTTTTACTCCTTTCCAAAAAATTAGCAGAGAGCATAGAGCAGAGAGCAAAGGGTTAAGAAAAACAGAAGAGAGAAAATTACAAACACAGCCCTATGCTCCATGCCCTTTGCGAATCATCCGAGAATCGGATCCATCGAGACGGCTGGATGATTCTTTTCCGTCAAGAAGGGAAGAATTTCCTCCTCTGTGAGTCCGATGGTTTCGTCAGCAATCATGTCTAAGAGATTTGGGATTCCCATATCCTCAGCCCGCTTCTTAAGACGTTCTCCGATTTCGTCCTTGAGCATCTTGGGCATCCAGACGAGGCGTTTGATCCCCCCATCTCCGATCAGCCATTTTCTCTGTGTGATGTTGTATTTACTGTGACCCACGAACCCAGGAGTGACGGCGCCGCCGCCCACGGAGCCTGCAAGCGTGGTAAATTTCATGCCGCAAGGCGTCATACCGAGGTAGTCACGGCTCACGGTCATCAATCCGTTGCACATGGGAAGGACCGCCGCGATGCACTCGCAGCAACCGCAGGTCGTCATGGGATCGTAAATAAGGCTATAGAAATTGTAGTGATCAATCTTCTGACGGGAGGCCTTAAACACAAACTCGTCAACACCCTTCCATCGACCCAGTTTTGCATCGATGATATCGCCCTTGGCAACAGGTTGATTGGGTCCGGTTGGATTGATTTCATAGGAGGCTCTGCAATCCATCCAGTTATAGGCCCCGCAGAGTCCGGTGCGCTCCGGGCTGACAACACAGACGTGGCTTGGAGCAAAAGATTGGCAAAGGGTGCAGGAATAGAAAATGTCCGTGGTCTCATCTGTCATTCCCTCGATTCTTACATCCCTTTTCCCGTAGACTTCTCTTGCTTTCTGAAGGACCTCGTCGACCGCCTTCGGCTCCGTGTAAATTTTAACTTGTATTTTGTCGAAAATCGCTCCAAAGTCCTGGTGAAGTTTGGCATGAAGGATCTTTCCGAGGTGGGTGAGACGGAATCCTTTACCCACAGCCCCTTTACTGACGCGAAGCCAGGCAATGTCCCTTTGACCGATGTGCATAATCCCCTGGGCATAGTTGATCAGGTGGTGAACCTGCCTCTCGAGGATGGGTTCAAAGTCCTCCTGCATTTGGCGACCCGCCACTTCGGCCATAATTGCCAAAGGGAGCAGGGCAGGGGGTTGAACTTGATCCACATCCGGACCGATGATCTCCACTTTCCCATCTTCTACCTCGTCCATGTTCCTGGAGGTGACCCACTCGACCGCGTGAGTTCTTCCTCCGCCACACTCCAGGTAGATGTCTTCGCCACGCACCCTTTCCCCTTCGAAGGCAGGACCGTAGGAGACCGGGATGGGGACTTCCGCGACGGCGACCTTCAGCCCTCTGACCTCTACCGCCTTCTGGACAATCTGTTCGTGGGGGATATTGGAGACCACGTGTTCATAAGTGCAAATGCCAGTAGGTAACACTTCGGGAATGGGGGTATCGGCGATGGTGGGAAACCCCCAGTTGATCGCGCCCGCGGCATTCGCGTACCACTCGTCAGTCACGAACCCAAGGGGCATCACAAAGGCGAAGGTGCGATCCTTGTTATAGATCAGATTCTTTCGGAAATCCCCAGGCTTGATTCCTCCGAAGGCCATGGCTACGCGGCAGGCGAAACCCATGGCGAAGACCGCTTGCGTAATATCGGGTCCATAGGAGACCAATCGCGTAGGCCAGCCGATTTGCACACCGGCTTGGACGAGCTGCTCTGAAAAGCGTTTCCCATCGTTTTCTGCACACATAAAAATATAGAGATTCTTCTCCTGAAGCTCGATGGCGATCTTTTTCGCAATTTCAGGAGACGGAGCGGCACCTGCAATGGCGGCAAATCCTGGAGCGGTCCCGTCCACGAATTCAATGCCTCGCTTGCGGAAGATCACATCGTCTGCCGCTCCAAGCCAGATGTTGTCCGGAAGGGGGTCTTCCTGCTTGGTGTAGAAATTCGGGCTCTTGAAGTAACGTATCGCCTCGATGATCTCTTCTGCAAAGAAGGTCGCCATGCCTGCGTCAAGCGCTGGAGCCAGATAGGGAAGGGCTGCGTTCTCCCGAACAGGGGGCGGGAGAAGGCTTCGACATCGGTCCAGGACAGGTTTCATGTCTCCAAGGTTTTTCACAGGGATTCCGAGAATGGCATAGATCACCGGGAGATAGTAAGCAGTGTTAGGGAAACCGACCTCCTGATCTGGTCCCCATTTTTCAAGGGCTTCCTGATACTCCTTCTCGGCCCTTTGGACAATTTTGTGAGCTCCTCTGATGGCTGCAGATGCAATGATCTTGGACACGTCACATACCTCCTTATTGTCGGTGAAACTCCAATCACCCAATCATCATGGGTATAGGTAAGGGCAAAGATGCCCGCTCGTTACAAAACAAAAACGCTTTTTTTAAGGTCAGGGTGATACCGCTCGTCAATGGCCCAAGATCTCCTTCCTTTACTTTTGAACCTTATGCAAACCGGCTTCCTGACCTTTGCCCTTGTTTATGCAGCGTCGAGTTCGCGGCGTTTGGCCATATCGAAGAGGACCCTCTCCCTGGCCTTGTCAATCCCTAGCGCCTTTCGCTTCTTATCGATGTGTTCGATCATCAGCTTGGCGGCCTTCATCGGATCGAGCTCGAACCCCCACTTACCTTTGAGGGTATTCTCGAAGCCCTCGAAGAGCATCTTGGTGACTTCTTCGCTTCCCGTCGTCGGCCAGGTGGTGCCGAAGACCGTGAAGACCCCAGAGGCCACAAAATACTGACCAATGGCGATCGCCTTTTCGCTCATCCACTCAAGGGCAGCGCCCGCTGCAGGCAGATCGCTGATGTCATCGCCCAGGCCTCCGTCTTTAACGACGGCTGTGGCGGCCATCAGGATCCGACTGTTGTCGACACAGGCACCCATGTGAAGAACCGGCGGGATTCCCACCGCTTCACACACCGAAGCCAGACCCGCTCCCGCGTATTGCCTGGCCGCCTCAGGTGTCAAGAGCCCCATCTTTCCACAGGTCATTGCACTGCAACCCGTCACCAAAACAATGACGTCATTCTTGATCAACTCTTTGATCAATGTGAGATTGGGATCATCATGAGTGACCCGGGCATTGTTGCAGCCCACCACACCCGCAATTCCACGAATTCGGCCATTAATGATATTATCGTTCAAGGGCTTGTAAGAGGCTCGGAAGACTCCACCCAGAAGATAGTTGATCGTCTCATGACTGAATCCAACCACCTGATCCATCGTCTCAGGAGGAATCTCGACACTGGACTTCCGGTTCTTGAAGTTCTGGATTCCCTCCATGAGGACCTTCTTCGCCACGTCGGGGGCCCGATGCTCGTCGAATTCAATATGCATGGCCCCTTCAATCTTTGCCTTTGGGGAGGTTGTGATCAATTTGGTATGGTAACATTTGGCCACCTGGGCCAGGGACTGCATCTCACACTGGACATCGACCACCATCGCATCGACTGCACCGGTAACGATAGCCAACTCTTGCTGGAGGAAGTTTCCAGCCACAGGGATTCCGTGTCGCATCAGGATCTCATTGGCTGAACAGCACATGCCCACGAGGTTGACCCCCTTGGCGCCCACTTCTTTGGCGGCTTTCTGAATCTCAGGATCATGGACCACATCGGCCATGATCTCGGGCAGCAGAGGCTCATGGCCATGAACAACCACATTTACCTCGTCCTTCTTCAATACGCCGAGATTAATCTGACCATAGACCGGTACTGGCGTTCCGAAAAGGATGTCTTGAAGTTCCGTAGAGATCATGGACCCTCCCCACCCATCGGCCAGGGAGCACCGAGCTGCTGCCATCAGGAGGTGTTCGTAATCTTGATCAACGCCCATGTGGGTTCGATGCATCAATTCAACGATCTCCCGGTCGATCCCCCTGGGAGTAATCCCAAGGTTTCTCCAGATCTCCTGCCTTTTCAGAGGAGCCCTCTTGACGAAAATGGTTTCTCCCTCCTGGCGGCCAAACTCAGCCAAGGCCTTATGGCCCACATCGATAGCAATCTCCTGAATGGACCGACCACCAATCTCAACCCCAAAGTCCATTGCCACCTGATACAGCTTCTGCTCGTCTTTGATCTTAAACCCCGGTACCTCTCCCTTGGCTGCGGCGAGAAAGACCTCCGCTATGCCACGGGCATGATCCGAGTGAGCTGAGGAGCCAGCCGCCGCCATCCTTGCGAAGTTGCGAGCAGAGATGGTCTCGGCCGTGGCACCGCAGAGTCCCGTTCGCTTAGCCTTGTCGGTTGGCGTCTCTCCCTTCTTCTTGGGGGCCGGAACGCGACACGGTCCCATAGCACAATTTTTGCAGCAGCTGCCTTCTGCCCCAATCGGGCAGGGTTTCATGCTTTCGGCTCGGTCAAAGATAGTTTCACATCCGTCTGCCTGAGCCTTCTTCAACATCTGAATCGTTGCAGGGTCAATGCTCTTCTTCTCAAAATCTGACATGGATTGCTCCTTTAACGTGATTTACTTTGCCGTGAAATCTGCGATCATCTCACGGACCAGTTTCACTGCGTCTGGGTGTCTCATGACCAACACATCGGCCCCTGCCAACAAAAGCATGATGGCCGTTGTGGCTTCCATCAAAATCCCTCTCCGCTTCGCATCTCCTAGAGCGGGCGCTTCTTCTGCGGGTGTCTTGGCTTCCTTGGTCTTCCAGATTTCCTTGGCCATGTTACAGACCATGGGAAATTGGAGTCGCTCGTCCTGCTGGGTGAGGGCAGCCATACGATCTCGCTCCATGACGGAGTAGGTATACTCGATCCCGTATCCGAGTCCTCCGGTCGTTGGATCCACGAGGATCTGGCCATCGGGGACACCCAAGTTTCCAAGGAGTATGTTCAACTGTTTGGCGAGGTTGATGTCAATGGGGGTGGTGGCCACGGCGGTGTGTTTGTACCCGATGGCTCCCGCACCGACCTGTTTGTAGTTTTGTTCGACGATTGGACCCAGGGTCAGGTTCATCCCGTCACAGGTTTCCGCCACCTTTCGAAGTACCTCGGTGTCCTTTTCAGCATTTCCACTTCCCCACACAATGACAGGGACGTCCACGGCTTCAGCAACTTTCTTAGACGTCTGGGCAGCTTCCTCACTGGGGCGGTTGAGACCGTTTGGGTCCGTACTGGCCAACTGGAGACAGATGATTTCAGCTCCGTAGCTCTGAACACATTTTTTGGCCCAGGCTGCCGGGTCGTTCAACACTTCTTTAAAGGGTTCCAGGGCAGCCTCTGGCCAGTCGTCTGGGACGGTGTCGTAAACCTCCATAGCGATTCGTGGGGGATGGGGCATCGCTCCTTCAAAGAGGTGAAAAGGATAAGACGTCTCTCCACCCACCGTGATGGCTTGGGATCCCTTCCCCAGTGTGATTTCTTTAATCTTTCCCGTGTATGTGATTTTCGGTATCTCAAATGGCACGAGACTTACCTCCTTCCTTTGGGGGTCTTAGGCTTTTGTTTTCCGCTTCTCACTGCCGTACCAGTCTTCGCTGAACCAGTAGCGCTCTCCCGTCTTGAGATAGGACAGCATCTCCTCGCGATTCCTTAGTTTTTGTCGCCAGTCGGTGGGAGTCTCGGGTTTTCCCTCCTCATAGGTAGGACCCAAGACCTTCACTTTCTTTCCGTCGAAAGAGGTCTTTTCTTCTAGTGGGTAGTCAGACACCGTATATTCCTCCTTTCTACGCTGAGTAATCGCAACCGTAAAGGGCCCTGTGGCCAGGAACACTGTTCAGAACACTCCGGGCAGAAACACGGGCCCTATGTCAGTAACCCGTTTTTTCCTAGCAATAAGAGACAAAAGAGGATTTAGACCTGAAAAGCCCACCCACGTCCTAGACCTTTGCGACCTTAAAAATCATAAATTAATTATAACACAACCTTCTGGAGATTTTTTAAGAAAACCCCTAAATACCGGCAGCCAACTTGGCTGCCTTGACCGTATTCAGCATCAGCATGGTAATCGTCATGGGGCCAACCCCTCCAGGAACTGGAGTGATCATGCTCGCCTTTTCCTTGACTCCGTCGAAGTCCACATCGCCACAGAGTTTCGCTTTTCCCTCGGGAGTCATTCCAATGCGGTTGACGCCCACATCGATCACGACCGCCCCTTCCTTGACCAGATCGGCAGTGATCGCTTTAGGTTTTCCTGCCGCAACGATGAGAATATCAGCCCTGCGGGTGTGAAACGCCATGTCTCGGGTTCCCGTGTGACAGATCGTTACCGTCGCGTTGGCTCCTTTCTGCTTCTGCAAAAGGATGTTGGCGATGGGCTTGCCCACAATGTTCGATCTTCCAACCACGACGACCTCAGCTCCTTCTGTTTTCACGCCAGACCGAATGAGGAGCTGTTGAATTCCAGCCGGAGTGCAAGGAAGATAATCCGCTTCGCCAATCATCAATTTCCCAACATTAACCGGGTGAAATCCGTCAACGTCCTTTTTCGGATCAATCGCATAGAGCACTCGGGTCTCGTTGATGTGTTTCGGCAGAGGCAATTGGACCAAGATCCCGTGAATCTTGGGATCCTTGTTATATTGGTCGATGAGCTTTAGGAGTTGATCCTCGGTGATGCTCCCCGGTTGACTGTCCTGGATGGAATAGAACCCGAGGTCTTTGGACGTCTTCTGCTTGGCAGTGACGTAACTCACCGAGGCAGGGTTTTCGCCCACGAGAATGGTGACAAGCCCGGGGACCACCTCATGCTTCTCTTTTAAACGAGTGACTTCCTCTTTCAATTCTTCTCGGATCTGTTGGGCAATCTCGTTGCCGCTAATCAATTTGGCTGCCATCTTCTTGATTCCCCCTTTGTTTCCCTCACCCTTTCCCTCTCCCTCAGGGAAAAAGGTAGTGCGAGAGGATTATGGAATGAGCTTCTCAAAAATGCGTCGAGCGGCCTGGACCGACTTTGAGCCTGCGGGCAGATGAAACGTGGGTTTCCCTTCTAAGTCATACTCGTAAACGAGTTCATCAACCGGGAGGGTGCCTGCCAACTCCAAATGCTGATTCTCGGCTTCCTTGAAGAGGTTGGGGTCCAGCTCTCCCTGGACCCGATTGATGATAAGGACGTCGCGCAGGATGCGAAGGTCGAGTTGGTGAATCAGATCTCGGATCCGTGCCGCGGTCAATATCCCTCTCCGGGTGGGATCCGAAACGACAAACAAGAGATCAACGTCACGGGTCGTGAGCCGGCTGAAATGTTCCATTCCAGCCTCATTATCGATGACAAGATAGCGATAGTTACCGGTTAGCAGATCGATACATTTTCTCGCAAGCGTGTTGGCAGCACAATAGCAACCGGGTCCCTCCGGACGGCCCATGACGATGAGATCGAATCCTTTCGATTCGATCAAGGACTCCTGAACCTTATATTCGAACCAGACGTCTTTCGTCATTCCCGTAGGGACATCTTTTTTCATCAGCTCCCGGGCTTCACCGATCGTTGATCTGACTTCAACACCAAGAACTTCATGGAGATTGGCATTCGAATCGGCATCGACGGCCAGGATCGGACCTTTTCCTTGATCCAAGAGAAAACGCAGGATCATTCCGGCCAAGGTCGTCTTGCCTGTTCCTCCTTTTCCTGAAACGGCAATGGTAAAGCTCACGGCTTGCCCTCAACCGCTCCCTGCGGCGGATTCTTCCTCCTGATCCGATGGAGCTGCTCCATGACATGGGGGAAGGCGGAACTCTCCGTATGGGGCAGAAACATAGCCGCCACAAATTCATTCATGAAAGTCGGATGATGGCTGAGCTCCAGATTCGTCATCATGAGCGCAATCCGCTCCGCCTCCTTTAGGAGATCTCTGGAAAAGGAAAGGAGCCTTGCTCCAAGGAGAGACCCATTTCCGACAAAGATGAACTTACGAATATCGATCTCTGGAAGGAGACCGATGAAGATGGCTTTCTCAAGGTCGAGGTGGCGTCCAAATCCTCCAGCAATGATGAACTGCTGGAGGTCGGCGAACCGGAGGCCCACACTTTCTAAGAGAACTTTGCAACCTGCGTAGATGGCACCCTTGGTGCGAATTAAATTCTCGATGTCAATTTCTGTCAGGACGATGTCTTCGTGAATGGAGGTCATGTCCTTTTGAACCAGAACGTACTCATAGCCATCCGGTCCCTTTCGAACTCGGTCGGTGGGAAGGTCTCTATGAAATTTGCCGTTCTGATCGATGAGGCCCACGGCCAGCAGTTCGGCCACCGTGTCGATGAGACCCGAACCACAGATTCCGATGGGGGTTGCCCGTCCAATCGTCAGCACCATGGGTTCGAAGGTACGAGGATGGATGCTCACCTCTTCGATGGCTCCCCGAGTGGCCCTCACCCCAAACTTGATCCCTGCTCCTTCAAATGCAGGCCCCGCAGAACACGAGACGCTTGCCAACCAATCCTTGTTCCCCAAGACAATTTCCCCGTTGGTTCCAATGTCCATATACAACGTCAGGGTTTCTCTCTGGAATATCCCCGAGCCCAAAACTCCTGCGACAATGTCTCCACCTACATAGCTCGCCACCATGGGAAAGACGTACATATGGACATGCTCGCCGATAAGGATGCCGAGGTGAACCGCTCTGACAGGGGGGATGAAGTTGGCGGTTGGGACATAAGGCTCCTCCCGGATCGTCTTGGGATCGAGCCCCAGAAGGAGATGAGTCATCGTCGTATTTCCTGCGACCACCAGATGAGAAATCAGAGAACAATCAATGTGGCTCATTTCTAGGAGCTCTTGAATAATCCGGTTGATCGTAGAGATGACCACTTCCTGAAGCTTCTTCAGCCCTCCTGGCCTCTGAGAATAGACAATTCGGGTAATGACGTCTTCGCCGTAGCTGATCTGTGCGTTGTAATCGGACGCCTCGGCCAGGGCGAAGAGCGTTGTCCCGTCACATTGACCATCAGGACAGGCGACAACGACACACCCACTGAGGTCCAGGAGCTGGCCGAAGATGGTCGTCGTTCCAATATCGAGAACAATCGAGTAGTTCTGGCGGGTCGTATCCCCTGGTTCAACATTGATAAGTTTGTGTCCTTTCTTCGTCAAGACAAGGGTGACCGTTGCCTTCCAATCGGCTTGGCGAAGAATGCGTCCCAGCTTCATGATCACTCGGAAGTCGGCAGAGATCCCTTCTATTCCATGTTGCCGTGAAAGGGCCATGGTCAGGCGGGTCAAATCACTGACGTTATCCTTGAGAGTGGGTGGTTCAAGCTTGACAGCCCTCTTGAAGACGGTGGGGTCTAACTCCCATTCCTTCACCAACTGGTAGATATCCTGAGGAGAGAGAAGGTACCGGTTTGCGGTCCGATCTCCCTTAAGCTTCAGGACGGAACGGTCAACCTGGGATTCGAGCGGGATTTCAACTTCCAGGTCGTCGTGGACCCGTGTCAAACAAGCCAACCGAAACCCTTCATCGTGCTCCCACTGGTAGAGCTTGGGATCCTTAGAGGGTTCAGAGGTTCCTCGAAGAATTTTGATCTTGCACTTTCCGCACGTCCCACTTCCACCGCAGGAGGCGTTGATGTGGATTCCAGCCTCCATTGCGGCCTGCAGGAGGTTTTCGTCCTGATCGACGGTCAGCTTTGTCTCGCTGGGGTGAAAGGTTACGACATGTTTTGTCATCGATCTCTGGAGTGGGTCTTAATCTTCACGTTTATCTGTCTGGAAAGGATCCCACTTGAAACCCTCACCCACATCCATACTTCCGCGGGGGGGGGATTGGGTGAGGGTCGATTCTGTGATCAGAAAAGTCCCGTCACTTTTCCTGTTTCCACATCGACATCGACCCTCCGGAAGGCAGGATCCGAGCTGGTCCCTGGCATCAGGCTGATCGTACCCGTCATCGGACAAAGGAATTTCGCACCTGCGAAGATCAGAACATCGCGGACCGGCAAAATCCAGCCTTTGGGCACTCCCTTGCGGGTGGGGTCATGGGTCAGACTCAGGTGGGTCTTGACCATCATCGTATTGAAATCCCTGAAAGCAGAATCGGCCTCAAGCCGCTTGGCTTTGGCTTCGGCTTCTGGCGTCCAGGAGACCCCATCGGCTCCATAGACCTCTTTCGCAACGGTCTCCACTCTTTGCCTAAGTGGCATCTCCAGTGGGTAGAGGAACTTAAGGTTGGGTTTGTCTTTACAGGCCTCCAAGACAACATCAGTAAGCTCCAGGGCGCCGTCTCCGCCCTTGAGCCAGTGTTCGGAAACGGCACACCGGGCACCCGCCTGCTCTGCATATTTTCGGACCATGGCGATTTCATCCTTCGTATCCGTGTGGAAAGCATTGATGCAGACCACTGGGCTGATTCCTGATTTCTTGATTACTCCAATCAGGTGGAGCATGTTGGCGACGCCCTTCTCAAGGAGTGCCAGGTTCTCTTTGGTATACTCGTCAGGAAGGGGACGACCCGCAACCACCGTGGGCCCGCCTCCGTGCATCTTCAGTGCGCGGACGGTGGAGGTTAGGACGGAAACATTCGGGATCAAACCACTGAGTCGGCATTTCACGTTCCAGAATTTTTCAAATCCGATGTCTGCAGCAAAGCCACTCTCCGTGATATGGTAGTCAAACATCTTCAAACCAATACGGTCTCCAATGATTGAGGATTGGCCCACTGCAATGTTGGCAAAGGGACCTGCGTGCACCATACAGGGTTGATACTCGGTCGTGGACATCAAGGTCGGGTTGATGGTGTTACGCATCCACGCACACATGGCTCCTGCAACTTCGAGATCTGTGGTCGTGACCGGATGTCCCTTCTTATCGTAGGCGACAATAATCTTGCCCAGCCTCTCCCTGAGATCCTTGAGATCCCGTACAATGGAAAGCATTGCCATGAGCTCCGAGCTGACCGTAATGCCAAACTTGGAGGCCATCATAAAGCCGTCCATCTTGCCTCCGATCCCCATGACCATGTTCCGCAAACCCTGGGCACAAAAGTCCATCACCCAGCCCATTTCGATGTTGGTGGGATCGATATCGAGGCGTTTGAGATTACGTTTGGCCAGCTCGGCGTCATCATAATTCCTTTCATGCTGCATCCGGGCATTGAGAGCGACCATGGCCAGATTGTGGGCATTGGTGATATCGTTGATATCGCCGGTGAGCCCCAAGGAGAACTCAGTCATCGGGATCAGTAGGGCTTTACCCCCTCCCGCCGCGGTTCCCTTAATGTTCATCGTAGGGCCACCTGAGGGCTGGCGGATACAACCTCCCACATTTTTGTCTCTCTTGCCAAGACCCTCCATCAGACCCATAGAGGTCGTTGTTTTTCCTTCGCCGAGAGGGGTCGGCGTGATGGCGGTCACTTCGATGTATTTCCCATCAGGTCTGTTTTTGAGTCGTTCGATGATCTTCATGAAATCGAGCTTGCACAATTTGCCCATGGGGATAATCTCGTCCTTTTGGAGCCCAAGTTTGTCCCGCCACTGTTCGGGGGTGGGAATATTTCCCTCGGTGGCCTCTGCAATCTGCCAATCTGCAAGTTTTCTCGGATCTAAATCTTCGTACTTAGACATTTCCTCATCTCCTCCTTCCTTAGAATAGTCGCTTCTTCCTAAGTACAGAGACCAATTGCCGGTCCCTTGTAATTTATTTCACATCCCTCGGCAAAAACAAAACGCAGTTCGTGGTAAAATGATAAAATCAATGAGTGAGGCGACGATCAAGAATTGCTACATGTATATTTACATGATACAGCCCATCACCCTGTGTAAGAAGTTAGTTCCTGGTCCCCCCTTTCTTTGCTAATAGTTTCAAAGAAGGGTTGTGACCCCCATTCAGCTTAGGTGTTTTGGGTAAATGTGTGGCAAATGCATTCCGGTATGGCTCGTGGATAATATATCAATACTTTTTATTTGTCAACGAAAATTTCAACTTCATTGCGGCGATTGACCGGCAAGTGCCCCGTAAGCCCCGCCCTTTAGGGCGTGGCTGTCTACTTTAAACAAGAGGGCCTCCAGATGATTCGCTTCGATTGGATGAATCGAGAAAAATGTGATATGAAAAAGGAGAAGAGGAAAGATCATGAAGCCTGTCGAAGTTCAGCCCCATCTCTATCGAATTCCGCTCTGCAAGAACATCGATGGACTGGGGGGGTTCATCGGGTCGTGGGTCTTTGACGGGGACGTAACCTTCATCGTGGATGTAGGACCCAAAACCTCCTTATCCAGCTTGCTCGAGGGGCTGCAAGATCTGGAGATCAAACGGCTCGATTTCGTTTTTCTCACGCACGTCCATATTGATCACGCGGGTGCGACCGGTTCCTTGATGACACACTTTCCAGAAACGAAGGTGGTCTGCCATCCACTGGGAATCACACACCTCATCGACCCTCAAAGGCTATGGGAGGGAAGCAAGAAGGTACTGGGAGAACTGGCCTTGAAATACGGCGAGATCGATCCCGTTCCAGAACAGAATCTCCTTTCCTCCGAGGAGTTTGAGTGGAAAGACTTCCGGATCATCCTAACCCCTGGACATGCCGCCCATCACCTCAGTGTCCTCCATCGTCATAGGCTTTTTGCTGGTGAAGCCGGAGGGATCTTCCTTGACTTCGGCGATGAATTTTATCTTCGGCCAGCAACGCCGCCCAGGTTCATCTTGGAGGAAACCGTTGGCAGTATCGACAGACTCCTGAAAACTCAGGCCCAAGACATCTATTATGCCCATGCGGGATTTCATCGAGACGCGAACAAAATGCTCAAGCTCTATCGGAAGCAGCTTTTCCTCTGGAGGGACGTCGTCGCAGACCAAATGAAACAGCCCGGGGAGAAAGACCTGATCGACCGATGTATCTCCGTCCTATTGGAACGAGACGAACTCTTAAGGAGTCTTTGCCTCATGACAGGTGAGGAAAGGGATCGCGAATCGCATTTCACCCGTAACAGTCTCATGGGATTCATTGACTATCTGAGTGCTTCTTGACGGATTTCCCTTTCTTTCACGGAAGCGATGGAGGATCAGAAATGAAGATCTTTGAGAGTCAGGACATACTTCTTTTTGCGAAACGAATCGAGGAAAACGGAGAGAGGTTCTATCAACAATCTGCAGATCGGCTTCAGGACCCGAAAGCCAAAGAGCTCTTTCGTTACCTGGCTGAAGAGGAGCGAGTGCATAGAAATGTGTTTGAGAGAATGCTCTCAACGATGGAGAGATTTGATGTGAAGGAGACCTATGAAGGAGAGTACCTCACCTATCTTCAGGACTATCTCGACCGCAGGGTCATTTTTGATTCCAAGACAGCGGAAAAAGAACTGGCCGGCGTTCAAGATCCCGTGTCTGCCATTGACTTCGCCATCCGCCGGGAGATGGATGCCATTCTCTATTTTACGGAAGTGAAGCACTTTGTCTCCGAGGAGCAGCAGGGCCCAATCGACCGAATCCTTGAAGAGGAGAGAGGACATTTCTCCAAACTGAGCGACCTCAAGAAAACCTTCGAAAAGAAAAAGTAGACCTTCTCGTTTGACCGACAAGTGCCCCGTAAGCCCCGCCCTTGAGGGCGGGGTCAAGGGGCACAATATAAGAAGGACACCACCCTACCGGGAAGCCCCTCCCTTTAGGGCGTGGAGTTTCACCTTCTGATCTCTCTTTCACAGGAAAAAGGATTAGGCGAATCCTCGAGAGTCTATGGATGAGACTCTTGAACAACTCGAGATGAAGGTTTTACTTACTGGCAGTGTCCTGGTCCGATCAACCCATTGTTGTAATTATCGAGGATGGTTTTCCAGTCAAGAACCGTCTGTTTCTGGCCAGGACTCAATCCCTTCCAGTCTCTCCAGTTGTATCGAGCCAGGAAGTCGTCCGCACTCAGTAGGGTCGTTGCGATGTCGGCCTCATCGGCTCCGTTTGACATGTTGAGCTTGGCCGCAAGCAACTGAGCGTAGAGTTTCGTAATTCCATTCGACGGGCCACCATACTGCCTGCTCATGCTCAGGATTTGTACAGCCTGCGAAGCCGTGGTCACCTGAATACTCTTGCCACTGCCGGTTCCAAGCCAGACGGGTAACAAGGGTGTGACCTTTTCAGGGTGTGTCTTCCAGTACCCGATCGTACGCGTGCATCCACTGGGATCAGGACCCGTAATGATACTGACCGTTGCCGAGGAAACCCGCTCCTGGTCGGTTTCAGATTCCACCAGGGTCGCTGTATTGGTCAGAGTCAGGGTTGATTGATAGGGGGCGTTGTCGTTTTGAATCAAGAAGCTGACTGTCACCGTCCCATTTTGACTGAAATGCCACGGCCCAACATCGTCCGGAATGCATGTGAAACCTGACGGGCAAGTCAAAATGTCCGTCACATCAGCCTCTGTATCCATCTCCGTGTTCGTTGTAGAGGTAGAGGGAAGTAGGAAGTCGACTTGCGGTTCCGGTCCAAATTTGTCCCCCGAGTGGCCGAAGTGATTCGTGATTGTAACTCGGGCCAGATTGCGGTATTGGGTAGTCGCCACGGGCGAAAAACGAATCTCGTACGAATAGCAAGCCGTTTCTCCGGAGGAGAGTTGTTGTGAGGGAAGGATGACCTGCGAAGCGCCAGAGAGATCTTGATATTGTCCGGATTGATCCTTGTACTGAACTTGATCGACAATCCTCAAATTCTCTGTGGTGACCTCACCACCATTCGTTGCGCAGACTTGGCCGTTGACTCCGTATGTGTCTGTTGCGGAGGCCTTGGTCCGTTCCACAGTGAGGGTATAGGCGACCGAAACGGACTCTCCCCTCGGGATTGTGATCGCCGTTGGATTGGCAAGCTTCTGAAGACTCCAATCGTACTCGGTCTGTTTATTCCAGAATCCTGCGGCCGTCTTCGAGGCACTCAGAGTTGTTCCAGACGAAGTTTCCTGACCAGAGTAGTGAGCCAGATCGAAATCGGAAACTGTGGTTCCGGTGGATTCGCCTGTTGCAGTGGCTGTGTTCGAATGTTGTCCCAGGGTGGCTTGAAGAGGTCCCACCACACATTCGAAGGTTGCTCCTGGAGCTAGCGTCATCGGAAGTAAACATTCACCCAGATCGATGTTAGTGTCGATTAAGGTGAGATTCGTCAATTCGAGGCTCCCGTTGTTGGTCACGACAAATTTGAAATACACGTCGTGCCCAACAGAGACTGCAGGCCCTGGTGTTCCGTCTGCATCGACCCACGTATTCTGATGATCCACGGACACATACTTCTCAACATCAATGGAGGGCAGGCAGGGTCCGTTCAAAGGCCCTTTGTTCCAATACTGGCGACTGATGAGAAAGAGCCGTCCATCGATATACTCGATACCCTGGGGGTTCGCCCAACTCAGGTAATCAGAAGTCACTCCGTTGGGCCAAGTTATGGGTGGATTGACCACGATCCCTGACTCTCTTGAATCGATGGCCCGGAGGATCTCTCCTGTTTGGAAGTCGACAATTGCCGCAATGTCCCAGGGTTCAATACTTCCATCGTCCTTCGTGACATAGAGAACGTCTCTTTCTTGTTGGTCCTCCCAGTGGATTCGAGCGTACGAGACACTGGTATATTGGTAAGGGGTGAGCAGGGAATCGAGGCCCGCCTGAATTGTCGTCGCAATCTCAAACGTACCCATAGGATCCCCATGCTCATCGAGAGGAATTTTGTAGACCTGGTGCGAGGCGTACTCGGAGGCGATGGCCAGGAGAAAATCACCCGATTCATAGGTGACATAATCCAAACCCCCAATGGTTTTGGGCAATAGAATATTTCCACCGTTGACCCTATGGACCGTGTTTCCATAGGAAACGTAGAAGCTGTCTCCATTTTGGGTTAGCCCATAAGCCCTGGCTCCAAGAGAAGAGAGGTCGCAGAAGAGCGAGGATATTCCGCTCGCGAGGTCGAGCTGGTAAAGGGTGGTCGTACCGCCGAAATTATAGATGGTGTGCAGATAATAGATCGAAGGTGTTGCTCCCGGACAGATGCCACTCAGTCCCCAGGCATAGTTGCCATAGGGGCTGGCATTCGACTTATTGATGATCCAGTAGCTGCTGGAGTCTTTGACTTTAAGGGTGAGTGGATCAAGTTCGACAAGAGCAGGCCAAATGCTTTTGACCCATAGTTCGGATGATCCACAGTTGGTCGCCTGGGCGGCATGAGATAGAGAAAACGCGACCAAGGCGAAAATGAAAAAGGGCAGAAAACGTTTCTGGAAGATCTCTTTCATCTTTAACCTCCTCACAGGGAAACCATTTGGTGCGTCCTTTTGCGCTAATGCTATAAGGATACTTATGGCTGATCTGGCAATTTCTATGCCGGAGAGCGTCTTTGGTCCTAACCTATTGGAATCTTGAACTTTTGACTATTTGAAGATTATCTGGAAGATAGGGTAGGTGACAATAATTGAGAGTCTTCTCTGATCATTTTGCATCCTGCAGGTTTCTGGACCATGATAGAGAGCTCCAATCACCGCCTATGGCTAAGGTGTGTACAGCCGTACCTTCTGAGGGATCAACGTGACCGCAGCGTGCCCCGCAAGCCCGGCCCCGTGGGCGGGGTCAAGGGGCACACTATTAAATAATAAATCATTACCGGGAAGCCCCACGCTGTGCGCGGGGAGCTTCACACAAAAAATCTTCTTTATTTTTTCTTTCATTAGAGCTACAATTTTTCCGTCCTCAGAAGATTCTCTCACGGGCAAGTCGGCTGGATACCCCG
>Ga0315282_10007346_pt1 | contig 18138 bp, 9 predicted proteins | sample YL17G07_20_MG_FD_203693 | JGI IMG/M metagenome (GOLD analysis project Ga0315282, IMG submission 203693) | Sediment microbial communities from Yellowstone Lake, YNP, Wyoming, USA - YL17G07_20 | ecosystem: Environmental > Aquatic > Freshwater > Lake > Sediment | place: USA: Wyoming | collected...
CTTAAAATTGATGAAATATCAGAATATCTCCAAATACCTAAAGCAACTCTATATAAATATACATATAGAAATACAACTAGACCACGCCTGAAAGGCATTCGTATAGGTCGTACGCTCAGATTAAGTGATGTGTACCAATGGCTCAGAGAGCTAGAGGATTATGAGTAGTGGCGATCAAAAAGATTTATAAGCGCAAGTTTAACACAGCTACCACCTGGACTGCAGCTGTGGCTGTCCGTGGTATTACTCCACCTAATAAACCACACACTAAGGGTGGATTTGCCACAAAAGAGCAGGCAGAGGAATTTGCCAGAATAAAGGAGCAGGAATTATTAAGCCGACTTGAGGGAATTCCCAAACTGAACTATATTCAATTCAACGAATTCGTTGTCAAGTATCTGGAATTATGTGAAATGAATAACACTCCAAGCCACTTTGAAAGCAAAAAATCGGTTATACAGCATTCAATAGCACCATTTTTTAACAAAAAGAAATTGATTAATATTCACCCTGTAGATATTGAAACTTTTATATCCAAAAGAAGAAATGATGGCTCATCACAAAAAACCATATTGAGCGAGTATACAATCCTGAAACATATGTTTCACCAAGCGATTATATGGGATTATTTGCGTATAAATCCATGCGAAAAGGTTGCCAGACCAAAGGTATCACAACCATTGCCAGAATTTCTGACAACAGAGAAGATCAAGCAGGTATTCAGATTCATAGAGGAAAATGAGGAATATCACCGATGCTTTTATCTCGTTCAAGTATTATTCTATACTGGATGCAGGCGTGGTGAAATTTCAAGCTTAAGATGGTCTGACATTGATCTTGAGCAGGACATAATTGCTATACAGGCACACGACAATTGGCAACCGAAAGATTATGAGTCGAGAACTATCGAATAAGCAAGTCATTGCATAAAACTTTAGTAGAATTTATGGAGTGGCAAAAGGCATTGGGAGTTCACGGGAAATATTTGTTCCCAAGAGAAATATATGGTGGGGAGGATAATCTAAGCGAAATTATGCATAGATTGATGAAAAGGATAGGTATAACAGTGGAACAACCAATGCATGTTTGGCGACATTCATTTGCATACCACATGATTCGTGGTGGAACTGCGCCTGCATACCTTCAGCAATTAATGGGTCATCAGGACATTCGGACAACCATGTCATACCTGAAACTTACACAGACGGACGTATCCCAGAAAACAGAATGTTTACCAGATTTTTGAAAGATAGAACAGACGCGCACCATAGTAGTTAAATTCAGCAAAAAAGAAAAAGGCACTGTAGAACGTTACAGTGCCTTATTTCATAGTTGGTTGCGGGGATAGGATTTGAACCTATGACCTCTGGGTTATGAGCCAATTCGGGAAAATGTTTCAACATTTCGCAATCGTTTCCAAGCCTTATCATATTTACATTTCCGGCGATCTTGACTTGCTATCATTTTGCATAATTTTTCGTTGTTTCTCAACCTTAAACAGATGTAGAACAGACGCGGAATCCTATCTGAGACTACCACAAAAGCAAATTTCTTGATAAATTGACAGTAGCATTAGTAGCACATTTTAAGACTTCATATCTAACCTCCCGAAACTTCCTAATTACATCATTTTTTCGTGATTCTCTCTATTTTTTGATCTCTGGTGTATGTAGATTGCAAAAATGGATTGTGTAATGACAAATTATTGATACAATTCTTCTCTTTACAAGTATGTCAAAAATAGGTATATTACCATTGTGATAAATTTCCATCAAGTAATTTCCACTTACTGTTTAGTAAGCTAACCCGTAATAAAAATACCTGAGGAAATTTTTATATGGTATCGAGTTAATTGGAATAGATAATATATATAGCCCAACTCAAATCAGAATACCAAGATAACAGTAATCCAATTATCAGTATTGATAGCAAAAAGAGAGAGTTTATAGGTAACTATTACAGACCTGGTCATTTATATACCCGTGCTGAAATACATACTTATGACTATGATTTTAACAACCTTTCAGACGGAATAGTTATCCCTCATGGGATTTATAACATAAAGAGAAACATTGGTTATATAAATCTAGGTATCAGTAGAGACACCAGTGAATTTGTCTGTGACAGTATCCGTAACTGGTGGAATAACGAAGGACAATATAACTATCTTTATGCAACGTCAATCCTAGCATTATCTGACAGTGGAGGTAGTAATAGTTCACGTCACAATGTTTTCAAAGAGTCTTTGTCAAAGTTAGCCAAAGAGATAGGAATAGAGATACGCATAGCTCATTATCCGCCCTACAATTCCAAGTATAATCCCATAGAGCATCGTTTATTTCCTCATGTAACGAGAGCTTGTCAAGGAGTAATCTTCAAAAGCGTGGAATTGGTTAAAGAGCTAATGGAGAAGACCAAGACAAGCAAGGGTTTAAGAGTTACAGTAAATGTGATAAACAAGTTATACCAAACAGAACACAAAGCAAGTTCTGAGTTCAAAGAAAATATCAAAGGGAATATGTCTATCAAGTTTGATCAGTTTTTGCCCAAATGGAACTATACGGTGGTTCCAAATCGGGAAGTTATTTAATCATGGATCCTTAATTTTTTTTGACAATTCTTTGTTATTGTGTTTTTTTCTTGTAATTATTTAGTTGTAGCAATATAATTACAATCAGATTCATTTCATCTATCTAATATAGATAGTATTTTTAGTCGTAAAACTTTATATGGAAAAATAAATACGGACATTTCCCACTTCCAACGAGAAGCCCATCTCAAGCGGATTGAGGAAGATAATAGCATGAAAACGTATGCAAATCAAGGATTCAGGCGATCACCTAAATTATTAATTGTAAGAGTGTTCGTAGTAATGCAATAATGAAGGTTAAGAAAATAATCGTGCAATAATAAAATGAATCAAATCCTCCTTTATCCCCCTTTAGCTAAAGGGGGGGTTAAAGGCTCTATCATGGATTACCCGATTAATTATTTAATGTTCATAATTGCATTACTTGAGGCGATGAATCGTCTTACTACGGACCATATGACCTTTTTTGGGGTTTTCGAATAGGTTTTTATTTTGCTGTTGATTGACATAATTAATACAGGAGTTAATGATTTATGAAACCATATTTGATAATTTTTATTGTTTTTATATTCGTAATTACTGTCTTTTGTAGCTTATCTTTTGCCACTGATCGAAATAATAGCGAATCGGAATATATCATAGGTATAGGTGACGTAGTTCAAATTTCTGTCTGGCAAAATGAGCAATTCAACGGCATTATGACTGTTGGACCTGATGGAAAAATTACTATTCCATTGTTAGGCGATATAATAGTTGCTGATCGTAATAGAAAACAGGTGAAAGATGATATAACCAGCAAATTGTCTAAGTTTATCAAAGAGGGAGCTGAGGTTACAGTCAGTGTAACTCAGTTCAATAGCCAAAAGATATTCGTCTTTGGTAGGGTTATGAGACCATCTACTATCACTTTTCAATCACCCCCTTCATTATTAGAAATCATGATCCAAGCAGAACCAGCGCCTGATGCGGATTTAACCTCGGTAAAGGTTATACCTGTAGACCCATCAATAAGAAAGCCCATTACGGTAAATATGATAGATGCTTTGCAGAGAGGAGATACTTCACAGTTACCCAAGTTACTTTCAGGAGATACTGTATATGTACCGAGAATTGAAACAGTGACCAAAGAAACTCCGCGTGAAACTATAACCCAACCTATACCTACGCCTACTTCAAAAGCGGAGGAAGAGAAATTTGTCGTTAACGTTATGGGAGCTGTAGCAAGTCCTAATTCATTTGTTTTTACTGAAGAACCGACTCTAACCCAGGCTTTGATGCGCGCCGGAGGTGTCACCGATAGCATGGCACTGAAAAGTATCAGGGTGATCCGTAACAGTGCGACAGAGGAAAATAAAGTTATATATGTGGATTTGGATAAATACCTGAAAGAAGGAGATAACTCCATTCTGCCAAAATTGTATTCGGGGGATACAATATATGTTCCACCTGTGATGCAGGAGAAGATTAAGGAGTCATCAATTACTATTACTGGTGAAGTAACCAAACCCGGAAGCTATGCAATACTTGAACCTGTGGACATATTGGATGCCATATCAATGGCTGGAGGGCTAACTCTCAATGCTGATTCTGAGAAAATAAGGGTGAGGAGAGAGAATAATGATTCATATCAGGACAAAATCGTAAATATAAATGAACTGCTGAATGATATTAGAAGCAGTGTTCCACCTGAGATGGTAGGACAAGGTTACAGAATTTATGTACCAACAAAAGAACGCAGTATTGTTATAACAACGGCAAGTGCAACTCGTGGTATAATAGTATTTTTGGCTGACTTAGTGCCAGTCTACGGTTTGTATCGCCTGATAAAGTGAGGACGCATTTAATATGATGTCAATTTTTAAAAAAAATATATATATACTTGCATTACTTTTTGGCTTATTTCTAATTCATCCTGTAAGTGCTAGTGATTGGAATGGTCAAAACTATCTCATAAATGGAGTTTATTATCTGGTGAGTCAAGGTGATCTGAATATGGCTGAGGGACAATTCCGTAAAATTATATTTTCAAGCCCATTTGATGCACTTTCTGAAAAAACAGGAAATTCTGGTAGCGATAGAAAGATTGTGGCAGAGGCATTTTATTTTCTAGGCAAGATATGCTATGAAAGAGCTATATCCAAAGAAAATGTCTTACAGAATATATCGCAGGCTAAAAGCTATCTGGTAAAAGCGGAAGAATATGGTATAGTATATGATAAACTTCATCCACCGTTACTGGACGAAATCAATCGGGATTATCCTGAAATTAAGGCTTTAATTCCACAACCTACTGCTGATAAAGCCAAAGTTACTATTGAGATTGGCGATAGCTTATATCAAATAAGATCGATAAAGATAGACCAAAACGCAAATGTTACGAAAAACAGGCTTCTGACAAAAACGGAATCAGAGCTAGAATGCGACGCAAGATACAAAATGAAACCGGATGTTCAGGGGGCAACCAAATCTGTATACAAAGCTCTAATCGCCTTGGGGATAGGCTTGGCTTTTTGGCTTGTGAGGGGTTAAACGTGCGGAATATTAAAGTAAGTTTGCAAATGGTTCATATAATTATTATCGTTACCTTGATCTGTTCTGGATTATGGGTACTGGATGCTAAGTGTTCTACATTAGATAATAACCTTTCATCTGGTATAATAAGTTCAGAGGCAACAAATACAGCCGGAAAAGAAGCGAAGAATGCAGAACAGGAACAATCTGTGATAGAAGAGAAGTTCCTGAAATCAGGACAAGAAATGTTTCAATCCGGAAATTTCGTAGCGGCTCGTAAAGCATTTGATAATGTGTTGAAATTAAACAGCAAGAATGTTCAGGCACAATATTTTTTGGGTCTTATAGAATATGAAGAAGGCAATATAGAGAAAGCCAAAATCAGATTTCAAATAGCACATGAATGTTTAGGCTTGCCATCAGAATCCAAGCCTTTACAGATTGGCGCAAAGCAAGCACAATTACAGTTCCCTGATAATTATCAGGCAAGAATATATTACAAGGATGGTTGGTATATAAGACCTAAAAATTCTTCTGATGTTAATACGAATTTACTTTCACTGGATTCAGGCTCGGACTACAAAATCGAACTAAAATCAAACCATACAAAATCATGGTTAATCAGCGGGGTAGTAGGATCGGTTGTGCTACTCAGTTTCCTTTTGGCAAGGTAAAATACTATGCGTATTCACCCGATAGTATCATTCGTTTATATTTTTAAGTTTGTATTTTATAGGTTTAATGGCAGTCATTAGCAATTCTGAAATGGTTGCACCTACTCATGGAGGCGGTTAATTGAAAAAGCTTCTATATATTCCAATATGTCTGGTTATGATGGTTTTTATTGGCGGGCAACTACATGCTCAGAACCTCATCGCAAACGTTGACTCCTATAATACTGTAAATCCGAGCGATAATGACGAAGTATATTTAGTGGGTACGAGAGTAAGCATAATTGCCAAAGCTATTGACGGACGTGATGATTTAACTGGTAGTGTTTCAATAAATTCCGTTTCAACTGGATATAACTCCGGCACCAGGACAATGGGAAACATTGGTTCTGGAACGTACCAATATATCTGGGATACTGCCCAACTTTCTCCTGCGAATGACTATACAATATCCATAACTCTGAGAGACACAACTGGTAAGGAAACCACAGATAAATCGCTAACTATTGAATTGTATGGGCGTAACATTTTGTTGAAAAGTGTAGATTCTTATGATAGCTCAAATCCAGATGGTAACGATGAGATATATCATTCAGGACAGATTGTGAAAATAATCGCAGAATATTTTCAAGGTGAACAACCTACAGGTACAGTGGAGGTAAATTCTAAATCTACTGCATATAGCTCTCAAATACAGTCAATGCAAAAAGGAACTGGAAATACTTTGGAATACGCCTGGAATACTTCAGGATTGCAGGAAGCTAATGACTATATAGTAACTGTAACATTAAGTGATTCAACAGGTCATAGTATTACTGATAATTCACTGGTTATAAAGATAGATAATACCACACCAAAAATATCAAGTTTAATATCTTACGATAGAAGTGATACTACAGACAATGATGGCGTATACCATGCGGGACAAACTATAATCATTGATGCTCAAGCAGTAAATAATGAAATAGGTCTGGATGCTACAATTCAGATAAAATCCGATACTGTCCTTTATAATTCGGACGTTCAAAGAATGACTGATCAAAGAAATGGTACTTACAGACTTATCTGGACAACGACGGGTTTGAATGAAGCAAAGGATTATAAATTAACAGTTACTTTTCAAGACCAAGCTAGTAATCAATCTCAAAATTCATCTTTAGTCATGGAGATAAATAATACACCACCACAAAATGGGCAGGTGGTTATAAATAATAATGATACTTATGCAACCTCATCTTCTGTAATCCTTGCCATATCTGCCGATGGCGCTACAAAGATGTACGTGTTCGGTGATATTATTGACGATGTATCTACTTTTGAATGGATACCTTATACTACAACTTTGAAAGTTAAACTTAGTAGTAAAGATGGAACAAAGAAAGTATCCGTCAGGTTCACAAACAAAGCCGCTAATGACAGTCTTCCTGCGGAGGACACTATAATCCTGGATGAGATGCCACCTGTCGTAACCTTAGTTTCTTCTTATGATGAGTCAGACAAGCAGGATAACGATGGAATATATCACTCAGGACAGATCATAACGGTTGTTGCACAAACTGACGAATCAGACCTTGTGAAACTTGAAGGAAGTATTCAGATAACATCCGCAAAAGTTAAATATGATTCAGGCTTGCAGATCCTAAAAAGTATAGGCAGTGGAGTATATACCTATACATGGAATACGATCGGATTGTTAGAATCTGATGACTACGTAGTAATGATAAAATTCAAAGACCCATCTAATCGTGAAGTCACTAATAGGAGTCTGAGGATAACCATTGACAATATGCCACCAACAGAAGGTACGTTAAAAATAAATGATAATCAAGCTGAAACAGATATACGATCTGTGAATTTAACATTAAGTGCCAATGATGACCCTCGTGAAATGTTTATTATCGGTGATATAATAGATGATACCAATACTTTCGAGTGGATACCTTACACGGAACAAGCCATCATAAATCTTACAGACCCGGACGGAAATAAGCAGATAAGCGTCAAATTCAGGGATGCCGCAAAGAACGAAAGTGCGGTAACAACAGCGAGTATAGTGCTTAATAGAGAAGCACCAACTACGACATCCATAGTTATTCAGGACGGAGCAAAATACACTACAACAAGGGATGTAACTCTAAAACTGAAAGCTGTGAATGCTGAACAAATGTTTATAGATGGCGATGTTGAGGACGATGCCACAACATTTGAGTTTATGCCATATAAAGAGCAAGTTTCTGTGAAACTATTATCTGGAGATGGGGAGAAAAGGATCGGTGTTATATTCAAAAACAAACTCGGTATTCAGAGTGACAGGATTCAGGATATAATTATACTGGATACTACTAATCCTGTGATACTGTCAGTAATTTCGCAAGATTCGACAGACCCTCAGGACAACGATAGAATCTATCATCCTGGGCAATCCATAGTTATAAGTGCTGTAGCAAAAGCTGGCGAAGTAGAGTTATCCGGTAAGATAAGGATAAGATCCGCGGCAGTTGCCTATGACTCTGGCGAGCAGAAGATGGAAGGAACCGTTGGAGAGTTTAAATACCTCTGGGATACAAAATCCCTTCAGGATGCCAATGATTATACCGTCTTAATTCAGCTTACGGATTCAGTAGGCTTAGAAACAGAGAATTCCGATCTGAAAATCACTCTGAATAGCTCACCGCCAGTACCCGGGCAGGTTATCATAAACAATGGCTCAAAAACTACAGAATCAACTTCCGTTGGACTTAATATATCAGCAGTTGATGTCACCTCAATTTTCATAAGCGGAGATGTTGTTAGCGATAGCAATACGTTTCAATGGATCCCATATAAGATAAACTTTACAGTGAATCTGTCTGGTAGTGATGGACCGAAGAATATATCTGTCAAGTTCAGGAACGCCGCTGGTAACGAAAGCGCGGCTACAACTGCCAGTATAATACTCGATAGAAAATCACCTTATGATTTGGAATTAATCATTGCCAATACTGCCGAAGGTGCTACATCTGGAAAATCTGATAAATTCGCAACATCACAGAAAGTTTTTCTTGGACTGTCGGCAAAGAATGCCACAGAGGTTTATATAAGCGGAGATGTGGTTCAGGCATTTAATACTTTCAGATGGGTATCTTATTCTACACAAATGACATTGGATTTGACTGAAGGGGATGGAAGAAAGGTTATAAATGCAAAGTTCCGTAATCAGCAACTGATTGAAAGTGATCAAATTCAAAGTGAAATCATACTAGCGACAACTCCTCCGAATATCGTTTCTATAAATATTCAGAGCGTTGCTGATCCGACGGATAAAGATGGATGGTATCATTCCGGTGAATCGGTGCAAATAAATATTGAATCCGCTGATGCGAACAACATAAATGCCTTGATTCAAATAAAGTCTGAAAGCGTTGGTTACGATTCTGGTAGTCAGCAGATGGTAAAACAATCGAGTAACTTAAATACACAAAATCTTGGCTATGTCTGGGATACCAAAGACCTTGATGAAAATGACTACTTTGCTGTGATCACATTAACAGATGACGCTGGCTGGTCCAAAACAAGCGATCCAATAGTGATACATATAGATAATATACCACCTTCTAACGCAAAAGCTAGTGTAAATAAGGGTGTTAAACGAACAGCGTCAAGAACTGTCATACTTGAAGCGTCGGCGGATGATGCTGTGGAAATGTTTATATCAGGCGATGTAAGGGCAGATACCAGTACATTCCAATGGATACCTTTAGAAACTTCAATATCAGTTATTTTATCCTCTGGTGAAGGCATAAAGAATTTAAATGTTAAGTTCAGAGATAAGGCTAAGAATGAATCCAACCCGATAGCAGTAAGCGTGATATTGAGCGAATCCCCCCCGGTGATCGAAAAAGTTGATTCATGGGATACTTCCGATCTATCAGATAATGATGAGCAATATCATGCCGGAGAATTGGTAGAATTAGCTCTCAAAGCCGAAGCCCGGAATGATGCCCCAAAGATAGAAACTGCTCTACTAGGAACCGTATCTGTGGCATCTGCAGATGCGAAGTATAAATCCGGCGCGCAGAAAGCACGAGAGGACGATGGCGGATGGTATACTTATGTGTGGGATACGACTAAGCTTGCAGAAGGTGATTATCAGGTTACGTGGAATTTGTCTGACGGTGTCGGGCATGAGGTAAATGATAACTCAATCCATATTACCATTGATAATACACCGCCAAAGAATCCGAGTGTAATAATTAATAATAAAGCTGATCGTACAAAATCAAGAACTGTCAATCTAAACCTGCAGGCAACAGGAGCTTCGTGGGTTTTTATTGACGGTGACGTGCTAAAGGATAAAGGATCGACTTTTGAATGGATACCATTTACCACCAATAATCCGACCTTATCCATACGTTTGACTGATGGCGATGGCATAAAGCGATTACAGGCTAAATTTAAGGATAATGCCAATAATGCTACTGATATTGTAACTGCTCAGATAATACTGGATACGATTGGACCAAATGCAATTTCGGTTAAGATAAACAATGGTGCAGAATATACTGCATTAACTGAGGCTAAATTGACAATTGTAGCAGATGAAGCGGTTACGATGTACATAGATGGAGATGTATCTGATGGTGCAAATGTCCGTGGATGGATCCCCTATAATAAGGAACCCATAGATTTGAAGCTTACTGATGGCGATGGAGTAAAAAGTGTTAGTGTGGAATTCCAAGACACAGTTGGTAATTCCAGCAAAAAAATTACAGCAACAATAATCCTTGATACCACTCCACCGAATGTTAAATCAGTTAAATCTTTCAACTCGGTTGATCTTGCTGATAATGATGGGAGATACCTTGAAGGATCGATTGTCAACATTGTGGCTGATGCAGGCGAAGCTGAACTTTCTGCAACTATCCAGATAAGCTCACAAAAAACTGGATATGATAGTGGCATACAAAATATGAACGATGCAGGTGATGGAACTTATACTTACCTCTGGGATACGAAGTTTATACAATCTGCCACAGATTATATAACAAAGATAGAACTGAAAGACAAGGCCAGTAACTCTACAACCGATAGCTCATTGACAATGGATGTATTCAACAAACCCATAGAGCAGAAGGTATCTATAAACAATGATGACAAAATAACTAAATCCCAATCTGTACTGGTGACATTCTCGGCAGATAACGCCAGCGAGATGAATATAAGCGGTGATGTGATGGATGATGAAAATACGTTTGAATGGATAAAGTTTGCTGAAAGCAAACAACTCAATCTTATTCAGGGCGATGGTATCAAAACTATAAAAGTAGCATTCAGGGATAGTCTATCCCATGAGATTGGTGATAGTACCGCTACAATTAAGCTTGATCAGACTCCACCTAAAATCGTTAGCGTTAAAACATCACAAAAAGCCTATCGTGCTAGTAACTCAGTAGAAATAGATATACAGGCAGGCGGACAGGAAGCCAGATTGAAAGGAACTATACAGATGAGTTCTTTCTCCGCAGGCTATGATTCAGGAGTCCAAAAATCCACCGAAAAACCCGGTGGTGCGTATATATACTTATGGGATACGACAGGATTAAAAGAAGGCGAAGACTATTTGGTAGAAGCGATCCTTTCAGATGACGCTGGATGGACGGCTAAAGACAACAATTTGATTATAACCATAGATAACACACCACCAGAAGGTGGAAGCTTTACTATAAATAGTGAGGATCAATCTACGCAGAAACGTTCAGTAAAACTAAAGGTCACCTCTGCCAATACCGCTTCGGAAATGTTTATCGGAGGGGATATAGTCGCAGATAGTAACACTTTCCAGTGGATTCCTGTAAAGGATGAATTAGTGGTCAATCTCACCGTAACAGATGGGACGAAGAAGGTGGCTATCAGATTCAGGGATGAAGTCGGCAATGAAACAAAACCCATCGAAAACAGCATAATCCTCAATGAACTGCCACCAGTTATTAATGCCGTCGTTTCTTTTGATGAGAGTAATATGAGCGATAACGATAATATATACCATGCCGGTCAGGCAATAAAGATCGCTATAGCTTATGATAACAGAGAAGAATTAGCAGATAAAGATTCTGGGGAAAGCCAATCACAGGCATGGGTGCGTGTCACCTCGCAGAAAACCGAGTATGATTCCGGGTTACTAATAGCAACTCGTGAAGACCCTACGACATTTTCAGTGGTCTGGAAAACAAATTCTGCGGCAGAATCATCTGATTATGTAGTTGAGGCTACGTTGCAGGATAATTTTGGTCAAAAGACTGTTGATAAATCACTGACTATAACCATAGATAATACACCTCCCGCCGTTTCCGATGTGTCAATAGATGATGGCAAGAATGTTACCGATTCACAGGATGTAACATTAAAAACATCTGTAAAAGATACGAAAGATACAAAAGAAATGTTTATCAGTGGTGATGTGGTTGAATCTCTAAATACTTTCGGATGGATACCCTATGCTGATACGATAAAGGTCACACTTTCAAAAGATAATGGACAAAAGAATATTACAATCAAGCTTAAAGACTCGGCAGAAAATATCAGCGATCCTATTTCAGCCTCTATTACTCTTGACAGATCAGCGCCTGATTCACTTTCTATAAGTATCAAAGATGGAGCAAAATATACAGATTCTTATGTGATTGTTCTAAGTATATCAGCCAAAAATGCTAGAGAAATGTATATTAGCGGTGATACAGTTCAAGATGATAACGCATTTAGATGGATCCCGTATGAGACAGAGCTTACGGTGCGTTTGACAAAGGAGGAAGGGATAAAAACCATATATGCAAAGTTCCGCAATGGTACAGATAATGAAAGCGGAGAGGTAAATACAAGCATATTATTAGACATTACCCCTCCTGGAATTGCAAAGATTGAATCTTTTGATGCTTCCGATAATACAGATAACGATTTCAACTACCATTCGGGACAGAAAATTGTATTGACGGCAACAGCATTAAATGATGAAACTGGTTTGAAAGGATTGATACACATACAGGGCAGTAGTGATGCGACTTTGGAATATGACTCCGGGCGACAGGACATGACTGATGTAGGTCATGGGCAGTATATTTTCTTGTGGGATACTGAAGGAGTAGAAGAAGGGAATTATTCGTGTGAGGTTGCTCTGGAAGATTCAGCAAAACATTCGACATCAAACAAAGTTGAGATCGTAATAAATAATCAAGTACCATCTAATCCGATGATAACCATAAATGAAACGGATTCTTTTGCGCGTGCAAGAACCATTGAAGTAAGTCTTAGTGCCGAAGGTTTACCTGCCGAAGTTTTCATAGCCGGTGATGTAATTAACGAAGATACAACCTATAGATGGATACCTTTCGCTCCGGATGCAGATGGAAAAATGAAGGTTTCTCTGAATCTGCGCGGAACAGATGGCAGTAAGAAGATAACTGCTATATTTAGGACTAAATTCAGAGGTGAAAGTACCACAGCAGAAGCGAGTATATCACTTGAGCTTAAAAGACCAGAGCTTGCAGGATCATGCAGAATTATTCAAACCAATACTGACCCGATTCAGGCTTATTTGACTCTGCAATTTGATGAGTCTATTAATACAATTGATTCAAAGAATTTCTTCTTAACACTCGAAGACAAAGCGAATCCGCAAAACATTATACAAATTAGTGGGGTTGGCTCTGAGCCTGTATTATCCAAAGACATGGTGATGATTGAGATCCCGGCAGAACAGCTTAATCGAATTAAACAGTGGCAACCTATGACAATAGTTTCATCATATATACAGGCGGAGATTGCAGAAAATAGTGTCTTTGACATGTCAAATAAAGGCAATCTTGGTAATAAACAAAAGCCATCTGATGTCTATTTTGTTGTCACAGCCATATCAATGGATGTTGCTGTGGATCCTTCCAGTTTCAGTCCGAATGGTGATGGCATAAAAGATAAAGTTACCATATCTTATGCTCTGGCACATACTTCTGAAGTAATAATAAAGATAAGAGATTCACAAATGGAGGCGATCAATGAGTGGGATATTGAAAACCAATCGAGTGGGGTGGTTTACCCGGTTGAGTGGGGGGGAAAAAAGTCTGATGGTTCTTCATATCCTGATGGCTCATATACTGTGATCGTCATGAGTAAGGTTTTAGAATCTCCTGGTTTCGCTTATGGTCTGGAGAAAGAACTGATTATTGATAATACTCCCCCACAGATAATAGATGCTACTCCTCGAGAAAGATCGGAAATTTCAGCTTTATTTAGAGTGTCCGTCAATGTTATTGATACACCGAAATCGGATGGTATAAGTTCTGTTTACGTGACGATAGACAATGATATAGAAAGCAAAATCCCAATGGTAAGATCCAAGATAGAAGGAGAATATACCATACCAACGACCTCTAACCTATTGTTACCATTGGGAAGTCATAGTGTGACATTTCATGTCGAAGACTTGGCTGGTAACAAAACGGAGAAAACTTTTAACTATACAGTTGTTCCAGAGACCAAACCCATATTAAACTTAATGAACTTTCCCAATCCTTTTCTACCGGGAGGTGTAACAACGGTAAGATATTCCTTGCCTGAAAAAGCCCGAAGTGGAGAATTGGCTATATACAACGCTGGTGGCGATATGGTGTTCTTTAAGGATCTAGCTGTTGAGGAACTAGAGTCTGGTGAACACAAATTGCAATGGAACGGCAGAGATATGTTTGGCAATGTTATGGGTAGAGGAATATATTTCTGCCGCTTGAGTGTAACCACAGAAACAGGAGATAGTGTCAAAGACAGCAAAATCGCCATTAGGTAATGGAGGAATAAGCCATGAAAATAAGACTTTTGTTTTTTTCAATCATAATTTTGTACTGCATGCTTCTACAGAATCTGAGAGGAGAGGAATCTGCAAATACAGCATCATTTCTTAAAATAGGTGCTGGAGCTAAGGCTACTGCATTAGGTGGAGCGTTTGTTGCCGTAGCTGATGATGCTTCTGCAGGATATTGGAACCCTGCAGGACTAGCGCAGCTCAAAGGGCCAATTATTTCATTGGCTGACAGAATTCCTGAGATGGATACAAATTATGCAAACATGGCGATTGCGTCTCCTATATGGCACTTTGGGGTTATAGGGTTGAATGCCATCTACTATGGTGTTGGCGATGTTGCTACTTACGATGATAATGGTGCGAGTACAGGCACTCTCACGGATAGAGAGGCGGCTGTAATATTATCCTATGCGTATAACTTGAACCAACTCCTATTAGGAATAAATATGAAATACGTCTATCAGGAAATGAATGCAGATGATGTTGGTTCATATAATTATGATGGGATAGGCGCTGATATGGCAGTTCTATTTAAAGTGTATGAGCATCTGACTGTAGGTGCTAATTTCCATAGCAAATTCAAAATGACCGGAGATAATGATAGTGGCGTTGTAAACGAATCACCGATTAATATTCAAGCTGGAGCACATTACAAAGCAAGTATCAGCAGAGATAGTCTCCTCAACTTTATGATTGATTTGAATCAGACCAAAGCATACCCTCTGATGTTACATTTTGGAACGGAATTGATTTTGTATGACACTCTTGCTCTTAGAGTTGGTTTAGATGATCTTTATGCTGAAACTAATGGCGCTAATATTGACCACTTGGATCTAATTAAGCATAATGCAAAACCTACGATCGGACTAGGATTAAAATGGAAAATTGGAAAAAATTCAACAGAACCTGACTCAAATCAAAGTGCCATTATATTTGATTATGCGTTGAGCATAGAAAAGCTAGGAATGAAAAACTTTTTCACATTAGCATATCAGTTTTGAGGTTCTTTGCTGTTTCAAAGCAGCATCTGTGTAGTATCTTCAATAATTGACTCCCCAATCTTGCTTCACTTTCCAAAGATACGGATATGAATGTATATTCTATAATTAAATTGCTAAGCCTTATAATTCATATATTTCTGGGTGGCTATGCGATCCTAAAATCGCCAAGAAATAGATTAAATCAAGCTTTTTCCCTAGTTGCTTTCTCAGTAGCTGTCATGGAATTTGGCTATTTCATGTTACTGATTATTCCAAATGAGGCAATTTGGACAAGGATTGCATTGTTTGGGCAGTGTCTTAAAGCAGTAAATATTGTATTATTCACCATGATATACGGGAGGGAGAACTACAGAGATTCCCTAAAATCAGGAAGATTCTATCTAATTACAATTTATTCCGTTTTCTTGATCTTGGCTATCACGATATTGTCTGGAATTGTGAATTTTGAACATTTGGTAACATCCCCTGATTACGGATTCATACTTACCAAATCAGGTTTTGTTTTTATTATTTTTTTATTGATATGCGATCTGATAGCACTCGTGAATTTAGAAAACATCTACCGTCAAGTAAATCAGAGAAGGAGAAGTATACAATATCCATCTATTGTATATATTGGAATGCTTTCTTTTCACCTATTAGTTTATAGTCTAACGCTTGGTTTTTTCTATATGCAAATGAGTATCATAGGTGTTGCTTCTATTACGCTGATCATAGCTAATTCATTTATAGCTTATCCTGTGATAAGATCGAAGCCAGGATCAAAGGGGATTTATGTTGGACGTGTAATGATCGCTAAATCCTATACATTACTTTTGGCAGGAATATACCTTCTAATAGTAGGATTATTAGGCAAGATTATCCAGATAATTGGAGAAAATCTAAACTTTTTCTTCGCCCTTATTATCTCTTTCTTCGTTCTTTTAGCACTAATGGCAATTTTAGTATCAAGATCCCTCAAACAAAGGTTTCAATCATTTATCGAGCGGAATTTTTATAGTCATAAGTATGATTATAGAAAGGAATGGGAAAATTTCAGTCAAAAAGTTTTTTCAATCCTTAGTATGAAGGAATTACTGCAGGAAATATTGAACACTGTGTCTGAGATTATTGGAGCAGATAGCGCTTCTATCATGTTATTGGATGAACGCAAAGCAGAATTCTTTGTTGCAGCAGATAAAACAGGAGAACCGGGAGTAAGAGACATAATCATTCCAGTCAACAACACTTTTCTGGATTGGTTATGGAGATATGGCAGTCCTGTCAGAATAGAAAACGGAAAGTGCAATATTGGTAAGGCTTTTAGCGATCCACCTGATGTTCCGAGTCTGATACTAAACACTGTTTCGAAAAGAACGGAATATGGAAAACAGGTTGATGAAAGCATTTTTTGTGTTCCGATCATTGCCGAGAATATGTTGATAGCTATTATAACTTTGGGTTGTATGAAAGATCATGAAAATCAGGGGAAGGACAAGAATATAAAGGTAAAATATTCTCAAGAGGATATGGATATTTTGGAAACTATGGCTAATCAAATCTCCATAGCTATTATGAATGTAAAGAGAAGCCAAGAACTAGCTGTGTCTAGAGAATTGGAGTCTTTCTATAAGCTTTCATCAATGTTATTACATGATCTGAAGAATTCTGCATCTATGCTTTCACTCGTGGTGCAAAATGCAACTGATAACTTTGATAATCCTGAATTTCAAAAGGATGCTCTCAATACTCTGTCAAATGCAGTAAGTAAAATCCAGAAAATTATATCCAGACTTTCTTCTGCATCAATAAAAGAAGAATTCCAACACCCCCAGCCGGTAGATCTGGTAGAGATAGCTAGTAAAGCCATATCATCTTCCGGTATTATGAACATGAGTAGAGTAAAAGTTATTCAAGAACTCAATCCTGTACCAAAACTGATGCTTGACTCTGAGAATATAGAAAGGGTTATACTAAATTTGATCTTGAATGCGATAGAGTCTATAGAAAACGAGGGGGTAATAAAGGTTAAAGTGTTTCAGAATCATGATGAAGTTATACAAATCTCGGTCAGCGATACAGGTTGCGGTATGTCTCAGGAATTCATTAGGGAACGCCTATTCAGACCATTCCAGACAACCAAGACCAAAGGTATAGGAATAGGATTATATCAATGTAAAGCAATAGTTGATGCGTATGATGGAGTTTTAGATGTCGAGAGTCAGCAGGGGGCTGGAAGTGTGTTTACAATAAAGCTACCCCTCGTCAATAATAAGGAATTCAATCGAAAATCCTTACGATCTGTAAACAAGGTGGACTGATAAGCAACTTTAAGAAATAATTGTAGACTTTTCAAATCCCCTCTGACTCCCCTTTGCTGAAGGGGAGAACCAATTCCCCCTTTGAAAAACTAATCTTTACCCACAGATCAGAGGGAATTATACCTATTTTAGTTAGAAATGATACTTAACCGTAACCTGTATTCAATTGATAATCTGACGGATTGAGCAGAAAAAGTTGATCTATTCTCTTTTGTAAGAATATTATAACTGCTCGTGTCAA
>Ga0315282_10007347_pt1 | contig 18135 bp, 16 predicted proteins | sample YL17G07_20_MG_FD_203693 | JGI IMG/M metagenome (GOLD analysis project Ga0315282, IMG submission 203693) | Sediment microbial communities from Yellowstone Lake, YNP, Wyoming, USA - YL17G07_20 | ecosystem: Environmental > Aquatic > Freshwater > Lake > Sediment | place: USA: Wyoming | collected...
AAAATATGGAATTTGCAATTAAGGGATTTTCAGATATCTTCAAATCAAAAATTTTCAAAACAAATATCCTTAAAAAATGCAGATAAATCAGAATACAATCAGCATATATCAGCAAATATATTTTGTGAAAAATGGAAATATTTTTTTTACAGATAGTAATTTAGTTTTTGCCTGAAATTTTGCATAAAATTAATATAAATTATAAATTTTGATTACTATTTCATTAATTTTTTAATAATACTACTTTTCTTATTCCGAAACGCTTCTCGAGGCTGTCAAGTGCAGATGGAAGTATTTTTCCGTCAAATGCATTGCCGCTAAATAGCTCATAATCAATGGGGCACCCATACAAGTCAATTAAAAGACCCATTACCACCTGAACATTACACGGCTTTGCCTCTTTAGAATATCCAAAGCCTTTTAAGCTATCTGATATAACTGATGAGAATGAAAAAGTTGTTACATCATAAAATACAACATCCACACTTAAATTAAATAAATTTTTATTTATCCCAAATATTTCTTTTTCTATTTTCTCTTTTGAGTCAGCCAGAATATCAAGGCTTCTGTACAACTCATTTAGATTAACAGTGTCAAGGTGTGCATATCTTTTCTGGTTGTTATAGCAAGCAAGCTTTAATGAAAGGTTAAGCGGATGTGATATTGCCATAAGAAAGGATGTCTGACTAAGTGATTATGATATTTTTGATAAAAAATTATACTTTATGTGAAATTGCTATCCGGAAATATTTTTAAAAAGGTCATTCTTGAGCTCGAATTGCTATAAGATAGAGGAAAAATGAAAAATTGCTGAAAAAATTCTTAAAATTCTTAAAAAGTATTGACAATATATTTTCGAATGCTATTATTTTAATTGTTCAAAATTATTCATTATAATTTAATATAATTTAATATTAGTTTATAATAATTTAATTAAATGGAAATCAGAGATAAAATAGACAATAGTAAACTAAGAGAAGAGTCAAAAGAAAAATCCATCCCGATAGTGGATTTACTGATGGAAAAATTAATAAATCTAACACAAAAAGAAAAAGAAGGATATACTCTGCTTGCAGTTTGTCCAAATTCTGAAAATGTTCTTAATGCAGCAATACGTTCAGCAAAAAGAGCAAATGCTCCAATAATGTTTGCGGTAACTTTAAATCAGGTTGATGCAGATGGTGGCTATACCGGATGGACTCAAAATGATCTTATCAGAAAGATTAAAGAAATTTCTTATAGTATTGGTTTTAATGGCCCAATTATTACAGGAATAGACCATGGAGGTCCTTGGCTAAAGGATATCCAGGCAATAGAGCGTTGGAGTCTGGATAAATGCATGTCATGGATAAAAAAATCTTTTGAAGATGCAATTGTTGCTGGTTATGATTTGATTCATGTAGATCCCACAGTTGATATTTTTAATGAACATATAGAGATTGAAACTGTGGTGGATAGGACCCTACAATTGATTTCACATATAGAAAATTTCCGCAAATCAAAAAGAATTGCTCCTATATCTTATGAAGTTGGAACCGAAGAAGTACATGGCGGTCTTGCAGATATGAGCGTCTTTAACAAATTCCTCCATTTATTGAAAGAAGGTTTAAAACAAAAGGGCTTGGATAATATTTGGCCGATTTTTATAGTAGGAAAAGTTGGAACAGATTTATATACAACTTTATTTGATATTAATGTTGCAAAAGATTTAGTAAATACTACGTCAAAAAACAATTCTTTTTTAAAAGGGCATTATACTGATTTTGTTTCAAATCCAGAAGATTACCCCAAAAGTGGTATGGGTGCAGCAAATGTAGGGCCTGAGTTTACAATGCTTGAATACGATGCATTAACAGAACTGGCTAAAATTGAAGATGAGCTATATAAGGAAAATAAAGTTGGTAAAAAATCTAATTTTAAAAATGTTTTGGAAAACGCTATAGTAAAATCAAACAGATGGAAAAAATGGCTTAAAAATGATGAAAAGAATTTGGATTCATTAAGTGCTGAAAAAAGAGAATTAATAATAAAAACATGTAGCAGATATGTTTGGGCACAACCGGAAGTAAAATTATCCCAATATGAACTTTATAAAAATTTGGAACAGAATGGAATTGATTGCAAAAGCTGGGTTTTAATAAAAATAGAAGCAGCAATAGATAAATATTTTAGAAACTTTAATTTAATTGATTTAAATGAAAAATTAAAAATTTATTAAGTAGGGTTTTTGTTATGGATTTGCAATGTCTTGTAATAGGGGATTTAAATACAGATATTATAGTTAGCAATTTGAATGGATACCCCGAATTAGGAAAAGAAATTTTGGCAAGAAATTTTTATGTTAATGTCGGAGGTTCTGGCGGAATTTTTGCTGCTGTTTTATCTGGTCTTGGTGTTAAAACATCTATAATATCTAAAATAGGAAGTGATTTTTTTGGTAATTTTCTAATTGCTGAAATGAAAAAATATGGTGTAAATACTGGTAATTTAATTGTTGAGAATGGTAAAGAAACTGGCGCAACTGTAAGCTTATCATATGGTAATGACAAAAGTCAGATATCAAAACTTGACTTAATTAAAAGTTTAAAAACTGATGAAATTTCATTTGATAATTTTACAAATTTAAGACATGTTCATTTTTCTTCGTACTATATGATGGATAATTTAAAAAAAGGCTATGTTGATACTGTTAAAAAAATAAAAAGTAAATTTTCTAATGTCACATTTTCACTTGATACAAACAATGATCCTGAAGATAAGTGGGGGCAGGAAGTTTATAACGTAATAAAAAATATAGATATTTTATTTTTAAATAAAAAAGAAGTTTTAAAAATTTCAGGTGAAAATGATATTGAGGCAGCCATTGAAAAATTAAGCAAGTTTGTTGATAAAGTAATTGTAAAAATGGGCAGAGAAGGATATTTAGCCAAAATAAATAAAAAATATTATAAAGGTGAATGCATAAATAAACTAAATAAAAATTTTAAGGATAGTACAGGTGCAGGTGATAATTTTGATGCAGGTTTTATTTATGGATATATAAATAATTTTGGTATTGAAAAAAGCTTAAAAATTGCCAATGTAGTTGGTGAAAAAAGTGTCGAATATTTTGGGGGTCCTGGCCCTGAAGAAAAATTTCATCAGTTAAAAGAATTAATTAAGTAATTAAGAGAATAGATTAGAAAAAATTTAAAATAAAAAATTATTACAGGATTTTATTGCTATATATAAATGATATTAATATTAACAAAAGGATAATAAAGTGAAGCGGCAATAAAGAGAGATAATAAAGAGATATGTGCTTTAAATTCAGATGTCTAATTTTTATAAATTATGTTTAAGGGATAAAGGGCGAGTAAATTGGAAAATGAGAATTATACTTATAAAGAAATAATTACTCAAGTAGAAAGTTGGAAGAAAGTCTACGAAGATATTGTTGTTGAAAAAATTGATTTAGATTTAAATATTTTTTCTGATGGTTATGATGAAATAATATTTTTTGGTTGTGGTTCATCTTATAATCTTTCACAATCAGCTTCATTTTTTACTAAGTCGCTATTAAACGGGAGAAGCTGCTTGGCTTTACCAAGTTCTGAGCTACTGATAAATACTGATGTATATATTAATAAAAATAGAAAATATCTAATTATAGGATTTTCAAGATCAGGGGAAACTACTGAGAGTATTAATGTAGTAAAGAAGTTAAAGGGAAAAAACAACATAAAGTCTCTCATTTTTACTTGTAAGAAAGGAAGCGCTATTACAGGTTTTTCCGATAATCATTTTATTTGTAGAGATGCTGCTGAAAAAAGTATTGTTATGACAGTTTCATTTTCGAGCATGTTATTTGCGTATTGTCTAATGTTAACCAAGTTTATAGATAATAAGGAAATGTTGGCAGAATTTAAATATTTGATAGATTATTTAAATGAAAATATTTCTAATTTATTTAGTAACATTGAGAGCTATTTAAATAAGAACAATTTCAGTTCTTATTTTGTTCTGGGAAGTGGATTTAATTATGGGTTAGCTGTTGAAGCAGATTTAAAAATGAAAGAGATGTCTCAGACACCTTCTTACTCCTATCATTTGTATGAATTTAATCATGGGCCTAAATCTTTGTTGGATAAAGATAGTCTTTGTTTAATTTTGACTTTGGGTAAAAATTTATTTAAAAATGAGGAAATTATCAAGGAAATTTTAAACTTGGGTTCCAAAGTTATAGTAATAGGTAGCAATGGGATAGATAGAGCTGATGATAAAAATATAAATTATTTACTTTATGATTCAGATTTTAAATTTGACATTATTAAATCGTTTATAAATATTCCTGTATTTCAGATTCTATCTTATATAAAAACTATTAAGAAAAATTTGAATCCAGATAAACCGAATAACTTGGATTATACAATGAAGATATAGGAGAGTTTATATAAAGATAGTATAGAAATTAAGCATGGTGTAGTTATTAGTAGCTATTTTATAAAAAAAATTATCAAAAATGTTATTTGAATAAAAATGGGTGATAGAGAAACTTGTAATGGATATGTTCAAAATATCATAGTTAGAGCACAAGAGATAATAAAATTAAGGTTGTATAAAAAGAATATAACTTTGGAATTTATTGGTAGATATTGTTTGGAAGGAAATGAGGTGATGTTTATGGATTAAAATAGGTGAGATTTGTTTCAATGGCTAGTGGACTATCATTTAAAACAAATCTCTGGTTAGATTTTATCATTATTATATTAATTTAAGGTAAGGAGTGAAGGTGAAAAAGTTATTTGTTTGGTTATTAATAACTACGTTTGTTGTTTCCATGGCTTTTATGGGAATAGGTTGTAAAAAAGCAACTGAAACAACAACAGCCGAAACTACTACTACGGCGGAAGCAGCAACAACAGCAGCAGCTACTGAAACAACAGCTCCCGCTACGGAAAAAGCAACTGGAGAACCAAAAACAATAGTTTATTGGTCGCTTTGGAATGAACAGGAACCAGCCGCAATTGTTATTAATAAATGGATTGAGGAGTATAAAAAAGTAAAACCGGAAATAACCATAAAAGTGGTTTATGTTGGCAGAGAAGTGATGACAAAAGTTATGGCTGCTAGAAGTGGCGGTGAAATCGTTGACCTTGTAGATACAGAAAATTTTAGCCTAAAAGGCTCTTTAGTAAAAGAGGGACTATCATTAGTAATGGATAAAGCTCTAGATGCACCTAGCTATAAGGGGAACAGCTCGTGGAGAGATAGTTTTCTTGCAGGGACACTTAAGCAATATGCTGCTGATGATGGGAAGGTTTCAATTATTCCCTATGACCTGATAACTAATGGTTTTATTTATAATAAAAAATTGTGGCGGGATAAAGGTTGGACTGTTCCAAAAACTTGGGATGAATTTATTGCGCTGTGTGAAACCATAAAGACAACATCTGATATTGCATCAATAACCCAGGATGCTGGAGTTGATTTCTATAATGATATGTGGAATTATCAAATAATGGAAAAGCTTGTAGGACCTGGAAGAATACTAGCAGCAGCAAAAGATAAAACAGGTAATAGCTGGGAAGATCCTGCCTTTAAAAAAGCAATTGAAATGGAACGAGAATTATTTGATAAAGGTTATTTTGTCAAGGGTTGTGATGGTTTTACATGGCCTGCCGGTCAGTTGTTGCTAGCATCAGGAGAAGCTGCCATGGAATTATGTGGGAGCTGGCTACCCAATGAGTTAAAAAGTCAGGTTAGTAATGATTTTGAGTGGGGGACTTTCCCATTTCCTGAAATCGCTGGAGGAGTTGGGAAAATCAATGATATGGAATCTTACTTAATTGGCTGGGCTGCTTTTAATGATACTAAAGTTGGTCCCGAAATTGTGGATTTCTTGAAATTCTGTACAACTATAGAAAACCAGAATATTTTTGTAGATGAATCATGGAACATGTCTACTATATTAGGAACGAAAATCCCACCAGCAATTCAAGGTTTAGGAGAAGCACTTTTAGATTCAAAAGCTTTATTTAGCCCTCATGATGGAATTCCAGAAGAGTTGCCTGATTACCATAAGAATATTTACCTAAAAAATCATAATCTTGCTTTTTTAGGAAAAATTACACCTGATGGATATATTAAGAAGATGAAAGAAGAAACAATAGCATACTGGAAAAGTAAATAGTCAATTAGTTAATATGTGTCATGCTAATAAATAAGTGGCACATATTAACTAAATAATATTTAAAGAGATAATATTATGAACAAAAGAAGAAAATATATTGCGTGGATATTTTTAGCGCCCTCATTAATTTTATATCTATATTTTTTTGTATATCCTACGATAGAAGCTATTAGAATAAGCTTCTATAAATGGTCGGGTTTTACTGTAAATATGGAATTTATAGGTTTTAAGAATTTTTCAAAGCTTATAAGTGATGACAGCTTTTTAGCAGCTCTTAAAAATACCTTGCTACTGCTAGTGATTGGTGGGATAGGTATTTTCCTACTTGCCTTTATTTTTGCCTTACTTTTAGGTTCTGGTATTAAGGGGAAAAAATTATATAGAGCTGTTATATTTTTTCCGTATATTATTGCTCCTGTGGTTCATTCAATATACTGGGGGTTATTGGTATATAATCCTAGGACTGGGATATTAAATCAACTTTTTAATTTGTTGAATATAGAAATACTGGCAAAAATTTCATTTACTGATATCAGCCATATATTCGGAAGTGTTTTGTTTGTAGTTATCTGGGTAAATGTTGGTTTTTATTTAATACTGCTGATGGCTGGAATTGAGAGAATTCCTCCTTATTTATATGAAGCAGCTAGAATTGAAGGTGCGACTGAACTGCAAATGTTTTTCAAGATTACACTACCTCTGTTGAGGGAAGTTTTAGTAATAGCAATAATCTTCTGGGGTATTAATGCTATTAAGATGTTTGATTTACTTTATGCATTTGGTGGAATACTGCCGCCTAGGTCGCTATGGACTAATGCTATATATCTCTATATTGTAGGTTTTGGTAAGAGAGATCCAATATTCCAATTAGGATATGCTAGTGCCATAGGCGTTGTCACATTATTGTTAGTAGTAATAATTGCATTTATTATAAGGAAATTAATTAGAAGAGAAATTTATGAATATTGATTATGATTTTTTAAAAAGTAAAGCAAGGGAAAGACAATATATGAGGGTAAATAAATTTTCATTTAGAAAACTTATTATACATGCTATATTAATTATTTGGTGTACTTCAATTGGGATGCTTCTTTATTTTATGATTACTTCTTCGTTTAAAACAAATAAAACAGTATTTAAACAACTTTGGGCTCTTCCAGAGAAACTAAGTATAGTTAATTTTGCCAAAGCCTGGTCTAATTTAAATTTTGGTAGATACACCTTTAATAGTGTGTTTGTGGTAATAATTTCAGTTATTTTGATAATAGTAATTTCAGCTCCTGCGTCTTATGCACTAACTAGGATGAAAATGAGGTTTGCACAGCCTATGACATTTTTTTATCTTGCTGGTATGGGAATTCCTATTCAACTGTTATTTATTCCATTATTTAAAATTATGGCATCTTTGAATTTAGTAAATACACTGCCTGGGTTAATCATTGTTTACACAGCTTTATCGATTCCTTTCACAGTTTTTCTTCTTACTGGATTTTTTATATCCATACCATCGGAGTTAGAAGATGCAGCTTTCATTGATGGCTGCAATGAATTTCAAGCCTTTTTTAAGGTAATGGTTCCAATGGCTACTCCTGGTATTGTAACTGCAGCAATTTTTAATTTTATTGGTTTGTGGAATGAATATATGCTAGCTCTAGTATTTATTACAGGGAATGAAAATAAAACCCTTTCTCTTGGTTTGTACTCTCTATATTCATCATTGCAATATACTAGTGATTGGGTTTCAATTTTTGCTGGTTCTGTTTTAGTTATCATACCTACGGCAATTATATTTATAATATTATCTGAAAAACTTATCTCAGGAATCACAATGGGAGCAATTAAGTAGTACTCGGAGATAATTTATCAAAGTTCATTATAATTTCAGGTTAATTTATATTAGTTATGTAAAAGTTCTTATGAATTTATTCTGACTTAAGAAAACAAGTACCCAGTTTTTAGGATTCACCTCAAGTGAAACTAAATTTGGGGAAATTGTAAACTTAGAGTAATATTAGGGCATATTAAAAATGGGTATGAATTCAAGAGAGAGAATATTGTCTGCTTTTAGACTTAAAGAACCAGATAGGCTTCCAGTTTCTATACTTATATTAAATCCTAATTGGTTTAATATAGCAGATGAAAAAATAATAGCTGATATAATTGAGGAAACTGATCCCATAATATCTGTTTATTTAAATGCAAAATATGGTACAGAGTATAATATAATTTTTGGAAAGAAAATTAGAGAGTTTTGTAAAATAGTTAGAGATAAAAGGGAAACTAAAGTTACTATACATACACCAAGGGGAGATTTATCTCAAACTATTGAGCATAGAGAAGAATCTGATTGGATCACAGAACCACTCTTTAAAACTACTGATGATCTTAATAAGTATTATTCATTTCCGTATGAACCTTATGATGTTAAATCAATTTGTTTAAATGAATACATATATTGGAAGAATGTTATAAAAGAGCAAGGTTTAATAGTATTTGAAACTTATAATGCAGCAAGTATGTTGTATACATTACTAGGGCCGGAACGATATTATACTACTCTTATTGATAATTTTGATTTAGTTAATGATTTTACATCAGTTGCTGAAGAGAGGATAGAGGAATATGTAAAGACCGTTATGCAAAATTCTGCTATAGAGGAGCCAGCAGTATTTAGATTAGTAGGTCAGGAAATTCTTGGTAAGCCAATGGCGAATATTAAACTTTTTGACGAGCTTGTAGTTCCTTATGATAGCAGGCTTATAAAATTAATTCATGATAGGGGAGGATTAGTATATGAACATATGCATGGGAATACTAGAGATGTATTAAACAGAAAACTTAGAATGGGTGCAGATGGTATGGGTCCATTTGAAGCTCCACCTGGAGGTGATATTACGCTTAGAGAAGTTAAAGATAAGCTTCTTGATAAGGTATGTATTTATGGCAATCTAGATGATATGCAAGTATTGGCAAATAAAGATAAGAGAGATGTAAGATTAAGAGCTTTTAAAGCTATCAGGGATGCTGCTAGAGGCGTAGGTTATATATTAGGAGGTACAGAATCATCAATTTATAATATAGAAACTGCAAAAAGCTTTATTTTAATGAGTAAAATAAGCAGTATTTATGGTAACTATCCAATTGATTTTAAAAAGGTTGAAGATAAAATAAGATCATTAGAATTATTTGAATAAAAATTATCATTTAGATCCTATTGCATTTATTTTGTACAGTAAGTCAAAGATACAACTATAATTATATTCAATTTAAAAATAAAAAACTAATAAAGGTTTTAGATGAGAGATAGAATAGTAAGGTATATTGATGACAATAAAAAATGGCTTGTAAATAAAATGATAGAAATTATATCAGCTAATACAGTAAATAGCCCACCAACTGGAAATGAAAATAATGGACAGAAAATAACTGAAAAGATTTTTAAAAATATAGGTTTGAAAATAGATAGATTTTCTCCAGATGAAGTTAATGGTTTTAAAGAAGACAAAACATATCTAAAAGGTAGAGATTATAAAAACAGAGACAATATAGTTGGCATAGCAGGTGAAGGTAAAAAAAGTACATTAGTTTTTAATGGTCATATTGATACAGTACCTTCCCATATTTTTAGGTGGACCAAAACTAAACCTTTTGAGCCGAAGTTAATTGATGGAAAGATATATGGCTTAGGATCTTGCGATATGAAGGGTGGACTTATATCATCTATATTTGCCTTAAAGACAATTATTGATCTTGATATTCCTATTAGGGGGAAAGTTATTATAGAAAGTGTTGTCGATGAGGAATTTGGTGGAGCAAATGGCACTCTTGCCTGTGTAAAAAAAGGTTATACTGGTGATTTTGCTATAATTGCAGAGCCTACAGTTATGAAAATTTGTGTAAGCAATGTAAGTAGCAGGGTAATAAAAGTAAAAATTAATGGTACTAAAGGGCTGAATTATGCAGGAACAGGTGTTGTAGGATTAAATCCGACACTTCTTGGGGCAAAACTTATTGTTGCGTTGAAGGATTACGAGGATTTCTTAAACTCTCTAAAAGATAAATATGAAGTATATAAGAAAATAGATAAGCCAATAAGATTTTTATTTTCCGACATTAAAGCTGGTGAAATTGGTCCTGATAAAATAGTTACTAATCCTGAAGAATGTTTAATTAGAATATATATGATGAATTATCCTGATGTAAATAAAAGTAAATTTAATGATATAATGCTTTCATTTCTTAAGAATTATCCTGATATTTATAAATATATTGAGGATGGTTCAATAATTTTTAGTGAGGAATACCGCTTTATAGAAGGTGGGAATCTTGATTTGACTTTAGATAAAAATAAAGATTTTATAGACAATATTGTTGAAAATGGAGAAAAGATGGCTAACAGGAAACTAGAAATAAGTGCTATGCTTGGGGGAACAGATTTTTTTGCTTTTAGTAATTATAATAATACTCCTGTAATAGTATTAGGCCCTGGAGGTGGAAACTGCCATGCACCGGATGAATATGTAAATTTAAAAGATTTATTGGATTTGTCAAAGATATATGCAGGGCTTATTTATGATTATTGTTGTTAATTAAATTTTTTAGATTTGTTTGGAGAATAGTTCAAAGATAGGTATTGTCTGAAAAATTTTATAGATAAGTTATTAAGAGTTTCTTAAAGGTAACAAGTTTTAAAGATTTAAAAAACAATGGGGTGAAAATTGGTGCAAATAACAGCTGTCGGAGTTGATATTGGGGGAACCGCTACAAAAATTGCTTTGGTAGATACCGAAGGGAACATATCAAATTTTTGCAGTATTAAAACAATAGATATATTAAATAAACGTGAAGAATATTTAGAGGATTTATATTCAAATATTTATCAGGTTATAGCAAACACTGACACTAATTGTATTGGTATTGGTGTTTCTATGCTCGGACTGCAAATGGAAGACGGCAGCGGAACATTATATTCTGTAAATGCTCCAGGTTTTAATAGATTTGATATCCGTACATTTCTACAAAAAAAGTTTAATATGCCTGTAATTGTAACAAATGATCTAATAGCACATGCATTGGCAGAATATTATTTTGGTGCGGGGAACATATGTAAAAGATTTCTGAATGTTGCAATAGGAACGGGTATTGGTTGTGCGGTGATATTAAATGGTGAGCCGATCAAATTATTTGGTGGTATTTCAGGTGAATGTGGAAGAATGATCATTGATCCAAATGCTGAAATAAGTGATGGTATGAATGTACGCGGCTCTGTCGAAGCATTGTGTGGGACACATGGTATTGAATATATGGCGAAAAAATATTATGGGAAGGATAAGAACCTTACTGCTTGGGATGTTATAGCAAGAGCCCAAGAAGGTAAGGATGAAATTGCAATTAAAATAATGAAAGAAATTGGTTTTTATTTAGGGCATATGCTTGCAAATTTGTCAGCAATATTTTTTCCTAAGATTATTGCAATAACTGGCGGGACTGTCGAGGCAGGTCCTATTTTAATAGAACCAATTAAGGAAAAATTTAATGCTCTAATCGGTAATTTTTATATGGTCCTTGGCAAGACTATAAACGGTACAGTAGTAATTGATATAAAGAAAGGGGAGTTGGGAAGAAATGCCGGCATTGTAGGTGGAGTTATACCTTTGTTACGGCATATTTTAATTAAGAAATACTGACGTTCAAGACTGGAAAGAATCTTGTGTTTAAACTGATAGGTTCAAAATATTTTATCTTACATAGAGAATGGGAGTTTATTGTATGAAAATATATATTAAAGGTGGAAAAGTATTTTTACCAGACAATAGAACATTATATAAAACGCTAATCATAGAAGATCAGATTATTTGTGATATTATCCCGGAAGGCTATACACCTGGCAATAACGATAAAGTTGTGGATGCAACTGGTAAGTGGGTTGTTCCAGGGTTTATTGATTTACACGCTCATGGGGCATTAGGGAAAGATACAATGGATGGTACGCAGGATGCTATACATACACTTGGAAAGTTTTTTGCTTCTCACGGTGTAACTTCTTATTTACCAACAGTATGGACTTCCACACCCGAGTTGATGATGAAAGCCATAGACAATGTAAAAAATTGCCCACAGCCTGAAGATGGTGCAAGGCATTTAGGTGTTCATGTTGAAGGGCCATATCTGAATGTGGAATACAGGGGAGCACAACTCAAAGATTTAATCAGAAAACCTGACCCAATCGAATATCAAAAATGGCTGGATACTGGGATTGTAAAATTGATCACAATCGCGCCAGAGAATGAAGGAGCTCTCGAATTTATTGATCTTGCGGTAGATCAAGGTGTGGAATTCGCAATAGGGCATAGTGGTGCCAGTTATGAAAAGGTCATTGAAGCTGCCGATCATGGTGTTAAACAAGCAACTCACTTGTACAATGGTATGTTAGGAGTTCATCATAGAAATCCCGGAACTGCAGGAGCAATTTTAACAGATGACCGCATCTTTGCTCAGATCATTGTTGATGGTGTCCATGTGCATCCAGCAATGATTAAGCTTGCTGTTAGGGCGAAAGGTGTATATAGAATTATCCTGATTACAGATAGTATCCGGGGTAACGGATTATCTGATGGAGACTATGATTATTATGGACAAAAATTTACAGTTATAGATGGGATCGCACGTACACCAGAAGGGGGGTTATCTGGAAGCACATTAACGCTTGACCAGGCTTTAAGAAATATGATCAAATTTACTGGTATGTCTCTAAATGAAGTACTACCAATGGCAACATCAGTTCCTGCTGAAGCAATGGGATGGGGTGGACAACGTGGGGTATTGAAACCGGGAGCTGATGCAGATGTCATCATACTTAATGATGATTTGGTTGTGGAAAAGACATTTGTTCTTGGTAAAGAAGTATTTTCAAAATAAAATAAGAAAGGATTTTATTATGTCTAGTTTTGCTAAAATGTATATAGAAAAAATTATTGATCTATTGAATCGAATCTCTTCAGAGGAGGATAGTAATTTTAATGCTGCTGCAAAAATATTAGCAGACGCAATTGAGGGGAATGGACGAATTTTTGCATGGGGTAGCACACACTCAGCGACCACGATGCAGGATATTTATCTACGTGCAGGCGGTCTTGCATTAATTAATGCTATCTTTATTCCAGGTTTAGAAGCATTACACACTATGCCATTTGGTATAACCAGTAAAATTGAGAGACTGCAGGGATATGCTGAAATTGTCCTTGATTATACTCCTATCCGTAAAGGTGATGTTTTAATTTTAGTTTCTGTATCTGGCAGGAATGCAGTTCCGATTGAATTTGCAAAGATTGCCAAAGAGCGGAGGATTAAAGTAATTGCTGTTACTGGGCTCGATTATAGTAAATCTGTGAAACCCCGACACCCTGATGGTAAAAACATGTATGAATATGCTGACGTTGTGCTTGATAATAAAGCAATTGCTGGCGACGCGATCATGGAAGCTGAAGGTATGAAGCAAAAATTCTGTCCTGCTTCTGGTATTACAAGTACAGCAGTTCTTCAATGTATGGTTGCTGCAACAGTGGAGGAATTACTTGCACGAGGAATTACACCGCCAGTATTTATGGCACAAAATGTAGATGGTGGCGAAGAGTTTAATAAAAAAATGTTAGCAGAAAATCGTGATCGGATTTTTTACTTGAAACAAGAATAATAATGTGAAGTATTTTATGGTAATACTCCTGTAGTAGTGTTAGACCTATGGGAGGGAATATTCATGCACCAGATGAATATGTTAATTTAAAAGATTTATTAGATCTTTCAAAGATATATGCAGGTCTTATTTAAGGTTATTGCTGCTAATTCTTTACTTGAGATGTATAAGTAAGGAAAAATAAGACAGAATGGATGGTTATAATAGATTTATGGAAGCTTTAAAAAATAAGGACTATGTGCATTTCCAGCATGAAGTTGATTATTAATAATCTAATTATAGAAGGATTTTATTGAGTAATATCTTTTTTGTATTTTATGGAGAAGGCAGAATTTGATGGTTAAAAATTTTCAATAAAAGATATTTTATTTTTCAGCTATTTTGATAATTAGGTTTGTGCCTGTATTAATAATAGAGTTATCAGAAAGGAATTAAAATGAGAAAGCCAAAAGTGGGGTTTTTGAGCATAACATGTCCTACTCATAGAGAATCAAAGAACGAGACTGGTGATAACTGGGTTGACACCGGTAATTTAAAAAGAATTAAAGATGAACTGATTAGCAGCGATTTGAACCTTGTTGTGGTTGATAAGGTAATTGCTTATTTTTATGAACTTGATGAGGTTGAAAAAATATTTAATGATGAAGATGTAAATGTGATATTTGCCTATATCTCAACCTGGAATTGGGCAGATCAGATAGCCCAGTTTATTAGAAATATGAACAGGCCTATAATTATATATGCTACTGATGATTCAAAAGCCTGGTCAATAGGTGGGCTTGCTGCAGCCCGTGGTGGACTTGATGAAATTGGTATAAAAAACAGAATTGCTTATGGAAATATAAGTGATAAAAACGTTATGGACAGGATAGTTTCATATTCAAAAGCTTCAATGGTAAGAAGTATTTTAAGAAAATCACGATATGGGTCTATTGGTGGTCAGGGAATGGGTATTCTTACTGGAATAGTGGATGCTAATCAGTGGCTAAAAGATTTTGGTATCCTAACAGGTTTTACAGATCAATATACTTTAGTGGTGGAAGCAGAAAAGATTCCTATCTCTGAAGTAAAAAATTATTACGAGAAGTTAAAAAAGGAATACAAGAGTATTCCTGAATTCAACAGAATTTTTGAAAAATCAATTAGGCTGTATTTAGCACTGGGAAAGATCATAAAAGAAGAAAGATATAATTTTACTGGAGTAAAATGTACCTTTGATTTAAGTGATAATTATTGTTCTGCATGTCTTGCTCAAAGTAGATTATCTAACAGAGGTTTTGTTTCAACGTGTTTGAATGATTCAAATGGCGCTCTTTCTACATATATATTAAGTTTATTAAAAAAAGAAAGTGAACCAGTTTTTACTGCTGATGTTAATTTAGCAAATAAGAAAGATAATATAATAAAATTAATTGATGATGGAGCTGCTTCACCAAAGCTAACGCTGAATCCAAAAGAAGATGCTGAGCTTTTAATGCAGCCAACTCTTGAGGCAAAGGCAAGCGGGATTTGCACTAAGTTGTTTGCAAAACCCGGAGAAGTTACTTTGATAAGACTTGCACGGATAAATTCAAAGTATGTTCTACATTTAACTGAAGGGGAAGCAATTTCTATTGATGAGGATAAGAAAGAATCAGTAATGGCTGAATGCGGTTATCCAATATGGCCTCATGCTCTTATAAGAGTTAAAGGAAATATTGACAAGTTTGTAGATAACCTTAGAAGTGAATATATCCATATGACTTATGGAAACCTGAAGAGTGAAATAAAAGATTTTTGTGAGTTGTTTGATATTGAACTAATTGAGAATTAGTCTAAATATATGCTGAAATATAAAAAGCCATAAGAAAGAGATGCAGATTATTAATTAACGAGGTTAAAAGGTTAAGGTCAAAAGTTAAACAAGAATATAAAATGGCTTTTCAAAATAAAGGCTATATTATGTCAATAGTAAATAATTTGGAGGAAAGATATGCCTAATAAAGGGGTACAAAAAAAAGAAAGAGTATTAAATGCAATTAATAGAATTAGCCAAAGTGTTTTACCAACACAAATAAATTATACTCCAGAGATGAAAGAAAAGATTAAGAAATTTTTAAATGTTGAAGAAGATCAGATTGATAAAAGACTGGATAATTATATCAAGTATCTACCTCTGAATGATAAAACAAGGATTGATGAAGAAAGAGGTATTCAATATGATATTTGGGAAGTTTGCTGGGATCAGATACTTACTGAAGGATTTCATATAAGGTATCATCCACTAATAGATTCTGATAATATCAGAGAATATAAGTTTCCTGAGCCAAAAGATGATTTACTGACAACAATAAAAGAGGTAGGTGAAAAAGAAAGGAACAACTACTTTCTTTTATCTCTACAAGACTGGACACTTTTTGAGAGAGCCTGGCTTCTTAGAGGCTATGAAAATATATTGATGAGTCTTTGTAATAATGAAAAAGAGATTAATTATTTACTTGATGGAATTACAGAGTTTCATATAGAAGTAGCAAAAAAAATTGTAAAACTTAATATAGTAGATGGAGTATTTACAGGTAGTGATGTTGGTACGCAGAGAGGTATGGTAATGTCACCTGAGACTTGGAGAAAATTTTCCAAAAAAAGATATAAGAAAATTTGGGGAATCTATAAAGAGAAAAATCTATCTGTTTTTCACCATTCATGCGGGAATATAATGGAGATAATACCAGATTTAATAGAAATTGGGCTGGATGTACTTAACCCAATTCAGCCTGAAGCTATGAATCCAGAAGAGCTATCAAAAAGATTTGGGAAAGAACTAACCTTTTTTGGAGGAATAAGTACCCAGAATACACTACCTTTTAAAACGCCTCAAGAAGTAAGGAATGAAATTATTGATAGAATAAGAGTGCTTGGTAAAAACGATGGGTATATAATTTCACCATCTCATGAGGTAACATCAGATTGCAAGCCGGAAAATTTTCTTATGTTGGTATCAACGATAGATAAATATAAGAGGGGAGAAATAAATCCTTTTAGAGTATATTAATAATTCCCCAAAAATTATTAAATAAGGATATAAACAATAATGAATTCAAAAGAAAGAGTATTGACTGCAATAAATATTAAAGAACCTGATAGGATTCCGCTCTTTGTAGAATTAGTGCCAGAAGTAGAGCAAAAACTTTATAAAAAATATAAATTAAAAGGTAATGAGTTGCTTACTTTTTTAGGCAATGATATTGTAAATTGTGCAGTCGGAGTAGCGGATTCATGGGGTAAAATATATAGAGGTGAGAATGAAGTTGATGAGTGGGGTATTGGGTGGAAAACAGTAAAGTATAGTAGTGGAGATTATGCTGAAATAATCTATAAACCACTGGAGAAAGCATCATTTAAAGATTTGAAAAGTTATAAGATTCCAGATCCTGAGGTTGAAAAAAGATATTCTGAAGTTGTAAGGCTGAAAGAGAAATTTGGTGACAGATATGCTGTTATGGTTGATCTTTCCTGTACAATTTTTGAGTTATCATGGTATTTAAGGGGTATGGATAATTTGATGATAGACATGTTAACAAATAAGAAATTTGTAAATTTTTTAATGGATAAAATTTTAGAGTTTTATATCCCTGCTGCTAAAAAGATAGCAAAAATTAATGTAGATATAATATGGGTCGGTGATGATGTAGGTATGCAAACAGGAATGATTATGTCACTAGAGATGTTTAGAGAATTTTTAAAAGAAAGGTACAGACTACTTATTGATGAAATTAAAAGAACTAATAATAATGTAAAAGTAGCTTTTCATAGTGATGGTTATATTACCCCAATAATAAGTGATTTAATTGAAATAGGGGTTGATATATTAAATCCCGTTCAACCTAAATGTATGAATCCCGCGGAAATAAAAGAGAAGTTTGGTAAAGAATTATGTTTTATGGGAACAATAGATGAACAGCAGACACTTCCTTTTGGGACAATGAATGATTTAGAAAAAGAGATATTAGAAAGAATAACAAAGGTTGGCTATAACGGGGGTTTGATTTTAGGGCCAACTCATAATGTTCAAAATGATACAAGCATTGAAAAGGTTGAATATTTTTTCAATTATGCAAAAAAGATTGGCAAGTATCCTATTAGATGTGATGCGGGATAAATTTAATACAATTAGAGTTAAATTAATGATTACAAATTAAAAGATTATTTTAAAGCAATCGGTTATATCATATTGTAAAATATCTGAAAGTAAAAAAAGAATTCCATGGCTAGTAGAATAATAATAAAAAAG